>Ga0207700_10002603_pt1 | contig 10381 bp, 14 predicted proteins | sample LARL82metaG_FD_184348 | JGI IMG/M metagenome (GOLD analysis project Ga0207700, IMG submission 184348) | Corn, switchgrass and miscanthus rhizosphere microbial communities from Kellogg Biological Station, Michigan, USA - LAR L8-2 metaG... | ecosystem: Host-associated > Plants > Roots >...
CGAGGAACGGTTCATGACGGCCGAGTTTCCCGAGGAGTACCCGCGCTACCGCAGGCGTGTGCCGCAGCTGGTGCCTGGCCTCCGCGTGCTCACCGGCCATCAGGACGTGGCCGGCTAAGACGGCACCAGGCCACCCGAGAGCCCTGGATTACTTAGGTTGAAAGGGCTGGGTCTACGGCGGCCGCGTCCCGGCAAGGATCTCAGCCGCGGCGCTGCCGGCCCGGACCCGCTGAGGTGGGCGTGCGGGCTGCGGGGCGGGCGGGGCGGGCCGGACTGCGCTGTCGGGCAGCTGGTGCCGCGCCGGGGGACGGGGATCGTGTCCAGGCCCGGAGCCAGCACTATCTGGCCGCCGGACACCGCCGCGCCCTGTCGCTGAGCCGTCCTGCAGGGGCAGCCAAAGACCTCAGCGCTGCAGGCCCTGTAGTGCGCAAATCCGATCACCGAAAACCGGAGGACGTTTTAAGCACCGGGACCGGGTAGAAGCTGGGCTCGATCACAGGGGAGGAACTGATGGCTAGCTGGGTGTGGATCCTGATTGCCATCGCTGTTGTGGTCGTCATCGCCTTGATCGCGATGACGGTCCGCCAGCGAAGAGCGACGGCGCTCCGTGAGCGTTTCGGCCCGGAATACGACCGGGCAGTAGAGGCCCGGGAGGATCGGCGTGCCGCCGAGGCCGAGTTGCGTGATCGCGAGAAGCAGCGTGCCCGGCTCGACATCGAGCCGCTGCCGGAGGGAACGCGGGCGCGGTTCGCCCAAGAGTGGCAGGACGTGCAGGAACGCTTCGTCGACCAGCCGCAGGAGGCGGTCGTGACCGCTGACAGGCTGCTCTACAGGGTCATGGACGCGCGTGGCTACCCGGTGGGGGATTTCGACGCGCAGGCCGACCTGGTGTCGGTCGACCACCCTGAGGTGGTCGAGGACTACCGGTTCGCGCACGGTATCTGCGAGCAGGCGGGGACCCGGCAGGTGAGCACGGAAGACCTCCGTGAGGCGCTGCTGCACTACCGTTCGCTGTTCAGCGAGCTGCTACGGGCAGATGGCGATCAGGAGGGTGTCACCGCACGGCGGACGACGGATGAGAGCGAGGTGGCCAATGAACGACCCTGAGCGCACGGAAGGCAGGGCGCTGAGCACCGAGCAGATGGGTGATCAGCCCAGGGCGCAGCTGCTGGAAGACAATGAGCTGCGGAATCTCCTCGCGCAGTGGAAGGACATCCAGGCTGAGTTCGTGGACGAGCCAAGGAAAGCGGTCCAGGCTGCTGATGCCCTCGTTGCCGAGCTCATGCAGCGGCTAGCTCAGATGTTCGCCAGCGAACGCGCGCAGCTCGAGTCACGGTGGGCCGGCGGCGAGGACGTGTCCACCGAGGACCTACGGCGGGGCCTGCGCCGATACCGCTCCTTCTTCGAGCGGCTGCTCGCCGCGTAGCCGAAACCGCTGTTCTGCAAGGCGCCGCTACGGCCACAGGGCCATGCGGCGTTCTTGCATTCTGGGACCATCGTGACGGCGCGCCGCTTCACATCGACGGCAGCGTCGGCGGCTCGAGCGGGATCGGCGGTGGCTGCGGCTCTCCGAACGCCGCCTCGGCCGCCGACATTGCGCCGTAGTCGGTGGCAAGGTTGGCGTAGATCGAGTAGATCAGCGTGATGAAGATGCCGAGCTTGAGCCACAGCGTGGGCGTGAAGAAGAACAAGCAGCAGATCAGCGGAAAGTTGATCAGCCAGTAGATCGCGCCCCACATGTGGACCTTGTACTGGGTGTACGGGTTGGTAGACAGGTCTTTGAAGATCATGCTCATCCAGCCGTGCCGAATGTGCACCGCCGTGTGCTGGGCGTGCAGCCGGGCGACCTCGGCGCGCAATTGGCGGACCTCGGCGATCAGGGACTCGATCTCAGTCATGGCACTAGTATCAGCGTGCTCACGCCGGGATCAGGGAGGATCGGCAGCACGCGCGGCAGGAAAGCCGGAGCGGCGACCGCGTACCGCGGTCGCCGCTCCGCCCGGGGGGAGAGGGTTGGCTGTCAGGCCGCCAGCGCCGCCGCCTTGTCCACGGCGGTGTCGTAGACGGCGAGCGTCTCGTGCGCGATCCGGTCCCAGGAGTAGCGGGACCTGGCGCGGTCAGCCGCGGCCACGCTGAACGCCTCGAGCAGCATGGGGTGGGCGAGCAGCTGGCGGATCCGCTGGGCGAGCAGCGCCGGCCGGCCGGGCGCCACCAGGATGCCGGTCGTGCCGTCGACCACGGCGTCGACCTGGCCGCCGACCGCTGTCGCGATGACGGGGGTGCCGCAGGCCATCGCCTGCACGGAGACAATTCCGGTGGGGTCGTACTCGGAGACGTTGACCAGCAGGTCGGCAGAGCGCAGCAGCGGCGGCAGCGCGCCGCGGCCGACCTCGCCGGCGAACAGCACCCGGCCGGTCACGTCGAGGGAGTCGGCGACCTTCGCCAGCCTCCGGTACGCCATGTCGCCGCGTAGCTTGGCGCGCGGCGGGCCGCCAGCGACGACCAGCTCAGCGCCGGGCACCTTGGACAGCGCCTGCAGCAGCATGGCGAGCGCGTCGTGCTCCTGCAGGTCCGCGACGGTCACCAGCCGGGGCCGGCCGGTGCGGTCGGCCACCGGGCCTTCCGGGCTGAACTCGTCGGTGTCCACGCCGCAGGGCACCACCTTGATCGACCGGCGCGGGACGCCGAGCCTGGTCAGGTCCGACTCCTCGTCGGAGCTTCCGGCCACCACGGCGTTGACGCTGCGGCCGATCGCGGGCTCGAGCCGGATGCGCTCGGTGCCGACGCTGACCGGCAGCACGTGGTGCCTGCGCTCCGCGACGCCAAGGGAGTCGAACGACTGCACGACCGGGATGCGCAGGTCGCGGGCGGCGGCGAGGGCGGCGAGGCCGCTGGTCCAGCGCAGCGCGTGGACAACGTCGGGGCGCTCGTGACGCCACCGCTCGTGCAGCGGCTGGCTGAACGCGGGCACCTGGGCGAGCAGTTGCGACTCGTTGCTCGCGTGCTTGTCGCCCGGGCCGATGAGCTCGATCTGAACGCCCGGCTCGAGCTCGGCCTTGGCCGGCCGCGCGTCGCCGCCCTTCCTCGCGTACACGGTGACGCGATGGCCCTTGCTGGCCAGGCTCCGGCTCAGTTCGCGCAACCTGGCGTCTTCGGCGAGCGATGTCGTGTGCTGGGCTACCAGGGCGATCTTCATGTACGGGCCTCCTCGTCGGGGGTAGCCGTCACGGCGTGCCCTCGGGAGGCTGCGGGTCAAAAAAAATAGTGGGCCGCGCGAGCACGCACGCCGATGACTGGCGTGGAACGTGCCTGCGTCGTAGGCACCACTGGATGGAAATATTTCCCGGCAGGAACCGCGGTAAACAGAGTCTTGCCGGCTTTTTTTGGCCCGGCTATCCCGCGGTGGCCTCGCGCACGCTGGGATATACGGGAATGAGCTGGTCAGCGGCGGTCAGCCGGAGCATCTTCGCCACCGGCTCACGCGGCGACGCGAGGGCGAGCACGCCGCCCTGGCGGTCCATGACCCGGTTGGCGCGCAAGACGACGTGCAGCGCCGAGGAGTCCATGAAGCGCAGCCCGGACAGGTCGATGATCATCGTGCGCGGCTGCTTCGCCACTTCGGCGTCCAGCACCTCGCGAAGCGCGTCGCTATTGGTCACGTCAGCTTCTCCGGTGAGCTCCACCAGCGTGTATGGCTCGCTGTCTGACTCGACCGTCGCGACAGACGTCGTGAGGAGGTCCACACCCGAGTTTTACCACATGAACGCGGCCGCTGACGCCGCTCAGCTAAGCGGCCGCGGCGACCGGATCGCCATGTGCATGCGGACGGTGGTACCGGTGGTATCTGAGCGGAGTTCCACTAGGTCACAGACCTGATGAACGAGCCACAGGCCGTGCCCGCCCAGCGCGTCCGGCGCGGGCCTGCGACGGCCGGCGAGCGGGTCGGAGATGACGCCGTCGTCGCGGATCTCGCAGACGATCTCGTGCGGGTCGTGCCAGATGGCCAGCGTGCCGGAGGACGGGGTGTGGCGCAGCGTGTTCGCCGCGACCTCGCTGACGGCGAGCACAAGGTCGCCGGCTCGCTCATCGGGGAGGCCCGCCTCCCTGGCGCTCTTCAGCACCAGAGCCCTGACCTGCGACAAGTCGCTCCGATAGGTGTGGATCATGGCGGTGTCCGGCCAGGCGGGCAGCGGAGCGCCGCAACTGGACGGGAGGCGGAACGGTCCGGAGTACTCCAGGCTCGTTCCCCCGTCACCACCGGACAGCAGCAGCGGATGGGTCTGCCTGGCCTCGGCGATGACCGCCTGGCCGAGCCGCGTGGTGTCATAAGGACACAGGATCTCCGCGTCCGCGCCGGCGAACGCGAGGTTGACGAGTGCTTCATGCCTGGTCGCCTCTCGCAGTTCGGCCCGGCTGCGGGAGGCCCAGATCGGCTCGCCCACGTATCGCACGTGCTGCCCGGCGTGCAGGTCTACGAACGCCTGGACACGGGGGATGATCCGCGCCGGGTTGCGCCCCATCTCGGTCATGTCCGCGAACTCCACGCGCCGTGCGTCGGCGCCGAGTGCGTCCGCGACAAGGCTCAGCCGACCCTCAGGGACCGCGATGAAGGCGGGCTCGCCCGCGGCCACGCCGTCGCCGAGGAACGCCGCCACCGTGGTCGCGTACTCACTCGCGGCCCGGTAGAAGAACCCGACGTGCCTGAAGGGGCCGGCCGTCGCCGGCGACTCAGCCATAGTCACCTCCGCCGCGCTCCTGGACAGATGCTCGGTCCCACTGCGCGTACTCGGTCCCACTGCACGCTGCTTCGCACTACCCAACCTGGTGCTGCGCAAACCGCCGTTTTTGTGACCGGTCAACCCCATCACCTGCCACGGCGCGGACGGATGCACGGCCAAGCTATATCGTCCAGCGATTCTTTTTCCGGGAATACGCCGGCTTGCCTCGATGCTTGCGCCACTATGAGTGGTCTGGATGCCCAGGCAGGCGAGAACTTCGCCGCCGACTGGGACGCGTGGCACAAGCAGCATGAGGACCGGCTCGCAGCGCCGGACGGGTTCCTGGCGATCACCAGCATCAACTGGCTCAGCGAGACCCCGACCAGGTTCCCCGACGCGCCAGGGGAGTGGGCTGCCGACGACGACGGCATCACGGTGCGCCTCGCCCCCGGCGAGGAGCTAACGCTGGATGGCGTCGGCATCACAGGTCAGCACCACTTCGGCCAGATCCCCGAACGTGGCGGGCTCTTCCCCAGCGACGCCCGCGGCGTGTACGAGGTGGCCAAGCGCGGCGGGAATGACATCCTGCGCCCGCGCCACCCGGACAACCCGCTGCGCACGGGCTTCAGGGGCACTCCCGCGTACGCCCCCGACCCGCACTGGGTGATCCGCGGCCGTTACCGGCCCTTTGGCGAGCCAAGGGACGTCGTCGTCGGCTCGGTCGTGGAAGGACTTCAGCACGTGTACGCGGCGCCCGGCGTCGTCGAGTTCGAGGTCGGCGGACAGCCGCTCGCGCTGACCGCGTTCAACGGCCACACCCCGGGCAGCCTGCACATCCTGTTCACCGATGCAACCAGCGGCGTCACGACGTACCCCGCCAATCGGTCGCTGCGGGTGGCGGCGCCCGGCGCGGACGGCACGGTCATCCTGGACTTCAACCGGGCGACCAACCTGCCGTGCGCGTACACCGAGTTCGCGACGTGCCCGCTCCCGCCGGCGGAGAACCGCCTTCCGGTGGCCGTCGAGGCAGGCGAGCAGATGCCTTACGAGGCGAAGGCAGGAGTGGCGTAGCCAAGGCTCTCGCCGTCCGCTACCCGCCACGGGTACCCGCCGCGGGCAGGCGAAACGTTTGCCCCCAACCGCGGGGGGAAGACGCGTGCCCATGGCGGAAGACAGCGAAGGCCGGCCCGGGCCGGCAGGGCGGCACCGCGCCGCTACCTGGCTCGCCTGGTGGGTGCTCCTGATGTCGCTGTGGGTCGCGGTCGACGACTCACTGCAGTCCGACGAGCTGCTGGCCGGGGCAGGCGCCGCCGCCCTCGCCGCGCTGGCCGCGGAGATCGCCAGTCAGCAGGCCGCCACCAGGCTCGAGATCAGGGCCGGCTGGCTCGCCAGGGCGTTCCGCCTGCCCGGCGAGGTGGCCCATGACACGTGGACCGTCTTCGCCGCGCTCGCGAGGACGCTGGCCACGCGGCGCCCGCCACGCGGCGGCTTCAGGGAACTGCCCGTCCGCTACGGGGACGACACGCCGCTCGGCGTGACCCGCCGCGTCCTGCTCACCGGCGCGTACAGCCTCGCGCCCAACAAATTCGTCCTCGGCATGGACGAAGAACGCGACGTCATGGTCGTCCACGAGCTGGTGACGGACCGGTGAGCGCCTTCATCGTCGCCGCGATCGCGATGCTGATCGTGATGGTCCCGGCGGGTGTGACCATCGTCCGCGGCACGGCGGCGGACGCCGTGGTCGGCTACCAGTTCATCACCGCGGTCGCGGTGATGATCCTCGCGCTGCTCGCCGAGGGCTTCACGCGGCCGAGCCTGTTCGAGCTGCCGGTGCTGCTGGCAGTGCTGCTGTACGGCAGCGGCCTGGTGTACGTCCGCGCCCTGGAGCGATGGCTGTGATCAGGGACGTCGTCATCGACGTGCTGCTCGGCCTGGCGGTGCTGACGGTCGCGGCCGCCGCGCTCGGCGTGGCGGTCATGCCCGACGCCTACGCCAGGCTGCATTACGTCACCCCCGCGGCCATAGTGGCGCCGGTGTTCGTGACGCTCGCGATCTTCGTCAGGGAAGGCCTGGACGAGAACACCGGCGAGACCATCGTCGCGCTGTTCTTCATGATCGTCGCGGCCCCGTTCCTGTCGCACGCCACGATCCGCGCGATGCGCGTCCGCGACCGCGGCGACTGGCGCCAGCCACGCCAAGACAGCCAGCGGACGAAGGCGAAGGAGCCGCGATGATCTCGGCCGGCCTGATGAACGCCCTCCAGGTCACCGTCCTCGTCCTGGTCGCGGCCGGCGCGACGATCGTGGTCCGCACCAGGACGCGGATCCGCCAGGTGCTCGCGCTCAGCGTCTACGGAATGCTGCTGGCGATCTTGTTCCTGGTCTTCCAGGCGCCCGACGTGACGCTGTCCGAGCTCACCGTCGGCGCCGTCGCGCTGCCGATCATCCTGCTGCTCGCGATCGCCAAGGTAAGGAAGCGAGAGCAGTGACGCCCAGGCAGCGCCTCTGGTTCTTCGCCGTGGCCGCCGCCGGGCTCGTCGCCTGCTACCTGTGGGCGTTCACCGGCCTGCCCGGCTTCGGCAGCTACCCCGGCCCGTACGGCCAGGAGATCCTCCGGGTGGCCGTCCAGCAGACGAACGCCACCGGCGTCGTCTCCGCCATCAACTTCGAATACCGCGGCTTCGACACCGTCGGCGAGGAGTTTATCCTGTTCGCCGCCGCGGCCGGGATGAGCGTCGTGCTCAGGAAGCTGCGCGAGGAACGCGAGACCGAGCCGGCCGACGAGGCCGAATCCAGGACCCTCCCGCCGGGCAGCGGCGCCGTCCGGGTAGCCGCGCTGCTGATGGTCGGCCCCACGGCCCTCCTCGGCTGGTGGCTGGCCTCGCACGCGCAGGCCAGCCCGTCCGGCGGCTTCCAGGGCGGCGTGATCCTGGCGAGCGCGTTCATCCTCATCTACCTGGCCGGTGAGTTCCTCAGCTTCCGCAGGCTCAGCCCGGACGCGCTGCTGGACGCGGTCGAGGCGGTCGGCGCCGGCGGGTTCGTCGCCATCGGGCTCGCCGCGATCGCGATGAACCTGCCGTACCTGTACAACTACCTGCCGCTCGGCACGGTCCCCGGGGCGGTCAGCTCGTCGGGGACGATCGCGCTGATCAGCTTCTTCGTCGGCATCGAGGTGGCGGCCGCGTTCGTGCTGATCGTCGGCGAGCTGCTCGATCAGACCCTGCTGCGGAGCGCCTGATGGGAATCTTCCCGTTCCTGGTCGTGGCCTGGGTCGTGGTCGTCGGGCTGTACGGCATCGTCACCAGCCGCGACCTCATCCACCAGATCGTCTGCCTGATCGTCGTGCAGTCCTCGACGTACGTGCTGCTGCTCGGCGTCGGCTACGTGACCGGCGGCGCGGCGCCGTACTTCTTCGACATCCCGCTGCACACCAAGGCGGTCGACCCCGTGGTGCAGGCGCTCGCGCTCACCGACGTGGTGGTCGAGGCGGCGGTCACTGCGCTGCTGCTGTCCTTCGCGATCCAGGCGCAGAAGCGCTTCGGCACCCTGGACCCGGCCGAGCTCGCTGAGTTCAAAGGATGATGGACCAGCTCTACGCCCTGGCGGTGACGGTGCCGCTGGTGGCCGCCGCCGCGCTCCTCGCCACCCGTCCGCTGTTCGCGGGGCATCGGCGGGTCCCCGACTTGGTCGCGATCGCGGTCTCGGCATCCGTCGCCGTCATGCTCGCTTTCCTCGTCGTCCGAACGTATGGTGCCGACTCCACCTACTGGTTCGCCGGTTTCCGGCCCTCGGGCGGCATCGTGATCGGGATCGACTTCGAGGCCGGCCCGCTGAGCGCCGGGCTGGCCTGCCTCGGCGCGGTGCTGATGACCGCGTCGCTGGTGTTCTCCTGGCGGTACTTCCCCCAGGCCCGGGGCTACTTCCACGTCCTGATGCTGACCTTCCTCGCGGGCATGACCGGGTTCTGCCTGACCGGGGACGTCTTCGACCTGTTCGTGTGGTTCGAGCTGATGGGCGTATCCGCCTACGCGCTGACCGCCTACCGGCCAGAAGAGCGCGGCCCCATCCAGGGCGCGCTCAACTTCGCCATCACCAACAGCGTCGGCGCCTACCTGTCGCTGACCGGGATCGCGCTCATCTACGGCCGCACCGGCGCGCTGAACATGGCCCAGATCGCCGCCTACGTCAACCGCCACACCGCCGCCGGCAATAGCCCCCACCCTCACAACCCCAGTGGCCTCATAGTCATCGGCTTTCTCCTGATCATCACCGGCCTCCTTGTCAAAGGCGCGATCGTCCCCTTCCACTTCTGGCTCGCCGACGCGCACGCGGTGGCGCCGACGCCGGTCTGCGTGCTGTTCTCCGGCGTGATGGTCGAACTCGGCCTGTACGGGATCGCCCGGATGTACTGGTCGGTGTTCGGCGCGGCGCTCGGCCACCGGCAGCAGATCTCGCACGTGTTCCTGGCGCTCGGCGTGCTCACGGCGGTGGTAGGCGCGCTGTTCTGCTTTCGCGAGCGACACCTCAAGCGGCTGCTCGCGTTCTCCACGATCAGCCACGCGGGGATGTTCCTGGCCGGGTTCGCGCTGCTGACGCCGCTCGGCCTGGCGGGCACCGCGCTGTACGTGGCCGGCCACGCGTTCGTCAAGGCCGCGCTGTTCCTCTGCGTGGGCATCGTGCTGCACCGGCTGCGCTCGGTGAACGAGACCCGGCTGCACGGCCGCGGCAGGCGGCTGCCGGTCACCGGCATCATCTTCACCGCGGCCGCCCTCGGGCTGGCCGACCTGCCGCCGTTCGGCACGTTCCTCGGCAAGGGCTGGCTCGAGGACAGCGCGGCCGCGCCGTGGCTGACCGCCGTCTTCCTGGTCTGCGGCATCCTCGTCGGCGGCGCGGTGCTGCGGGTCGCGGGCGGCGTGTTCTACGGGCTCGGCGACCCGCCGGGGGAGGACCCGCGAATGGCCGCCGAGGCGAACGAGGAGACGGGAGAGACGGACGAGGCGCGGCAGCGGACGCCGCTGTCGATGCTCGTCCCGGCCGCCGCGCTGGCGGCGCTCGGGCTGGCCGCCGGCATCGCCGCCATGGTGCCGAAGATCGCCGGAGGACTGGAGGCGGCGGCCGCCAGGTTCCAGGACCAGCCCGCGTACATCGCCACCGTGCTCACTGGCGCCCGCGTCACCCGCGCCGTGCCGCTGCACCCGGTGTCCCCCGCGGACGTGACCGTTGCCTCCGTGGTCACCGCGCTGTGCACCGTGCTCGGCGCGGCGGCGCTCGCCGCGACGGCGCTGTACTGGCGCCGCCTGCCGCTGCTCCGCCGCGGCTACGAGCCCGGCGCCGGCCTGACCGTCGCCATCCGCCGCTTCCAGAGCGGCGTCATCAACGACTACATCACCTGGCTGATCGCCGGCGTCGCCACCCTGGGCGGCGTGCTAGCCCTGGTCATCCGCTAACCCCGTCGCCCCGCCCAAGCCCCAGCTCGCTTCTCGGCCCCCCCGGATCCCGGTCCGCCAGGCCGGCCTCCGGTCCGCTGCGCCAGCAACCCCGGCTGCGGACGGTCCCCACCCGCCACATCGGCCACCCTTCCCCCGAATTCCCCGGTGGGACGTCAAGATCGAATTATTGTGCGGGATATGGCGCCGAAATCCGGGACAAATCCCGCACAATAAC
>Ga0207700_10002604_pt1 | contig 10380 bp, 7 predicted proteins | sample LARL82metaG_FD_184348 | JGI IMG/M metagenome (GOLD analysis project Ga0207700, IMG submission 184348) | Corn, switchgrass and miscanthus rhizosphere microbial communities from Kellogg Biological Station, Michigan, USA - LAR L8-2 metaG... | ecosystem: Host-associated > Plants > Roots >...
CCGCCCCGAAGGAATCACCGCCGGATCCGCACCGAGATGAAGCGGAGTCATCGAGATGTTGTGATCGATTACCGCAACATTCAGCGCCAGGTGGTGGCCATCCAACTTCACGCCCCAGGGATCGTCACCGCCCGGTTTGCCGAAGACGTCCAGGAAGTAAAACTCGGAGCCGTAGTGGCCCTGCGCGGCTTCCGTTGCCGACCCCAGGAACTCATCCACGATGCCCATGATGACCTCGGCCTTGTAATATCCCTGGCTCGACATCATGGTCTGGATCAGCCGGTGTGCCGCCGCGCGCTCCTGGGGATTCAGGTCGGCCATCTTGAGACCTTTCCGAGGATGGATGAAGTGGGGCAGATTGCTCCAGTCCTTCCGGTAGGCGTCGTCGAACGCGAATTCATACTTGCTGCGCAGTTCGGGACGCAGGGAGGCCAGGAAGTTGTTCGCCGCCTCAGCCAGGGAGCGATCTCGTTGAGGATCGGCTGTAGATCGTTTTTGAGCGTGCAGCCGTAACGCTGCACAGACCAGGCCCAGGCTTCCGAGAAAGTTGCGACGGCTCGTGTTCATACGTAACCGCATTGTATATCGAAAACGCCGCTACTTTACGCGCTCGTAGGTCGCGAACGTGACGTTCGAAGTCTTGCCGGACTCATCCATTCGCATGTAGATGATCCCGATCGTATCGCCGTCTGGCGAAAGCACGTTGGTGAGCACCTGTGAGATCTTGCCGTCCTTCTTGTATATAATCTCGTTGATCGCGGCATTGATCACTTTGACAGACCCGGTGTCCGCCCCCGGATTGCCGGTGATGGGCTCATCCTTGCCGTCGAACCTGGTCGTGTAGAACCATTGCGATTTCACGCCGTCCTTGTTCACGGCATCAATGGTGATTTTCATGCCGTGTTTACCCGACGGCTCATATGACATGATGTTGCTGGTTGGCGCGGGTGCCGTCGACTTCAGTCTCCATTTTCCAAAGCGAGGGTTCGGCGTCTCCGCCCAGGCGACGTACTGCAGGAACAAGATAACAACCAGAATCGATTTACGCATTGGCCTTCACTTCGCCGGCTGATTCACGGTGAACGTGTACAGTGTGTCTCCCGCGGCCACCAGCAGGTATTGCTTGCCATCCAGCATATAAGTGATTGGGCCGGCGCTCAGGGCGGCTGTCAACCCGGTATGCCACAGAATCTTTCCGTTGGCTGGATCAAAGGCGATCAGGTTGTCGCCATTGGCGGTAAACAACAGCCTCCCGGCCGTAGTCATGATGTGAGTGACGCCGTTGCCGCTGGGCCACTCGTGACGCCAGGCGATGTTGCCGGTCTTGTAATCGATTGCGAGCAGCGCGCCTGGATCGCCGCCGACGCCGGTGTCGCGGCCGCCCCACCCTTCGGGATGGTCGTCAGTATCGGTTAGGTAGAACATGGCGTAGGGCCGGCTGGTGCCGACGTAAAACAGGCCAGTATCCGGATCGAAGCTGGGGGCGGGCCAATTGGTCGCGCCGTTGGATGAGGGTGACACCAGCACGCCGTCGGTGGTTGGATACTTGGCGGGATCGGGAATCGGCTGGCCCTTCGCATCGATTCCCTTGGCCCAGTTCAGCGTCTCGATGTAGGGCTTGGTGAGGATATTCTTCCCCGTCGTCCGGTCGAGCACGAAGAAATATCCGTTGCGGCTGGCCTGCGCGATCAGCTTGCGCGGCTTTCCATCGATGACGCCGTCGAACTGGATGGGTGTCTGGACAGCATCCCAATCGTGAACGTCGTGTGGCGATGGTTGGAAATACCAGACCAACTTCCCGGTGTCGGGATTGATCGCTACGATGGAGCAGGTGTAGAGGTTGTCGCCCTTGCGGCTCTTCTCCGCCATCACTGGATTCGGATTGCCGGTACCCACGATGTAGAGATTCTGCTCCGGATCGTATGTGCCCGGTATCCACGTTTGCCCGGTGCCATGGGAGGAGCTGTACTCATCCGGCCAAGTCTCGATTCCAGGCTCACCTTTGCGTGGCGTAGTCCACCATTTCCATTGCAGCGCTCCGGTTTCCGGATCCCGCGACTCGAGAAAGCCGGGGTTATCCAAATGATCGCCGCCGATGCCGACCAGGATGTGATTGCCGATGACGACCGGGGCAACGGTGGAAGTGTAGTCGAGCTTAGGGTCGGCGATCTGAACCTTCCAGCGCTGTTTGCCGGTGCGAGCGTCCAGGCTGACGAGCTGACTGTCGGGCGATTCGAAGAACAGCCAGTTACCGTACATGCCGACGCCGCGATTTCCGATGGTGCTGCCGGTGTTGGGCGGGTATTCGTAGTGCCACAGCTCGCGGCCGGTGCGTGCGTCGGCAGCCCAAACATTGTTAGGCGCCGTGAAATACAGAATGCCGTTCACCATCAGCGGAGTGGCCTTGATGGGTACGGTGGCGCCGGCGGAGTTGGGGTTTCGATTGTAGCGAGTCGCCCAAGCTAACGATAACGTGTGGACGTTCGAAGAGTTGATCTGCTTCAGTGGGCTGAAGCGCCGGCCGGAATAGTCGCCGTTATAAGTCGGCCAGCTATCGGTGGGCTGTTTGAGCAGAGTGGACTGAGTAAGACCTTGTCCGAAAGCCACCGCGGCCAAAGTGGCCAAGAAGAAAAATAGCCGAATGTTCATTTGAGTGTCACCAGAAACGCCGTAACGTTGTGGATATCTGCGTCGGTATACTGCGCGAGCAGGTCCCGATGTGCTTTCAATGGATCGTGGAGTTCGACTTTCGGAGCGGCCCCATCGCGCGTAAAGGAATGGTATTCACCCGAGGAGTCGTATAGCGACACGTTGAAGTCATCGATGTGATCGAGCTTACCGGAGACTGACTCGCCGGATGGCAGCATGACCGTGACCTGGATCGCGCTTCTTGCTGAGTCGCTGGGTGAAGCGCCGCGCGCGCTTCGAGGCTGCAGCCATTTCGATTGCAGCGCGAATGGTTCGTACTTTTTTCCGACACCTTTGAGATCGCCAGTGATCGAATGGCAGGTGTTGCACTTCCCGGCGGCGTTGAAATATGCCTGACCTTTTTGGGGATCACCAGTGACCACGTCGAGGAACGTATAAGTAGTGCGATGATCCGCCGCATAGGTCTGGACGTGCAACCACGCGACGATATCGGATATCTGGGGTTCTGTCAGGTTTGGCTTGGGCATGCCCTGGTCGGGCCGGCCTTCGCGCAACACCGGGGCAATCAGAATGCCCTTCTCGTCGTCGAGCACCAGCACCGAGCGGATCAAATCGGGCGCGCCCGGACCACCCTTCGCGTTGACGCCGTGGCATCCGCCGCAATGTGTGGCAAAGAGCTTGGCCCCGCGATCCACGGCTTTCGGATCCTCTTTGGAACCCGCAATTGCAGCAGCGCTGGCGGCATTTGAGTTGTCGGCTTTGCTCTGAGACTGGCCCAATGCGGCTGCCGCGAAAAACAGTATCCCTAGACTAGTCAATTCTAGATAACGCATGATTCTGGGTGGCTGAGCTTTTCCGCTAAAGCCTCCTTTATCTTAACGCGTCGGAGGTGAATTCAGTATCCTGAGTCCATGTGGCAGGACCTTCACTTCGGGATCCGTATGCTTCTCAAATCGCCAGGGTTTACTGCGCTGGCGTTGGTAACACTCGCGCTCGGGATCGGCGCCAACACGACCATTTTCAGTGTCGTCAACTCCGTGCTGCTGCGGCCTCTGCCTTACGAGAAACCCGACCGGATCGTCCAGGTCACCGATCTGTACCCCGCCACCGGCGGCTGGATAACGTCGTCGTTTCCCAAGTTCACGTTCCTGCACGAGCGCGTCCGAAGTTTGAGCGGTATCGCGGCCGTTAGCTTTGGCCGATTTCAGATCGCTGGGCCAACGACTGCGTCACCGGCCGAAGTTCAAGGCGTTCGAGTGCCTGTGGATTTCTTTCGGGTGATGGGGGCAAAGCCGGCTTTAGGACGTGCCTTCCTCGCCGAAGAAGATCGCCCTGGCGGAAATGCAGTCGCAGTTATCAGCAATGCGCTCTGGCAGAATCGTTTTGGATCCGATCCGGCGGCGGTCGGCCAGACCGTCACGGTCGACGGTTCGGCTACTAGCATCGTCGGGATCATGCCCGCGGGCTTTAATTTTCCGGACGGCATCGAGATTTGGATGCCCGGAGTCTTCCAACACCAGGTGGTCACGCAAGTTCAAATTCAACGCGGCGGGAGTTACCTGGTGTACTACGGCCGCCTGGCGGATGGCGTTGATATCCGGAAAGCCCAGGCGGAAATCTCGGCACTGAGCGGGCAATACGATGAATCGCACGCGGGGTTCGGCGACGTCGGACGACAGATGACCGTGATCCCGCTGCGTGACGCGTTGGTAAGCGACATCCGGCAGACTCTTCTGGTTCTTTTAGGAGCTGTAGCCTTCGTGCTGCTGATCGCTTCGGCGAACGTTGCCAATCTTCTGCTGGCCCGCGCCATCGCGCGGCAGAAAGAAATCGCCATCCGTGCGTCTCTCGGCGCCAGCCGGTCGCGCCTGCTGGTGCAGTTCCTCACGGAAAGTGTTTTGCTGGCTGGCATCGGGGCGGCGTTCGGACTTCTGCTTTCGCTCTGGAGCATGCGGTTAATCACGCACATCGGTCCCCAAATCCTCCCACGTGTGGAAGAAATCCACGTCGACATGACGGTTCTTCTCTTCACCGTGGCGGTGGCGATGCTTACCGGGATTATTTTCGGGCTAGGACCCGCGATGCACTCGTCAAGAGTCGATTTGAACGATGCGCTGAAAACCAGTGGCCGCGGCCTGTCCGGTGGCGGACGCCTGCGCGGAGTCATGATAATTTCCGAAGTGGCGCTGGCGATGATCCTGCTCACCGGCGCGGGCCTGCTGATGCGGAGTTTTCTGCGGCTGGAAAACGTGAACCCCGGTTTCAACCCCCGAAGTCTCCTGACGATGCGCATCGGTCTTGCAGGCGCTCGCTATCCGGACCGTACGCAACAGTCGATCTTCTACGACCGGGCCCTGGAGCGAATCGCCGCGATCCCCGGAGTTCGGCATGCGGCTATCGCTAACGCTCTACCCGTGAATTTCGCTATCGGATACTTCTTCAACATTGAAGGGCGTCCGGCTTTGGATCCGACCAAGGCGCCGACATTTTGGCTGCACAGCATCAGCCCCAGTTATTTTCAGACGCTCGGGATACCGATCATCAGAGGACGCACATTTACAGCGACGGACACGCCCGCGACGCAGCAGGTCGCGATAATCAATGAAACCATGGCGCGCCGCTTCTGGCCGAAAGAGGATCCTATCGGCCGGCACATAATTTACGCACGCGAGTCGATCACGGTAGAAATTGTGGGCATCGCCGGCGACGTCAAGGTCGGCGGACTCGGCGACAAAAATCCAAATAACGAGCTGTACGTTTCCTATCGGCAGCGCCCGTTCCTCACCATGTGGCTGATCACGCGCGGACCGGCCAGCATCGCGTCAGCCGCGCGCCGGGAGATTCAAGGCATTGATGTGGACCAACCAGTGGCTTCCGTACGCACCATGGACGAAGTGCTCGCCGATTCGGTTTCGCAGCCGCGGCTGCGCACTGCGTTGATCGGCGCATTCGCCGCCCTGGCCCTAATTCTCGCTGTGATAGGAATCGCCGGTGTGGTGGCATGGTCGGTCTCACAGCGAACCAATGAGATCGGGATCCGTATGGCGCTGGGTGCACGGCCTGGGAACATTCTGACGATGATCGTCGGGCAGTCGTTCACTCTGATCGGCGCAGGACAATTGATCGGGCTGGTGGGGGCGCTTGCGCTGACGCGTGTTCTGGCGAGCTTCCTGTTCGGAATTTCTCCCGAGGATCCGGTGACGTTTGTGAGCGTGGCGCTGCTGCTTGCGTTTGTAGCGTTGACGGCATGCGCGGTGGCTGCGAGGCGCGCGTTACGAATCGATCCGGTGACGGCGCTGCGTCGCGAATAGTTTTTCCGTTTAGGGCAAACCAAAAACGTACAGCGCCTGGCCGCTCTGCGGAATCTTGATGTCAGGAGCAACCGCCGCCGGCACGTTGCGCGGACTGCCGCCGCCCAGCCCGGTCATCACCGCGATGTACTGTTTCCCGTCGACGCTGAAGGTCACCGGGAAGCCCTGAACGGACGTGCCCAGGCGCGTTTCCCATAGCATCTGGCCGGTCTTGACATCGAGAATGTGTACCCCTCGATTGATATCGCCGACCAGCACCCAGCCGCCGGCAGTCGATAAAGCGGCGGTGAGAAACGGCGGGTGCTGCTCGTATTTCCAGACCTCGTTCATGGTTTTGACGTCGTAGGCCGCGAGCTTGCCCATGTTTCCGTTCGTGCCTGGCATGGGAAGGAATTTGCGGTCTCCCCCGGCCCCGCCGCCGGTGCCATTGAAGTCGACTTCACGCGCCGTAAAATCCATGCACGATTGACTCAGCGGCGCGATGATCAGACCGGTAGGTGGGTTATAGCTCATGGCCTGCCAGTTCTTCCCACCTTCGGTGCTGGGGCAGACGTTGACCGGCTTGTTTAGCTGCATCTCGAGTAGATCTGTGCGATAGCGAGGCGTGCCGGTCTTGGGATCGATGTGCTCCCACACGGTCTGCTTGACCATTTCCTTGCTGCCAAGATACGCACCAGTCTTGCGATCCAGCTTCCAGAGGATGCCCGCCTTACCGGCGCTTAGCGACACTTTCTGATCGCCGATGTCGACCAGCACACGCTCGAATACTTCATCGAGGTCGAAGGACTCACCGGGTGCATGCTGGAAATACCAGATCAGCTTGCCGGTGTCTGGATTCAGGGCAACGGTGGAATTAGCGTAGAGCGTCTTGTCGAAGGGCGTCAGCTTGCGGCTGAGGAAATTCCAGGGCTTGGATTGCGCGACGCCCCAATAGGTAATGTTCAGATCGGGATCGTAGCTGCCCGCCAGCCAGGTCTCGGCGCCGGCGCGATTATTCATCGGCAAGCCACCCCAGGTTTCGCTGCCGGGCTGGCCTTCGCGCGGAATCGTGTAGAATCGCCAGGCTCGCGCGCCAGTGTGGATGTCGAATGCGGAAATGTAACAGCCTTCACCGTCAAACTTCGCGCAGCCGGTCAAACCCATCAGCACTTTGTCACCGATGACGATGGTGCCGCTAGTGGATACGTGCGGTTTGTCGGATGCGGGCGTGTCCCAAAGAATCTGGCCGTTGCGGGCATTGAGAGCTACCATGTGCGCGTCGCTGGTGGGCAGAAATACTTTATCCTCGGCGATGGCGATGCTGCGGATACCACCGTAGCCGGGTGCCTGGTCCGGGCCTGCGCGCGTTTCCCAAATCAGATCGCCGGTCTTGGCATCGATCGCCTGGACGATGTTGCTGGGGCTGGCTAGATAGATCACGCCGTTGTGTACGATGGGCGTGGTCTGATTTGCTCCCGAGTCATTCATGGCCCAGGTCCACTTCAACTGCAGGCTGCGCACGTTATCGCGCGTGATCTGCGTCAGCGGACTGTAGCTGTATCTTTGGTAATTGCGTCCGAAAATGAGCCAGTCCTCCGGCGGCGGATTTTTGAGCATGGCAGGGGTAACAGGTACGTAATTCTTGACCTCACCTGGAACCGTGACGCCGTGCGTAGTGGCGGAGCCGCCGCGGCCATTGCCCGATCCTGCGCCCACTATCATCAAGCCGCCGCCGCGACCGCCGCGTCCCTGAGCTGGCAGGTTGGCCGGTGCCTGGCCGCTGGCAATGGAGCGAATCAACGTGGAAGAGCTGCCAGTGAGAGGCTGTTGACCGAGCTGCGCGCCGTTGCGTTGCAGGATATATGCGGTAGCGTTCAGTGCCGCCGCTTCGCTAAGCGATCCCGGACTGGTCGGCGGCATGGTCTGCAGGATCACGCCGAACAGCTCGCTCACCATCTTGGGTCCCCACTTGAGCATGAACGTCCCGCCGGCCAGCGATGGCGCGTCGCCCGAGCCTTCGAAGTTAGCGCCGTGACATCCCGAACAATTCTGGTCGTAGACCCCCCGCCCGCCCTGAGCCTGAGCGGCCGTGAAGACGCCAGCGGGCTGGGCAGCGCCAACGCCGAGCGATACCGCTCCCAAGACTGCGAACAAGAATAATCGGGACTGGACTACCGAACGATGCATGGCGATCTCCTACATTGAAGGCTGAGGATCTATTATACGGCAGAGGAGCATAAGAAACAGGCGATCAAAGATTATCCGTGTCCGCCCAGCACAGGTGCCACGCCCCCGGTCGCCAAAAAGCACTAGGTTCAGGCGCTTCCGAAAGCCACTTAAGAATGAGCTGAAACTTGACAGGCGATTTCAGGAATCCAAACCGGTAGAGGCGCCATCGGGCCGCATCTGGACGAGTAGCCATAATGACTACTCCGCCTGTGCCTGACTGGCGCGCGTAGCCTTCAATTTCTCGATGAAGTGCACCGGCGGCCGAGGCTCGTTCCGAAAGGATCATTAGGTCTACCAATGCGGTCACATCGAGATGGTTGATCGTGCTGTTCCTAATTACCGCCACGCCCGTCAACTCACGGCCATGATACAGGGCCATGATTCGATAAGATGCCTCCGGCGCACTGAGGCGCCAACGAAAGAAGTCAGAGCTTCTGACCAGGCAAATGTCGTACTGAGCTGACCATGCCTTTTGAAACGATGGGTATTCGGGCAGCGCGAAGAACTCCTGCGGTGTATATTGCCGGCACACGCCGCCGCCATCTCCGGGGCTCATTCCGCGCATCAATGTTTGATACACAGTGCACAGCGGCCGTAGGATCGGGGCCAGTGACCGCAGGCCGTGGGGGGCAAGCAATGTCGTCGGATCGAGCAGTTTGAAATAGACCGGAAGGTCGAAGGCTATTTTCCAGCCGACTTTGAAATGCCCGGGTAAGACCGACGCCCTTATCGGGTAACCAGTCACGAACGCTACGCCCTCTTTGGCCATCGCATCCGTCGCGTATCGGCCCTGCATTGTAAAGATACCTTGGCCGCGTCGGGTGGGATCGGTCATCACATCACAAACCAAGCCGGCGACGCGCGGACTTTCATTTAAGTGATAAGTCAGCGGCAGCGCGGCGTAATAACCAACCAGGCGAGCATCGTGATATGCCCCGAATTCGAAAGCTGGGGCGGCCTTGCCCTCGGGGCCGTACTTCCAGAGATAGTGCTCGCGCGTTTCAAGGGTCGTGCCTGCGGTCTCGGGGAAGCAGTCGCGGAAAAGATGTTGATACTCAGAAGCGGAAGCGGCCGGCACCAAGCGCCTTTGCTCGATGCTCAAGTATAAAGCCCTCCATTCAGGTGGTACACTTGCCCTCCTGAGTAGGCGCCCGTTTCACTCAACAGATAAGACACAAGCCCGGCTAGTTCCCCCGCTTCGCCGAAGCGCTGCGCTGGTATTTGAGACTTGATGCGATCCTGTTGTTCCTGAGGAATGGTGTTGATCAGTCCGTACTGGAAATAGCCCAGTGCGACTACAGAAACTGGAATGTGCTTGGGCGCAAGTTCCAGTGCCAGCGACTTGCTCAGGCCGATCACCGCCGCTTTAGCGGCTGCATAATGTGCCGTGCCGGCCGCGCCTGTATAGGCAACTACGCTCGAAATATTGATAATTCGGCCGCGCGCCTGTTCACGCATCTCAGGGATGAACTCACGGCAAGCCAGAAACGTGCTCATGAGATTGACGTCCAGGATCCTCCGGAACTCCTGCGCGGACAATTTCCACGAGACTCCATTGCTGGAGCCGCCGGCCAAGGTGACCAGCCCGTACAGCGGGCCGAACGCGCTTCGGATACGCCCGTGTAATTCCGCAGCTTGCGCTTCATCCGTCAGGTCGGCGTGGAAGAGCCTTCTTCGGGGATCGAGATCATGGCGCGATAGCACGTCGGCAATCTCTTCCGGCCTGCTGCAGTATTGGCAAACGATATTTCGCCAACCAGCCTCAATGAGAAGCGCAGTGACCGCTTTGCCGACGCCGCCACTGGCGCCGGTGATAAGTACTAAGTCGTTGTTAGGCACGTCGTGGCGGAACCAGCATTATATTTGCTCCTAGCGTAAACAATGTGGGATACTCTACGCAATGCGCCGCTTCTCCGATCGGGCGCACCCGGAGACAGCCTCTAAGTCCGGGGATCTCATGAGTTCTACCCGAGCTACCTTGGCGGTGGAGCCGCAAAGTTCCGCCACATATCCGATCGTACTTATCCCTGCTTATAAGCCGAGCCTGAAGCTGGCCGACCTTGTTCTTCAATTGGCGAGCGATGATCGCGTAGGCTCGGTGGTGGTTGTCAACGATGGTAGCGGCCCCGAATATCGAGCAATTTTCGAAGCAATTGCCGCTATCAAAAAGACTCATGTGCTAGCCCATGTCGTCAATTTGGGTAAGGGGGCC
>Ga0207700_10002606_pt1 | contig 10380 bp, 7 predicted proteins | sample LARL82metaG_FD_184348 | JGI IMG/M metagenome (GOLD analysis project Ga0207700, IMG submission 184348) | Corn, switchgrass and miscanthus rhizosphere microbial communities from Kellogg Biological Station, Michigan, USA - LAR L8-2 metaG... | ecosystem: Host-associated > Plants > Roots >...
CCGCCAGGCCGGCGGTATTGCTGGTGGAAGACGGCACCACGCGCAGCAAATCGGTGTTATCAAAGGAATACACCTGCGGCCAAAGAAAAGCGTTGGAACGGGTGATCCCACCATGGCGGTAATAAAGTTCCGCATTTAAATTGGCCGGTAATTCGTAATCCAGCCGCACGCCTTCGGAATGGTTGTGGTACGAAACGTTGCCATAGAGGTCGTAGAAAGGCGTGAAGTCGTTAATCAGATTGTGCTGGTGGTAATCAGCGGTGAGCCGCAGGCGATCCATGGGACGCCAACTCAGAGTCTCATCCGTATCAAAACCGTTCTGGGGATGGTGGGTCAGCATATCGCGCAAGCGGGCATAGCTGACGTGGCCGTTGACACTAAGCTGGGGAGACGCCGTCCAGTTCAAATTCACACTATCGGTTGAGGACTGGTTCGGCGCCGGAATATCGAGGAAATAATTCCCGGGAGCCACCGCCGGGGGCACGGGTACGGGCGGAGGCGGCGGCTCATCTGCGGGAGTGAACGGGCCATAACCGGCTGCCGGGAATACCAGGCGATCAGTGAAGCTGCTGAAAGTATGCTGGTAGGTGAGCCGCACGGGACCGAGGTCTACGTCGACGCCGCCGCCAATATTGCGGGTGGTGTAGTTAACCTGCTGGAAACGGGTGGTGTAGTGGCAGAGTTCACCGCAGTTGGCATTGATGTTTTCATCCAGGTAGGCCAGCTGGCTAGCGCCTACGCGGGCCTGCCAGTTGCCGTTCACGAACAGATGCACTGGCAGCTTGGGCACTTTGAGCTGGCCCTGGGCGTTGCCTAACCTTCTTTTCACCCCGAAAACCGCGTGCGCGGGAATGAGATTCGTAATGGGCAGCAGGTCGGGTGACATCACGCCCGCATAGAAGGGATACGTGTCCTGCTGCTGCACAAAGCTGCGCATGTCAAAGTTGACCTGCAGCCGCTGGCCGGCGGTGAGCTGCGAGGCGGCGTAGTAGTCATCGCCGGTCAAAAGGTTCGCGCGAGATACGACCGTGAGGTGATTCTGCGGCGAAACATAGGTGTTGGTTGCATCGGCGCCGGCGGACTGCTGCAGGCTGTCGTATTCGCCCACCCTTCCGAGGAAACCCGAACCATCCACAAAGCGGTAGGCACCAGGAGTGAGAGAGGTGATCGAGTAAACGCCCGCGGCGTTGACTTCAGTTTGGGCGCCACCCTGCATGCTTCCGCCAGAAAGCGGGGGAATGGCTGCAGAAATCGTGCCCATGGTACTCCCGGCAATTCCCAGCGCGTAAGCCGGCGCGTGGGAGGCCACCGTGGGCAGGACTGCGGTCGAAGTCGCCCCATGCGCCGACATTGCTGCGGCGGATAAAGGCTGGGCAGTTTGCGGTGGCACAGCCGGCACGCCGTACGGACCTTTGTCCACAAAGCGGCTGCCGCCGCTGGGGGTGGCCACATCGGTGCCATGGATTGAGGCGTGGCAGTTGGTGCAACGGTCATCCAGAGGCAGGCTGGCCCCGTTGTGGTGGCTGGCATGACATTGCAGGCACAGCGCCGGCATGCTCACCGAGAGCAGGTTGGTGTTGGGAGAGCCATGGGAAGTGTGGCAGTTCAGGCAGTTTTCCGTCACCGGAGGATGCTGGTAAGCAAAGGGCCCACGATACCGGGCGTGGCAGCTGAGGCAAAGCTGATTCACATTCGATGCGCGCAGATTGTTGCCGGCAGGACCGCCATGAGGATCGTGGCAATCCATGCAGCTCATCTTGCCTTCGCGCAGCGGGTGATGATAGGGCAAGCTAAGCTGCGCCTTCTCCGTCTGGTGGCACTTGCTGCAGGCTTCGTTGGTTTGGGCCGGGGGGCGGAGAACCACGTTGGTTTCAGGAACTGCGGATTCTGCGGCAAAGGCGCCGCTGGTGGCCGTATCGAAGCGGAGGTGGCTTTCACCCGCGGCCTGCGCGGCAGGGGCATGGACCTGGTGGCAATCGATGCAGCGCACCCGGTTGGCCGAGTGCGAACCGGCCGTCCAGTAGCGAACCTTGGCGTCGCGCGCGTGGCAGCTTAAGCAAACGCCATTGGCGGACGAAGGTGGGCGCCTGGTGAAGCTGATGATTTTGCTGACATCGCCACCGCCTTCCACGTGCTTGCTGCCGTAACCGTGGCAGTCTTCGCATTGCACTCCCTGCTGGGCATGGAAGGCGTGCTGGTAGTCCCGGGACCGGTCAGAGTGGCACGTGGCGCACTGCTCGGCGCCCACCCGGGTAGCGCCGGGAATCTCCGTGTAGATGCCAAACTGCTTCTGCGGCGTCCAGCCAGTTGAGTTTTTCTGAGCTGTGCCAGGGAGCACAAAAAGAAGGAGAGTCGAAAAGACGAGGCCGAAGGGAGCGATACGCATGATGCCCCTCCTGGAATTCCCAAATTAGGACAGACCCGAATTGGGAATCTGTGAGCCAGCACACAGTAGGAAGTGATACAGGTTACGCGGAAAGTACTCGGGAACTACTTTGTTATCGCTTCCTGCTTGTCCGCATTCAGAAAGCGGACCAGGAAGTTGGTGTCGAAGCGGCCGGCGCGGAAATCGGCATTGGCAAGCAGGCGCCGGTGCAGGGGTATGGTGGTGTACACGCCTTCCACGATAAACATCTCCAGCGCGCGCGCCATGCGGGAGATGGCCTCCGGGCGGTCTTTACCGCGCACAACCAGCTTGGCAATCAAGGAGTCGTAGTAAGGCGGAATCACGCCCTCGGCATAGGCGGCCGTGTCCACGCGCACGCCCGTGCCGCCGGGGGGATGGAAAGCAGTAATCTTGCCCGCCGAAGGGGTGAACTTTTCCGGGTGCTCGGCATTGATGCGGCACTCGATGGCGTGCCCGCGGGTCAGCACCTTGCCCTGCAGGACCTCGTCCATTCGGCCGCCCGTGGCCAGCAGAATCTGGCTCTTCACCAGGTCCACGTCGGTGACCATTTCGGTGACCGGGTGCTCCACCTGGATGCGGGTGTTCATTTCGATGAAATAAAGGCTGCGGTCCTCGTCCATGAGGAACTCGACCGTTCCGGCGTTGACGTAGCCGATCTTGGAAAGCGTGGCGCCCAGCATGGAGCCGATGCGCTCGCGCAGTTCGGGCGTCATCTGGGTGGAAGGCGACTCCTCGAGCAGCTTCTGATGGCGACGCTGAATGCTGCACTCGCGCTCGCCCAAACTGATCACTTTGCCGTAGGAATCGCCCAGCACCTGGAACTCAATATGGCGGGGCCGCTCCAGGAATTTTTCCAGGTAAAGGTCGCCATTGCCGAAAGCGGCCGCCGCCTCCGATTGGGCGGCGCGAAACAGGTTGGGCAGTTCCTCGTCGCTGCGGATGATGCGCATGCCGCGCCCGCCGCCACCCGCCGAGGCCTTCACGATCACGGGATAGCCGATTTGGCGCGCCCACTCCTGGGCCTCGCCTTCCGAGCTGATTACCCCCTCGGATCCGGGCAGAATGGGCACGCCCGCCGCCTTCATGGCCGCGCGCGCCTTTTCCTTCTCGCCCATGAGCCGGGTGATTTCCGGCGGCGGCCCGATGAACTTGATGTGGCAGGTTTCGCAGACTTCGGCGAAATTAGCGTTTTCCGCCAGCAGCCCATAGCCGGGATGAATGGCATCCACATTGGCGATTTCCGCGGCGCTGATCACCGCGGGGATATTGAGATAGCTTTGGGCAAGCTGCGGCGGGCCAATGCAGATGGCTTCGTCGGCAAAGCGCACGGGCAGCGAGTGGCGGTCAGCCTCGCTGTAGATGGCCACCGCCTTGATACCCAGCTCCTTGCAGGCGCAAATCACCCGCAGAGCAATTTCACCGCGATTGGCAATCAAGATCTTCTTGAACATGATCCGTGCGGTTGAGCACCTTGTGGCGCGGGCGCCCCGCCCGCGAATTTCAGGAGCTAAAGCCCGGTGCGACTCGGGCGCTACTTTCCCCGGACTGGAGTCCGGGGGCTTCCACAACTGGTTCAAGCCAGTATCAATCCGGCAGCGCCCGGAGCTTCCAGGACCGGTTCCAGCGAGTATCACCCCGCAGCGTGAAACCCGGTATTAACGCCTGCAACGAGCAAAAGTTTCACTTGCGCGGGCGCACTTCAAACAGGGGCTGGCCATACTCCACCGGCTGGCCGTTATTGACTACCCTGCGAACCAACTCTCCAGCCACATCGCATTCAATTTCGTTCATCAGCTTCATGGCCTCGATGATGCAGAGCACCTGGCCCGCCTCCACCGTGTCCCCAGGTTTGACGAAGGGTGGCGAGCCCGGCGAGGGCGCCTCATAGAACGTGCCCACAATGGGCGAGGTGATGGTGTGCAGTCCTTCGTCTTTGGCGGCTTCAATGCCAGGCGGCGAAGAAGCGGCGGCTGGAGCAGAAACCGGAGCCGAAGAAGCAGTTCGCGGGTCGACCGCGGCGGGCGGCGCCATGGGAGGTACGGTTACATAGTGCACATCGCGGCCGGCGGCGGTTTCCGCCCCACGCTTGATGCGGACCTTGACGTCGCCACGCTCCAGTTCAAACTCGGTGACATCTTTCTCGATTAAGAACTCGATGAGTTCTTTGAGCTCTTTTTGATTCATGATCTGGTGGAGGGACTGCGTGTTTCCGGCCGCCCCAGGAGCCGGCGGCGCATTATCCGCGGCGGGTTGCTGGCCTGGACCGCCCGCGAATCCGCCCTTGTTACAGCACGATCAATTCTTTGCTGGTGGAGGTGAGCACCTCGCAACCGGAGCCGGTCACAACTACCATGTCCTCGATCCGCACTCCGCCCCGGTTAGCCAGGTAAACTCCCGGCTCCACGGTGATCACCATGCCCGGCTGCAGGCGCTCCTGTTGTCCGGCGGCCACGCGGGGAGCTTCGTGGATTTCCAAGCCCACGCCGTGACCCGTGGAATGAGTAAAGTAGCGCGCCAACCCGGCACCGCGCAGCACGCTCCGGGCTGCCCGGTCCACTTCGCCAACTGCAACTCCAGGCCGAACTGCTGCGATGGCCGCCAGTTGAGCTTCCAGAACTGCCTCATAAAAGCGGCGGGCCTCCGCTGTCGGGCGACCCACGCATACTGTGCGGGTCATGTCCGAACAATAACCAGCGAGTATAACACCGAAGTCGAAGAGCACGAATCCGTTGCGCGGGACTTTGCCGGCAGTAGGATGCGCGTGCGGCAAGGCGGTACGGGGACCGGCGGCCACTATGGTGGGAAATGACATGGCCTCCGCCCCGGCCCGGCGGGCGGCGTACTCCATCTCGGCAGCCACAGCAACCTCGGTGACACCGGGACGAGTTTTACGCAGTGCCACATCGAAGAGCGACGCCCCCAGTTTGGCTGCCGCGCGCATGCGCGTGAGTTCCTCGTGGTCCTTCACCTGGCGCAGACGCTCGACCGCGCCCGCCGTGTGGCGCAAACGCGCACGGGAAGCAAGCGTACGCATCAGGAGGGCCCGCGCCGCCACTGTGAGATGGTCGCCTTCAATGCCCACCACCAGTCTTTTTCGCCCGAAGCGCTTCCGCACCCACTCTGCCGCCGCAAGCAGGGCGGATTTGCGGACGATGGCCACTCGCGCTCCGACGACTTCCGCGCGGGCCTGCTCGGTGTAACGGCCGTCGGTAAAGAGCACCGCACCGGAAGGCGCCAGCGCCAGCGCCGCGCTGCTTCCGGTAAAACCACACAGGTAACGCACATTGGGCAAGTGGCTGGTCAGGAAGACGTCACACTTGGAACCTTCACCTGACTGCAACAACCGGCTCTGGCGAGTTCGGTAATCCATGCTGGGCAAGGATGGGTGTAAGGCGAAGCTGCCTGGATTCCAAGATACATTATTCGGCGCAGCGCTAGCGCCGACGCAAGCAAAACAAAGGCCCTCGTCGCCGAGGGCCTGTTGGTGCGTTTTGATTCGCGGTTAGGTCTGCATGATCTTCGGCGTAATGAAGAAGATCAGCTCCTGCGTGGAGGTGGAGACAACCGTGCGCTTGAACAGGTTGCCAAATACCGGAATGTTGCCCAGCAAAGGCACCTGCTGCACGTTCATCGAGTTCTGCGTCTGGATAACGCCGCCAATCACCACCGTGCCGCCGTCGGTGACCAGCACCTGCGTGGTCGCCTGCTGTGTGATCAGGGTGGGGTTTCCCTGCACCGTGCGGCTGAAGTCAGGCGTGGTGTTTTCCACGTCCACGTTCAGGAAGATGGTGTTCTCCGCCGTAATCTGCGGCGTCACTGTGAGGCGCAGGAAGGCGTCTACGTAAGTAGTGGTCGGGGGGCCGCCCAATTGCGCCTGGGTGACGATCGGAATGCGGAAGCCCTGCCGCACCACCGCCTGGATGTTGTTCTGCGTGACCACGCGCGGGCGCGAAAGAATCTTCAGCAAACCGCGCGATTCCGCCATGGTGAGCACGAAATCAAGGCGATAGTTGGAACCGAGATTCGTGATTCCAAAGCCGCTGGTCGGACTGCTCGAAGCCAGATTGGAGAACAAGGGAATCGCGGCCGCGGTGGCTTTAGGTGTGCTCGTGGGCAGAGGCACGCCGGGTATGGTGAAGTAAGGCGGCGGAGCCAGATAGCCAACCTGGCTGGGCGTTGCTCCAACGGCCCCAGTGCCGCCCGCGGCTGTGGCGCTGTTGCCCCATCCAAAAGCGAACTGCGTGCCCAGGTCGCGGGCAAAGGTGCGGGTGGCGGCCACCACGCGCGCCTCGATCTCCACTTCCTGCGTCTTGCGGTCGAGTTGCGTGATCAGGCGGTCAACCTGCGGGATCACGCTGGGAATATCCTGGATGATGACGGCATTCGTGCGGTCATCGGAAATAATATCGCCCCGCGAGCTCAGCAGCTTCTTCAGGGTGGGCACTACGTCCTTGGAGTGCGCATAGCTGAGGTAGCGGGTTACGGTAAGCTTGTCCACCGCCAGCGCTTCAGCTTCGATTTGCGCCCGGCGCGCTTCCGCTTCCTTGCGCAGAGTTTCAATGGTGGCAATGCGCAGAACGTTGCCCTCCAGCTGGCGATCGAGGCCGTTGTTCTTCAGCACGATATCCAGGGCCTGGTCCCACGGCACATCGTCGAGCACGATGGTGAGCGAACCATGCACCTCAGGATCGAGCACGATGTTCAGACCGCTGATCTCATGGATGAGGCGGAAGAAATCCTTCAGGTCCACATCCTTCAGGTTCACCGAGACGGGCTCGCCGGTGTAGTGAGCCTTGCCGGATGGCTGAATGCCCTTGGCGAACTGCTGCTGCTGCTCAGCGGCCAGGTTCTCCGCCGGCTTGATGGCCACCGTGGCAGGGGCTGGGGCGGCGGGCGCGGCAGCTGGGGCGGCAGAAGCCTGAGCTGCAGCCGGCTGGCTGGGCTGATTCTGCGCCGAATTGTCCATGGCAGCGCTTTCGCGCGGCATCAGCAGGCTGTTGGGCAAGCTGGACGCCATGGTGGCAGCCGCTTGCAGGGCGCGCTGCGGCGGCTGGATGCTATCCGCCGGGCGCGAACTGTATTGCGGCTCGACCATCACAAAATTCTTCGCCTCAGCATTTGCCGCCGCTTGCGGCGCTGCTGGAGCAGTTGGAGCCTTCACCGCAGCACGTACAGGCTGGACGGCAGGCACAATCGCAGGCTTGGGCACGCTGGCGGCCCGCGCCAGCAGGGCGCCCGCCGGACGCAATTTGAGGACAACCCGGTTGCCGGCGCGAACGAGTTGATAGTCGCGCGCAGCCGCCAGGTCCACTACCAGGCGAGCCACCGGCGGATTGGCGCTCTTCTGGCCCAGGCGCACCGACTTGATGCCATCAGCGCCGACAGCAATGTGCCGGAAGTGGGGCACCACTCCGCCGGGCACATCCACCACCACGCGGTCCGGGTTGGGCACCATCATGGCGGTAGCCGTCAGCTGGGCGCTGCCCGTAATTTCGACGCTGATTCCGTCCCCGCTCTTGAGCACATCCACCTTTTGGATGAGTGGGTGCTCCGCTGCCACCGCGGGCACTTGCGGCGCCGAAGTCTGGGCCGCGGCCAGCGACAACATCAGCAGGGGAATGATTACCAGCAATTGCATTCGCCTCATTTGCGTCTCCCTCACGCCCGCGCCCGGCTCAGCCATCCACCTGCCAGCGGTGGCTGCCGGGTGGCGCGTGCAGTGCAATTCGTTTTTTGGCGGGCAGATCTCCCGCCCGCTCTTACCGGCTGCTTACACCGCCGGCACAAAAAGTTTCTTCACCACGTCGCGGGTGCTCTTGCGGCCCAGCACATCCTGCACCGTCTCCCGCAGCACCATGGAGTCGTCAGTGATGCGGGCCACAAAGCCGTTAAAAATCGGATCGTTCTCCCGCAGGAAATAAGCCTTGTTGGCGGCGTTGACCACCACCGCGATCATGCCGTCATGGGACCGGACGATGCCGCGCAGGCTGATGGAATCAGCCGCCAGGCAGCGCTTGCCTCCGGCGCAGCCGGCGCCGGGGCCGCCCATGCGGGTTACCACCGGGCTGAGAAACGGGTCCCGCCGGTTGGCGTCGCGCTTGGCGGATTCCACCATGTGCTCTTCGCCTGCGGCCGTGCCCACCACGTTCTTGGGCAACAGCTTGTTGGCATCAGGCACGGAAGCCGCCGAGGGGCCAGCCGGGCTGGCCGCGCTCGGAGCCGCCGAGCTAACCACGCCTTGTTGCGCGTTCCACGTCTTCTGCGCCGTCTGCACGTTATTCCGGACATGCTGAATAATCTGCGGCGACTGTGCCCACATTGCGGCCGCCCCCAGCAGCACCATCGCCATGATTGCTGTTCGCTTCATATCCGCTCCTACTAGCGCACCGCACCCGGCCGGGCTCCGGGCTTGGCCGGCGCAACTTGCTGATCGTGGCTGAAGAAGGTGGTGGCCAAACAGGTGGCAACCACGCTCTCGCCCGGCGAGTACTGGTACGTATGCTTTGCCTTGGCATCGGTGGGCTTGCCCACGGAAGCCATCTGCAAGCTGGAAATGTTGATAATGCGTTCCAGGTGGGCGACCCGGTCGAAGAAGTTGAGCACCGAGTAATAGGGCCCATCCAGTTCCATCTCAAACGGCACTTCGGTGTAGAACTCGCGGGTGCTGGTGGGGTTCGCGGTATAGCGGCGGATCTCCACTCCCGACTTCTCCGCTTCCCCCTGCATCATGCGCATGAACTTGTCGGCCTGCTTTTCATCAGGCACGATGCGCTCCTGGATGGCGAGCTGCAGCTTCAGGTTTTCGATCTGCTGCTCAATCTGCACCAGCTTGGGACGGTAACGCTCCAGTTCGGCGTTCTCCGAATTCTTGGTCGCCAGCTTCTGGGCATCCTCGTCGTTCGAGGTGCTCATGCTGCGGAACACGCCGAAGTAAGCGGCCAGGGTGAGCAGCGCCGCCATCCCGGCAATCACCGCCCACTGTTTTGCTTCCGGCAAGTCAGTCAGGTTCGCCATAATCGCGCCTTTTAGCTCTTCGCCTTTTGGCAAGTAATGGTGAAAACGAAGGCCTGCATATTCTTCACCTGCTCGTCCTGATAGCTTTCCTTCATCTCCACGGTCTTGAAATAACCCGTTTTCTGCAGGTTGGTGATCAGGTTGGCCACCGCGTTCTCGCTCAGCGCCCGGCCCTCAATGTCAATGCTGCCGCCCTGATCGCGCACCACGCTCAGCCACACCGCCTCGGTGTTGTCCACCGTACCGCCCAGGGTGGCCATGAGCTTCACCGGGCCGAACTGCTGCGAACGCAGCTCGTCAATCACATCCACCCGGCGCTTGTACTGCTGCATCTGCTTTTCCCGCTCCAGGTACTTGGCCTTGACCTCGGAGAGCTCGCGGTTCTTGCGCTCCGCCTGCACCAGCTGCGTGGCCAGGCGCGCCTTCTCCGCGTTCAGGTGGTACCAGTAGCCGAAGTTCATGGCGCCCGCCAGCGCGAACACCAGCAGCACCTTCATCACCACGCTCACGCCGGCGCCGGGAACCACCGCCGCCAGGCTGGGACCGCGCTTGCTTTTCGATTTAGGAACACCCAGCAGGTTGATGCGGATCATAGGTCGTCAAAACTCCTCAGGGCCAGGCCTACCGCCACCGCCAGCTGCCCGGCGTTCTGTTCCACCAGCTCCATACCCGGGCCCATGGGCGGAAGAACTTTCTGGAAAGGATTCAGCTCCTCCACGGGAAGCGAAAACTCCTGCCGCAGCGACTCGATCAGCCCCGGAACCTTGCAGGAGCCTCCGGCCAGATAAATCTTCTCGATGTGCTCGCCCGCCGCCGTGGCGCGGAAGAAGTCGAACGTCTTCTGGATTTCCAGCACGATGATTTCCGTCACCTGCTGCAGGATGGGCAGCTTGGCATCCTCGCTCACCGTGCCCACCTTCTTGCCCAGCTTGAGCGCTTCCGCGTCATCGAAGCTGAGG
>Ga0207700_10002607_pt1 | contig 10379 bp, 20 predicted proteins | sample LARL82metaG_FD_184348 | JGI IMG/M metagenome (GOLD analysis project Ga0207700, IMG submission 184348) | Corn, switchgrass and miscanthus rhizosphere microbial communities from Kellogg Biological Station, Michigan, USA - LAR L8-2 metaG... | ecosystem: Host-associated > Plants > Roots >...
CCTTCAGCGCCTCGACTTCGGCGTCGCGGGAGGCGTACGCGGCATCCCAAATCTTAGCGGCATCATCCGCGTACTCGTAGTTGCCATCGGCGGCGCCAACGACGGGTTCGGGCAGGCCGGGGTTCTTCTCCTGCCACTGATGGTGGCTATCATAGTCGAAGCTTCGGTACGGATTGCGCGCGCTCATCGCTCGGGGTCCTCGGGCTTTAGGTTAGATGCGAGCAGTCCGAACGCCATCACATAGCTCGACAGCGTGAATTCGAGCGAGCGGATCGCCTCGTCACGCGTCGCGGGATTCTCCACGCGCGCACGGTACTTGTCGACCTCGCGGGCCATGTGCTCGGCGTACTCTTTCGGTGTGCGGCGGACGAGATCCATCTACTTCCCCTCCGCGTGCGCGCCTTGCTCTAAATAGTCGGTAGTGGCCTGTTTTGAAATGACGCAGGCCATGCCAAAGATCCGCCGGCATATTCGCGCGCATGACGATCCTGACCGAGAAGACGACGTGGCGAAGGCGACGCGAAATCTGGGACATGGCGAATCCCGGAAAGCTGTCCACCGAGCAAGAGGCGAACGTGCGCGCCGCGCTCATGTTTCTGAAACGCAAATTCGGAACGTGGGAGAAGTTAGGCAAAGCGATGGGCATGCACGCGGCGACCGTTCACCAAAACTCGTATCGCCTGCGGCGGCCGCCGAATTCAGGAGTCGCGATCAGAGCGGCGCGCGTCGCATGCGTTCCGGTGGAGCGCATTCTCAGCGGGCTCTGGCCTCCACCAAATGCTTGTCCGTACTGCGGACGGGGCTAAGCGGCCTTGGCCAACCGAGATCGGTCTAATCCGATCAGAGCGCGTCGGACGAAATCCGCAGCCATGCGGCGCGCCTCGCTCTCGTCGCGCGGGTCTCGCATGAACTGCGGAAGATGCGGAACGCCCGGCGCAAACTCGCACGCGATGCGAACGGATAGATCGGTAGCTTGAGCGAACTTGACCCGATAGGTTTTCAGCCCAGGATCCGACCACGTGCCTGTGCGCGCGACGAGCGCGATAGATGGGACCCCGTTCGCAATGCGCTCGCACGCGATCGGGGTGTAGTCGTAGTAGGCGCGCTCATGTACCGCGCCGTCTTCGAAATGTCGGCGCTCGAAATCAGCGTTCGCCTTTAGCTGCTGAAGCGCATCACGCGTCTTGGTGTGGGCTTGTTCTGCGGCGTTCGCGACGATGAAAGCCCATAGCGCCGTCTGCGCGCGCCACGATGTCTGCGCGACGCCGTCAGCGTTGTCATCAAAAACAATCCAGCCCTTGCGCGGTTGCTGCGCACGGCGATCGGTTCTCGGCATTGTGTTTTCTGTCCGGATTAGATGGTCAGACGTTGTTGAGTATATCGTCCCCACTGCTCATGTCTACGGCTACGCCTCCAACAAGAGCAGTGGGGATCATAAGGGGGCAAAACCTGGCACAGTCAAGCGTTAAAATCGCCACGGTTTCCAGCGCTTGCGTAAGTGCATGGAATATTTGGTGATTTGGTTGACAAAACCTCGCGCGCGCGTCACTCTCTTTGTGAGGCAGCACCATGCGCGTCACGAAGAAAGCCGGACAATTTGTTGTTGAGGACGGCCCTATGCGCGTTGAGGGGGCGGCTGCCCAAACGTTTTTGGCGCAAATGCGCCAGCGCGACGCAACGGGAAATGACCCCGCGCGAAAACAATTTCTAGAAGAGTGTGCGCGCATCTATCAGAAGACGACGCGCAAGTAGATTCCTAGCGCGGACCGAGATCGAAGTGCATGCGGACGGTGTCTGTTCGCTTTTTGCTTTCGACCTCGACGAAACCGACCTTCTTGTACATCGCTAACGCCGCATCCGTCGTGTCGGAATCTACCGCCACGAATCGACAGGCTGCCGAGTCGCAACAGGTGTGCGCCTGACCGATCGCATACTTCACCATGTGCTCTCCGAGACCTTTCCGCTTGTAGCTCTCGCAAACGCCAAGCATTCCGATAAGCAACCCAGGAAACCGCTTTCGGTGGCTACCGCCCTTCCTGAGCACGACCTCGGCGAGGTCATGAAGGATCCGCAGCGGAGATTCCTCAAGAACGACCTCGGTCATCGACGTGGTGATGTATCCGGCTAGGTCACCATCATTGAGCCAGCACATTACGCTCGTGATGCGCTTCGTGTGATGAGCGCACGCCTGGTTTCGCAAATACCAATCAATGGCGTCGTTGCACTTGAAGGCATCGAGCGAAATGCTGTCGTTTATCGGGACAGCAACAAGGGCATCGAGAAAAGTTTGATCGGTCGGCACTTACTTAACCCTATTCGCTTAGCGCAGCTTTCACCAAGATCTCGCGCGCCCATTGGGTAATCGGCTTGCCCGCGCGACCAGCTGCCATCTCGATCGCGCCGCGTTCGTATTCGCTGAGACGAATCGCAAACACGCCCGTCTTCGCGGTGCCCTCGCGCATCGGCGGGCGACCCGGCCCACGCTTGCCGCTCACGGCCGCACCCCGTCAAGTGCGGCCGCGAGAAGATCGTCCGTGCTCCACAACGTGGACGACACGCCCGCCGCCATCGCAGGCGTAGCGCGCACCGTCTTGTGCATGCGCACGAAGTTGTAGTGAGCGAAGTGCAGCGCGGTCGCTGCGATGTGATTTTCGAGCTTCTTGCTAAACGCGTTCGTGAGGCGCGTGTAGCGACGAACGCCCATGCGCACCGTCAGGTTTTGGCGCTCGACGAACGACGTCGAAACCAACTCCGCGACGGGCGCACCAAAGATCGGCGTCTTTTCCATACCGGTAACTTTGGGGGGCGAGTAGCGTCCGGGTCCGATCGGCTCGCCCTCATAAGACTTCACGACTTGCGCGTAATCGACATTGCGATCGAACGACGTCGCGATCGCCTCGATGTACGTGCGAAGTCCGTCCGTCGAAATCTGAACGCGATCACGAAGACGCGGCGCAAGGTCCGCGATGAACGCGCGCGTGCTTTCCGCATCGCGCTTGCCGACGAGAAACGACGGAACGAGTTTCGTTTCCGAATCGATCGCGACATAGGTCCACGTGTCGCCAACCTGCGACGCATCGTCCGTCTCATTCACGTGGCGCTGCTTCTTGCCAACGAACGCCCACAGCTCGTCTAGCTCAAGACGCTTGCACGGAAGATCGCGCATCGTCTCGTCGAGCAGCTCCGCGCAGCCATTGCCGACGCGCACGAGCAACGTGCCAATCGTCTCGCGGTTGACGCCGGTCATGCGCTCGGCGGAACGAATCGAGCAGCCCTCGACGAGAGCGTTCACGACGGCGATTTGTTTCTCACGGGGAAGTGCGTTGCTCATATAATTAGTGTATTACTAATATTCAGAAGGTCAAGGGGAGGCCGCAAACAAAAAGACTCCTGCCCCCAGGCGTGGCAATTCACCTAGGGGCAGGCTCTCTCAGCTATCTAGCTACGCGGTTGGAGAACCGCATGGAACACCGCTCCTCTCCAGGGACGACTACCCGTTTCGGGCTTGCCGGTCCGCGGGAGAGGCGGTAGAACCAAGTCACTCGGGGCTCGGTTCTGCCGACTCCAGCGAGAGGATCGACAAGCAGTTGGTTTCCTCGCTTCGCGCCACGCACCGCTCGTAACGGTGACGTGGCGCAAAACTTTTGTGGCTACTTCTCTAGTTTAGGCTTTTCCGTTAGCTCCCACCTTCCGGGCTCTGGATTGTTCGCCCGCTTCTGATTCTTGAGCGACCACAGAATCGCTCGGACCTTATGATTTGCGTCCTTTTCGCCTGGATACGCGACGGCCGCCAATTGCGAGATAGTGCTGCCAGGGTGGGCGCGAAGCATCTCGACGACGGCGCCGGTGCGCCCAGCTCCGTTTGGAGCGATTGCACCGGTAGGTCGTCCAGGGGCGATCGTCATCACGAGATGCCCGATGTCAGTCTGCCGGCCGCCGTTGACGTTGTTTACCATCGCAACGAATTTCTTGTCGGGCTCCGACTTCTCGTGAATGGGTGAATCGTCGTCCAGCGCCAGCACGAGATCGGCGAGGATGTCTCGCTGGACGTCCTTCGGTAGCTTTTCGAGCGCGCTCGCGATCTCTCGCTTCACACGAGCCTTGTCGCGAGCCTTTTCGATAGCGGCGTCAAATCCAGTAGGTCCCATGGGGGCGATGGTCTTATACGTCGCCGACGTTCAGCGCGCCAGCTTAAACGCAAATTTTCTTTGCCCCCAACTTACCCAGACTAGACCCCCGCTCGATCGGCCAAAAACGAGGCTTGGAGCGCGGCCTGCGCCGACTCAACGGGCGCGCCGTGAAGCACCGCGAAGAATCGGCGCTTGTCGCCCTTCGTCGCTTCCGACCACGCGTAGCAGCGCTTCGCTTTCGCATGCCCGATCAGATCGAAGATCTCGATGTCGCCCGACCATACAACCTTGCCGTCGTGCGTTTCGACCACATGCACCGTCTCGACGTGCTTCGCCCCGACGTCGTGCAGGTGACGGATCGCATCGATCAGCGCGGGGATGCCTGCCGGGTCGGACATGCGAAGCAAGGTAACCGACGCGCGCGCGAACGTCATGCCGCGCAGCGCGTCACGGATTTCCAAAACCAGCCACTACCAAATAGTCCGCAATCTTCTCCGCAGTTTCACGGCCGAGAAACGTCTTCGTCCAAAGCGGATGCCTGAGGGCCTCTTCGGGTGAGGAGATCGCAGCGTAGTCGCGAAGTGATTTGATGATTCGCTCGCGCTCCTGCTGGGCGCCTAGCTTTTGGCCTTCGAGGTAGACATGTACCGGGCAATACTTGCCGCACGGCAACATGAGGCCGTGGTCGTGCCCGTAACCGCCGTTCTCGTGATGGCTCACTTCCCATCCTCCCCGCGCGAAAGCCGCTCGCGATGCCGCTGAAGAAACGAATACAGCCGCAGATTCCATCGTGCATCAGCGAGCGCATCATGAGCATCGTCCGGTGACGGCGGATGCGTAGGGCTTCCGAAATCACACGACAACTGCTTCAGATCTCGGCAGAACATCGGAAAGCCCTTCGGCAGATCCATCATGGTTCCGAAAAGCTGGCAGAGCGCCACCCAGCGGGCAATAGGAGGCCACCATCACCACGGGCCGCGCTCGCCTCGGGGCATTGACCGTAAGCGTCGTCGCCACGACGGTACGCAACGGTTCGCCGTTGAGGGTCAGAGGCGTCACGATCTCGGTGTGTCGCTCGACAAGGAGCTTGTCGATCTTGTCGATGCAGTCGCAGGTCTTCACTTCTTCTTCCCCTTCTTCGCCCGCGGGCGGGTGGTTGACTCAAGGAGGCGCACCTCCGACGGCGAGCGAAAGTAATGATCCCCTAGGTCCGAACGAATGGTGAGCGTAAAGGCTCCGTTGCGGTGCGCTTCGATGTGGACGATCTCACCCTCAAGTCGAGGCGTGAAATCCACTCTGGCACCGAGCGACAGGTACTGCGGCTCTGACTTCTTCGGCGGCCGCGGCGGCTTTGCGGGGGTCATGGCTTCGGCCTCGTCATCGCCTCGACGTACTTCGGCCATCCGTTGCGCGCGATGAACATGCACGCGGACATCGTTGCTTGATGCATCGCGCCCGAGCAATCGGGACACGCCGACGTCACTGCTTTCTCGAGAGCTTTCGCATCGTCGCTCTCGGGGTTTAGGATGCCGTAGACGTTGCGATACGTGCTCGCCTTGAGGTCGGCGCCCGGATGCGCATCGAGCCACGCGAGGCCCGCGTAGACCATGTCGCGACACGCGCTTTCGTAGCCTCCGCCGAAACCGGAGATTTCGCCCATGTTGTCGGTCCATGGGTACTTCGCGCGAACACCGGCGGCGTCGACGCTCTTGATCGTCTCGTCGCGTAGGCGCTTCTCTTCGGCCTGTCGCTTCGCGCTCTCGATCTGGCGCCGCTTGTAGAGATCGGACGCTTCGTACTCGGTGCGCTGGCGATCCATCTCCGCGATCCACCGCGCCTCCAGGTCGCCCGCCGTGTCGCCTCGCGCCGCCTCGATGCGAACGCCGTTGAATGTCAACGCCGCGGGCGCCTCTTTCGCCAAGAGTGCGCACGCTTCGCTGATGTGTTGGCCCGCTCTTCCTTCGATCTCTTTCATGTTTCCCTCACTCCCCCGCCGGCGGCGCGCTGACTTGGCGGACGCGGAAGGGGAGCGTCGGCGCATCCTCGATCGCGAGATGACGACGCCAGCTTTTCGTGGCGGCTTCCCAGGCGAAGCCGAGCGCCTTGGCTTGCGCGTTCCGTTCCGCGTCGAATGTTTTGTCCTCGACCTCGAAGAGCGCCTTGGGCCGCATGGCCTTCGCGATCATCGCGTCGATATCGTAACCGAGCTCGGCGACGCGCTCGAAGATGCGCACGAGCAAGAGAACGTCCGCGAGCGCGCGGTGATTGAATGCGACCGGCACATCGTGAGCGAGCGCGACTTCGACGAGCGAGGCGCCGGGTTTCGAGCGGGGCCAGTCGATGTCGAACTTCGAACAAATCCACGGGCGCGAATCGGCGATTTCTTTCGGGTAGAAGCTCCGATCGAAGCTCGCTCGGTGTGCGACGAATGCCGCCGTGGCGTGTGGCTGCTTCTTCTCGATGAATGCGCCCACCGCTCGCCACGCGTAGTCCGGCGGCGGAGCGAAACCGAGAGCAATCGCGGGTATCCGATTGATCGCCTCGGCTTCGTTGCCGTCCGCACGAATGAGCGTCGAGTAGCACGCCGTCATCGTGCGATGGGGCACGGACCACATCGCCACAGCGACCTCGATCGCGGCATGCTTCGCCGGATCGAGGCCCTGCGTTTCCGTGTCCGTGATGATGAGACTAGCGATCATCAGAACGGGATGTCGTCTTCGGCGGATGATGTCGGACCGAAACCGCGAGACGTTGCGGGCTTCGGCGCAGGCGCCGCTCCGCCCAAGAGCGGCTTCATCCTCGCCGCAAACGCGCGCTTCGCCCGATCGTCCATCTCCTGCTTGAACTTCACGCGTCCGCCGCCGGTCATGATCTCGACCCTCATTTTTTGTTCGCCCTTGTACTCCTCGTATTTCACCTGCACGTCGACCTCGTTGGCGTCGATGCCGTCGAGCCGCGTGAGGTCGTTTCCTTTCCAGCCGCACGCACGCAGACGCTGGACCGCGTAGGGCGCCGCGGCGTCGCTGAAGTTGAGGATCGTACTCGCGCGACCCATTTCGCCGAGGTCGAGATCGATGGCGATCTGATCGTTGCCGTTTTCGGAAATGCCGTACTGCTCGCTCCCGGCAATTCCGCGTCCCTTGTACACACCCGCCTTGATGCTCATTTGCTCTGCTCCTTTTCTCCTGCTTTCACTTCCAAACGGTTGACGAGCTCGGCGATTCGATCCGAATCGGCCTTGTGCTCGTGGAGGTACTTCCGCGCCGCGGCTTCGATCTTCTTGTCGTCGAGGATCGCGATCAGCTCTTCGACGCGCGCCGCAAGCTCTTCGCCGCGCTTGCTCTCGAGATCGACCGACTCGATAAAGTCGGTCCACGAGAGCGGGATTTCGGCGGGCAAGCGCCCGCGCGTTTTCGCGTCGTAGGCCGCGTTCCACTGCGTGTGTACGATGCGCGCGCCGCTCGATAGGCCCTTGAACTTCTTGGTCGCGGCATCGGGCTTCACGAACGTCTCGTGTCGAGCGAACAGCACGTAATCGCTCCACTGCTTCAAGAGACCCGCGGTCTTCTGGTGCATCGCGAGCTCGTAGCGATCATAGGCGGGCCCTTCGGGATTCTGGAACGTGCGCACGTTGGCGTGGCCCACGAGAATCACATTCATGCCGTTCTTCCAGAGCCGCTCGAGTTGCGCCACGAACGCACGCCACTCGTCGAGAGCCGCCGTATATCCCTTGCCGTAGCCGGGGTCTTCGATCGACTTCCAGCTATTGGCCGCGCAGAGGTGAGCCCAGCAAAGCGGCTCGAGCCAGGACACGGGATCGATGACGAGGGTTTTGTACTCGTGTTTCTCGCGTTCGAGGAGCGAGATCCCCTCGATGGCCTCGCCCCACGATCTGGGCTCGGGCAATCGGGCAACGTCGAGCGCCATGGTTCCGCTCTCGAGGCCGAGAAAGATCGGCGCCGGAGCTCCCGCGGCGAACGTGGATTTTCCCACGCCCTCCACGCCGTAGAGCAAGACACGAATCGAGCAGCGAATCGGACCTCGCCGCACGCTCGCCAGGGACAACTTCGGTTTATCGGGGACTACCTGAGCAACATTCATCACGCACTCTTCCTTTCCACATCTTTGGCGCGCGCCACGGCGTCGACCCTTCCGGTCAACTCGAACGTGCGCGACTTCGATCCCGTCTCTGGATTCACGAGCGGGATCACAAATTCATCTTCGACGGCGATCACTTCGAACGTGTCGCCGGACCATCGCGCGTGGTAGCCGCGCATCATGGCGTCTTGCTTGGCTCGCGCGAACGGATCGTCATGCGAAAGCGCTGCGATCGATGCCTCGAGATCGCCGCCCGTCTTCCACCACACTTCCAGCGCCGAGTGGATCGACTTGCCGGTTTTGAGCGAATCGCTCTCGCCGCGGGGACGCAGGCCGAGCTCGTAGCGAAACTGGTAGCGCCGCGGACACGCGCGAAACGTTTTCATTCCGCTTTGCGAGAGCAGGATCGGGAGATGGATCTTCGGCTCGACCGCCTCGAATTTGAGGCGATCGTCCGTCGTCGTCTGCCCGGAGCAGATGTCCCAATAGTCGCAGGGGCGACCGTACTCCCAGCACGAATTCGTATAGCGCGGCCATCGGTTCGCGTGTTTCGCGAGCCGGATCGATTCGGCCGTTTGCCACGTGTCCCATGCTGCGTCCTCGGCCTCCGATTCGAGGTGTGAGACGACGCCGCGCTGGTAGTAGCGTGCGGGGTCTTCGGCGATGGCGGTGAGCACGCGATCGCGGAACGTCGACGCGCCTTCGTTTTTGCCCGGACGGTGGGCGGGCTTGCGAAGCACGTCGTAGAGGATGCCGCGCACGTCGTGACCCTTCGCGAGCATGCCGCGGTGATACATGGCCGGCTGCGGATCGAGCGTGAGGCGGCGCCAGTAGAAGCTACCGGGTCCGATGTCCTCTGAGGTTGTCTTGTGCTCTACGACGTCTACTAGGTTCATGGTGTTAGATTTCGTGTCACGTAAAACTCCCCCACCCAAAGGCGCCACGGTCCCAGGGGTGGTAGGAGCGTGGCGCGTCTGGAGGGGGGAGCTAGTTGATTGACCACGCGAGGCGCTGAAGGTCGTGAAAGAGCCTTCGCGCGTCGAGGAAGGGGCGGTGTCTACGCAGCATTGGCGTCTCCGATGTCGAGCGCCGCCAGCTCATCAAGCAGCCTCGCCCGCGTCTCGACGACACCATCGATGTCGACCGTAGGCCCGTGCCACGGGCGATCGTGGGTGCAGGTCGGCGCCAACTCCACGTTGCAGAGGTGCACGAGATCTAACAGTAGGGTCCGCGAGATCATCGCAAGCTAGCCTCCAGCGCCGGTCCGAGGTCCCGCGCGTCGTCCTTCGTCCACTCGCGCACCTCACACTCCAATTTCGACTTGAGCGAGAGCACCGCATCGACGATGCATTGACCCTCGCCCTCGTTGCCGCCTCTCGCGCCCCAACGAGCAACGAACTTGCCGCCTGGGAAGCGCACGATGTGCAGCTCGTCGTAGCCGCCCGCCATCTCGGTCCACGCGCGGCCGATCTTCCAGACGTCGGCGAGCAGGTCTTCGGCGTGGTCGGCTTGAATGTCGTTCACGGCGATCATTTCTTCATCCCCTCGACGCGAGCCTGAGCAGCATCAGCGAGCGCCGCCGCGATCTTGGCGTCGGTGGCTTTCGACTTGCGGGCGGCGAGCATGGCGTCGGCGATCTGGTAGGCGCGGTCAGCCATAAAGTCCACGTGATCGGGCGCGATGGTCGCGAGCGCCGCCATCGCGAACTCGTCGCGCAGGCACTTGTGATCGACGTCGAGGATTGTGTCGGGCTCGCCCTCGACCTTCGAGGGGATGACGATCGCGCGGCACTGAAATCCGCAGAGTCCGCAGCACCAGGTAGGCTCGCTCACGTCGCACCTCCGCTCGTCCGCGCGCTGGCATCGAAGCACGCCGTAGCCTCTGAATCTTCGAGGTCGACATCATCGAAGAACGTCGTCGGACTCTGCGCGTGGTCCAGCAGCGGCGGCGCGGGCTGGGTGTCGGCGGTTTCGAGGTCACTCGGCGGACGCATTGGCAGCCCCCTTCGCTTCTTCCTCAGCGCATCGCTTGATGTCCGCGAGCGCGCCTTCATTGCTGTCGAAGAACCACGGCGATCGACCCGTGCTCGCGTAGTAGATCGCTCGACCCGCGCGATCGGAGTAGCGAAGCTTTCGCTCGAGGTCGTAGCCA
>Ga0207700_10002609_pt1 | contig 10378 bp, 6 predicted proteins | sample LARL82metaG_FD_184348 | JGI IMG/M metagenome (GOLD analysis project Ga0207700, IMG submission 184348) | Corn, switchgrass and miscanthus rhizosphere microbial communities from Kellogg Biological Station, Michigan, USA - LAR L8-2 metaG... | ecosystem: Host-associated > Plants > Roots >...
CCAGCAGGAGATCGCCAATGAGAAGTGACGCGGCCACCCCTGCTCCGCGCGGAGCAACCTCGAGCACCACCAGAGCGATCGACTGACGGTCATCCCAGGGCACGGGCCGCACCGTGATGCCGAGCGCCGGGCGTGTGGCTCCGCGGCGCAGAAATTCCGCGACTGCGTTGCTGGGGACGGCCAGAGCTAGTCCTCCACCGGCGATCATGGTATTCACGCCGATCACCTGGCCACGCGCATTGGCCAACGGTCCGCCTGAGTTGCCGGGAGCCAGCCGCACCGCAGCCTGAACCCAAGCTTGACGCCCGATGCCACGCAGTGGGCCGAGGGCATGCACCACTCCGGTGGTCAGCGCTCCGATGAAGCCGAGCGGATTCCCCACGGCCAGCACCAGTTCTCCGGGCCGCAATGCGCTGGAATCGCCGGCAGTGGCGGCGGGAAGCTCGCGCTCGGAAATACGCAGCGAAGCTAAATCGCGACGGGTGTCTCGGGCTGTCAACTCGGCCTCAAACTCCCGGCCGTCCCACAGTTCCACTCGTGCGCGGTCGGCACGCGCCACATGCGCGTTGGTGATGATGACACCATCCGCCGTCCAGATGACGCCTGAGCCGCTGCCCGGGCGCGATTGTCCGACGGACACTTGCACGGTCGAGCGGCGCAACCGTTCCGCCACCTCTCCAAAGTCTCGGCCAGCCATATTCAAGATCTCCTTCGCGGACGCTCGCCAACCGTGATCGCGCGCTCGATCAGCTCGCCGCCGCGTAGGATGGATGCCTTGAGAGGCTTCCCCACGCGTTCGCCGGAGAGAAACTCCTGAACATCGTCCGTTCCGGCAACGGGCGTTCCGTCGAGCGCAATTAGAACGTCGCCAATCACTACGCCCGCTTGTCCCGCGGGACCGTCGGACTCCGCGCTCAATACGATCAAGCCGGCTTTGGCTGATTTCAGCTTAGTTCTCAGATGCTCGGGCAACGGGATTGGTTGTAGACCGACTCCGAGATAACCATGCGCGACGTGTCCCTGGCGAAGTAGTTCGTCGGTGACGCGGTCAATGGTCACGGCCGGGATCGCCAGTAGCGAGGTCCGCGATAGTCCGGCAGTTGCGATCCCGATGAGCTTCCCCTCCGCATCCACCACAGCCGCTCCCGAAACTCCTGGATATAGCCCGACGTCGAGCCGCAGGAATCGATCCAGTTTGCCGCCGCGCCAGGTATGCCAGGGTCCAGAAGCATTACTGACCACGCCCATGGCCGCGTTGACGCCGGTCTCGACCGCGCGCCCGATTGCGAGCACCAGGTTTCCAGTTTTGACGGAGTCAGGCGCGGCCAGCCGAGCGATAGGAGCATCGGCGGTGTCGACCTTGAGCACGGCCAGGTCGGTGCCAGGATCGCGCCCCGCCAGTTCGGCGACGGCTGCGCGACCGTCCGGCAGGGTAACGCGAATTTCTTCTTCGCGGCGGATGGTATGGTCGGCGGTAACAACGACGTCCTTGCGCCAGATCACACCGCTGGAGGAGTTTCGCCAGCGGGCGTTCACAGCGACAACAGACCGGCCTGCTTTGTCAGCGATGGCCGCTAATTCGATAGATAAAGCGATGAGTGAGTTTTCCATTAGTCTTCCGTGAATCCAGAATGGCGCTTGTGGCCCGGTCGGCACATCACCCGATCGGGCAGGATGGTGCCTGGAAAAAGGTCTGGTTACACTTAAGATGTGCGCGTTCCATACAAGATAGCCCTGGCAGCGGGGATTGCCTTTGTTCTAAGCAATCAATCCGCGCTGGCGCTCAATCCCAGACGCGCTCTCACGCAATACACGCGCACCGTCTGGACCCAGGAGCACGGCCTACCGCAAGATACCATCCGTGCCGTCACGCAGACCAAAGACGGCTACCTGTGGCTGGGCACGGATGAAGGGCTGGCTCAATTCGATGGCTACGACTTCGTCGTTTTCAACAAAGAAAATGGCGCGCTGCCGAGCAACAGTGTCGGCGCGCTTTGGGCCGCTCGCGACGGCGGCCTGTGGATCGGCACTTCGGGCGGGCTGACGTTTTACCGCGACCGCAAGTTCACCACATATACCAGGAGAGATGGGCTCGCTGACATCTTCATCAGTTCCATCACGGAGGATCAATCCGGCGCGGTTTGGATGGCGGCCGGCATCTTCGTGAGCCGTTTTCAGAACGGAAAATTCACCAATTATTCGCCGGGCGAGAATCTCCCGATCGAATCGCCGCGCGCGGTTTACCTGGGTCGCGACGGGGCATTATATGTCGCAGGTTTTGCCGGAGTTGCTCGGCGCCAAGGCAATCGCTTCGTGTCCGTGATCGGACCGGCCGAAGTGGGCGGCGACATCGTCACCAACCTCACTCAGGATCATAGCGGCAATCTCTGGGTGGCGGGTCCATCCGGCCTTCTGATGCGCACGCCGGCGGGTAAGCTGCGTCAGTTCCAAACCAAGGACGGGCTGCCCGATAACTTCGTCCGCTCGCTTTGGGAAGATCGCGACGGCAATGTTTGGGCTGGTACCAACGGCGGCCTGGCGCGACTGGAGAACGGCCGCTTCGTCAGCAATCCGGTGGCGACGGCGAGCGAGCGCGATTGGGTGCGCTGCATCTATGAAGACACCGAAGGCAACCTGTGGGTGGGAATGAACAGCGGACTGAATCGGTTCCGCGATGATATCTTCACCATCTATGGTGAAGCCGAAGGTCTGCCTAGCGACGAACCGACGACCGTTTATCAGGATGGGCGCGGCCGAATTTGGATCGGGTTCCACGATCGAGGCCTGCTGGAGCTGGACAACGGAAAGCCGCGGGTTTACACCACGCGCGACGGTCTCGCCAGCAACGAGATCTTTTCCATCCGGGAAGATCACGATGGAGACTTGCTTATCGCTACGCGCGAAGGACCGGGCCGGATGCATGACGGCCGCTTCATCAAGCAAGTCATTGACGATCCGTTGAACCGGCGCCTTTCGTTTGACTACCTGGAAGATCGCACGGGAAGATTTTGGGCTGCTTTACCCGCGGGCTTGAGCCAACTGCAAGGCGGACGTGCTCATAACGTCATTCCTGGTGGGCCGCTGTTGAACGATGCTCTTGTCATCCTGTGTGAAACACGCGACGGCAGCCTGTGGGCGGGCTCCTATGCGCAGGGATTGTGGCGTCTCAAAGACGGCCAATCAAAACTTTATACGATCACCGATGGACTCTCGAGCAACGAGATCCGGTCGCTGGTGGATGATCGGGACGGTACGCTCTGGATCGGTACCTTCGGCGGAGGCCTTAATGCTTTGCGCAACGGACACTTTTTTGGTGTCACGGCCAAGGAAGGATTGTTGAGCGACAATATCTCGCACGTCGAAGATGATGGGCACGGCTGGCTATGGCTCAGCACCACACGCGGCATTTGCCGGGTGCGCAAGCAGGATCTGAACGATTACATCGCCGGGAAAATCAAATCCGTCACGCCCGTGAACTATGGCGTAGCGGATGGGCTCAGAAGTGCGCAGTGCGCGCCTGGCTATCCCACCAGCCGCGGAGGTACGCAAACCGCGGATGGGCGCCTGTGGTTTCCAACCAGTCGTGGCCTGGCCGTGATTGATCCGAACGAACGGGCTCCCGACGTGGACGCTACCGTGGTTCATCTCCTCGATGTCACGGTGGACGGACGGCCAATAGCACTGAATAAACCGGCCGTTTTGCCGCCGGGTGATGGACGCGTTCAATTCCGGTACACCGGAATCAATCTCAGCACTCCGGAGCGCGTTCGCTATTCGTACCGCCTGGAAGGACTCGATCGCGACTGGGTGAACTCGGTGGCTCGCCGCGTCACCAACTACAACAGCCTGCCGCACGGCCGCTATCGTTTCGTAGTCCGGGCAGGCATTCCAGGAGGGCCTTCCAGCGAGGCGGCGTTCTCCTTCGTCCTCCAACCGCATTTCTACGAGACCGCCTGGTTCCGCTACCTCTGCGTAGCGCTCGGTGCGGCGGCCATCTGGGGACTCTTTCGCTTGCGTGTGCGCCAGATCCGGGAGCGCTTCGACCTGGTGCTGGATGAGCGGGCTCGGCTGGCACGTGAAATCCACGACACGCTGGCGCAGGGATTCGTCGGCATCTCATCGCAGCTCGACGCCGTAGCGCTCACGCTCAACGGCCACCTGGACTCTGCCCGTAAACATCTCGATCTGGCACGCAAGATGGCGCGGCACAGCCTGACCGAAGCGCGCCGCTCGGTGATGGACCTGCGCGCCTCCGCACTCGAGGGCCAGGATCTGCCGGCCGCTCTGTCCGAAGCGGCCCGACAGTGGACGGCTGGGTCTCCAGTTAAAGTTCACGTCGATGTCGAAGGCTCGAGCCGCAAGCTACCCGAAGAAATGGAGCAGCATCTGCTGCGAATCGCTCAGGAGGCGGTCACCAATACTGTCAAGCACGCCCACGCCAAAGAAGTTTGGATTCGTCTCAACATGGACAACGGCAAGCTGCGGATGCGCGTGGCCGATGACGGCGAGGGCTTCGAGCAGACCGATGCATTCTCGGACGTCGGCGGCCATTTCGGGCTCCTGGGAATGCGCGAGCGTGCCGAGCGGCTGGGCGGCGATTTGCAATTGCGTAGCGAACCGGGCGAAGGCACTGAAGTTGAAGTAACGGTGCCATTGTCATGAGTCAGCCCGTGGGCGAGCCCCACGTCATCAGCATCCTGATCGCCGAGGATCATCTCATCGCACGCGTCGGCGTCAAGACCATCATCAACATGCAGCCCGATATGAATGTGGTGGGTGAGGCGGCCAACGGCGCGCAAGCCGTGGAACTGTACAACAAGCATCACCCCGACGTCACGCTTATGGACATGCGGATGCCGGGAATGAGCGGTATGGACGCCATTATCGCGATTCGTGCAGAACAGCCAACGGCCCGCATCATCGCGTTGAGCACCTACGGTGGCGACGAAGACATCCGCCGCGCACTGCAGGCCGGCGTCCGCGCGTACCTCACCAAAGACGTCCTGCACGATGAGTTGATCCGCGCCATCCACGCTGTTCAAACCGGCGAGATGTATCTGCCGGCATCCGTCAAGGCCGTGCTGGAGACCAGTTTCCTGCCCGCCGATCTAAGTAGCCGCGAGATGGACGTGCTCGCGCTGATCGTCAAAGGTCACGGTAATAAACAAATCGCGCACGAGCTGAGCATCGCCGAACACACGGTGAAGAATCACGTCAAGAGCATTCTCAGTAAGCTGGGCGTGGACGACAGGACGCAGGCGGCCACGGCGGCCATCCAGCGTGGGATTATCCACTTGTGAGAAAGCTCGTCGTGTTGGTGATTGTCCTGGCGATTCTCCTCATCGCTGTGATGGTTTATCGCTCGCGGTCCACTCGTCAATTGAATGTGGATCCCGATGCCGCCCGGGAGATTGAGAAGACCAAGCGGCGCTGAGTCAATAGCATAGAACGCCAAGCCTCGCTTTCTACTTGAACTTAAGACCCCGATGCCTATTGCTCCGCAGTCAGAATGGCTCCAAAGGGCTAATAACTTCTGCCTGTCTTTAAACATCTTTACAAACATATAGCTTGAGCCACGTATGTGGATAGTAAGACTAGCCCTTCGCCGCCCTTATACCTTCGTCGTGATGTCCGTCGCTATTCTCCTGCTTGGAATTACGGCCATCAAGACCATGCCGATCGATATCTTCCCGTACATTGATATTCCGGTGGTCAGCATAGTTTGGTCCTACAACGGCATCTCGCCCGACGAGATGGAGAAGCGCATCGTCACGCCATTCGAGCGCGGCATGACAACCACGGTAAATGACATCGAGCACATCGAGTCGCAATCCTACACCGGTGTGGCCGTCATTCGCGTCTACCTGCAGCCGCACGCGCGCGTGGATCTGGCGATGGCCCAAATCGCGGCCATGTCGCAGTCCGCTGTTCGCGCGATGCCTCCGGGCACTTTTCCGCCCAGCATTCTGAAATACGACGCATCCAGTGTTCCGGTGCTGCAACTGGGGCTCGAAAGCAAGACCGTCAGCGAACAGCAGCTCTTTGACCTGGGCCAGAACTACATCCGTACGCCGCTGGCGACAGTACAAGGCGCCGCGGTTCCGTTGCCTTATGGCGGTAAGATGCGGCAGATTGTGGTAGACCTCGATCCTGACGCGTTATACGGAAAGCAGCTTTCGGCCATCGATGTTTCCAATTCCCTTAATCTCCAGAATCTGATCCTGCCTGCCGGTGACGTGAAGATCGGCGATCGCGAGTATCAGGTGCGGCTCAACAGTAGCCCCGAAGTACTCAGTGAAATGAATAATCTTCCGGTCAAAACGGTGAACGGGGCCACCGTATATCTGAAGGACGTGGCGAACGTACGCGATGGTTTCGCGGTTCAAACCAATGTCGTGCGAACCAACGGAACCCGGGGCGCGCTGCTCACCATCATGCGCAACGGTCAGGCTTCCACGCTCGATATCGTCAATCAAGTGAAAGCCATCCTGCCCAAGATTCTGGCCGGGCTTCCGCCGGAAGTGAAAGTCCGGCAGCTGTTCGATCAATCGCTGTTTGTGCGCGCGTCCATTAATGGGGTGCTGAAGGAAGCTGCCAGCGCCGCAATTCTGACCGGTCTCATGATTCTGCTGTTCCTGGGAAGCTGGCGCAGCACGCTGATCGTCTGCATCTCGATTCCGCTCTCGATTCTGACGTCCATCGTCATTCTGAATTTGTTGGGCGAGACCATAAACGTTATGACATTGGGCGGCCTGGCGTTGGCAGTCGGCATTCTGGTGGACGACGCGACGGTGACGGTGGAGAATATGCACCGCAATCTGGCTATGAAGAAGCCGCTGGTTCAGGCCCTGCTGGATGGCGCAATGCAAATTGCCGTTCCCGCTCTGGTGTCGACCTTGGCCATCTGCATCGTCTTCGTACCGGTGCTCTTGCTCACTGGCGCCGCCAAGTACCTCTTCACGCCGCTGGCGATGGCGGTGGTGTTCGCCATGCTGGCTTCTTACATGCTGTCGCGAACCTTGGTCCCCACAATGGCTCACTATCTGATGAAGCAGGAAGTGGATATGTATCGCCGGGGCGAACACGGGGAGGGCGAATCCAGTACCAGCCGCCACAGCTTCATCTGGCGAATTCATTTTGCATTCAACCGCGGATTTGAGCGATTGCGCGCCTCCTACACCGGCCTGCTCGACTGGGCGCTGGACCATCGCGCTGCGGTTCTGACCGGATTCGTAGCGTTCTCGGTGTGTTCCCTGGGGTTGATTTATCTGGTGGGAAGCGACTTCTTTCCCGTAGTCGATTCCGGTCAGATCCGGCTGCACGCCCGCGCCGCCGCCGGCACACGGATCGAGAAGACCGAGATGATCTTCGCCGACATCGAAAACGAGATCCGCAAAGTGATCCCGGCCAAGGAACTCCAGACCATTCTGGATAATATCGGACTGCCCAACGGAGGATTCAACCTGGGATTCGGCGACAGCCCGTCGATAGGAACCAGCGACGGCGACATTTTGATTTCTCTGACGCCCGAGCACACTTCCACCGCCCTCTATACCGAACGCCTTCGCAAGCGACTTCACCAGAGGTTCCCCGACCTGGTCTTCTTCTTTGAAGCCGCCAACATTACCAATCAGATTGTAAATTTCGGCTTGCCGGCGCCCATCGATCTCCAGGTGACTGGACGCGATGCCGGACCGAATTACAAGATCGCTCAACAGTTAGCGGGACGCATCGCTCAAATACCGGGTGCCGCCGACGTCCATATACACCAAGTGGTAGACGGTCCCGAGCTGCGAGTGAACGTCGACCGCGTCAAAGCCGGCCAGCTCGGATTGACGCAACGCGACGTCGCCAGCAGTATGCTGATCTCGCTGAGCGGGAGCGGCCAGGTGGCTCCCAACCAATGGCTCAATTGGGGCAACGGCGTGAATTATCAGGTGCTCGTGCAGACGCCGCAGTACAAGATCGATTCCGTGGATGCGCTGATGCGCACGCCCATCGCGGTCGCAGGTAACACGGTTGTGTCGAATACGCCCGGCTCGACGGCCGGCTCGTCAAATGCGACCGATGCTTCGACCGGCGCGGCTCCCAGCCAGTCGTCCATGGCCTACGGAAATCCCGGAGCGCTGCCCTACCAGACGCAACTGCTGTCGAACCTGGCAACCATCGATCACGGGTTCACTACCGAGATCGTTAACCACTACAATGTCCAGCCGGTGTTCGATGTCTACGCCAACGTGGATCGACGCGATCTGGGAGGTGTTGCCTCACAAGTCGAGAAGATTATGCAGCAGACTCGCGTGCCCAAAACTACCACGCTGATGCTGCGCGGCGAGGCCAAGACGATGCGCGATTCGTTCTACCGGCTGGGCCTCGGCCTCATCGCGGCCGTGGTTTTGGTATATCTGTTGATGGCCGTCAATTTTCAGTCCTGGGTGGATCCTCTAATCATCCTGAGCGCTCTGCCCGGCGCTCTGAGCGGCATCCTCTGGATGCTGTTCGTTACCCAGACCACGTTTAGCGTTCCCTCGTTGATGGGCGCGATCATGTGTATCGGCGTCGCCACGGCCAACAGCATATTGATGGTCGTTTTCGCGAATGACGAGCGGTTGGAAGGCAAGGGCGTGCGCGCGGCGGCGCTGTCGGCAGGCTTCACACGGCTCCGGCCGGTATTGATGACGGCGGCCGCAATGATCCTCGGCATGATCCCGATGGCGCTGGGACTTGGCGAAGGCGCCGAGCAGAACTCGCCGCTGGGACGCGCCGTGATCGGCGGCCTGCTGCTAGCCACGGTAACGACTTTGTTCGTCGTGCCGATCGTTTACACTTACCTGCGCAAGCAGCCGCCCGTGGATCACGATAAGCAAATTGCCGAAGAAGAGCGCGAAGGCTTACCGGAGCTGGAATTGCAATTGTATTGAAAACAACGATGACACGATCGAGTATCAACGAACCTGACAACCCCGGCCGAACGGCCTTGGGCAGTGTGGAAGATGAACTTCGCGCGGAGATCGAACAACTCAAGCGCCAGTTGAGCGATCAGAAGGGCGCGGGTCCGAATGAAGCGCGTGTTTTACAGCATCCACCGCGACCGCGCCGCGTCGCCATCCTGGGTCTGCTTTTGTTGATCGCCGCCATTTTCGTGGTGGCTTTCTTTGCAGGTTATGTGCCGCGACACCGCCAAGAATTGCAATTGGTAAACGAGGCGAACGCACAGAAGCAGTCTTTACCGGAAGTGAGCGTTATGGTCGCCACTCGCGCCTCGGGCATGGGCAATCTAGTACTGCCGGGAAACATCCAAGCGGTAACGGAAGCTCCGATTCTCGCTCGTGCGGAGGGCTTCGTCGAGCGTCGTTACGTCGATATTGGAGACCGTGTCAGCGCCGGACAACTGCTGGCGGATATTCAGGCTCCGGATCTGGATCAACAGGTTCTTCAGGCACGCGCCGCCGTCCAGCAAGCGCAGGCGGATCTGGAACGCGCCACGGCGGCACTCGAACAAGGCAAAGCCAACGAACAGCTTGCCAAAGTCACCGCCACCCGGTGGCAAAACCTCTCCACCCGCGGCGTGGTGTCGCGCCAGGAGAATGACCAATACCAGGCGCAGTACCAGGCGCAAGCCGCCAACGTACGCGCACTCGATCGCGCAGTAGCGGCATCCCGCGGTAACGTCGCGGCATCCCAAGCTAATGTCGCGCGGCTCGCCGAGCTACAAAGCTACTTGAAGGTCCGCGCGCCCTTCGCCGGCGTCATCACGCTACGCAACATCGATGTCGGCGCACTGGTCAATACCGGCAGCACGCTGCTGTTCCGCATCGCCCAAACCAACCCGCTGCGCACCTATGTCAACGTCCCGCAAAACAGCGCTTCCGACGTACGTGTTGGCCAGACCGCTACGCTCAGCACCGCCGATCTTCCCGATCGAAAATTCAACGGCGTGGTGGCGCGCACGGCAAATTCACTGGATCCGGCTAGCCGAACGCTGCTGGTGGAGATTCAAGTGCCCAATCCCGACGGCAAGCTTTTGCCCGGAACGTACGCTCAGGTGGACCTCAACCTTCCCCGCAAAGATCCCCCGTTGCTGATCCCCAGCGACACGCTGGTAGTACGGTCTTCTGGCACTCTGGTCGCGCTACTGGATGCCAACAACACGGTCCACTTCCAAAACATCACGGTCGGCCGCGACCTTGGCGAACGTATTGAAGTCCTTTCCGGCTTGAAGGAGGGACAGCGAGTAATTGTGAACCCCAACGACTCCGTCCAGGAGGGAGCGAAGGTTCATCCCGTCTCCGGCAAGTAGTGCGGCGCTGCGTGCCCCGCTTTAACATCGAAATAGTCATGACCAAAACCTGCATTGCTATTCTTCTGATCCTGCTCC
>Ga0207700_10002610_pt1 | contig 10377 bp, 8 predicted proteins | sample LARL82metaG_FD_184348 | JGI IMG/M metagenome (GOLD analysis project Ga0207700, IMG submission 184348) | Corn, switchgrass and miscanthus rhizosphere microbial communities from Kellogg Biological Station, Michigan, USA - LAR L8-2 metaG... | ecosystem: Host-associated > Plants > Roots >...
CGGTCACCGAGCCTATCTGGTTCAGCTTGACCAGCAGCGAGTTCGCCGCGCGTTCGGCGATGCCGCGGCGCAGCCGCTCGGAGTTGGTGACGAACAGATCGTCCCCGACCACCTGAACGCGATCGCCGACGGTCGCGGTGAGCTCCCGCCAGCCCGGCCAGTCCTCCTCGGCCAGCGGGTCCTCCAGGGAGACGATCGGGTAGGCGTCGAGCCATTCGGCATAGAGGCCGGCCATCTCCGCGGACGTCCGCGGCTTGCCCTCGAAGGCGTAGGCGCCGTCGGCGTAGAACTCCGAGGCGGCCGCGTCCACCGCCAGCGCGACGTCATCGCCCGGAGTGAAACCCGCCTTGCCGATCGCCTCGACGATCAGGTCGAGCGCGGCGCGGTTGTGCTCCAGGTCGGGCGCGAATCCGCCCTCGTCGCCGACTCCGGTGGACAGGCCCCGCTGCTTGATCACCGACTTCAGCGCGTGGTATACCTCGGCTCCCCAGCGCAGCGCGTCGGAGAAGGTCGCGGCGCCGATCGGGGTGATCATGAACTCCTGGATGTCCACGTTGTTGTCGGCGTGCGCGCCGCCATTCAGGATGTTCATCAGCGGGACCGGCAGCACGTGCGCGTTGGGTCCGCCGAGGTACCGGAACAGCGGCAGCCCGCTCGAGTCCGCGGCGGCCCGGGCGACCGCCATGCTGACGCCGACGATGGCGTTCGCGCCGAGCCTGGACTTGCCCGGCGTCCGGTCCAGATCGATCAGCGCCTGATCCACCAGCCGCTGGTCATCGGCCTCGTGGCCGAGCAGTTCCGGCTGGATCTCGTCGATGACGCCCTGGACGGCCCTGGTCACCGCCTTGCCGCCGTACTCCGAGCCGCCGTCCCTGAGCTCGACCGCCTCGAAGGCACCGGTTGAGGCTCCGCTCGGCACCCCTGCGCGGCCGACGGTCCCGTCGTCCAGCGCCACCTCGACCTCGAGGGTCGGGTTCCCGCGGGAGTCCAGGATCTGCCTGGCATGGATTGCTTCTATGGAGGCCACCACCGACTCCTTGCCCTACTCGTGTCACGCGTCTGGATGGGCTAGGCGCGAACTCGCCCAGTGTGAGCCTAGTAGAGCGAAGGGCCTCCGGGCGCCGGCCACGCCGTTAGGCAGGCGGCCGAAGTCTGGATCGGCGTGGTCCTCGCTGGCCTCGAGGATCCAGCGGTGGCCCGCCCCGGCGACGCACCCCGCCGCGCTAGGATCGGCGCGGGGAGGTAGTCCCGGCGGACCAGTAGAGCCTCTTGCCGGGGAGCTTTGTGAAAGTTGATCAGGTTCCGCGCATCGACGGCGCCATGCTCTTCCGGCCTACGCCGCATGCGGACGAGCGCGGGTTCTTCTCCCGCACGTTCGACCGGGAGGTCGTGCGGTCAGCCGGGATCGATCCGGCCGCCTTCGCCCAGGACAGTCTCTCTCGCTCGCGCCGCGGGGTCATCCGCGGCATGCACGTACGGAAGGGGGCCGGTGAGGCCAAGCTGGTCCGCTGCTCGTACGGGGCGATCTTCGATGTCGTGGTGGATCTGCGTCCCGGCTCGCCGACCTACCGCAACTGGGAAAGCTTCGAGCTGCGTGACGAGGAGCAGGTCTCGCTCTACGTCCCAGCCGGCTGCGCGCATGGCTTCCAGGCGCTCACCGATCCGGCCGACGTGTCCTACCGGATCGACCGCCCGCACGACCCGTCGGAAGACGTTGCGATCGCGTTCGACGACCCCGACCTGGCTATTCCCTGGCCGCTTGAGGTTTCCGTCATATCCGGGCGAGACCGGGAAGCGCCGTCTCTCACCGTCGCGATCAGGCTCATGACGGAAGCGGCTAGCAGCTCCGGTACAAGACCAGCGCCTTGAAAAGCGCCCCCCATTCGTAGGCGATCTGATAGGGCCAGTCGCCCAGCGGCAGCGATCCCGCGATCACGTAGATCGGCCCGGCGAAGCAGCGCGCCATGACGATCCGAGCGCGAGTGTCCTGTTCGCGTGCGGTCACCAAGACCACCGAGCGCCAGCCGTGCTGCCTGGCGAGCTTGCCGACGAACTCGGCTTCCCCTCGGGTGTTGCCTGGGTCCGGTTCGAAGCAGATGAGCTTTACGCCCGGCGTGGCGGGCGGGCACGGGCCCCCGTACCCATGCTGGCCCCGCGAAACGACGAGCATCGGCGCCCGGTGCTCCCTGGCCAGCTTCAGCGCAACCGCAAGGCGGTCACCTGGGCCGGCGAGCATGACGATCGCGCTGACATCGGACGGCATTCCTTGCGCCGGCCATATGATCAGGCGCGCAGTGGCCACGCTGAACGCCACGATGAGGACGATCACGGCGATGAAGATCTTCCTCGACCAGGAAAGCCCGCGGTCTTCGCCGACGGTATCAGGAGAAGGATCGGAGCCCATGCCGTCGTTAAAACCCTCAGGCACACCGATCCCGGCCGAAGCCCGGCGGCCACCCGAGCCAGACGAAGAGGGCACACGGCAGCACCGGCACCACCTAGCTAGCGTGTGACTCATGACAACCGCACCCCCCTGACGCTTCCCGAACCACCCACTCCGGCCCGGCTGACCTCTCCGGGCCCGGCCCGTTAACGTCTGATTTCGGTACTTATGCCGATCGCGTCGGTGATCGCTCGGGCAGCGTTTCCGGCGACTGGTGTGGCGCGAGACGTCCGCGGGAGTTGGCCGGTGGTGCGGTCGGTCGTCTCTGGGTCGGCGACGAGGATCCCGGTGAGTTCACGGCCGGCGGCAGCCACGCTCGATGCGGCGCGGGCCAGCTGCTCGGCGGTCACCGCGCCCGCCGATACCCCGAGCACGGTCGCGGTTGTGCGCATGGTGTCAGGTATCTCAGGGTGCATGCCGTCAACGACCGCGACGACCACGGTCAAGCTGACATCAGGCAGAATCGCGGCGTCGCCGCCATCGGAGACGATGACGTTCAGCTGGCCCGGTCGTTTTGATTCCGCGGACGGCGGGACTGCGCACGCGGTCCGCAGCGCAGCGGTCGCCCCCGTGTCTTGGAGCGGGCCGATGACAAGGGCGGTGCGGATCCCCAGGGACGCGGCGAAGACGGCTAGCTCGGGACCAAGAGCGAACGATCGCGGATCAGAGGAAAGAGATACGACGGTGAGCGAGAAATTACCGCCCCTGCTGCCGTTCTTCATACTTGCGTTGGCTATTCCCAGCTGTTGGAACGCATAGCGGAGTCGCCACGCGTACATGGCTCCTGGCTCGTGATATTCCAGGAGTTTCGTCCAGCCCGCGGCGTCGACTGGGTGGCCCACAGGGAACGACGCGAGTATGGAGACCCCGATAGACTTCGCAATCTCGTCGCGCGCTCTGAGCCGCCTGTCGGCGCGGCTGATCACAAGTGCCGCTACGATGCCGAGGAGCAACCCGAATACCAGCCCGAGCAGGGCGTAGATAACAAGCTGCTGGGTACGTCCCGTTCCTGAGGCACCGCTGGCCGACTCGAGCACGCTGGCCTTTGTACGCCCGACGGGACTACTCGCAGAACCTATATAGGACACATAACTGTTAGCGACCGCGTTGGCGGTGCCTTCTGCCTGAGCGGCCGTCCGCCCCTTGGCGCTGATCGAGAGGAGATACGTCGTCAGACTCCGGACCCGGACTTCACTGCGGAGTGCCGCGAGTGAAGTCGCCGGACTGACATGCGGGAGCGCCCGGGAAAGCACGGGGTCACTGCCGGCGATCACGACTTGGGTGGCCATGCTCGACGTCGGGTGGGGAAGCACGACGACGGCCCTGCTCGTCAGTGCCGGCGGGTGAAGCACGGCGAGATACCCACCGATAAAGAGGCCCAGCAGGGATACGAGGGCGACGAGAACCTTATGTCGCCACACGATCCGGACGGACCTCCGCAGGTCTAGCGCCTGCTCGCTCATCTTCCCTCCACCTAAAGTCCTGGCGCCCCGCTCAGACGTCAGACGCGCTTCATGTTATGGCTTCCTGAAGATCGGTAACTTCTGACGGCTTCCCCCGGAGCCGAAGATTTCTAGCTACGTCGCTAGAGATGCCTACATGCAACGTCCACGGTCAGAACTTGAAAGGTACGAAACGACATCTACGGGACGAGCCTACCAGCATATGATCGGGCCGACCTCACCTCGCGCGGGCTCGGCGGCGAGCCATCCCCGGGCTGGCTCCTGCCGCTACCCCGCCGGATTTTGCCCACTCTCCGCGCTGGTCAGAATCGTCCTGCTAGCTGGACGCTACCTGGCCTGGATGACCGGCAGCACTCCGCGCGGCAGGGCATGCGGGTTCCCGGGATACCCCCAGCCCTGGCAATTACCATCCCATCCAGAACTCAGGCACCGGTGAAGCGACTAGAATCACCACGCGCATAGTCCCGTGATATGAATCGCAGCCACAGCTGAGCCGGGAACGTCAGGCCGTCTCCCGAAACGCGACGCTCTCATTCTGCGGCAGTATTTGGCCGCCCGGCCCTGATGCCGCCGCGCCCCGGCTCCGCTTGGGCTCGGCGGCCCGTCGCCTGGGCCGTTCACGGCCACGGAAGTGGTGTATGGGGTAACCGGTACTGACAGACCCTGGATTACACCGCCGGGATCATCCGTCACCGCAAGCGGATCGGCTCGCCGTGGCGCAAGCTGAACCCGGGCCGGCAGGCCCTGCTGGTCCTGGCCTACCTGCGCAAGGGCGAGACGTCCGCCGGTTCGGCGTCGGCACCGCTACCGGGGCTGGGCACGCCTACCTGGTCATCGACGGCACCTTAATCCCTATCGACCGGGTCGCCGCCGATCGGCCGTTCCGCTCCGGCAAGCACCGCCAGCACGGGATGAACCTGCAGGTCATCGCCAGCCCCGGCGGCGCCATCGTGTGGGTCTCCGGGCCGCTGCCCGGCGCCGTGCATGACCTGACCGCGGACCGGATCTGGGGCATCGTCCGCGAGCTGGCCGCCTCCGGCCTGGTCATGCTGGACGACAAGGGCTACCTCGGCGAGGACTGCATCCGCACGCCCTACCGAGGCCGGAACAAGCCCGCCGCGCAGAAGGACGCCAACCGCGCGCATGCCCGGCTCCGCACCCCTGGCGAACGCGCTAATGCCCGGCTCAAGACCCTGGCTCATCCTGCGCAAGCTCCGCTGCTGCCCCTGGCACGCCGGTCAACTGGCCAAGGCCATCCATGTCCTTCAGACCCGCGAAATCGGTGGATGAAAAAGGCTCAGCGTCTCCACAGAGTCTTCACATATTCTTCACTCCGTCTGCCGTTATTATTATTATTAAGCTCTCATTGCGTGCTGGCTTGGGCGCGGGTTCGGTGGGGGATACGGAGAGCCATGCGCAATCCCACTGCGATCGGGCGTGACCTTGCGGTTCTGGGCGGTTGCGCCGCGGCTCCTGAAGGCCGCGCTAGGGATAGTTTCGCTGAACCGCCCCGAACGTTGATGCGTTCTTATCAGCGGAGCCAACAACCGATGAGGAGCATAATGCGAGGTGGCTTCGCCGATCGGGCATTCGTCCACCGGCGCGAGCTCCGCTACGGGAGCCGGGAGTTTCTCGCCGCCAGCGATTTGGCCCGGCGTTTGCCGTACTCCCCCCGGATCTCGGCCTTTATCGGGAGTCTGGTGCGTGAGCCGGCTCTGCTTCGGGTCGTCGTTGCAGTCAGGCGGCTACCCGTGATCGATCTGCGTGTCCGACGGGCTGATGTCGATGCCTGGCGCGAGGCCCACTTCGGCCCGGCCCGCCACGGTCGGCTGGCCCAAGCCGTCCTCAACTTGCCCACCGTCGAAAAGCACTACCTGGCGGGCCGTCATAAGCAGGCCCTGCGCACCAATCTCCGCCACGCCCGCGATCTCGGCGTGACCTCTGACCGGGTCCCCACCTACGAGGAATGGTGCGAGGCGGCGAGCATCGTCCTGGATGGCCGTCCCGACGGCAAGGCTGCGGGCCAGGAGATGGACAAGCCCGAGCCTGGGCAGCACGTGGCTTACTACGTGGCCCGCGATGCTCAGGACACGCCGCTGGCCTATGCGGGCGTTGCCCTGTTCGGCCAGTTCGCGGTGCTTTTCGCCATGCTTAGCCACCTTGATCGGCACCCCAGCGCGTCCTGGGCACGCTACCAGCTGCATACCTTCCTCGCCCTCGACCTGGGCCGCTCCGGCGTCAGCTACCTCCTTGTCGGCTCCGCCCTCCGCGAGACGACTGGTAATCAGTACTTCCAGCACCTGCTGGGCTACCGGGCGCGTAACCTGCGCTTCGAGGTGATCGAATCCGGCGCGACCTGGGAGTCCGGCGCCTTTGAGGATCAGGGTTCATACAGGACCCGCTGACGTGGTCCGAGCTCACGTCGTGGAAATGATTGCTGGCTAGCCGGACAGGGACGCTGGTCTGCTTCTCAGACCGGGGACGAAGGCGAGCCCATACAGCCCGCCGTTCACGATCAGCAGCACGTGATATCCGGCACGGGAGCCAGTTTCGCGATGACAGTCGACGCCGATACTCGGCTGGCCCGGCCTCGAGGCGCAGCCGCCCACTGCTCTGCTCGGTGGAATTGGCTTCCGTATCTGATAAATCAGGCGATGCAGTACTTCGTCGCGGCACGCTCATCGGTGTCCGCGAGCGTACGCGACGACAAGGGTCGCGATGCCGAAATTCATCCCAGCCTTGAATGTGCTCACGCCGAGGCCCCTGTTCAGAGCGGTAGCCGCCCGGGAGGTTACAGTGAGCTTGATGTGGCTCGCGACGACGGCGCCGTGTGGGCCGCTGGCACGCTTGAGCGAAGCGAGATTCAGGTCGAATATCGGCTGCGACCGCCCGCGGACGTTCGCGGTGAGCCGCTTCGTGTTTGTATTGATGACAAAGGTGCTAAGCGTAACGCTCTTGCCGCTGTGGCTGAAGATCAGTCCTCCGGCGTGATTGACGGTTCCGGCGAGCGTCGCTACGACGATCTGGCCGCCGCTGACCGGGAAGAGCAGCGTGGTCTTGGCGGTTGCTGGGGCGATAGCGGTGACGGCGATGCCGGCGTGCTTGAAGGCCGCCGATACCGCAGGATTGACGACGACATCGGTGCTCTTACCGGTGACCGTCGCCTGAGCCGGAGCGTACGTGGTCGTGGCGAACGCACTCGAACTCGTGCCGCTGGTCGCCGCGGTGCCTCCCGTAGAGGTGTTGCTATCGCTCGAACCGCTGCTGCAGGCCGCTACGACGAGTCCGGCAGCTACTATCACAGCGATAGCCGGTTGTCGCGAACAACTCCGTAGCAAGCCCATCTCTTTCCTCCTGAGGCTAGTTGAAGCCAATGGCGACCACGTTCAGGTCGCCCGTGCCCTGCGCCTGGAGACAGGGCACGGTAACGGTGCTCTCATTCGTCTGCGGCGTCGCCGAGTTGACCTGCACGAACTGGGCTTCCGGCGTCTAGTTCGCCGAAAGCGCGTAGAGGTTGCCTGACATGTCGCCCTCATACAGGGTGCCGCCGGCGACGGAGGGAGGACCCCAGAACGGGCCTGTGCCGGTGAAGGTGAACAGTGATGCGCCGGTCGCCGCTGAGACCACCGCGATGTTATTGCCTTCACCCACGGCGACCACGCCGCCAGAAGTAACGGTCACTCCGCCCATCACGAAGCCGTCTGAGAAGCAGTGCCGCCAGATGAAGGCGCCGGTCGACGGGTTCAAGGCATTCACGGTACCGGAACACGTGTTCGTAATATCGCCGCCGACGTACAGCGTCGTGCCGTCGTACGCTGCGGACGCCTGATCACCCGCTCCAGTCGTCGGGTTGCCGCCGCCATTCGCGATTTTAGCGGTCCAGACAGGTCCGGCCGAGAGCGCGTCGCGCTTGAGGGTGTAGAAGGTGCCGTTCTTATTGATCATACCGACGAGAGGCACCGACTGCCCTCCGATGACGCCGGTGAACAAGGTCGGTGTCGACCCGAAGTCGGGGTCCGCATCCTGCTGGTTCAGGGGCACCGTCCACAGGCCCACGAAGCTCAGGTCGGAAGCGCGCAGTTCGATCAGTGACGGCCCGCCGAGGCTGGCAGGGCAGTCGCCGGGGGTGCCGGTGGCGAAGTAGAGGGTGCCGGCGGCTGCATCAACCGTTATTGACCCCCATACGCCACCGCCGGTGCACCCATTGGGGACAATGTTGTATATGTTCTGCAGCGCACCGGTGACCCGGTTGAGCTGAATGATTTGACCCTGGACAAGGGGGCAGTCGCCGAAGGAGGCGACACCGATGTAAACACTGTTTCCGAACACGGCCGGCGAGTCCCAGAGGAAGGTATCCGGGTTCCCTCCGACGTCGTACGACCACAGGATCGCGCCTGTGGCCGCGTTCAGCGCGTACAGCTTCGAGTCGCCGCCGCCGATGTACATGACCGATGTCGCTCCGCCAACCGGGACGTCCGTCGTGATCGTCGGAGTGCTCGAGATTCCGAATGAAGAGGGGTTGGTGCAGGCCGGAGCGTTCGTCCTTCCCAGGTTCGTCTTCCACACCAGAGTCCCTGAGGTATTCATCGCGCGCTCGAAGCCGTCGTTCGATCCCCAGTAGACCAGTCCGTTCGACACGACCGGTTGCGGGAACACGCCATTGTTCGGCGCGGTGTCAGAGGCCTTCCACGCCAGGTGCAGATTACCGACAGAGGTCGGGTTGAACCCGCTTTCACCGCTGGCGTAACCGGTGCGGTCGATGCCCTGCAAGTACGACGGCCAGGACCCCGCTGCCGCTCCGGTGGTGATGTTGAAGGCCGCCGAGGTGGCCCCGGTGTACGAGGGCGTGCTCGAGGCCGTCAGCGTGTAGCCGGTCCCGGCCGTGTCGATGGACAGGCCCGAGAAGGTGGCGACGCCCGAGGCCACCGCGACGGCCGAGCCGCCGCTGAGGGTCCCGCTGGCGGGGTTGGTCCCGATGGCCAGGCTCACCTGAGTGGCATTGTCAGAGGTCTCGACGTTGCCGTTGGCGTCCTCGACCGCCACCGTTACGGCCGGGGTGATGGTGGCACCGGCGGCGGTATTAGTGGGGCCCTGAATGAAAGCCAGCTTGGTGGGCGCGCCGATCGTCGTCGCCGCCGTAGCGACGTTCGAGTAGGTGCTGAGGTTGCCGGCCGCGTCAGTGGCACGGACCCGGTAGCTGTAGCTGTTGGGGGCGCTGACGCTGGTGTCCTTGTAGGTAGTGCCGGTGCCGGTGGTGGTGGCGATCTGGGCGAAGTTGCTGCAGCCGGTGCCCTGGCAGCGCTCGATCCGGTAGCCGGTGACCCCGACGTTGTCGGTGGAGGCGCCCCAGGACAGGTCGACCTCGCTGGCGCTGGCCGCGTTCGCGGTCAGCGTCCCCGGCTGCGTCGGCGGGGTCGTGTCCGAACTGCTGCCTATCGGCGTCGTCATGTCGCTCTGGATCTGGGCGGCGGTCAGCGCGACGTTGTAGATGCGGACCTCGTCGATCAGGCCGGCGAAGTACTGGCTGTAGATGGTGTCGCCGCCGATCTGCAGCGGGTTCGTGGAACTGGCGATCGCGCCCGTATGCGCCACCGAGGCGACCTGGGTGCCGTTGACATACAGCCGCAGCGTCGACCCGTCGTAGGTCTCGGTCAGGTATGACCAGGTGTTAGCGGTGAGCTTGGTCGTGCCGACCGCATCGGCGTAGCTGCCGCCCGCGATCATGCCCGCGTCCGGTTTCGAGGCGTTGGTCGAGGTTGCCTCGAGGTAGTAGTTGTCGTTGCCCTTGTAGATCACATCACGCCATTTGGAGGTGACGGACGAAGGGTTAACCCACGCCTCCAGCGTCATCCCGGCCGAGAGCTGCAGCGAGGCCGCGTTGGGGACCGTGACAACCGCGTTGTTGCCGTTGAACTGCAGCGCCTTGCCGAACTTCCCGGTCGCCGCCCAGGTCGCGCTCGTGATCGTGCCGGTGTTCCCGTTACCCGACGCGTCCGTCACGGACGTCCCGGACCCCTCGTCGAACCCGTACGCCGCGACCAGACCCGGCGTCGCGGCCATCGAGGCCGGCACCGCCGCGAACTCGGCCACGCCGATCACCGTCGCCACTACGGCGCAGATGAGTCCCATGGGGGTGGCGAGACGGCTGCGGCCCTTCCGGGACGATAGCCGCGTCGCCTGCGTCCTCGCACCCCGTTGGTACCGAGGCCAGTAACTTCCGCTAGGCATGCTCATAGTTGCCCCCCCAAGCCCGGGCAGATAGCGAAGATGCCGCTGCCGGTCAGCTGACAGCGCGCGGCGTTATGGATAGTAGGCGCTAACACCGATGCAAGTACGACGTTTGACACATCCTGGCGGTTGGCACGTGTTCGATAGTTTTTGCAACTGAACGGATCTAGGCAGCGGGACACCCCAGGCCGGGACGATCAAGCACGCCATGCCAAGACTGCGGGCCGGTCGTACTTCCGGTCG
>Ga0207700_10002612_pt1 | contig 10373 bp, 11 predicted proteins | sample LARL82metaG_FD_184348 | JGI IMG/M metagenome (GOLD analysis project Ga0207700, IMG submission 184348) | Corn, switchgrass and miscanthus rhizosphere microbial communities from Kellogg Biological Station, Michigan, USA - LAR L8-2 metaG... | ecosystem: Host-associated > Plants > Roots >...
TTTTACGTGTTGGAGGAAAGAAAATCAAAAACTTCACCACAGAGGGCACGGAGTTACACGGAGGCGCGACACAGAGGTAACACGAGCCGCTGAATGGCATTGGATCATTCCATCCGCTTTCGCATTCATCTCCATGGCAGGAGGCCCGTCCGAGAGTTTTTTGCATTCCTCTGTGGTGTTCCTCTGTGGAACTCTGTGCCCTACGTGGTGAGGGTTGACGCGGCGCTAGCCGCAGCCGGGCCAGACTACCGGCCCTGCAACTTGCTAAAATAAACGTTTCACCCATGTCACGCACACTCTTCGAAAAAGTCTGGGACGATCACGTCGTTACTGCCCCCTCCGGTCAGTCTCCGCTGCTCTACGTGGACCTGCACCTGGTGCACGAAGTCACTTCACCGCAGGCCTTTGACGGCCTTCGCGCCGCCGGCCGAAAGGTTCGGGCACCCGAGCGCACTATCTCCACGGTAGATCACAACATTCCGACGGAACCCCGCGGCACGCCGATTCTGGATCCGATCGCCCGCAAGCAGATCGAAACCTTGCAGAAGAACTGCCGCGAGTTCGGTATCCGGCTTTTTGACACCGACTCGCCGGAACAGGGCATTGTCCACGTCATCGGTCCGGAACTCGGATTCACCCAGCCGGGAATGACCATCGTTTGCGGCGACAGCCATACCAGCACGCACGGAGCATTCGGCGCGCTCGCCTTCGGCATCGGAACCTCCGAGGTGGAGCATGTGCTGGCAACGCAGTGCCTGCCGCAGCGCAAGCCCAAGACCATGCTGATCCGGGTCAACGGCAAGTTGGGTGCGGGTGTTTCTGCGAAGGATCTCGCCCTGGGAATCATTGGCCGGATTGGCACCGATGGCGCAACCGGTCACGTCATCGAATACGGCGGCGAAGCCGTGCGCGCGCTTTCCATGGAAGGCCGCATGACGCTCTGCAACATGAGCATTGAAGCAGGCGCCCGTGCCGGCATGATCGCGCCCGATGAGATGACATTCGCCTATGTGAAAGGACGCCGCTACGCTCCTCAAGGGAAGGATTGGGACGAGGCGGTCGCGCGCTGGCGCGCTCTGCCGACCGATCCCGGCGCCAAGTACGACACCGTTGTCGAAATTAACGCGGGCGATCTCGCGCCGTTCGTCACCTGGGGCACCAGCCCCGGTATGGTCGTGCCGATCACCTCTCGCGTGCCGGATCTGCCCGCCAACGGTTCTGACCGCGCAAACGCTGAGCGCATGCTCGAATACATGGGGCTGCAACCCGGCACGCCAATGGAGCAGATCACGGTAGAACGCGTATTCATCGGATCTTGCACCAATTCGCGGATTGAAGACCTGCGCGCCGCCGCGAAGGTCGCCAAGGGGCATAAGGTCGCGCCCGGAGTCCGCGCCATGGTTGTGCCAGGTTCGCAGCGGATCAAGCAGGTGGCCGAGCAGGAAGGCCTGAACAAGATTTTCCAGGAGGCCGGCTTTGAGTGGCGCGAATCAGGATGCTCGATGTGCCTGGGGATGAATCCCGACACCCTGAATCCGGGCGAGCGCTGCGCCTCCACCAGCAATCGGAATTTTGAAGGACGCCAGGGCCGCGGTGGGCGTACGCATCTCGTGAGCCCGATGATGGCGGCTGCAGCCGCCGTGACCGGCCACTTCACGGATATTCGCAACTGGAAATTTAATTAAGGAGGATTACCTCTGTGGCGTTCCTCTGTGAGACTCGGTGTCCTCTGTGGTCGGTTTTTTGAAATCTCAACCATAGAGAACACAGAGGTGCACACAGGAACAACACAGAGGTTCTAGCGAACTCCATGCAGCCATTTCGCAAACATACCGGCAAGGTCGCGCCGCTCTATCGCGCGAACGTTGATACTGATCAGATCATCCCCAAGCAGTTTCTCAAGCGCGTCGAGAAGACCGGCTTCGGAGAGTTTCTTTTTAACGACTGGCGACGTTCTGCTTCGGGCGAGTCCGACCCAAATTTCGTGCTCAACCAGTCGCACTATGCGGGCTCGAGCATTCTGGTCAGCGGCAAGAACTTCGGCTGCGGCTCCTCGCGTGAACACGCCGTATGGGCTCTTGCCGATTACGGATTCTGCGCGGTGATCGCGTCATCCTTCGCCGACATTTTCGCCAACAACTGCGTGAAGAATGGCGTACTCACGGTTGCCTTGCCCGAGGACCAATGCGCAGAGATCGCTCGCCGAGCGGAAACTCCTGGATACCAACTCACGGTCGACCTGGAAAGCTGTACGGTCAGGGATGATCAAGGCCTGAGCGCGACCTTCGAAATGGACGAATTCACGCGTCATTGCCTGCTGGAAGGTCTTGACGATATCGGCCTGACGATGCAACACGAGGGCGACATTTCGAAATACGAGTCGAAGCACCCTGCGCCTGCTGCCTGGAGAGCTTAGATGGAGAGCTTCTCCGTAAAGACCCGCAAGAAGCGCGAGGTCATCGACATTACGGACCGCGTCGAGGAACTGATTGGGGGCAAGAAGCTCACAGGAACCTGCACGGTATTCGTTCTGCACACCACGGCGGCACTCACCACCGCTGACCTCGATCCCGGCACCGACCTCGACATGCTTGACGCTTTCGAAGCCATGGTGCCGAAGCTTCGCTATCGCCACCCGCACAATCCCGCGCATGTCGGAGATCACATTCTTTCGGCGCTGATCGGAACCTCGGTTTCAGTGCCGGTCGAGAATGGCCGCCTTCTGCTGGGGACGTGGCAACGCGTGATCCTATTGGAGTTCGACGGCCCCCGTGAGCGCGACCTGGCGCTCAGTTTCGCAACCGAGAGTTAATAAACCGGTCATTCCGGCCGAAGCCGGACGATTTGCTAAATCTTCCGGCTGAGTCGAGGGAACCTGCTTTTTGTGTTGGACACTCTTACTTCTTGGTTTTTGCCGGGTTCTGCGGCTCCATCGGCGCAGGCATTGGCGGCGGTGCCAATTGCTGCTTTACCGCGTCTGAAATTTTGTCTGCATTTGCCAGCAGCACGCTCACCTGCCACATCTGCGTGTCACTCAGGTTGGCTTTGAATCCCGGCATGCCGGTCAGACGGATACCGTTCGCCACTTTCCAGTAAGTCTCGCCCGGCGGATCGTCGGTCACGCCCTTGCCGCGGAAAAGGTGTGGAGGCTTGGGAAACATCCCCTTCGCGATTGCGCTCTGCTGCATGCCCGGCGCGCCGTGGCAGACTTCGCAATTCTCGCGATAAATCCCTGCCCCAGCCACATACGCTGCCTCATCGGCCGCGATCGGAACGGTCTTCGGCATGTCCTTGTCAATGCGCGCATGCAATGCCTTGTTGGCCATCATGGCCTCGAACGGCATGGTGCTGTCCGTTGTAGCGACCGGGGCGCTGCCCGTCGCAAAGTAGAGATAAGCTCCAAGGGCAACCAGAATGATTCCTACCGCCACTCCCAAGATGAATTTCAAATGCGTTCTCCTTTCAACCGCATGACGAATCGCAAATTATAATCCGTGCGATGCGAACTTTCCTGCGAGTGCTATGGATGGCGTTGCTGCTGATCACGGTGGCGCTTGTCTCCGCGCTCGTCACTATGCGGATCGCGCTGCATGCGCGGGAAGTGAGAGTGCCTGATCTCCACGGGCGCACCCCCACCGAAGCCAGACGTCTTGCGGAACAGGACGGATTGACGGCTCAAGTCGACCGCCAATATTACAACGCGACGGTGCCGGAAGGTCGAATTGTCTCGCAAACTCCGGTGGCGGGTTCCGTTGTGAGGCGAGGTTGGAGTCTGAGCCTGGCCGTGAGCCTTGGGCCGCAACGCGTCACCATCCCACAAGTGGTGGGACAGAGTGCACGCGCCGCCGAAATCACCCTGCAACAGCGCGGCCTCGACCTCTCAGTTTCCGAAATCAATGTCCCCGGCGCGGTCGCAGGCCAAGTGCTCGCGCAAGATCCTCCGACCAACGCGACTGACGTCGCGGCGCCGAAAGCAACTCTGATTGTGGCTGCACAGAATCCCGTGCCCAACGCCTACGTGATGCCGAACTTCGTTGGCCGCCCGCTCGGATCCGTGGCACTCGCAATCAAAAATGCGGGATTTACCCTCGGAAAAGTGACCACTGCCGATCCATCAGCTTCGCCCAATCCCGCCGGAGCGCTTGGCCAGACTCCCCAACCTGCTACAGTCCCGCCTTCTCCTTCTGCCACACCGAATGCCCCGGTTCCGTCTGCAGCGGCCATTGTCATATCGCAACAGCCTGCCGCCGGACAACGCATCCTCGCAGGAGCCGAGATTCGACTCACAATCAGATAGCCAGTACCGAGGGTGGCACGCCCCTATTTTCTGGACGAGAACTAGAATTGCGCCCATGGACGCTGCTCCCTCGCGCGTGGGACTCAAGTTGGTAGCTATTGGCTATGCAGCCGTAGTCGTAATCTCCGCTGCGTTGATTTATATGCGCTACCTGCAGTATGTCAGGCACCCCGAGGATGCCGCAGCATCAAGCGGCATGTGGGCCGGCGGAGACTTGATACTCGAGTTCTTCATCGGCTGTATGCTGCTCGTCCCCACCGCCGTGCTGGTTTTTGTAATTCGCAACTACGAAGGCGCATACACCACCCATGCCAAGGTGATGCTGGCGGTGAGCATTACCCTGCCCCTCAGCCTCGGGTTGATCAGTATTCCTGCGATCGGCCAAAGCAATTCAATTATTGGGTCGGCGTGCCTATTTCGCTTGTTTGGTTCGCCGGTGGTTCTAGTGGCTCTGTTCTTTAGCCGCCTGCTGGCCCGCTTTAAGCGTGCCAAGCGCCTGCTGCTATGGGGCCTCCTCGTCGAGTTCCTGACATTGATTCTGATGATGGTGTTGTCTTCAGGTCTTGGCGGGCACCGCAGCTAATGCCGAGGACGACCGTTCGCGCTGGCTCCGGACGCCCTCCTGCGATTCCTAATATCTGCAACGATTTGCGGAATATGGGTTCTCTGTTGCCACTACCTAATCAAAGATTTGTCCTCCACGGCCCCTTTAAATAGCGCTTTTCCTGAGCTGGAACGGCAGAGAGATCGGCATCGAGTTTGGAACTTGCCGTGCAATTTGTTACGATGCCGCAACGTCGGCGCCCAGACTCTCGAAGTTCAATTCTCAGGTGTTCGCATAGATTATGGCTTCCCCGCAGGGTGTTCCTGATTCGTCCGCTTTGCCAAAACCACCAGCGCTTGAGCTCTTGAATTACCAGCGCGCGCGAGTCTCGCTGACCTCGCTACGGCTCGCGTTTTGGAGTATCGGAATCATCTTGGCTTCGGTTCAGGCCTGGATCTTTCGCTATGAAGTCTCCGCCGATTCCATCTCCTATTACGACATGAGCGATGGGGTGCTCCATGGCTACGACTGGCATCGGCTGATTAATGGGATGTACAGTGCCCTGTACCCATTCCTGTTGGGCGTTTTTCGTCGAATATTCCACATCTCGCCGGGCAACGAGATCGCCGCCGGACATTTGTTTGCTGTCGTGCTTTTTATTTTCGCTTTTGCCTGCTTCGAGTTTTTCCTCGCGGCCGCAGTTCGACAACTTGAATCTCAGCATCCGGTCCTCAGCGGCAAGCTGACGTTCGTTCCTCTGCCCAAGTGGGCCTTCGTTTCCGTCGCATACTGCGTCTTCCTCTGGTCCTCCATTGAGCACATTTCGCTCCTCATTCCCCGGGCGGACATGCTGCTTTCGGGGTTCTTCTATCTCGCGGCGGGCCTGGTCTTGCGCATGCAAAAACGCCCAGCTCGATGGAGTAGTTATCTCACCCTCGGGGCGATCCTCGGCATCGGGATTTTGGCAAAAGAGGCGATGCTCCCAATCGGAGTGCTGCTCCTGGCCTCGACGCTCTTGGTCGTCGAAAACTGGCGGCCAGCCCTCAAGATGGCTTTCGCCGCAGCGGCGCTCATGTTCCTGATTGGCTGTCTGTATTTCGTACCCCTATCCCTTGAGCGGGGGCATTTCACTTTAGGGGAAGCCGGTCACTCTGTGTATACGGTGAACGTCGATGAGGCGAGCCCGCATTGGTACCTGCAGTCGGTGGGCAGCGCCAAGGGCTCGTACTTGCACCCTCCGCAGAAAATATTTTCGGAGCCACCGGCTTACTTCTTCGCGTTTCCGACCGTCGTCACCGAGCCGCTTCGTTTCGATCAGTCGTATTGGCTGGCTGGGGTTCGTCCGCATTTTGTTCTGGGCCGCGAACTGACCGCGATCAAGTCCAACGTTCACGTTTTTGAAAAACTCTTTCGCGAGTTGGCGGTTGTGCTGGGCACAATCCTGGTGCTCGCATTTCTGTGCGGTAGCCGGATGCAGCTCAACGCCGCATTGCTGCGCGCCTGGCCTGTCTGGTTGATGGGAATGGCAGGCTGTCTGATGTACGCCGCGATCGTAGTCGAGTCACGCTACGTGGTCGCTTTCTTGACTCTGTTTTGCCTGGGAATTCTCGTAGGCTTGCCGGTTCCCGCCGAGTTCAGCCGTAAGATTGCGCAGCTCATTGTGGTCGCCACTGTCATCCTGCTGCTGTTTCCGGTGGCGTTGCACATCTCCCGAGCCTCCGCTCCCCGCAGCAACGATTCGCTGGAAGCTGCTCAGGCGCTGGCGGGTCTTGGCATCAAGGCCGGAGACCCGGTCGCTCGCATCAGTCCAAGCAATGCGGAGTTAACCGTGGAGAGAATCCTCCGTGTAGAGATCGTGGCGGAAGTTGATCACACCCGCTCTGCTGAGTTCTGGAGCGCTCCCGTCACAACGCAGCAAGCACTGCTGCAAACGTTCGCGTCGCGAGGCGTGAAAGCAGTGGTTGCTACCTCTCCGCTGCTCAATCCGGGGAACCAGTCAGAGTGGATCCACCTGGGTTCAACCCGCTACTGGGCTTGGCTTCCCGGCCGCTCGTAAGGGAAACAAGACGTGGGCCGTGCGCCACAAACGATTTCTTCTATGCGCTTGCCAGCCATCCTGACTGGGATGGCTCACCATGGTGCACGGCATAAAGCACGAGTTCCACGCGGTTTGAAATCCCCAGCTTTTCAAAGATCCGAAACAGATATTTCTTTACCGTGTGCTCGCTGAGGCCCAATTCGTTGGCAACATTGCGATTGCTCAGCCCGTCCGCTACCAATGCAACCACCTGTTCTTCGCGGGAGGTCAGCAGTTTTTCTCCCGAGGACGTCAGCACCTGCAAAACCGGAGTCTGGCAGACGGAGTCGAGCAGATATCCCAAGTGGCGTCCCGAAGCCCAAATCTCCCCGCGATAGATCCGCTGAATGCATTCGCAGAGCGCGGAAAATGACGAGTCGGCCAGACAAAAAATTCCCCGCGCTCCTGACCGGAACGCCTGCACGACTGCGGCGCGGCTATCGCTATCGAGCAGGACAATTTTGGCGAGCTGCGGCGTGGTCAGGTGGACCGTGCGCAATCCCGACATGTCCAGCACATTTTGCGGCGCGCTCATAATCAGCACGTCGAACGGGTTCCGTTCCACGAATTGCAGAATAGCGCCCGGCTCAGCCAGACAGCACAGCACACTGAACCCCTGGTCCCGCAGCGCCTGCGCCAATAACTCGCTTTGCAGGGGTCGCGAGTCCGCGAGAAGAATGCGCACCGTTCCTGCAAACGTATTACTCTCGGTGCTCATAGCTGGCGTCTCCATTTTGTCGAAGTGTGCTTTGTTTTCGACTCTCACTGTACGTCGCCTGCCGGAAACGTCTCTGTGACGGCAGAACCATGTGAATGACATTTTCTTGTGGAATTCCCGTCGTGGGAACAGATGCGACCAAAGTTGCCGATCTGCTGCGAGATCAGGATCGCTACCGCTTGGCTGGAACTCACCTCGCCTCAACTGCTTTTCCCGTCTACAACCTAAGTCGCAGGCTCCTGCGACGCCCACTTTCGGCTACCGAACTTACGCGGCTTGTGAGAGCCGAGTAAGCGCGTTACTGTGCCCTGTTCTTACGCCTTCTTAATAGCGTTCCGGCCATTGAAAACCATCCTTACCCGCGCGCTTGTCTTGCTTTTGTTATTGCTCCCGGGGGTTTGCGTTTCTTACGGGCAAACCGCTGAAAGTTCGACAGCCGGTACCGCGGACGGCAAATCCGTTTCCATCACGAAACCAGCCCTGACGGGGGAACGCCATCCGCTGTACCGGCTGCGAAACAGTGATGTCCTCGAGATCCGCTTTACTTTTGCTCCTGAATACGACCAGAGCGCCACCATCGGACCGGACGGCTTCATCACATTGAGATCCGTCGGTAACCTGCAGGCCGAGACATTGACCATTCCGGAACTGACGGCGGCCATCGCACGGACCTATTCGTTCATGCGTGATCCCGAAGTCAGTGTCACACTCAAAGACTTTGAAAGGCCATTCTTCCTCGCGGGAGGACAGGTGGGCCATCCCGGCAAATACGATCTCCGCTCGTCAACGACAGTGACCGAGGCCATTGCAATTGCGGGCGGGTTTACGGAGCAGTCCAAACACTCTCAGGTGGTCCTGTTTCGAAGATCACACGAGGGCTTCGTCCAGTCGTACGTCTTGAATGTGAAGGCGATGCTCTCGTCGCACGACCTTGCGGAGGACCTTGAGCTCAAGCCCGGTGACATGCTGTTTGTTCCTCAGAACCGGATTTCGAAAATCAGGAAGTACCTGCCGGTCGCATCGTTGAGCACGTTCTTCACGCCCGCCCAGTTTTAGAGGTATGCATGGCGAACTCCAAGTCGCGGCAAAGAAAACTCGCGCACGCGGGCCCACAGCGCGCGATTTGGCCGCCATTTTCTTTCGATACAAGCGAATCTTTGCAGCGACATTCATCCTCGTCTTATCAGCAGGTCTCCTGTACGCGCTGTTGAACGCTTCCTACACTTCGCAAATGAAATTGGTGGTCCGCCGTGGACGCATCGACCCAGCTGTCAGCCCTACGCAAAGCGTTCCTTCACAACAAAGCCCCGTACTCACAGAGGAAGAGTTGAACTCCGCGGCGGAGTTGTTCCGCGATGAAGACGTCCTGCGTGCGGTGGTGATCGAGAGCGGACTGGCAGAACATCGCTCGTGGACGTCCTGGCTTCGGAACGGAACCGCTCAACAGCGCGAAGAACGCGCCATCCGCCAACTTTCCCAAGAGCTCCAGGTGCAGCCGGTCCGGAAATCGCACGTCATAACCGTTTCGTACCGTTCTCGCGATCCGAAACTTGCCGCCGGCGTGTTGCGGAGCTTGGCGAGTGTTTACCTCAGGCGGCAGGCACAGATGCAACGCCCTCCAGGACAGGCAATGTTCTTCGACGCGCAGGTCCAGATTGCGGCGGGCGAACTCCGTCGCACCCAACACGAATATGAACGGTTCATGCGGGGGAAAAGAGTGGTTTCCGCAGCTTTGGAGCGTGATCTGACGCTGCAGAAGCTCAGCGATGCGCAAGTCAGTGAGTTCGCGCTGCAGTCATCCCTGGCTGAGGTACAAGGAAGAGCTCAGTCGCTCGACCAGAAGCTGCAGGAGCTGCCGCCGCGCCGCGTGAGTCAGGTGCGCAATTCCGACAATGCTCAATTGCAGGAGAAGCTCAAGTCGAAATTGCTCGAACTGGAACTCCGGCGCGTCCAGTTGCTGACCAAGTTTCAGCCGTCGTATCGCCTGGTACAGGAGATCGATCAGCAAATCAGGCAAACCACGACGACTTTGGAAGCAGAGAACCTTACGCCAGTGCGGGACGAATTGACCGAAGACAACCCTGACTACGTTTGGGCCAATTCAGAGCGCGTCAAAGCCGCGGTGGAATTGCAGGCCCTAGGAAGCAGAGAAGCGGTGGCGCGGCAGCAACTCGCCGCATATCAGGCGAGAGCGCAAGACCTTGCTCAAACCGTGCCTCAGCAACGCGCTCTCGAACAACAACTCAAGGCGGTGGAGGACAAGTACCTGCTGTATGTAGGGAAGCGCGAGGAAGCCCGCATCGGTGATGCGCTCGATCAGACCGGGATTTTGAATGTCGCCCTGGCCCAACCCCCCTCGGTGCCCGTTTTGCCGTCAACCTCGCTATGGCTTGCTGCATGTTTGTCGCTGTTCGCCGCTGGGATTCTGAGTACCGGAGCTGTCTTCGTCGCGGACTATGTCGATCCGTCACTTCGCACTCCCGAGGACGTCGTGGAGGTGCTTGGAACCCCGGTGCTGGTGTCTCTCCCTGCTGCCAAACCACCAAAGTTGAGGGCGTTATGAGTTCCGCAACCAGACTTTGGCGCGAGCCAATCGAACGAGCGACACCAGCGCAGGAAGTTTCTTCGGAGGCCCGCACTCCTGCTGCCCTGGAACTACAGGATCCAGAACTAACGATGCTTGTCCGCGAGCTTTTCTTCACTTCGGACCATCGCACCCGCATCTTCTTTGCCGCCG
>Ga0207700_10002614_pt1 | contig 10371 bp, 3 predicted proteins | sample LARL82metaG_FD_184348 | JGI IMG/M metagenome (GOLD analysis project Ga0207700, IMG submission 184348) | Corn, switchgrass and miscanthus rhizosphere microbial communities from Kellogg Biological Station, Michigan, USA - LAR L8-2 metaG... | ecosystem: Host-associated > Plants > Roots >...
CGCGAGGAACGGACGATTCACCTACGACGATCACACGACGCCCTGGCGCGTGAGCTGTCCGAACTTGAACGTGAGCGTCTGGAAAGGGTTCGACACGTACCGGGGAACCGCCGCGTTCAAGGACGGCCGCGTGAAGATCCAGAACTACGAGGAGTTCGCCACCGACTTCCAGACGAGGTTCAAGATCGACAACGGCAAGGTCCTGCTCGACGAGATCCGGATCGACAGCACGGGGGCGGCGACGAGGGGCAACGGCTACGTCGATCTCGGCAACTGGCCCGACATGCTCTTCAACGTGAAGTCACGCGTCGATTTCCCGATCGAAAAGGGCCTCTTCTTCAAGGCCATGAACTTCACGGTCGCGGGGCACGGAGACTTCGGAGGGACCTTCAGGTTCTTGAAGATGCCGACGGGCGCAACCGGCTACGAGCTGAAGGGCAGTTTTACGAGTCCGCAAGCCGGCGTGAATGCCTGGCGCTTCGGCAACGTCCGGGGCGCGCTGCTCTGGAACAAGAGCACCTTCCGGGTCACCGACGTCACGACAGATCTCTACGGCGGGCGCGCGAAGTTCGACTACATGATCGACCCGCTCGGGCAGCCAGGCCGCACGCCGACCGACACCTGGAACGCGACGTATACGGATATCGACCTTCCGCGGCTCACTGACTTTCTGGAGCTGCAGGGGCTTCGTCTTGCCGGCCGGGCATCGGGCTACAACAAGCTCGCATGGCCGAGCGGGCACTTCGGCGACAAGAAGGGCAGCGGCGAGGTCACCGCGACGATGCCCGACGGCCTGCAGCCGATGCCGCGCGAGATGCGCGCGGATCTGATCGCGACAGTCGATCCGCTGCCGCCGCTGGTCGGTCCGTTCAATCCGGCTCTCGATCTCGGGTACGTTCCCATCGCGGGACACATCACCTACTCGCTCGACCCCGAGTGGATCCGCATCGCGAGCGGCTGGACGGCGACCGAGAAGACGTACGTCGAATTCACCGGGCAGACGGCGTGGGCGCAGCGATCGACGATGCCGTTCCACGTCACCAGTCTCGATTGGGAGGAAAGCGACCGCCTGCTCGCGGGGATCATGACGGCGTTCGGATCGAAGACCGGCGCGATCGATATCGGCGGACGCGGCGAATTCGACGGCACCATGCTCGGTGCGTTCGGCCGCCCGAGGATCGAAGGGCGCTTCGCGGGCGAGCGCATGCGCGCGTGGGGCGTGCTGTGGGGGCGCGGCACCGGCGATCTCGTCATCGAGAACAGCTACGTCGACATCAAGAACGGCGTCGTGGAGAAGGCAGACTCCCGCATCGATGCCGACGGGCGCTTCTCGCTCGGTTTCCCTCGCAAGGACAACGGCGAAGAGATCAACGCGGTCATCAAGGTCTCGAAGCGGCCGATGGTCGATCTGCGGAACGCCTTTCAGCTCCAGGACTATCGGATGGACGGCCTGCTGTCGGGCGAGTTCCGTCTCCACGGCGCGTACCTGACGCCGGACGGCGATGGAAAGATGCAGATCGAGAACGGCCTCGCGTACGGTGAAACGTTCGAGACGGCGACGTCGGACCTAAGTTTCGAACGGACTGGCGTGCGGCTCGACGCCGTGCGGATCAAGAAGAGCACCGGCGCCCTGACGGGCGCCGCGTGGGTCGCGTGGGACGGCAACTACTCATTCGACGCGGACGGGACGAAGATCCCGGTCGAATCGATGCAGACGCTGCAGTTCAAGCAGGCGCCGCTCTCCGGGATTCTGCAGTTCACCGCCACGGGCGCCGGCACGTTCGCCAACCCGCGCTACGACGTGAAGGCGAGCATCGCGGACCTGTTCGCCAAGGACGAAGGCATCGGCGACGTGAAAGGCACGCTGTCGCTCCGCGGCGACATGCTCACGGTCACCGACTTCGAGGCTTCGTCGAAGCGCCTGTCGGTGTCCGGATCGCTCCAGCTCGGACTCACGCCCGAGATGGACGTCAACGCGGCGCTGCAGTTCTCCGACACGTCGATCGATCCCTACCTGCGGTTCTTCCTGCCGCAGTCGTCGCCTTTCAACAGCATCGTCGCCGACGGAAAGATCACGGCGCACGGCGAGCTGGCGGACATCGATCATCTCGTGGTCGAAGCGGACGTCGATCGTCTGCAGCTCAAGTTGTTCGACTACGCGGCGACGAACGATGGCGCGATTCAGCTCGTGCTGAACAACCACGTCATCGAGGTCAAAAAGCTCAACCTCAAAGGTGAGGACACCGCGCTCGAACTGAGCGGCACGATCGGCCTGCACAACAATCAAATCGCGCTCGACGCCGTTGGCGACGCCAACCTCGGGATCCTGCAGGCGTTCTACTTCCGCACGATCCGAAGTTCGGGGAGTGCGTCGCTGCACGCGCAGGTGCGCGGGGCGCTCGACAATCCGGTGTTCTCGGGCGACGCGACGATTACGGGCGGACGTCTGCGGTACAGCTCGCTGCAAAGCTTTCAGAACATCAACGCGCGGCTGCTGTTCGATCCTCAGGGCATCCGGGTCGTCGATGCCGCCGCGCAGCTCGGCGGCGGCACAGTGAAGTTCGAGGGGCGCGTGGGTCTGAAGGGATTCCAGGTCGGCGATGTCGATCTGACCGCAACCGGGGAACAGATGCGCCTGAGCTACCCGGAGGGATTCCGGTCGAACGTGGACGCCGTCCTCACGCTCCGCGGCAATCCGCAGGGAATGGTGCTCGGCGGCACCGTCAGAGTGAATGACGGTCTGTACGAGAAGTACTTCGAGCCGAACGTCGACATCCTGTCGCTGGCGGGAGGCGGCGCCGGCGCGCCGGAGGGCGCGGCGGAGGAAGGCTACCTGGTGCCGATCCGCTATGACATCAAGATCGACGCGCCGGGAACGCTGCGGCTGAACAACAATCTCGCTCGCGTCACGGCGCGTGCGGATCTCACGCTTGGCGGCACCTACGAGCATCCCTCACTGTCCGGCAAACTCGACATCGAGCGCGGCGACGTCTTCTTCGAAGGCAACCGTTACCGGATGACGCGCGGCACGATCGATTTCGTCAACGCGACGCGGATCCAGCCGTTCTTCGACATCGAGGCCGAAGCGCGCATTCGCGCGCCCGGGGTTCCCGAGCCGTACCGGGTCACGCTCGCGGTGTCCGGCACGCTCGAGGGCCGCATGAACATGGAGCTCAATTCCGATCCGCCACTGACCACGGCGCAGATCATCGGGCTCGTGTTCGGGCAGCCCGGTACGGACGTGACGAACCCTGAGGTGGCGGCGCTCCGGCAGCAGACGGTCACGCAGAACGAGGAAGCGCTGCTGCGCGAGGGCATCCTGCGCGTCCTCGCGGGAGGCATCACCGGATCCGTGAGCCGCGCGTTCGAGAACGCACTCGGGATCGATACCGTGCAGATCTCACCCAGCCTCGGCACGTCATCTGCCGATCCGCTGACGCCGACGGCCCGCCTCATTCTCGGGACGCGCATCTCCGATCGCGCCTACGTGACGTTCTCCCGCGCGCTGGGCGGGACGGCGCGCGGAGGCGACCAGATCATCATCCTCGAATACGATCAATCGGATCGTCTCAGCTGGGTGCTCACGCAGACCGGGTCCACGACGTTCGCGATCGACTTCCGCTTCAGGCGGGTGCTGTGACCGCAGCCATCCGCGTGCTTCGCGGGCTGGTTCCGGTGTTCGTATGTGCAGCGTCCGCGGCGGCGCAGCAGCCGGCCGCGACCGCCTTCGTCGGCCGTCCTGTCGCGTCAGTCTCGTTGTCGATCGAAGGCGAGCCGACGGAAGACGCGTCTCTCAAAGACGGCATCCAGACGAAGGTCGGCGCACCCCTGTCGATGACCGCTGTCCGCGAGACGATCGTCCACCTCTACGCGTTCGGCCGCTTTGAGGATGTCCAGGTCGCGGCGGAATCGGCCGCGGATGGACGCGTCGCGCTGCGCTACGAACTCGCGCCCATTCACGTCGTGACGGCGGTGGAATTCCGCGGGGAAGTCGGGCTGCCGGAAAGCGCCCTGCGGCGGAGGATGGCCGACCGTTTCGGCGCGCTGCCGCCGCTCAGCCGCCAGAACGACGTCGCGGCAGTGCTGCGCGATCTCTACCGCGAATCCGGTTACTTCAGTGCGACCGTCGCGCCGGGGCCGCCGATCGTTCAACACGAGCCGCACCGCGCGACGGCTGTGTTCGAGATACACGCCGGGGCGCAGGCCAAGATCGCGAAGTCGGATGTCGTCGGCCACCCGCTCGAGTCCGCAGACAAGGTCCGGACGCGCCTGCAAATCGTGCCCGGCGCGCCGTACGAGCCGGCCGATCTGCAGCGGCGTCTCACGGACTACGTCGGTTGGATGCGACACCAACGGCACTACGAAGCGAGCGCCCACGAAGAGCCTGCATCGCTCAATGCCGCCCGCACCAGCGTCGACGTGACGGTCAACGTCGAGCCGGGGCCGCCCGTTCGCGTGGAGTTCGAAGGGGACCCGCTCCCGAGCGGGAAAAAGATCGAGGACCTCGTTCCGATCGAACGCGAAGGATCTGTCGATCCGGATCTGCTCGAGGACTCGGCCCGCCGCATCAAGGACGCGCTGAACGAGCAGGGCTACTGGAAGGCGGACGTCAAGCAACCGGAACAGCGCGAGGTCAAGGGCGAGCTGGTGCTCGTCTTTCATATCGCGCGCGGCGCGCAGTATCGCGTCGCGCCCCCCGGACTTCAGTTCACCGGCAATGCCGCCGTGCCGACCGAAGAGATCGACGCGGCGTTGAAGGCACGGAAACTCGCGCTCGCACCAGGGGATCTGTTCGTCGAGTCGAGGGTCGGCGCGATCGAGAACCAGGTGAAGCTGTTGTATCGGCAGAAGGGCTTCATCCGGGCGGACGTGACCTCGGAGACAGACGAGGCAGGTCCTGGACTGGCGCGGCCGCTGATCACGGTGAAAGAGGGAACACGCGTCACGATCGGTCAGGTCGCGGTCCGCGGCAACGAGCATATCCCGACGGACCAGCTGATGAAGGGCGTGGCGGTGAAGACCGGTGATCCGTACTACGCGCCGGCGATCGCGAACAGCCGCGATCAGATCGCGGGACAGTACCTGAACAAGGGATACGACGCCGTCGTCGTGACGCCGTCGCCGCTCGACCTGAAACAGGCGGCGGCGGGCACCGCGACGTCTGACCTGACGTTCACCGTCCAGGAAGGTCCGCAGACGATCGTCGATCACGTGTTCGTGACCGGCAACGTGCTGACGAAGCCGGAGGTGATCCTGCGCGAACTGCGGTTTCGCAGAGGAGGCCCGCTCGGACAGGAGGCGATGACCGAGAGCCGGCGGCGGCTGAGCGCGCTGGGATTGTTCCGCCGCATTCAGATTCAGCCGGTGTCTCACGGGGATCCCTCACAGACCGACGTCGTCGTGACCGTCGAGGAAGCGCCGCGGACGACGATCGCCTACGGCGGCGGTCTGCAGGTCGATCGCATCCTGCGCGACAACGGTGACGGGACGACGAGCGAGCGCTACGAGTTCGCCCCGAGAGGATTCTTCGAGGTCGGCCGGCGTAACCTCGGCGGCACCAATCGATCGATCGACCTGTATTCGCGCGTGAGCCTGCGGCCGAGCACCACGTCGGCGGATCAGAGTCAGTTCAACGAGTACCGGGTCGTAGCGACGTATCGCGAGCCGCGCGCGCTCAGCAACTACGGGGATCTCACGGGCACGGCGGCCGTCGAACAGGGAGTGCGCACGGGCTTCAACTTCGCGCGCAAGGGCGTCAACGCGGAACTGACCCATTTCTACAATCAGCGTCCAGGGCGGACGCCGCTTCGCGGTACGCTGCGCTACTCGCTCAGCACGACGCACGTCTTCGATCTCGATCCATCTGTGCTCGATTTCGATCCGTCGCTCATCGATCGGGCGTTTCCTCAGGTGCGGATTTCTGCGTTCTCGGTCGCGCTGGCGCGCGACACACGCGACGATCTGTTCGAGCCGCAAAAGGGGTCGTTGTTGAGCGCGGAAGGGACGGCGGCGGCCCGCGCGATCGGGTCCGAGGTCGGCTACACGAAGACATTCCTGCAGGGCTTCGTGTACAGGAACCTCGGGAAGCCGCGGCTGGTCTTCGCCGGCGGTGCACGTCTCGGTCTCGCGGACCCCTATCCGCGCCCGGCGCCCCCTGGCACCGTGGACGAGGACGGGAATCCGGTCACGACGATTCGCGAATTGCCCGCAAGCGAGCGCTTCTTCTCCGGCGGTTCGACGACGATCCGCGGCTACGCCGTCGACACGGTCGGCGTGCCGAAAACGATCACGCCGACGGGCGTTCCGCTCGGCGGCGACGCCACGATCGTACTGAACGCGGAGCTGCGCGCGCCGCTGCTCGGTCCCGTGGGCGGCGGCAACGTCTATCCGCGCGCCGGCGATCTCGACATCACCAATTTGCGTGGATCGGTGGGCACCGGGCTGCGCGTCAAGTCGCCGATCGGACCCATCCGGGTCGACATCGGCTTCAAACTGGATCGGCGTGTCATCGGGAACAAGCTCGAGTCCCCCTACGCGATCCATATCTCGATAGGGCAGGCGTTTTAGCGAATCCCGAATCCCGAATGCCGAATGCCGAATGCCGAATGCCGAATGCCGAATGCCGAATGATTAATGCCATGCTCTCGCTACTTCTCGCGATCGCGCTCCAGCAGCCGTCGCCGGTCGTCATCGACCGCATCATGGCCGTGGTCGCGGCGCAGCCGATCATGCAATCGGACGTCACGGCGGCCGAGACGTTTCATCTGGTGAACGTTCCGCCGGGCACGGCCGATCCGACCCTGTACGTGCTGCGTCAGCTGGTCCGGCGCGCGCTGATGCTCGCGGAAGTCGAACGCCTCCAGCCGCCGCAGCCGGACGAAATCGAAATCACGGTCCGTGTCGATGCGATCGAGAAGGAGGCCGGGTCGCCGGCGGCGTTCGATCGCGAGCTGGCGGTGACCGGACTGACCCGCGATCAGGTGCGGCGGTTCATCCGCGACGATCTCAGAATCCGGACCTATCTGATCGAGCGGTTCGGCGCCGACCGTCCGGAGGCCGAGTTCAACGCCGCCGTCGATGCCTGGGTCGCCGATCTGCGGCGGCGCACGCAGGTCACGGTGCTGAATCAGGTGAGGTAACCGACACGCGCACCCAGTCCACGGCACCCGAGAGCGACCGTATATCGGGGCCGAGGCCGACATCGATCGGCCTTGCAGCGAAGGCGAAAACGAGCACGACATGGTTGATACCCGCGTGCCAGGCAGCCTTGTCGAGCGTGCAGTCAATCGTGTGCCAGTCCGATGCGACCGGGATCGGGGCGCACGCGCGATCGTTTGCTTCAATCGTGACCGTCTGCGGAGGAGCGCCTGGATAGCCGAACGCATGCAGCCGGACCTGCACGCGCAGCGCGGCTGCATGATCGAGCGGTATCCGTAACCCGGCGCGTTGCTGGCCCCACCGGTATGTCGTGCCTCCATCGTGCTCAGCGGCGTGCCACCCGTCCTCAATCAGCCATTCGTCGTCGCCTCCGACGTCAACGCGGCCGTACGGCTGCAGCGAATCACTGAGGAAGCGATTGGTCGACAGCAGGTCGTAGTCCCCAGGCGAGACGCGGTTGCGCAGGGCATACACGAGACTTGCGGGATACGTGAACGGATTCCCGACCCAGCCGTGAATCGCGTGTGCCTCGGCGCCCCACGCCCGGTCGAACGCGAGGGTTTCACCGATCCGCACGCTGCCGTCGTGTGCCGCCTGCATGAGCCCGAGATTGCCGGCAGCCAGCGTCGCCAGCGCAAGCACGATCACGGCACGCGAATGCCGCACCGCGAGGCGTGAACCGGCCTCGATGAACGCCGCCAGGCCGAAACAGAAGAAAGGAATCGTACCGTCGAACCGGCGGCCGCCGAATCCCGCGCTTCCCCACCAGTCCTGAATGCAGGCGTTGAAATAGACCATGACCGCAGTTGCGATCAGGGCAGGGATCCCGATGTCGGCCCGGTCATAGGCGAGCAGAAGCAGACCGACCGCGCCCAGGTAGAGCATCGGCGACGTGCTCAACAGCCCGTTTCTCGCCGAAAAAAGGACGTCGACGATGTGTGGATCGGTCCAGCGAATCTCCGGCCCGATCGGCGAGCGCGCGATGTAGGAACCGTAGATCGCCTTCCAGGCAACCATCTGCGGCAGAAACGCGATCACGGCGCAGACGAGAAACGTGGTACCGCCGCGCAGCGCTTCGATACGCGCGCGAGCGTCCGTGGATCGGGCGAGCGTATTCACGACATCGATGGCGGGCAGGACCATGAACAGCGCGTTCTGCCAACGAATCAGCGACATCAACCCGGCGACGATCCCGAGCGCAGCCCACGCGACCAGGCTTCGGCGTTCGCGCGTCGCCGCCCAGAGCCACACGAATCCGGCGACGGCCGCCATCGAGGGCGCATGCGTCATGCTTGGCTCCGCCACCAGGTACCACAGCATGAACGAGCCGGCGATCGTCAGAACGACGGCCGCCGTCGCGAGTCCTGGCGGCCAGATGCGACGCGTCGAACGGAACGCGAACCAGCATCCGAGGAGGCCGTAGAACAATCCGGCGACACAGACGGCCTGGCGGTAGGGGAATGACGTCCCGTCGGCGGCGACATCGACTCCGGCCGCATGCAGACGCACCGCGGCGACGTGGCCGATCGCGAAGAACGGCGACCACACGATCGCCGGACCAATGGTCCACGCCGATTGCGCATGGCCCGTGCGTGTCGCTTTGAAGAGCTGCGACTTGTCGCCCAGACCGAGCATCCGGTAGTCATTCGTGAAATCCACGTCGCGATCGAACGCGATCGATCGCAGGTACGCGTAATAGTAGAAGCCGTCGCTTTGCAGGCGCGCTCCGAGCGACATCTGCGCGGCGAGGCCGACGACAAACGCAGCGATCAAGACGGCGAGCGTGACCGTGCGCGGCGAATCGCGTCGTCGAAGGACCGCGGCCGCAGCAGCGCACGCCACGCCAGCTGCGGCAGCGGCGCGGGTGGAAACCGTGAGGCCTACGAGGGCGTGGACCATCGAACGCCGCGTCACTTCCCGGACCATCAGTTCGATCGCGAACGCGGCGGCCGTGAGGAGTGCCGCGCGCGCGGCGTATCTGAGCGTCATTGCAGCCGGAGGATCCGCAATTCCGGCCCTGGATGGTCCTGGGTCGGCGCGAACTGCGCGACGACTTTCGTCTCGGCGAACAGACGCGCGTAGTCCGCGTACTCGGCCGGGAACTGGTCCGGGTGCTCGATGTACGGCCCGTACACCTGAGAGGACGCCACGAGGTATTGAATCCCTTCATGCCGGAACCCAGCGGCGTCGCCCTTGCGCCGCAGCTGGATCACGTGCGTGGAACGGTACGCCGCCGGCAGGTGAAACGTCACGGTGCCTTCGATGCAGACCGTCGTCCCACCAGGCAGCGTGCGGACGATCCAGCGGTAGGCCTGCTCGGTCGTCCAGACGCGGGACTCAAGTGCGTTGAACTGAATCGACGTGTACGCCGGCGGCACGATCGCAAGCAGTGTCAGGAGGACCGTGATCGCCTGCCGCGCAGACTCGGAGACGGTCATTCGCTTCACGGTGTCCACGATCCACACGACGGCGGCCGCGCCGAGCAGGGCGAGCGACGGCACCAGCGGTAAGAGATACCTCGCGAACACTATGTTCTGGTGCGCGACGAAATAGAAGTAGAGGAGCGGAAAGACGAGCGCCAGGGCCCACTTGAGCCGCTCCTGTCCCCACACGGTCCGCACGGCGCCGAGCGCGATTCCTCCCAGCACGAAGACACTGCCTGGTACCTGGAGCGCGTTGCGCAGCTGCTTGAGATAGACAGTCCAGACCGGATCGCTCGTGTTCGCAGGCGCACGATACTCGGAGGCCAGGCGTGCAAAGCCGTTCAGGAAATGCGGGAGGTCGAGGATGCTGTAGGGCGCTGCCGCGAGAAAGGCGGTGAACATCCCGATCAGCGCCGCGGCCAGCGCCGCGCCTCGCCCCGGGCTGGCCGCGCGCGTCATCATGGCCGCGATGAGGGGAACGATGACGGCAAGGCCCGCATTGTATTTCGTCGCGCCCGCCAGGCCGGCGGCCGCTCCCGCGAGCGCGAACGCCCATACGGTCGCCCGTTCGTGCGCGCGCAGCGAGAGCAGCAGCGTGAGCGTGACGAAGAACGTCGAGGGGACGTCGGTCAGTGTGTAGTGCGATTCGCGTACGTGGAGCGGCATGACTGCGAGCATCGCGGCTGCGAGGAGCGCCGTCCGGCGATTCCAGTAGAGACCAACGCGGTACAGCAGCCCTACCGTCGCCGTCCCCAGCAGGGCCGTGACCGCGACGGTAGGGCTGCTGTAC
>Ga0207700_10002615_pt1 | contig 10371 bp, 8 predicted proteins | sample LARL82metaG_FD_184348 | JGI IMG/M metagenome (GOLD analysis project Ga0207700, IMG submission 184348) | Corn, switchgrass and miscanthus rhizosphere microbial communities from Kellogg Biological Station, Michigan, USA - LAR L8-2 metaG... | ecosystem: Host-associated > Plants > Roots >...
CAGCATCACGCCGAGGAAGGCTTTGAACCAGTTCGGATCCCAGCCGGCGTAGACGATGCAGAGGCTGGTCATGCCGAAGATGAACGCGCCGATGGCCACGCCGATCGCGTTGCCGTAGCCGCCGGTAAGCAGCGTGCCGCCGACGACCGCGGCGATGATGTAGAGGAACTCGTTGCCGACGCCGTTGCCGGACTGCAGCGTGTTGAACCGGTAGAGCGTGTGCATGCCCATGAACCAGCCGAGGAACGAGACGGTCATGAACAGGCCGATCTTCGTGCGCAGCACGGGTACGCCGACCGCGCGGGCGCTCGGGGAACTGCCGCCGACGGCGAAGATCCAGTTGCCGATCCGGGTCCGCTGCAGGATCCAGGCCGACAGGGCCACGAAGGCGATCCACCAGAGCACGGTGCCCCAGACGGTGACCGAGCCGACCTTGAAGCTGGAGGAGAACACCTTCTGCAGCGAGGAGTAGCCGTCCATCTGGGAGATGTCCGGAGAGGACACCGACCCGGTCACGAGCTTGGTGACGCCGAGGTTCGCGCCCTGCAGGATGAAGAACGTGCCCAGCGTGATGAGGAACGACGGGATCCCCGTCCGCATCACCAGGTAGCCGTTGATGAAGCCGATCAGCAGGCAGAAGACCAGCGAGAGCAGCGCCCCGACCCAGAGGTCGATCCCGAACCACCAGCAGAACATGGAGTTCGCCAAGCCGGCGGAGATCACGATGACCCCGGCGGAGAGGTCGAACTCCCCGCCGATCATCAGCATCCCCACCCCCACCGCGACGATCCCGATCGTCGAGGACTGGTACAGCACCGTGAAGAACGACTCCGGCGAGCGGAACGCCGGCGCGACGATGAGGAAGAAGATGAAGATGACGACCGCCGCGACCAGCGCACCCACCTCGGGCCGCGCCAGCAGTCGATTGGACAGTCCGAGCGACACCCGGTTCGACGGCTCCGCCGACACCATCGACTCCGGCGGCCGCTGCGACCCCTGCGGGGTCTGCACGTTGTGACTCATGTCAGCTCCCGGGCCCTAGCGGGTGTTGTTCTTCGTGTACGGCACGATCTGGTCGATGTTCGCCTTGTCCACGATGGATGGACCGGTCAGCACCGCCTTTCCACCGCCGATGTCGTTGCCGTTCTTGAGGTTCAGGTACAGCGACGTCACCGCCATGAACCCCTGCACGTACGGCTGCTGGTCGATCGAGAACTCGATCTTCCCGGACTGGATGTCCGTCGCCGCCTCGGCGTTCAGGTCGAAGGTGATGAGCTTCGCCGAGCTGCCGGCCGCGTCCTTCGCCTTCAGCGCGTCGATCGCGATCGGCGCCCCCAGCGTCACGACCGAGTCGATCGACTTGTCCTGCGACAGCTTCGCCTGCAGCGTCGAGACCACGGCTGCGTCATCCGCGCCGTTGACCTGGATGTTCTCCGTGTTGGGCTGGCCGGACTTCACGCCTGCACAGCGGGCCTCCAGCGCGACCGACCCGGCCGCCTGGATCACGCACAGAGTCTTCTTCGCGCCCTCGCTGGCCAGCCGTTGCCCGGCCGTCGTGCCGGCGAGCGTCTCGTCCGAGCCGAAGTACATCAGCGCGCCGAGCTTCTTGTAGTCGTCGATCCCCGAGTTGAACCCCACCACCGGGATCTTCGCGTCCGTCGCCGACTTCACCGCACCGGCCAGCGCGTCCGGCGTGACCAGCGTCGTCGCGATCCCGTCGACCTTCGAGTCCACCGCGTTCTGGATCAGCACCGCCTGTTTGGACGCGTCCGGGTCGTTCGAGTACTTCAGATTGATGCCCTCGTTCTTCGCCGCCTGCTGCGCCCCCGCCTTGATCTTGTCCCAGAACGTGTCGCCCGGCGTCTCGTGCGTGATCATCGCGATCGTGTAACCGGAGTTGTCACCCGCCCCGGTGTTGTTGGAGCTGTCGGTCGGCTTCACCCTCCCGCCGCCGCTGCAGGCCGCGAGGGCGACGACCGCGAGTGCCGTGAGGGTCAGCGCCGGGAACAGGCGGCGTGGTGGAGTCCACTTCATCGGGGGTGTCCTCTCTTGGGTGGCCGGTCGGTCCGGCCGGTGCGGGGAGAAGGGGTGAGAGGTGCGGGGTTGTGCGGGAGTCAGGTTCCGAGGCCCTCGGAGTTCAGGTACTTGCGGGTGCGGGCGGCGATGGGGAGGGGCACGTCGAAGTCGACCGGGTACATGTCCTGCTCCACCACGACGAACAGCTCGGCGTTTAGTTCGGACAGTGCCGACAGGACGGACGGGACGTCGGGCAGCCCGCGCGGCGGCTCGCAGCTCGCGCCGATCGCGACCGCCTGGCCGAAGGCAAGCCCTTCCCGCTCGGCCCGGGCCACGATCTCGGCGTCCATCTGCTTGATGTGGACGTAGCCGATCCGGTCCGGGTACGCCCGGATGACCGCCGGCACGTCGGCCCGCCGGTACGCCAGGTGCCCGGTGTCGAGGCAGAGCGAGACGAACCGGGGGTCGGTGTCGGCCAGGAACCGCTCGGTCTGCGCCTGGGTCTCGACGTGGTAGTCGGCGTGCGGATGGAAGTCCAGGGTCAGGCCGTACTCCTCGCTCACCACCCGGCCGATCCGGCTGATGGCATCGGTCATCGTGGCCCACTCGCCCGGTTCGAGCTCGGGGTCGTGCAGGAACGCACCGGTCCGGTCGTCGCGGTAGCCGGGCACCGGCACGAACACGAGGTGCCGGGCGCCGAGCGCGGCGGTCAGCGCGGCCACCTCCCGGGTGCCGGCCAGGATCGAGTCGTACGCGTCCGGGTCGTAGAGGGCGCTGTACCCGGCGACGGTACCGGCGGCCACGGACAGGCCGCGGGCCGCCACCTCGTCGGCCAGCCGGGCCGGATCGGTCGGCAGGTAGCCGTACGGACCGAGCTCCAGCCACTCGTACCCGGCCGCGGCCAGCTCGTCCAGGAAGCGGTTCCACGGTGTCTGCAGCGGGTCGTCGGCGAACCAGACCCCCCAGGAGTCCGGGCAGCTGCCGAGCTTGAGACGGCGCACGCTCACGTCGTTCTCCTCAGGTGGCGGTCGGGAAGTGGTAGCTGGCACCAGAGGCGTGCTCGACGTGCGGCCAGCGGGAGGTGACGACCTTCGCGCGGGTGTAGAACGAGACGCCCTCGGGTCCGTGCACGTGCTTGTCCCCGAACAGGGAGTCCTTCCAGCCACCGAAGGAGTAGTAGGCCATCGGCACCGGGATCGGAACGTTCACGCCGACCATGCCGACCTTGACGCCGCGCACGAACCGCCGCGCCGCCTCGCCGGAGTCGGTGAACACCGCGGTGCCGTTGCCGTACGGGTTGGCGTTGACCAGCGCGATGGCCTCGTCCACCGAGTCCGCCCGCAGCACCGACAGCACCGGGCCGAAGATCTCCTCGCGGTAGACCTCCATCTCCGGGGTCACCGCGTCGATCACGGTCGGCCCGACGAAGAAGCCCTGCTCGTACCCGGGCACGACGAGGCCGCGGCCGTCCACGGCGAGCCTGGCGCCCTGCCGCTGGCCGGCGCCGATCAGTCCCTCGATCCGCTCCTTTGCCGCGGCGGTGACGACCGGACCCATCTCGCTGCCGGCGTCCCGGCCGGCACCGACGCTCACCTTGCGGGCCTTCTCGCTGACCACGTCGACAAGCGCGTCGGCGGCGGAACCCACCGCGACGGTGGCCGAGACGGCCATGCAGCGCTCGCCCGCCGAGCCGAAGGCCGACGCGACGAGGTGGTCGGAGGCGTAGTCGAGATCGGCGTCAGGCAGCACGATCGCGTGGTTCTTGGCGCCGCCGAGGGCCTGCACCCGCTTGCCCCCGGCGCTCGCCTTCTGGTGGAGGTAGCGGGCGATCGGGGTGGAACCGACGAACGACACCGCGGCGATACCGGGGTGGTCGAGGATCGCGTCGACGGCGACCTTGTCGCCGTGCACGACGTTGAAGACGCCGTCCGGCAGGCCGGCCTCCTGCCAGAGCCGGGCGACCAGCGCGGACACCGACGGGTCCCGCTCGCTCGGCTTGAGGATGAACGCGTTCCCACAGGCGATCGCGACCGGGTGCATCCACATCGGCACCATGATCGGGAAGTTGAAGGGCGTGATCCCGGCGCAGACCCCGAGCGGCTCGCGGATCGAGTAGAGGTCGACGCCGGTCGAGACCTGGTCGGAGTAGTCGCCCTTGAGCAGGGTCGGCAGCCCGCAGGCGAACTCGACGACCTCGAGGCCGCGCTGCACCTCGCCGCGGGCGTCGGAGAGCACCTTGCCGTGCTCGTCCGAGACGATCGCGGCGAGCTCGTCGATGCGGGCGTTGACCAGCTCGCGGAACCCGAACAGCACCTTGGTCCGGCGGGACAGCGAGGTCTGCGACCAGTCCTCGTACGCCGCCGTGGCAGCGGCCACCGCGGCGTCCACATCGGACGGTTCGGCCAGCACGACCTCGGCCTGCTTGGCGCCGGTGGCCGGATTCCACACCGGCGCGCGTCGGGTGCCGGCGCCCGCCGTGGCGGCACCGCCGATCCAGTGCTCGATCGTCCGCATGCGACTGCTCACCCTCTCGGGTCCAGGTACTGGCGCTGGGCGGCCTTGGCGGCCTCGTACGACTTTCGGGCCTGGGTGGTCGACTCCAGCCGGGACACCTCGGCCACCGGCACGTCCCACCAGGACTCGCTCGACGGCGCCGGCACCAGCGGGTCGGCCTCGACGTGGACCAGCACCGGGCCGCCGGTGTGCGCGCGGGCCTGCGCGAGCTTGGCCCGGAAGTCCTCGACGCCGCTCGCCCGCAGCACCCGCACGCCGAGGCTCTCGGCGTTGGCGGCCAGGTCGACCGGCAGCACGTCGCCGTCGAGCCGGCCGGTGCCGGCGCCGCGGAACCGGTAGCGGGTGCCGAACCGCTGCGACCCGAGGCTCTCGGACAGCTCCCCGATCGAGGCGAAACCCTGGTTCTGCACCAGCACCACGAGCAGGTCGACGCCCTCCTGCACGGCGGTCACCAGCTCCTGCGCCATCATCAGGTACGACCCGTCGCCGACCATGACGACCGCGCGCCGGTCGGTCTCCCCCGCGTCTGCCGCCGCCAGGTCACGCAGCGCCAGCGCCACGCCGAGCCCGCCCGCGATCTCGTAGCCCATGCAGGAGTAGCCGTACTCGACGTGGTAGCCCTTGGGGTCGCGGGTCCGCCACAGCTTGTGCAGGTCGCCCGGCATCGAGCCGGCCGCGCAGATCACCACGTCCCGCGGCCCGGTACCGGCGTTGACCGCGCCGATCACCTCGGACTGCGCCGGCAGCGGGCCGTGCCCGAGGTCGTACGCGCGCTGGACGGTCTCGTCCCAGTCGGCGGCGAGCCGGCGGGCCCGCTCCCGGTGCGCGGGCGGCACCTCCCAGCCGGCCAGCGTCCCGCTGAGCGCCTCGAGCGCGGCCCGCGCGTCGGCGACAACCGCGGTGCCGGCGTGTTTGGCGGTGTCCACCGCAGCCACGTTGACGTTGACGAACCGCACTCCCTCGGCGCCGAAGGCGGTCCGGGACGCGGTGGTGAAGTCGCTCCACCGGGTACCGACGCCGATCACCACGTCGGCGTCGGCGGCCAGCCGGTTGGCGGCGGTGGTGCCGGTGCTGCCGACCGCGCCGACCGACAGCGGGTGGTCGTACGGAAGCGAGCCCTTGCCGGCCTGGGTCTCGGCCACCGGGACGCCGGTCGACTCGACGAACGCCCGCAGCGCGTCGGTCGCCTCGCTGTAGATCACGCCGCCGCCGGCGACGAGTACCGGCCGCCGGGCCGACCGGATCAGCTCGACCGCGCGGGCCAGCGCCGCCGGCTCCGGCACCGGCCGGGCGACGTGCCACACCCGCTCGGCGAACAGCTCCTCCGGCCAGTCGTACGCCTGCGCCTGCACATCCTGCGGCAGCGCGATCGTCGCCGCGCCGGTCTCCGCCGGGTCGGTGAGCACCCGCATCGCACCGAGCAGCGCGGCCGGCAGCTGCTCGGGCCGCCAGACCCGGTCGAAGAACCGGGACAGCGGCCGGAACGCGTCGTTGACGGTGACGTCCTGGCCGCCAGGCGACTCCAGCTCCTGCAGCACCGGGCTGGACACCCGGGTCGCGAACACGTCGCTGGGCAGCAGCAGCACCGGCAGCCGGTTCACGGTCGCCAGCGCCGCGCCGGTGAGCATGTTCGACGAGCCCGGACCGATCGAGGCGGTGCAGGCCCAGGTGGACAGCCGGTTGCGCATCCGCGCGTACGCCGCGGCCGCGTGCACCATGCCCTGCTCGTTGCGCGCGGTCACGTACGGCAGCGCGCCGGGGCTGAGCACCTCCGCCTCCAGCAGCGCCTGGCCGACGCCGGCGACGTTGCCGTGCCCGAAGATGCCGAAGCAGCCGGCGAACAGCGGATGCGTCACGCCGTCCCGCTCACTGCGCTGCGCGGCGAGGAACCGGACGACGGCCTGCCCGACGGTGAGCCTCACGCGTCCCTCCCGAACGGTAGCCGCGGATCGACCGCCTGGTCGGCCCAGGTGGAGCGGACCCAGGCGTGCGCCGGGTCGTCGCTGATCAGCCAGGCCCGCTCGGCGGCAGGGCCGGCCATCACGTTGAGGTAGTAGAGGTCGTAACCGGGCGCGGCCATCGACGGGCCGTGCCAGCCGTCCGGGATCAGCACGACGTCGCCGGTGCGCACCTCGGCGAGCACGGCCGAGCTCCCGTACACCTGCTGGTACGCCATCCCGCCGTCGGTCACCTCGAACCAGTAGATCTCCTCGAGCACCGACTCCCCCGGCCGGTCCTCGTCGTGCTTGTGCGGCGGGTACGACGACCAGTTGCCGGCGGGGGTGAGCACTTCGCAGGCGATCAGCTTGTCCGCCTCGAACGCCTCCGGCGTGCAGAAGTTGTTCACCTGCCGGGAGCACGAGCCGGCTCCGCGCAGCTCGACCGCCACCTTCCCGGCCGGCTGCACCCGGAAGTCCAGCCGTCGCGTCGCCCGGGCCGCCGGCAGCGCGAACCGGCCACCATCCACAGTGGACACGCTGACGGCCGAGCCGACCGGCAGGTAGGCGAAGTCGGTCGGTCCGCTGCGGACGGACGGACGCCCGTCGAGGGCCGCGGCCGACCCGCCGCAGGTCACCGTCGCCGACCCGGACAGCGGCAGCAGCAGCATCTCGTCCGGGCCGGTGTCGAACGATCGCGACTCTCCCGCGGCCAGCTCAAGCACCCGCAGTCCCGAGTACGCCCAGCCGGCCGTCTCCGGGTCGACAACGCAGGCCCACCCGTCCCGGGCGAGCGTCCCGTTCGGACGGTGCAAGCTCATAGCGAGCCCCGCTCGCGCCGCGAGCCCTCGCGCTCGCTCATGCCGCCCTCCCGTGCACCAGTCCGGCGGCCACGTCGACGGCCGCGGCCACGTCGCCGTCCTGCGGGTAGAGCAGGGTCCGGCCGACCACGAGGCCGCGCACGCCGGGCAGGGCGAGCGCCTTCTCCCACTGGCCGTAGGTCTCCTCGGGATCGCCGTCCGGGTCGCCGCCGAGCAGCAGGGTCGGCAGCGTGGTCGCCGCCATCACCGCGTCCATGCCCGGCACCACCGGCAGCTTGAGCCAGCTGTACGCGCTGGTCGTGCCGAGTCCGGCCGCGATCGCCACCGAGGTCACCACCGCCTCGACGGACAGGTCGTTGCGGACCTGTCCGTCGACGCGGTGGGACATGAACGGCTCCACCATCGCCATGAGCCCGTGACCGGACAGCCCCGTGACCGCCCGGGCACAACTCTCCAAAGTGGACACCGTCGCCGGGTCGGCCAGGTCGATCCGGCAGAGCATCTTGCCGCCGTCGTAGCCGAACCGGGCGATCGCGTCGGCGTCGTAGCCGGTGAACCGGTCGTCCAGCTCGAAGCTCGCGCCGGCCAGGCCGCCGCGGTTCATCGAGCCGATCACGACCTTGTCCTCCAGCGCTCCGAGCAGCAGCAGGTCCTCCAGCACGTCAGCGGTGCCGAGCACGCCGTCGACGCCGGGCCGGGACAGCGCCAGCACCAGCCGCTCCAGCAGCTCGATCCGGTCGGCCATCGCCGCCGGGGCGCCGCGGACGCCGAGCGCGCCGCGGGCCGGGTGGTCGGCGGCGATGAGCATCAGCCGGCCGCCGGCGCCGGGCAGCAGCCGACGGCGCCGGCGCGCGGCCGCTGCCCGCACCACCGCCCGCGGGTCGCCGGCCCGCATCTCCCGCACCCGCCCGACCGCCTCAGCCACGCGCGCGCACCCCCGCCGCCCCGACCGCGCCACCCGCCGCCGCGTCCGCCAGCGCCGTCTCCACCTCGGCGCTGGTCGGCATGGCGGTGGAGCACTCCAGCCGGGACGCGACGATCGCGCCGGCCGCGTTGGCGAACCGGATCGTCTCGGCCAGCGGCCGCCCGGCCAGCAGGCCGGCACACAGCGCGCCGCCGAACGCGTCCCCGGCGCCGAGCCCGTTGACGACCTGCACCGGGACCGGCGGCACCTCGACCATCTCGTCCCGGGTCGCGGCGAGCACGCCGCGCGGGCCCTGCTTGACCACGGCCAGGTCGAGCCCACGCTCCAGCAGCGCCGCCGCGGCCCGGTGCGGGTCCCGCTCGCCGACCGCGGTGAAGCACTCGTCGAGGTTGCCGACCGCCACCGTGACGTGCTCGAGCGCCCGCTCCAGCTGCGCCGTCGCGGCGGCCCGGTCGGACCAGAACATCGGCCGGTAGTCGAGATCGAGCACCGTCAACGCCGCCCGCCCCCTGGCCGCGTACGCCGAGTGCATCGCCGAGCGGCTCGGTTCCTCGGACAGCGCCGAACCGATCGTCCAGAACACCCCGGCGCCGCGGACCAGTTCGGCCGGCAGCTCGGCCGGGGTCAGTTGCATGTCGGGAGCGGCCGGCCGGCGGTAGAAGTAGAGCGGGAAGTCGTCCGGGGGGAAGATCTCGCAGAACGTCACCGGCGTCGGCAGGTCCGCCACCGCGGTGACGTACCGGTCGTCGACGCCGAGATCGCGCAGCGCCGCATGGACGAACCGGCCGAACGGGTCGGCGCCGGTCCGACTGACCAGGGCGGTCCGCAGCCCGTGCCGGGCCGCGGCGACCGCGACGTTGGCAGCGGTGCCGCCGAGGAACTTGCCGAACGCGGTGACGTCCTCGAGGCCGACACCCGCCTGCAGGGGGTAGATGTCGACACCGGCCCGTCCCACGGTGACCACGTCGTAGCGGGGATCCACGAGCACCTCCCCCGAGGGTCTGTGTGGCTCGTCGCCGGGAGCGTCGCGCAGGTTACGAGTTGTTGTCAAGCGTTCGTCAGAATGTCAGGACATACTGCGGTCCTGAGGAGAGGTCTTATGCGGTACGCTCCGATCCGTCAAGGGGGGTTCGATGACCGAGCTCACGGTGGACCTCGACCGGTCCAGTCCGGTCCCGCTCTACTTCCAGGTCTCCCGGCAGATCGAGGCGGCCATCGTGGACGGCCAGCTCGCCCCGGGCGACCGGCTGGAAAACGAGATCAGCCTGGCCGACCGCTGGGGTCTGTCCCGCCCGACGATGCGCCGGGCCATCCAGGAGCTGGTGGACAAGGGACTGCTGGTCCGCCGGCGCGGGATCGGCACCCAGGTCGTGCACGGCCGGGTGAAGCGACCGATGGACCTCACCAGCCTGTTCGACGACCTGGCCCGGTCCGACCAGAAGCCGGGCACCCGGGTGCTCGATCGTGAGCTGGTCCCGGCTCCGGCCGGCGCGGCCGAGCAGCTCGGTGTGCCGGTCGGTACGCAGGTGCTGCACTTGCAGCGGCTGCGCAGCGCCCGCGACGAGCCGCTGGCGGTGATGCGGAACTGGCTGCCGGCCGACCTCGAGTCGGTACTCACCGTCGAGGCGCTGGAGTCCCGCGGGCTGTACGAGCTGATGCGCGGTACCGGCGTGCACCTGCGGATCGCCACCCAGCGAATCGGCGCGCGCGGGGCGACCACGCCGGAGGCCCGGCTGCTCGAGCTGCGCAAGGGCGCGCCGCTGCTGACCATGGAGCGGGTCACCTACGACGGCTCCGGCCGCGCGGTGGAGTTCGGCAGCCATGTCTACAACGCCGAGACGTACTCCATCGAGATGACCGTCGTCGAGCGCTAGGACGCCGGCAGCTCCCAGTCCCGGGCGGTCTCGGTGAGCCGGCGGAACCCGGACCGCTCCAGGAACCCCGGCGCACCGGGATCCGCGTACCCGAGCAGCCGGTCGACCCGCCCCAGCCGCAGCCACTCGGCCGCCTCGCCGAGCAGCCACGAGCCGACCCCGCGACCTCGGTCGGCCTCCTGCACCCAGAGGTTGCCGACGTCGGCCCAGCCCGGGTGGCCGGCGATCGCCCCCGACCCGCCGATGCCGGTGTCGACCTCGACGAAGCCCACCTCGTAGCCGCC
>Ga0207700_10002617_pt1 | contig 10367 bp, 9 predicted proteins | sample LARL82metaG_FD_184348 | JGI IMG/M metagenome (GOLD analysis project Ga0207700, IMG submission 184348) | Corn, switchgrass and miscanthus rhizosphere microbial communities from Kellogg Biological Station, Michigan, USA - LAR L8-2 metaG... | ecosystem: Host-associated > Plants > Roots >...
CGATGTGGTCCTGACTGCCATTTTCGCGGCGAAAATGGCAGTCAGGACCACATCGGTTCGCGCAACATCAACATGGCCATTCAGACTTTTACCCGGCTTGGGATCGTCATCGCCGGCAGGGACACGGGCGGCGAGAACGGCCGCAAGATCAAAATGCAAAGCGATACAGGTGCAGTAGCTGTTTCTGTAATCAGGAACTCATAATGGAAATTCAACGCGACTTGATATTGAAAAACTTCCTTGTTGAGTCTGAAGAAGGGCTCAGCACAATGGAGCAGTCCATTCTGGATCTTGAGCTTCATTCCAGCGACAGTGAGGCGATCCAGAGCATTTTCCGCGTCGTCCACACCATGAAAGGCAATGCCAGCCTTTTGGAAATTGCGGGTCTTCTGGCCTTTACTCACAGTGCTGAGGACTTGCTGGACCATCTTCGAAACGGCACGTTGTCGGTCACACCTGAGATCATCGCTCTGCTGCTAGATCTGGTGGATGCTCTCAGGCAAATGGTAACTGCGGCAGGTCAGGGCAAGGATGAGACCGGTCCCGGCGCGAAGGACATTCTGGCCAGAATTTCTCGCCACCTGATGTCCGACGGAAAAATCGGAAAAGATCAGGGCCATGAGAGGGACAACCAGGGGCCGCTTTCCAACCATGAAGCTGCACCAGCCCTAGGTCAAGTTCCACAAGCGGCGCGAACATTGCGCGTGGATGTTGCGAAGCTGGATCGGCTGCTTGATCTGGCGGGTGAACTCACGATCGCGCGCGGCCGCGTAGCCCAGATGTTGGAAGCAAAAGAAGAACTGAGTCTTGAGGAACTTCGCGATGCGCACAGCTTCGCCGATAGCCTGCACTATGAGCTTCAGGACACTATTCTGAAAGCGCGCATGGTGCCGGTGGGACCGCTGTTTCATCAATACAACCGCACGGTGCGCGATCTGGCAAAGTCACTGGGCAAGATGGCCCAGCTTCGCATTGAGGGAGAAGACATCGAAGTTGATACTTCGGTCTTCGAGTATCTCAAAGACCCTTTGTTGCACATGATCCGCAATGCGCTGGATCATGGCATCGAACAACCTGCCAAACGCAAAAAGCGCGGTAAGTCTCAGACCGGCACAATCACGGTCCGCGCTGCCCGCGAGAGCCGAAACATCGTCATCGAGGTTATTGATGACGGCGCGGGACTGGACAAGCAAAAAATCGTTGAAGTCGCACAGAAGAAAGGGCTGATTGGAGAATCACAAAAGTTAGCGGACCAGGAGATCTATCAATTGATCTTTGAGCCCGGTTTCACCACGGCCAGTGAGGTCAGCAACATGTCTGGTCGCGGCGTCGGCATGGATGTAGTCCGGCGCAACATCCAGGCGCTGCGCGGAAACGTCCATGTTTCCAGCCAAGCGGGAGTGGGAGCCACAGTGCGAATCCGACTACCGCTCACGCTGGCCATCATTGAAGGTTTCGGCGTAGGCGTAGGTAATGAGACGTATGTGATTCCCGTTGACCAGGTGATTGAGTGCGTGGAATTGGGGAAGGAAGACCACGAAAACGCACGTAAGGATGGCGTGCTTCAACTGCGTAACGAGCCGCTTCCCTACATTTATTTACAAGATCATTTCAGGCTGCCGGGAGAACGCGGCGCAAGGCAAAGCGTGGTGGTGGTGCAATACGAGACCAGCCGCGCAGGCTTGGCCGTGAATGAGCTTTATGGGGCGACGCAAACCGTCATTAAGCCGCTGCCGCCGATTTTCAAAGATGTTTCCGGGGTATCGGGCTCAGCAATTTTAGGCAATGGTCGAGTAGCACTGATTCTGGATGTTCCGGCGCTGTTCCGCGACTTCCGCATGCAGGAAGCTCACGCAAATTAAGTTCTCAAGACTCAAGAGAGAGATTTTAGAGAGATTACGGAGAAAGATTCAAAATGAACAAAATTGCAAACCTTTCAGTAGGCAAACGACTTTTCCTGGGCTTTGGCCTTGTCCTGGCCCTCACCGCAGGCATTGGTTTAATTGGCTGGAACTACACCCATACCATGTCGGACGAGTTTGACCACCTATACACGGATAATCTTCAGTCAGCCGTACATCTTGCAAACGCGGAGAGGGGATTATGGGAGCTTCGATTCGGCATCGCCAACTATGAGGGTTGGAATACCACGGACCGCGCCAAGATTCGGGCCGAGGAAACTAGGTGGATGCGGCAGATTGAAGAGAATATGAAAGCCTATGGCGAAGGCAACCGGACTCAGGTAGAGAAAGAGACCCTGGCAGAGTTTAATGACTGGTACACCAAATACCTTGCGGCGCGCCCGCATTGGTTTGAGCTGATTGACCAGGGGAAACATGAGGAAGCGCATGAATACCGCGCGGAGACGACCAATACTTTTGCTCCGAATGCAGTCAAGACCCTGGGCAAGCTGATCACCACCCAGAATGAGTTGGGAGAGGCAAAGCGCGCCCAGGTAAATGCAGAAGCCAACACTTCGCTGCAAATGATCCGGATCTTGCTGTTCCTGGCCATAGTAGCGGGCCTGGTGATGGCATACATTGCCACGCGCAGCGTGACTCTGCCTGTCACGGCGCTGGCCAAACATCTTTCAGAGCTGGCGGCCGGCGGCGGCGACATGACCAAGCGGATCGAGGTCAAGTCTACCGACGAAGTAGGCCAGATGGGCGCATCTCTCAACACGTTCCTGGTGAAGCTGGAGAAGATCATCGTGGACGTTAAGAGCGGAGCCAGCGCCATTGCGGTTGCGGCGCAGCAGGTAGCCTCGTCTTCCTCTTCGCTATCGCAAGGTACAAGTGAACAGGCCGCTTCAGCGGAAGAAACTACCAGCAGCCTGGAAGAAATGAGTGCCTCAATCCAGCAGAACTCGGATAACAGCCGCCAGATGGAACAGGTGGCGTCGAAAGGCGCGCGCGAGGCGGAAGAGAGCGGCAAGGCCGTGAATCACACCGTGGAAGCCATGAAGTCGATCACGGAGAAAATTGACATCGTTGATGAGATTGCCTATCAGACCAATCTGCTGGCGCTGAACGCAGCCATTGAGGCGGCGCGTGCCGGAGAGCATGGCAAGGGCTTCGCTGTGGTTGCTACCGAGGTGCGCAAACTGGCGGAACGCAGCCAGGCAGCGGCCAAGGAAATCAGTTCGCTGGCCACGGACAGCGTCAAGGTAGCGGAGAACTCCGGCAAGCTCCTGGATGAACTGGTGCCTTCCATTCAGAAGACCGCCGAGTTGGTACAGGAAGTGGCGGCGGCATCACGCGAGCAGTCCGCCGGAGTAGCCCAGATCAACAAAGCCATGGCGCAGGTTGACCAGGTGACCCAGCGCAACGCTTCTTCCGCGGAAGAACTTTCCAGCACGGCGGAAGAGCTGGCCTCGCAATCGGAAGCGCTGCTGCAACTGATGAACTATTTCAAGGTGGGCGGCGACTCAAGCTTTTCCTTCCAGCCAAAAGCGCGAGCGAAGACGGTCTGGGTTGAATCCGAGTTACAGCACAAGGCCATGCATGCGACCGCGAATGGAGGAGGCAAGCCGAATGGCAAAGCCGAATCGGATGCAATGAGCTTTTCACGTTTCTAAGGGAGAAAGCCAATGAATACCGCCATTAAGGAAGCAGTAGAACGAGAGCAGTATTTGACTTTCTTCCTCGTCAATGAGGAGTGCGCCATCAGTATCCTCAAGGTCAGGGAGATCATCGAATATGACACGATCACGACCGTGCCAAAGATGGAGCCGTGGGTGCGAGGAGTAATTAATCTGCGCGGCTCCGTGGTGCCGGTCGTCGACCTGGCGACGAAGTTCGGGATGGAACAGAAGCCGGTGGGAAAGACCACCTGCATCGTGATTGTGGAAGCGCGGTTCGAAGACCAGCAGACAACCGTGGGACTGATTGTGGATGCGGTGAGCCAGGTGATGGAATTAGCGCACGATGACATCCAGCCTGTGCCGGATTTTGGAACCAGCGTGAAGATGGATTACCTGATCGGTATGGCCCAGTCGGGCAGGAAGTTCGCCCTTCTGCTGGATGTTGACAAGGTCCTCACTACAGAAGAATTGCGCGACCTGAGTTTGGTTTCCAGCTCGCTGGAAAATGCCGCGCCGGAAGAATTCAACGCAGAAGAAACACACATCCCTAGCCCGGCGGAAGCTGGCCAAAACCTGGACCGGGAGAATTAAGACCGGCTATTTTCTGAGAAGGGCAAATGAAAGCAACGAACCTGGAAGAAGATGCCGCTAGGCCGAACCATGGGACCGGCACAAAAACAATCCTGTTGGTGGATGATTCATCCACCTCGCGTATGACGGCCCGGATGCTCCTGTCGGGTCATGAATCCTATGTTCTTACCAGCGCCTGCGATGGCCAGGAAGGGGTAGAGAAGGCCATCGCGGAGCTTCCGAACCTGATCCTGATGGATATTGAAATGCCGCGAATGAATGGCATTGACGCATGCCGGCTACTGAAACAGAACAAGACGACCAAGAACATTCCGGTGGTCTTGTTGACGATGCGCGGTGAAGAGCAGTTCGTGCGTGAAGCTTATGCCAGCGGTTGCAATGAGTTTCTGACCAAGCCTGTCAACGAACAAAAGCTATCCATGGTGATCAAAAAATATCTTGGTTCATAGGCCGAATTGTGCCGGTTAAGAACTTCAAATTTTTCCTGCAGCCCTGACTGATGCAAGTTTTCTTTGAAAGAAGTTAGAGATCATGCAACCGCTGGACATCGATTTGAGACCGGCCACAACGGCCGATCCCGTCCCCAATCCGAAAGGTTCTCCGCTTGTCACTTTTCAGGCACTCTCTCACGAGATTTCTGAAAGAGAATTTCTTCGCCTGCGCAACCTCGTTTATGAGGAGGCGGGTCTATGGCTCTCAGAGGCCAAGACCGCGTTGCTCGTTGGACGGCTCGCCAAACGCCTTCGACACCACGGATTGAAATCGTTTAAGCAATACTATGAACTCGTGATCAATTCACCGGAAGAACGCATTCAGATGCTGGATGCGCTTTCCACCAACGAGACACATTTCTTTCGCGAACCGCAACACTTCGAGCTGCTACAGTCAATGATTTTTCCAAAGTGGGCGGAAGAAGCCGCTGCAGGCTACCGCGGCCGCAAAATTCGCGTGTTAAGCGCCGGATGCTCCACTGGCCAGGAACCTTACTCGCTGGCGATGGCCCTTCTTGATCGCTTCCCTGGATGGGAAATCGAAATCATAGCTACAGACCTATCTACACGGGCGCTGGAGATCGCCCGGACCGGTATATGGTCGGCTGCTAAGGCAGATGAAATTCCTTCTCCTTATCTCAAGGCCTTTATGCTGAAAGGATTTGCGGATCAGGCCGGCAAAATGAAAGCAGGACCGGAAATTCGCTCCGTGATCCGCTTTTTTCGCATGAATTTGAATGACCGTGCATATCCCTTAACCGGCAAATTTGAGATGATTTTTTGCCGAAACGTCCTGATCTATTTCGATCAACGCGGCCGTGAGCGAGTAGTACGCCGCCTGGCCAGTTTTCTTGCCCCTGATGGATACATCTTTCTGGGCCACGCTGAAAGTCTTCACTCCATGAGCGACCGTTTGCGGAGCATCATCCCAACGGTTTACGTCGGAAAAGATGATGCGATTTGTGATGCAAAACCATAGCACGCCCTCACCCTCTCCCATCCAAGTCCTGGTCGTAGATGACTCCGCAGTGGTACGTCAGGTCATGCATGCCATTCTTTCCCAGGAGCCGGATATGGCGGTTACTGTTGCCGCCGATCCCCTGATCGCAATGCAAAAGATGAAGCAGATGCGCCCGCACGTCATCGTTCTTGACCTGGAAATGCCCAGAATGGACGGGCTCACCTTTCTTCGTAAGATCATGGCTGAAGACCCGATTCCCACAGTGGTATGTTCGGGAGTCGCCGCAAAAGGCACGGAGAAGGCCCTTCTGGCTCTGGACGAAGGAGCGCTGGGCATTCTCACCAAACCCAAACTTGGGGTTGGCAATTTCCTTCACGAATCCGCCTTGGCCCTAATTGATACCGTAAGAGAGGCAGCGCAGGCAAAAGTGAAGCAGCGGATGCCACTCCACAATTTTCCAAGCAGCCGCCCGGCGGCTGTTCCAATTTTACGTTCGATGGTCGCGCGACACCCCGGAACAATTGTTGCCATAGGCGCCTCCATTGGAGGAACAGAAGCTCTGGCAGAGGTGCTCACAGCATTGTCTGCCGATACGCCTGGTGTCGTGGTTGTCCAGCATATGCCTGAGTTCTTTACAGCAGCTTTCGCTAACCGATTGAATGCCATGTGCCGGATCGAAGTGAAGGAGGGCAAAGATGGTGACCAAATCACCCGAGGGCGCGCCATCATCGCGCCGGGAAACCGCCATCTGTCTGTGGTGAGGCGACGCGGAGGTTTCTATGTTGAGCTGAGCGACGGACCTTTGGTCTCGCGCCATCGTCCCAGCGTCGATGTCCTTTTCCAGTCGATCGCTTCTGCCGCTGGCGCAAGTTCTTTGGGAATCATTCTCACGGGAATGGGAAATGATGGCGCGTCTGGATTGCTGGCTATGAAGCGGGCCGGCAGCACTACCATTGCTCAAGATGAAAAGAGCTGCATTGTGTTTGGCATGCCCAAGGAAGCCATTTCTGCCGGCGCTGTTGACACAGTCGCGCCACTGGCCTGCATTCCGAACCTAATCACGGCTTGGGCGAGTTCTGGTACCCTGAAACAATAAATAGAATCTTAAATAGTGCCGGAACGTGGCAGCTGAATAGGAGAAGAGGCTAGAACCGGTTCACATCGGAATCCTCGGTCCTACAAGCTAGCTGTAGGCAAATTTGTGATAATGCAAGCCTCTAATCTGCCCTGAAGATGGCTGAGATGGCGCGGCGCGCCGCGCCGACGTCGTGCGTCCACTTCGAACTGCTCTCTGCAATGCCGGATACAGCTTTTTCTGATCATGTTGCGGCGTGAGATCTCTCCTGTACCTGGCAGGACAGGAAAGGCTTCCCTTTTCAGTTGAAGCTGTACAGTTGTTTTCCCATTTCAAAAACGATTCAATACAGAGACTCGATTGAAGTTCAGCAGCCCTCAAGGTTGCTAACAGCACTACACAGGTACTAGCACAGGGTGCCCAGCTTTTCACGGCCGATCGAAATCTTCTGGCTGTGACAACAAGGGCGGCAGCCTGCCCTGTTCGCTAAAACAAAGTCCATCCTTGGCGGTCCTTTGAATTAGTACCTACACCAACACAACAATTAAAGGAGATAGCATGCTGGACAAGAAAGCATTCAGGAAACAGATGGAAGATTGTTTGCACAGCCGGCTCACGTTGAACCATCCTCTGCTGGTTGAACTGGCGAAGCCGCGAAAAAACCTACCCCTGATCAAGAAAATTGCTCTGCAGGGATATCAACTCACGAAAGCATTTACCGGCTATCTGGGCATTCTCTACTACAACTGCCAGCTGATCGAATTCAGGCGCCGCCTGGCGGTCAACCTTTATGAAGAAGAAACCGGAGCCCTTTCCAAGACCACCAACCACATGGACCTGATGCACCGGTTCATCTTCGCCCTGGGCATCACGCAGAAAGAGCTGGATGAAGAACAGCCTCTGCCCTCCACCACGGACCTTATCGAATACCGCAAGGAGCTTTGTGAAGATCCTGCGCGCCTGCACATGGGAGCGGCTGCGGTCATGATTGCCTCTGAGGGGCAAAACCTGGAGAAAAAAGCGGGGAAGACGCGCGACCAGATGCTGCCTACGCTTTACGGGCTTACGGCAGACGATCTGGCGTTTTTCTCTGTGCATGCGGTGGAGGACGTTTACCACGTGGCTGACGGGCTCGACCTGGTTTCCGAGATATGCAATACCGAGCAGATGCAGCGCGAAGCCATGACCGTTATCAACGAAACGTGCGACCGCTTCTGGCGCTTCTACGACGGCATTCAGCAGGCGTACGAGCAGGAAAGCAATCATAAGCTTTCTCCACTGGAAGAGATCGCTGATCCGGTCCACGCATAAGGAGCAAGTCATGAATGTGGCGGTACAAGCTGTTCTGCAAGCTGGCAAGGAAGAACGCATTTCCTGTGTCATCAACCAAATCAAGGAACTACGCCAGGCAGGGAATCCATTCCCGGCGCTGCACGAAGGAGTGCAGGAGCTGGAAAGGGCCATCTTCTCCTTTGATGGAGAAGAAGAAAACGCCGAGGCCGTGCTGGACGGGCTTACCTCGGAGGGCCTTTCCATTCTGAACGACGCTTATTCAGTCTGGGAGACTGAGCTGGAGTGGCAGTTTGCCCAGAAGCTCATCGCGGGCGAAGTCCAGCTTTCCGACTATCTCCTCTTCGACCGCTTTGATGAATTGCTCCGCCGGGAGCTATCGCTGGTGGAAGGCTTGCAGCCGCAGCGTATCCTCTTCATCGGCAGCGGGCCGGTGCCGATCAGCGCTGTCCACCTCCACCTGCAAACCGGCAGGCCGGTGGACTGCATTGATCGCGATCCTAAAACAGTCGCGCTTTCGCGCCAGTTGATTAGCAGGTCCGGGTTCGCCGATTCCATCCGTGTCTTCTGCGACAGAGGAGAAGAGCACGATGTTTCGCAATATGACCTGGTCCTGGTGGCCCTCTTGGCCAAGCCAAAGAGGAACATTCTCAAAAATCTGCGAAAGCGGACCCATCCCAACGCGCGCATTCTGTGCCGGACTTCCATAGGGCTTCGGCAGTTGGTTTACGAGCCGACGGTGGACCGTGACATATATGGATTCCATATTAATGGAACGCAGATCGCGGTCGGCGAACAGACAATATCAACCTGGCTCCTTCAGCAGAGCGAATGTGCCGCTGCCGACGTGAAAATGACCTGGCTGCAACACATCGACAAAGCCAGGGCGCGCCAAATTGTACATACCATGAACCGGGTGCTTTCCGATGAAACCACCATTGGCTTCCCTGGGCCGCTGGATGAAGAAACAGGCCTGAGGCTGATGCGGCAATTGGATGAGGATGTGGTAACGGGCCGTCGCCACGTGCTGGTGGCCGAGAAAGACGGTACGGTTGTCGGCCAGCTCATACTCACGCCAAATCCTTTGCCGAATTGCAGCCATATCGTGGAGCTATCGCGCGGGATCATTGATCCTTCCATGCGCGGCGGCGGCCTGGCGTTGCGCGCATTCCAGGAAGTCGCCAAAAAATGCGACGAACTGGGCAAGGAAGTTATCTGCCTTGACGTGCGTGAAGGAACGCTGGCAGCCATGTGGTGGCGGCACTTTGGCTTCCAGCCTTTTGGTTTCATGCCCGATTACGCCCGCGTGAACGGCAAATCTTACAAGGGCGTCTACATGATACAGACCAACCAGGAGCTCAAAAACACGCTCGCCAAACTGGCGGAAAACACGTCGGCTGCATCTTCCGCGCGCGATGACGAGCCTAACGGCCATCCAAACGGAAATGGCAATGGCAACGGTAACAAGAGCCTGAACGGAAATGGCGCTCACGATTAGCATTTCCCGCCAGCAACGTAACTAGATTCGCTTCGCGGATGCTGCGACAGTAACCCTGCATCTCGGGAACTATCTTTTTCACTTCAATTCGAAATGGCCTTCTGAAGACGATGAGTCTCTCCATGTACATCTCTGCCGCTCCAGCACAAGCCGGTGGTGCGCCTTCACTTGAACAGGCGAAAGACGAGTACAACCGCCTGATAGGGCAGATGATCGCTGCCGGTGAAATGTTCTATCGTCAGAACTGGGTCTTGGGGACCAGCGGTAACTTCAGCGCGGTGTTTTCGCGGAAGCCATTCGAACTCGCGATTACCGGATCGGGCGCTCACAAAGGAACATTGACGCCCGATCAGTTTCTCAGGGTCAATGACCAAGGGCAGCCAATTGACAGTCCGCACCAGCCTTCGGCGGAGACAGCAATTCATCTGGCAATCTGTGCGGCGTGCGATGCCGGCGCCATTCTACACACACACTCTGTATGGTCCACCCTCTTGTCGGATATGTACGGAGCTTCCGGCGGGCTTGAGCTGAACGGTTATGAGATGTTGAAGGGCCTCTCCGGGGTCACAACACACCTGCGCAATGAATGGATACCCATCCTGGAGAATTCGCAGGATTATTCGCGGCTTTCACGGGAAGTTTTTCATACAATCAAGGGCAAGAGGGAAGTTCACGGAATTCTTCTACGCCGGCACGGGCTCTATACATGGGGAAGAGACCTGGAAGAGGCCCAGCGCCATGTGGAGGTCTTGGAGTTTCTCTTCGAAGTCATAGGGCGGCAACACTGCATGGCAGCAACACTTTGATGCGGAGCAAGACATGGCAATTGTTTCAATTCCTGATAAGAACACGGTCCTGGCGGAAAAAACTGAGGTGGC
>Ga0207700_10002618_pt1 | contig 10367 bp, 9 predicted proteins | sample LARL82metaG_FD_184348 | JGI IMG/M metagenome (GOLD analysis project Ga0207700, IMG submission 184348) | Corn, switchgrass and miscanthus rhizosphere microbial communities from Kellogg Biological Station, Michigan, USA - LAR L8-2 metaG... | ecosystem: Host-associated > Plants > Roots >...
GATCGCAACCCCCATCCCACCGCTGATGAGGTTCGAGGCGCGATGACCGGCAACATCTGCCGCTGTTCAAACTACAACCGCTATGTGGAATCGGTGCTGGCGGCTGCGGCGACAGGAGCCACCACCGCACGGAGGCAGGCATGAGCGTCACGCCTCTGAAGACAGTCGGCCATCCCACGCAGCGCATCGACGCCGTCAAGCGCGTCACTGGAACCGCCACGTATACGGGCGACATCCAGGTTCCGGGAATGCTTTATGCCCGAGTCCTGCGCAGCCCGCACGCGCATGCCCGCATCCGCAAGATCGATACCTCGAAAGCCCAGGCGCTCCCCGGCGTAAAGGCCATCCTCACGCGCGAGAATTGCGACATCGTCTGGTCGAGCGGTGACACCCGTAACAAAAGATATTTGTTCAACAACCCGGTCCGTTTTGCGGGTGACGCCGTAGCGGCAATCGCCGCGACCGATCGTCACATCGCCGAAGAGGCCATGCGTCAAATCGAGGTCGACTACGAAGTCCTTCCGTTTGTGTTAGATCCAGAACATGCTTTGAAATCTGACGCATTCGCAATCCAGCCCGGAGGAAATCTGTCGCCCAACGCCAAGGGTCAGCACGAGCCCGACATTTTCCGGCACGGCGACATCGATCGCGGCCTCACTACGGCCGATCGCGTTTTCGAAGATCACTACACCTCCGTTCACATCAACAACGCGCAGCTCGAGATGCGCGTCAGCATCGCGCAGTGGGACGGCGATAAGCTGACCGTCTACGCCTCCACCCAAGGCATCTCGAACTGCCGCACCGATATCGCCAAAGACCTGCAGATGCCGCTCGAGAAGGTGCGCGTGGTCTGCCAATTCATGGGCGGCGGCTTTGGAAACAAGAACCAGTGCCACGATTTCGATCTGATGGCCGCCATGCTCTCGAAGTCTGCCGGACTGCCGGTGAAGCTCGAATTCACACGCAAGGAAGATTACGTCGCAGTGCACGGGCGCTGGCCGACCAAGCAGTATTACAAGATCGGCGTGGCCAAGGACGGCACGCTGACCGGCATCCAACTGCGCGGGTACAGCGGCATGGGACCGTATCGCAAGGGCGCGGGCGGAATCGCGGGCGTCGAACTGTATCAGTGCCCCAACGTCGAGACCACGATTTATCCGGTCTACACCAACATGGCCGTTTCGGCGAACCTGCGTGGGCCCGCTTATCCACAGGGCATCTTCGGCATCGAGTCGCTGATGGATCACATCGCGTATGAGCTGAAGATCGATCCGCTGGAATTCCGTCTGAAGAACATGACGCGGAAATACCACGACGAACTTCCCTTCACCAGCAATGGACTGGAGGACTGCATCCGCCGTGGCGCGGACGCGTTCGAGTGGAAGAAGCGCTGGCATGCGGCGGGAGTGGGCGCCGGTCCCGTCAAGCGGGGCGCAGGGATGGCGATGGGCGCTTTTGGATCCGCGGTGGGCCGCAGCAGTGCGGTCGTCAAGCTGGACGGCAGCGGCAAGTACCATCTGCACGTTGGCGTCACCGACGTCGGCACTGCAGCCAAGACCACCATGGGCCTGATCGCCGCCGAAGAGCTGGGTGTGCCACTTGAGAAGATCGAAGTGATCAGCGGCGACACCGCTCTGTGTCCTTATTCAGTGGGCGAGTCCGGCAGTCGCACCACCACCCACACTGGCTACGCAGTGGTTCAGGCGGCCAAGGATCTGAAGCGTCAGATCGCAGAAAAGGGCTTGCCGCAAGGGAGCGAGGTGCTCACCGCCAGCGTGAACGCCGATCCGGCCCAGCCCAAGGACGCCGCGCGCTACAGCTTCGCTGCGCACTTTGCCGAGGTCGAAGTCGACACCGAGACCGGCCACGTGCGTGTGATCAAATACGTCGCGGCGCACGACAGCGGCCGCATCATTAATCCGCTCACTTGCGCGAGCCAGGTGAAGGGCGGCGCCACCATGGGGATCGGGATGGCGCTGCATGAAGAGCTTTTGTATGACCGGCAGACCGGCGTTCCGCTGACGGCCGGCTACTACGGCGCGCGCGTGATGACACATCGCGACACGCCCGACGTCGAAGTGCTGTTTGTCGAAACCGAAGATGCCTACGGGCCGTTCGGTGCGAAGTCGATCGGCGAATCGACCATCGTGCCGTCGGTCGCCGCCGTCGGCAACGCGATTTTCAACGCGATTGGACGGCGCGTCAAAGACCTGCCGATTACACGCGACAAGGTCCTGGGGGTGCTGGCATGAAAACCTTCACCAATGCAAACCCGAAAGACATTCGGGAGGCGATCACCTTGCTTAGCCGTGGCAACGCATCCATCGTAGGCGGCGGCAGCGATCTGCTCGGGATGGTGAAAGAGCGGTTGATGTCGCCGGACGTGCTGGTCAATCTGAAATCGATTCGCGGGCTCGACAAAGTCGAAACACAATCCGGCAAGATGAAAATCGGCGGGTTGATTACTCTGGACGCGTTGAGTCATGACGCGCAGATTCGCAAGAACTACGCCGTGCTGGCGGAAGCTGCCGAGAGCGTCGGCACGCCGCAGATCCGTAACGCCGGTACTCTGGCGGGGAATGTCTGCCAGCGCCCCTGGTGCTGGTACTACCGCAATGGATTCCCCTGCCTGAAGAATGGCGGAGACAAGTGTTTCTCAGCTTCTGGCGAGAACCAGCTCCACGCGATTTTTGGCGGCGGACCCAGTTACATCGTTCATCCTTCGGACACCGCGCCCGCATTGGTTGCTCTCGATGCCGAGTTTCATGTCAGCGGACCGTCGGGCGATCGCGTGATTCCGGCGGGTCAGTTCTTCCAGCTTCCGCGCGTGGATGCGGCTCGAGAAAATGTGCTGGCGCCCGACGACGTGCTGGTGGCCATTACCTTGCCTGCAGCGCGCCCGGGCGTACGCAGCACATATCACAAGGTGCTCGATCGCGAGGCGTGGACCCATGCCGTAGTGAGTGTCGCGATGGTGCTCGAGATGGACAAACAGATTTGCCGCAGCGCCCGCATCGTCCTCGGAGGCGTCGCGCCGATCCCCTGGCGATTGCCCAGGGTCGAGGCCATGCTGGCCGGCCAGCGCATCACTCCGGAGCTCGCGGCCAAAGCCGGTGAAGCGGCCATCGTAGGCGCGCGGCCTTTAGCGAAGAACAAGTACAAAGTTCCGCTGACGCAGAACGTCGTAAAGCGGACGCTGCTCTCGCTGGCCTGATTGCTGAGTTACTGGCTTTCTTCCTTACCCATGTACAGCTCGCTCACCACTTCGCGATGATTCTCCAGCACGCGATTTCTCCGGACCTTCATGGTGGGAGTCAGCTCGCCAGTCTCGATGGTGAACTCACGCTCGATCACTCGGAACTTGCGGATCTGCTCGAAGGGCGCCAGCTGCTTGTTCACGCGCGCCACTGCCTTCTTCACTTCGGCCAGCACGGGCGCTCTGCCCTTCAGTCCTTCGACATTCGCCACGTTCACCGTGAAGAGCGCCGTGACATAAGGCAAGCGGTCCCCGATCAGCACCATTTGATTGACGATGGGCTCGGTCTTGAACAGACCTTCAATGCGCGCCGGATAAATCTTCTTGCCGTTCGAAGAGACGATCAGCTCTTTCTTGCGGCCCGTAATATAAACGTAGCCGTCGGCGTCCATCTCTGCGATATCGCCGGTGTACAGCCAGCCATCGCGCAGCACCGCCGCCGTAGCGACGGGGTCTTTGTAGTAGCCGGAAAAAAGCGCCGGGCTCTTGATCAGCAGCTCGCCATCTTCGGCGAGGCGAAGTTCGGTCTTTGGCAAACTGACCCCGATGCTGCCGGATTTCGGCCGGTCGAGCGGGTTCAAGCAAACCACCCCGCCCTCAGTCAGCCCGTAGCCTTCGATCAACGGCAGGCCGATCGCGGAATAGAATCTCGCCAGCTCTTTTCCCAGCGGGGCGGCGCCTGAACACACGATCCTCAGCCGGCCGCCCAAGCGCGCGTGGATCTTAGAAAATACCAGCCGATGCGCGACCTTGATTGACGTCTGCATCCACTTGGGAACGGGCTTGCCTTCCTCGCGCAGGCGGCTGACTTCCGCGCCCAGGCCTACCGCGCCGTGGAACAGCTTCTTCGCCACGGTGCTCTTCTTCTTGATTTCTGCATTAACGCTGGCAAAGATCCGCTCCCACACGCGCGGAGGCGCCAGTAGAAAAGTCGGCCGGATGGTCTTCATCTCGTTCGGCAATTTGGCGAGGCTTTCGGAAAACCAGACTGTGACGCCGAGGCGAATCGGCAGCAGCTCAATCACTACACGCTGCGCGATGTGCGCCGAAGGAAGAAAGCCGATGGTGCTGTCGGTCGGCAACAGCGGCAACACCGTTGGCCCGGTGTCGACATTGGCGACCAGCGCCGCGTGTGTCACCAAGCCCATCTTCGGCTCGCCTGTCGCGCCCGAGGTGAGGTACAGTATCGCGAGATCATCGGGGTGCACGTCGGCACGAATCTTTTCGAAAGCTTGCGGATCGGCGGCCAGCGCCTGGCGGCCTTCGGCGCGCAACTGTTCGAGGGTGAGCGTATCTTTTGCTTCGCCGGTTAGAAGAATCCAGCGCACCGGCAGAGGTTCGTCGCCCGCAGCGTCCATCAACGACTGCATGCTCTTGGGATCTTCAACGAAGATGATCTTGGCATCGCTCGCTCGCAGGTTTCCGATCTGATCGGGCAGCGGGTAGCTGGTGTACAACGCGGCTGCGATCGAGCCATTCGCCATGATTCCGAGGTCGGCCAGGTAAAATTCCGCGCGCGTCTCCGCGTACAGCGCCACGATGTCGCCCTTGCCGATTCCTATGCGCCTGAGGCCACATGCGATCTCTTCGACCGCTTGCTTGTACTCGGCCCAGGAGTAAGTCTGATACTTGCCGCTGCCGATCGGCTGATAGAGAGCGGGAGCGTTACCGTATGTCTGCGCAGCGGTCTCCAGCACGGAGAAGATGGTGCGAGCACCCATGCAAATATTTTAGGCATGCTAGCTTGTGGGTTGTGGAAGTGCCTTGGCGCAGGGAAGTTGAAGTAGCGGTACAGGCCGCTCGTCAGGCCGCTGAACTGGCGTTGCGCTATCAACCTGGTATTGTGGCCGAGACCAAGTCCGACAATTCGCCGGTCACCGAGGCCGACCGCGCGTGCGAGCGGCTGATTGCACAAATCCTGAGCGAGGCATTTCCGGAAGACGGTTTGCTGGGTGAAGAAGGCACGCGGGCCGAATCCCGCAGCGGCCGCCGCTGGATCATCGATCCGATCGATGGCACGCGCGATTACGTCCGCGGTAATCCACTGTGGGCGAATCTCATCGCGCTCGAGGAGGGAAAAGAGGTCGTGGCGGGAGTGGTCAATTTGCCGATGCTAGGCAACTTGTATTCGGCGTCGCGCGGCGGAGGCGCATTCCGCAATGGCTCGCCCGTTCGCGTTTCTTCAAAGAGTTCGGTCGATGAAGCGGTGCTGTGCATGAATGCGTTCAACAAGCTCGAGGGGACTCCACTGGAGCGCGGCATGCTCGACTGGATGGCGCGCTTCTGGGCCGTGCGAGGATTGGGCGGAGCGACGGATGCAATGATGGTCGCTTCCGGACAGGCTGAGGTTTGGATCGAACCCCGCGCAGCCCCTTGGGACTTCGCGCCGCTGAAGGTTATCGTCGAAGAAGCCGGCGGGCGCTTTCTGAACTTCGACGGCGGCAGCAGCATTTACGCGGGCAACTGCATGGTCTGCGCCCCGGGGCTCGAATCTGAAGTACTAAGATTTCTGGGAATCGATCGTTAAACACCGTTCACGTGACGGGATTTTAACTGACTCCGCCGAAACTCCGGGCGTGCAAATGCATTTACACGTCTGGAAGGAGAAACAGAAAATGAAAAACATGATTTTGGCACTCGCCGGCGCCGGCTTGATGGTGAGCAGCGCCTTCGCGCAGGAAAACCGCATTCATGAGCGGAAGGAGAACCAGCAGCAACGCATCGCGAACGGTGTAGAAAATGGGTCTCTGACCCCCAAGGAGACGGCGCATCTGGAGAACAAAGAGGCGGTCCTGAACAAGGAGGTCCGTGCCGACCGCAAGGCGAACGGCGGCAATCTAACCAACAACGAAAAGCGGCAGATCAATCGCCAGCAGAATCGGCTGAGTAGAAACATTTACAGGCAGAAGCACGACGGCCAGCACCAATAGTCACTTCGGAGGAGGGGAGCCGGCGCGCTTTTCACCGCAGAAACATCGAGAGGCGCGCCATGGCTTCTTCCACGATATTACGCTCGGCGGCGTAACAGATACGCACTGAGCCTTCGCCTCCGGCTCCGAACGCGACGCCTGGCGCAAGTCCTACCTTGGTTTCCATGAGCAGCCGTTTGCAGAAGTCGAATGAGTCAATCAGGCCCGCAACTTTAGGAAACAGATAGAACGCGCCATCGGGTTTGGGCACGGTGATGCCCGGCATCTTGGCGAGGGCGGCCAGGCAGAAATCGCGATTCTCCTTCAGGCGGACCAACATCTCACACAGCGTGTTCTCGCCCCACAACAGCGCCGTCTCAGCGGCTCGCTGTGCGAAGCTGGGCGCGTGCGACACGATAAACTCGTTGAGTTGCGTAGCACGTGCGGCGAGATCGCGGCGGGCCACCAGCCAACCCAAGCGCCAGCCGGTCATGCAGTACATCTTCGAAAAAGACTGGACCACAATCACCGCGTCGTCACGCGTGGCGAGCTTGAGGATGGTCGGCGCGGGCGTGGTCGGCTTGGCCCCGGTGTAGTTGAGCCGTTCATAGACTTCGTCCGCGACCAGCCACAGATTGTGCCGGCGCGCGAATTCGAGCAGCTGGCGCTGCTCGTCGACAGTTGCCACCCACCCGAGGGGATTCGACGGCGAGGTGTAAAGCAGCATGCGCGTTCGCGGAGTGACGGCGGATTCGAGCGCGGCGAAGTCGATCTGGTAGCGGTCACCGATCAAGGGCTGGGGGATCTCGACGGGCACTCCGTTCGCCATGGCAACGTTGGCTGCCCCATTCGGCCAGGCGGGCGTCAGCACCAACCCTTCGTCGCCCGGATCGATCACGCAACGGATACCGAGATTGAGCGCCTGAACTCCCGACGCCGTGATCACGATTTCGTTCGCCGGATCGAGTTCGACACCTTGTAATTCCTGGTAGTATCGCGCCAGCGATTTGCGCAATGACGGCAGGCCAGCGTTCTCAGTGTAGAACGTAAAGCCATCGGCCATGGCCTTCTGGGCCGCGCGCTTGATGTACTCGGGCGTCGGGAGATTCGATTCACCGAAGTAGAGTTTCAACACGCCATCCATTGACATGGCGATTTCCGCCAGTTCGCGGATACGGGAATGGGGGACGCGCAGCGCCGAGGCTGCGACCGTGGGTGTCATGTTCCTTTTAGTTTAAATGCGTTGACGCTGAAGATCCTAACGGCACGCGCCGCTCGCCTTATTCGCCCTGAAAAAGAGTTTCCAGCAATTGGCAGCTCGATTCCATTAGGTGATCGATTTGAGGCTGCGCCAGGGACGACCGTGCGATGGCAGTGATGCGACGTGAGATTGCTTCTGCCGTTACACGTTTCCGTTCTGACGGCGGCCAGTTGCCGATAACGTCCAGCCGGTAGTCCAGAAACCGGATCTCGGATTCCGCAGGACTCTCCAGGATTGTGGTTTGCACATAATGCTTATCGACACGAATCCCAATACTCGCTCAAATGTTGCTCAACCGCGACGATAAGAGAGTTTAGCGTCCACTCCCGCCGCGATGCATTGCATCCCGATGAAGCCGGGGAGGCGCCTGGAGCAACAGGAGAAGCATGACCAGTGCAGAGACCGAAGCGCGCCCATCCCAACCACCTTCCGACAAGAAACCCTGGGCGCTGGATGACTTGCCCCCGTTTCCTTTGGTGGCGACGCGGCTGCTGGAGGTGCTCTCCCAAGAGAACGCGCACATTACGGGCGTAGGCCGCATCATCGCGGCCGAACCGGTTTTTGCCAGCCGCGTGCTGCAGATGGCCAACTCGCCGCTGTTCGCGCTCCAGACCCAGGTGAAAACGATCTCGCACGCCATTGTCCTGCTCGGACTGGACCGGGTCAAGGCCATCACGGTCACGCGGGCTTTAGGAGACTTTGTCGGACCTGTTCTGAAAATCAAATCACTGCGTGCTTGCTGGGAGAACAGTTTGGCTTGCGCGCTGCTCTCGGAAAAACTGGCTCGAGCTTGTAAAATGGACACCGATTTCGCTTACGTCTCGGGCCTGCTTCGCGATATCGGCCGTCTGGCTTTGTTGGTGAAGTACCCCGATTCCTATTCCAACCTGCTGGCTGTCTCGGGTGAGCAAGACTTTGATCTGATTGAAACCGAACGCGAATTATTCGACATCGATCACTGCCAGGCTGGTGGCTGGCTGATGGCGAAAATGCCCTTTCCGCCGGAACTGTGCGAAGTGGTGTCCAAACATCACCAGCTCCCCACGGGTCAATTCCGAATGGTGCACCTGGTTCGGGTTGCCGACATGTTAACGGACGCGTTGGGCTTTGCCGTGCTAACAGTAGCCCATCAGCCCACTTACGGTGAGGTGATTCAGGAGCTCCCCGAGGCGGCGTCCTTGCGCTTTACGCCTGATCCGGAGGAATTGAAAGCCGATATCGGCGCGAGAATCAAATCCTGGGGCTGACGCGGACCCTCGTTGCGCGCTAACGAATGTCTGAAAAAGGCAAGGGCCGCAGGATCGAGTTGCTGATGTTCGACACATTCTCGGCATCGCTAAAGCCTGGTTGCACTCGGAGCTTCTGCCATTCCGGATCGGCACCGAACGCCTGCCACAGTTTCTCGCGCGCCGCAAGATTATCGAACGACAGCATGTAGACCAGGTTCGGCATCCGAGCGCCTATCAATGTCTCGCCGTAAAATACCGGACGCATTTCCAGCCGCTTGAAGATCCCGATCTCACCTTCGTTGAACATCTTGATCTTGCGCCCCAGCGTAAAGCTGTTGTTCGATTCGTACATTCGTAATTCAAAAACCCGCGGTGGGCGCGAACTGTCGGTGGGCGGGGGGACCAACTGCGGCATCCCTTCGAAACAGCGCAGCAGCGAACTTTCCATGCGCTCGTAACCGAGGCCGGGCGCCGCATTATAAGCATCCCGGGCTTGGATGTATTCCTTGTCAGCCGCCATTTTCTCGTTAGCCGCCTCCATCGCACTCAGGCTTGGGAAAGAGGCCAGGCTAAGAATGAACGGGCTTTCGTCGGCGATCACGCTGCCGAAAAACCCCAATTGAGTGGCGCCCGAGCGCTCTAGCGCAGGCGAGATCGCGCGCAGAAACTCGGTGGTCCGCTGCATCTGATTCTCGGTGTTGGTGCGCATGTGAAGCCAGCGCAGCTCCAGGATGCTTCGTCCGGCGGGGGCGGCGGCCAAGGCCAAGGGTCCTGACCATGCCAACCCGGAGGCAGTGAGCGAAAAGTTTCGTCGGGTCATTCAAACTGACTGTACAATAAACCGCATCGGTTTTGGAGAGACCGCGGCCACACTGAGCGGGGAACGTTTATGCCAATGCCGCCGCCGGCACCGCTCCGAAGCGCCGCTCGCGCGAGTGGAATTCAGCCACGGCTGCGCCCAGATCGGAAGCGCTGAAATCGGGCCACATGACCGGCGTGAAGACCAGCTCCGCGTAGGCGCATTCCCAAAGCAGAAAATCGCTGAGGCGCTTTTCGCCACCCGTACGAATCAGCAGGTCGACGTCCACTCCGCCCAGTGCCGCGGCGAAATCCTCACGCGTGGCTTTGCTCTTGAGTTTGCGGGCCGCCTTCAGAATTGCGCTGCGCGATGAATAATCCACGGCGATGCGGAGATGCAGCTTTTTACCCGGGGCCGTCGCCTTTTCGGTGGATTCGATGACAGGCAGCAGCATGCGAGGCAGCCGGTCACGCCGGCCGATGACGGACACACGCACGCCGTTCTTCACGCAGTCGGCTTGTTCACGGCGCAAATAGGAGTGAAACATCTTCATCAGCGCGGAGACTTCAGCCGTCGGCCGCTGCCAGTTATCGGATGAAAAGGCGTAGACCGTCAGAGTGCCGATGCCCAGGTCCGGAGCAGCTTCAACGGCGCGGCGTAACGCCTCGGCCCCGGCGCGATGTCCGGCGATACGCGGCAAACTGCGGGTGGTGGCCCAACGTCCGTTGCCGTCCATGATGATGGCGGCATGCAATCCTCGGGAAGTTCTTTGCGACATAAAGCGTTCCTCCAAAAAAAGGGACCTACAGCTCGCGCATGGCTTGAATCAGCGCTTCCATGTGATTGAGATATTTTTCGAGCGCCCGCCGCCCCGTTTCGGTCAAACGATATTCCGTCTTCGGCATGCGGCCCT
>Ga0207700_10002619_pt1 | contig 10367 bp, 9 predicted proteins | sample LARL82metaG_FD_184348 | JGI IMG/M metagenome (GOLD analysis project Ga0207700, IMG submission 184348) | Corn, switchgrass and miscanthus rhizosphere microbial communities from Kellogg Biological Station, Michigan, USA - LAR L8-2 metaG... | ecosystem: Host-associated > Plants > Roots >...
TAAGCTCCATTCCGTCAAAAAAATTTAAAGGAGAAAAATATGAGCACCACACCAATAGCTAATTCAGAGCCAGGCACAGGGCATGAGACAAAAGCCAAGGCTGAGAAAAAGTCTGCTGCACCGAACTCGATGAACAAATATGCGGAAGCCCGGCTGGCTAAAAAGAAACAAAGACGGAAGGCGCATCGGCTGACGATCAAAAGGTCGAATACGAACGGGTAATGGACAGAACCGGGAGTATTGGTCTCAGTAATGAATGCAACTTTGACTGTTGAGGTTCGGCGAGGCCTGGTTAAAGCTGCTTGGTCAGATAACTTTTCCAAAAGATGCTGGAGAAAGCATTAAGACTGAAGGTATGCGATCAGGCTCTGCCATTCGCAGAAGGCCAAGGCAGATTCCTGCTAGCCCGTTCATCAGCGCCGGCGACTCAACACCTAAAGGAACACCACACAACCATCCATATTTGTCCATGCTGGCAAGAATCTGGTTCGTCCACTCATCCACTTTCTGGAGCAACTCCTGATTGCCGGTAAGCTGGCTGGCCTGAAATAGAAAATCCAGATTGCCCAGATCACCATGGCACAGGCAATGGTTCGCGCCGGGCCCATAGTTCAACGTGGCTTGGATTGCGCGCTGAAAGTCTTGACGCGCAATGGGGTGATCAATATGTTTCAAGGCCGCGAGTCTGGCCAGGCCTATTCCTGGAGCGCCATGGCACCATGCCACGGACGGGCCAACTTCATTTTTGGGGTCTACTGCCTCTTCCGTGGCTGCGTCAGTCCAGTTCCCTGCGGCAAGGGAGTACCGGGCATGTTCGTATTCCATTGCATCGATGGCCGCCTCTTTGTATCTTTGGTTTCCGGTGCGCGCGGCCAATTCCAGCAAAGCCCATGCAATCCCCGCCGCACCGTGCGCAAATCCGGTAATCGGCTTCACCGTTTCAATGCTGTTGAACCAGGCTGCTCCATGTTCCATGGGCTGCGCTTTAGAAATCAGAAGATCACCGCACTGAACAGCTACGGCCAGGGCTTTGTCACACGCTGAAACCCGATCCAGCGCCAACAGTGCCCCAATACAGCCGGCGGAGCCTCCGATAATGTCCAGGCTCTTATCTTTAGCCATGAGTTCAGGCAAGCGCTCAACCATGCTGTTGGTATAAGAGATCAGCTCCGCATCCTGCCAAAGCGCGGCAAGATGAGAGAGCATGTAGATGATTCCGCCCCATCCGTCAAAGGCGCCGATCGAGCGCATATGCGCACTGCTGTTTTCCAGCCGCACTCGCAAGGTATTCAAGGCACGGCGAGCCAGGTCTGTGAATTTACTGAAACCAAACGAGCCAAGATAGGCCAATGCAAGAATGATCCCTGAAGAACCGCCATAGAGATCTTCAAACAGCGGATCCAGCGACCAGACTTTGTTCACATAGGCAAAGCCGATCCAGGTAGCATGTTGTTCTTCCTGTAACGCAAGCTCTTCCAGCCTGTCTCCAACGCGGCGGGCCTCTTCAATCAATCGGGGCGCGAGTTGCTTCCGGCCCACAATGGAAGACGGCCATATTGGTTTGTAATATTTCCTGGTCAACTCATCTTTCTGAAGATCCAGGGTTGCAATAGATGCGCGGATGAACCAAATCTGTCTGTGGATGTCTCCGGGGCCAAGCGCTTCCACAGTTTTCCGTGAAAGAGCCAATCCCGTTTTCTCAAGGTAGCCGGCGATCCTTTCCCCGGTGCTGGTGAATATGTCATTCGATCCGGGACGCGTGGTGAAGATGGGAACGTCAGCTTCCATCAGGTCGCGCCGCTCTGCGTCGATCAACGGCAGAAGATGGGGATTCTCTTCTATGCCGGCCCACAACAGGTCAAGCAATCGGTCGCGATCGAGCGCGTCACGCAGATAATCCGGATGGAGCATGTGGGAAAGCAGCATTCCATAGCCGTGCGTCGCGCGCGGCACCACGCGTATTTCATCATGGGCAAAGCGGCTGAGCGGACCGTCGTTGCCGAGGGAAGGCAACTCGGTCCTATTGGCCTGAAACAATTCATACGTTCGTGTAAAGCCGGAGATAATAGGCTCGGCATATTCACGGACATCTATCTCTGTCCCATCCAGGTTGGGCCGGTTGTGTCCGCCGGGCGTAAGAAAAGATTGCTTGACCGCTGCCATTTCGTCCGTACCTTCGCTCGTCCATTGCAGGACGTTTTCCGTGACTTGACCGGCAGCGTAGCCGATGCCGCTAAGTTCCATGCCGATTGAATCTCCATGCGCCCCAGTTCGCTTAGGGAGCAATCCTGTCCTGAGGACTGACCTGCTTTTGGCGCGGGCCGCCATGCGAAGATCGGGTAGCTTGATGTCGAATTCCCGGAGCCTGGGATGGAACAACGCTTCCAGATCCACCAGAACCGGGTGTTCACCGCAAGCCAGAAGATTTTCAAAATGAAAATCCGTGGCCTCCAATACATAAAGGATCGCCAGGTAGGCTCCCTGCCTTTCATAAAAACGGACGACTTCTTCCCGAACTTGGCACCCTGCAGTCTGGACAAATTCCACCCAGCCATAGCCTTCGCGATTCAGCAGCTTCAAAATTCGGAGTTGTGGACTTGCACCTTTATCATTCAACCAGCGGAGGAATTCCTGGAAATGAACGTCAACCGCGATGGAGCGTGGCTTGTAAACAAGCTTAAGTCCACCCTCAAAGCGGACGATGATCACGGACCTGCCCCGGCGATGTGTATCTCCTGCGCCAGCCGCGGCCTCCATCAGCAGCCCGGATTTTGAATCAGCGCTGAAGAGTTTTGTTATTTCCTCCCAATCGGCGGCCAGATGCGCAAGAAACTCAGCGCTGAAGTCGATCCAATTCTCTACGCAGCGCACAAGCTGGCGCGCCATTACTGGGTATTCGGAAAGAAGTTTTAAGGACATCTCCCTGCGTGACAACTGTTCTGTGAAGTGGACGAAGCGTTCTCGCGCGGTGGCGCCCTGAAGCCTGCCTTCCAGTCGAGCTATATTTAATTCCAGAACCATGGTTTTGGTTATCAGCGACAGGAGGCGTGCGGTCAAACTAGCAGACATGATCTCCACGGCGAAGACCGGATCAAAAGGCGCATCCGAGTGGTTTTGCTTGATCGTGTCTACTTTTGCGTGAAGCTGAAGCCGCGCGTCGGCGATTAATGGCTCAACCAGCTTCAGAAAACCGGCGTGTGGGTAATCTCCATCCCCATCCCAACGATGCTCTCCGGCCGGCGGCGATGCTAATTCCGAGTAAGCGCGGGCGAGCGTCTGTAACCATGCGGGCGGTATATCGAGGCCGCCTAATGTTTCAGCAGGTATTCCTAGGAGCTGTGTGAACTCGTCTTCCGTGATGCCGTTCATCGCCAGCCGGTCGGCAAAGTATGGGCCTTTATCAAAAGGCGAACTGGCGCGCCACAGGGCAAGAGTCTCTGCGGCCAACTCATGGTCAGTTGGGATCGGGGTTTTGTCCTTGATCTGCCGGAATTTGGAAAGGCGCTCGGTCAGCGACCATGCACGCTGCCACGCAGGATCACGGAGAATCGACGGTCCTAGAGTGGCATCATTTGCAGACACAGAAAGAGATAAGCGTATGGATTTTATATCTGTGGGTCCGGGCTAGAGCGGACCCACAAAGGCATAAAAACTGCAATTCCTGCTGTTTGAGAAGACTTAAAAGCTATAGGCCGACATCAGAGTCTTTGGCTATGGGCAGCCGCACGACTTCCAATGGTTGAATGTCGTTGTAGTGCACAAAATCGAGGTGGTGATTGCCGTGAACTCATCCTCGTCGCAAATCAGCCCACTGGCTGCCTTCAGTTCCTCATCAGTCAGCGTCGCAGAGCCGGCGGGATGCTTCGGCAAACTTTGTAGCTGTTGGGAGGAGAGACTGCGACGATACTTAGGATCCTTCCAGGAGCGGACCACATCGAAATTGGTCATTGGAACCGGCATTTCCGTTGTGCAATGAACAGTACCTTCCATATACGATCTCCTTTCCTTGATAAAGCTCTATGTTGGCACTTACTGTGCTATTTAGTTTTTGAGAAAAGCCAAGATTATGCGTAAACCTGCCAGTCCGGTGGGTTCACGGCTTTAGCAACCGCAGGATTTCCAACTGCGAAATGTAAATGCAGTGCAGTCGAATGACGTAGTCAATACGCCGAACTCATCCTCTTCATCCATCAAGCCGCTGGCCGTCTTCAATTCGTGTCCCGTAATCATCGCGGCTCCGGCAGGATGCTCCGGCAATGTTTGGAGTTGTTGGACGGAGAGACTGCGGCGGTATCTGGGGTCTTTCCATGAGCGGACAATATCGAGACTCGCCATCGGAACTGGTACTTCAGTTGGGGGATGAATAATGTGTTCCATTCAAGATCTCCTTTCCATAGTCTAAGCAAATATGTTCCTTCCGCGTCACGGCAGTGGTCAAGCAAAAACCAGCTCGGACTTAGACTCGCCTGTTGATTTTTGTTTCATTTTGGAACTCGCAATGTCATGGAAGTCTGCAGCGAAGGTAGGCTTCTTGCGGATTTTAAGTTGAGGCGATCAGCGGGCGTGACCCTGAGCGTAGTCGAAGGGGGAGACCGCTGCCGAAATCCTGAGCGAAGCGCTAGCGGAGTCGAGGATCTCCAGTGATCATGGTGCCGAGAGGGGGACTCGAACCCCCACGAGCCGTTTAAGCCCTGCGGATTTTAAATTGAGGCGATCAGCGGGGCGTGACCCTGAGCATAGTCGAAGGGGGAGACCGCTGCCGAAATCCTGAGCGAAGCGCTAGCGGAGTCGAAGGATCTCCAGTGATCTTGGTGCCGAGAGGGGGACTCGAACCCCCACGAGCCGTTTAAGCCCTGCGGATTTTAAGTCCGCTGCGTCTGCCAGTTCCGCCATCCCGGCGCGGGAATATTCATTTTATAGGTAATTCGAGTTTTGGGGTGTCGCCACCTTTACAATCGACAGGCGCCAGAATGTGCAGATTTTGTGCAACCAGCGGAGCCGGCGCGAGTCCAATGAGTCTATGCAAATGGTGGAGAGCCCAATCGTGGAAACCGAGTGTCTGCCGTTTTCAAGTATTCCCCACACCAGCCGGCTGTTTGAAGACTATCTCCATAATTTTGACAACGTAAAGCAGTTTTATGCCCGCTCGCCCCTGGCTCAGGATTGGTGGGCAGATGAGATCAAGAAGATCAATTATCCCGCCGACCGGCGGCAAGCTGTGGCGGCCATTTTGGAGCGGCAGAACCGCGGGTTCGGCGCGGGCGAAAAGGCTCTGGCAAATATCGATCGGTTGCGCCAGGGCGCGGCAGCGGTAGTTACGGGGCAACAAGTCGGTCTGTTTGGCGGGCCGACGTTTTGCATTTTGAAAGCTCTGACGGCAGTCCTGATGGCGGAGAAAGCCGGAGCCGTTCCAATGTTCTGGCTGGCGACGGAAGACCACGATCTGGAAGAGATCAACACGGTAAACCTGGCGGCCGGCGATCATCTGCAGAAATTCACGGTGAAAGTGCCCCATCGCGAAGGCGCGCCAGTAGGAAACATTGCATTCACTGATGAAATCACCGCCGCGACGCAGCAAGTGGAAGCGCTGTTTGGAAAATCCGAGATCAGCGAACTGCTGGCGGCGAGTTATGGCAAGGGCGAGACGTTTGGGACGGCATTCGCCAAGTTCTATACCAGAGTCTTTTCTGAGATGGGTGTGGTTTTCTTAAACCCACTCGACGCAGAACTGCACCGCATCGCACAGCCGGTCTTTCGCGCGGCGCTGGAAAAATCAGAAGAAATCAATCAGGCCCTTACTGCCCGCAATCACGAACTGGAAGCGACGGGATACGATGCGCAGGTAAAAGTAACGCCATCCCACACACTGTGTTTTTATTTTGAAGACGGGGCCAGAACGCCGGTGCGCCACCAGAATGGCGAGTTCTTTATTGGCGAGCGCAAGCTGGCGGCAGCGGAGTTGCTGGATGAAGCAGAGCGATGTCCAGAAAAGTTCAGCGCGAATGTGCTGCTGCGTCCGTTGATGCAGGATTATCTGTTGCCGACTTTGTGTTACATCGGCGGGCCGTCTGAGGTAGCATACTTCGCGCAGATTGAAGTTGTTTACCGCAAGCTGGCCGGCAGAGTAACGCCCGTAATCCCACGGATATTTGCCACGCTGATTGAGCCCCGCGCCGCCAAGCTGATGGACCGTTATCAGCTTTCTCTTCCCGACCTTTTCACTACGCCAGAAAAAACGCGTGAGCTCGTGGCCAGTCGCGCATTGCCGGACAGCATCCTGAAAAGTTTTGACCTTGCTGCTGAGCATGTGGAGAAAGCGCTGGCACTGATTCAAGGGCCGCTGGAGAAGCTGGACAAAACGCTAATCGACGCGGCCGAAAATGCGGGATCTAAGATGCGGTACCAGTTGCAGGGCATTCGCGATAAAGCCGCACGCGCCGAGGCGCGAAAGAATACTGAGGTAATGCGCCATGCCGATGAGCTGATTACCGCGCTTTATCCTAATAAAGAATTGCAGGAGCGAGAAATTGGCGCTGCTTATTTTTTGCTGAAGTACGGCAAAAACGTTTTGGAACAGATCAAGGCCGCAGTCCGCACCGGATGTGGAGAACATCAGGTGATCAGGATACAGGCAGGCTGAGTAATCGCTGATCGGTGCAGAATAATATACAGTTGAATTTCCCGTTTATTCAAATTAATTAAAACCGTCATCTCGAAGGGCGTAAGCGAGCCGCGCGTTTTTGTCAGCGGGCGAGCAGCCCTGAGAGACCTTGTGTTTACATGCCAAACAAAAGGTCCCTCGCCCCTATTCGGGCGCTGAAGACGACGCGCCCTCATTGACGGGAACTCGGGATGACGATGTTAAAGAAATCATCATTTCTTGCAATGCGGTAGACACTGTATCGCTACCGGATAAGGCAGATCAAGACGCTTCATCTGGGACCCCCTTCTTCTACAAATAACTGAGGAACCCGTTGTCCTTTCTCCGCTGCTTCACTCCCGCAAACCACCGACACGGAATGTAAAGCAAAATCACGACTACCGCCCACACCAAATAGAGCAATCCCAGACTCCAGACATAACCAGACGGCGCAGGCGGATTCATTACAGGATGGTTCATGAATAGCCACGGCGCAACCGAACCTATGCGCAGCAGCGAAACAATCACCGCAGCCAGATGAATCAACGGAATGTGCAGCACATAGTAAAAGAACGGGACACGGCCGAATATTTTCAGTACGGCTGTAGTGCGACCGCCAGCGTGTTCCAGAAAGGGCAATACCAATAACATGGGCCCGAGCGTCATCAGCAGAAAGAGCAAAGAAGCCGGGTATTTGGTGGTGTTGAGGAATGAAATCCATGCCGGCGCCGGCCGCCTTGGAGGAGCGGCCGGCGCGGGCTGCTGAGCCGCAGAGCTGGCAGTTGTGGTCGCGGCTGTTGCATTTGAATGTGGCGCAGTCTGACTTTGCCCGCGGGCCGCAGGAGCAGGCGAAACCCAGGGCCGCGGGTCGCCATAGAGATTAAATCCCCGCAAGACTAGAAACGCTGCAATGCACGCGGTACCCACCCCCAGGCAAATCTTTCGACGCCTTGGCTCGTCCATGAGCATCACGTGTCCAAACACGTAGCCCAGCGCCATGACTCCTACCCACGGGACAATCGAATACAGCACAAACAGCGTGGGCCCATGTTCGCCTATCTGGATGGGACCTCCAAGGTACAAGACTTGCCACAACCAGCCCCAATGACTCTTTTCCAGCAGCGCGAACAAACTCGGCACAAATCGGTCAAGAATGTTGTGGCCGAGCACCACAGCCAAGCCAACCGCTGCCAGCGCTCGCATCGGCAAAAAGATCAGCCCTGCCAGCAGGACCATGCACCATCCAATCACCCAGATCACTCCGGCAAGCAGGTAATGGCCGAAATCGAAATTGAAGGTCCAGGCCACGCGAAGCACAGTGAGTTCCAGCAGCACGAGCCATAAACCTCGCGTGACAAGAAAACGCGCGAGCGCTCGAGTATCCGCCTGTTTGCGGCCGTGGAGAAAAGCCGACGTGCCCGCCAGAAAGATAAATGCAGGCGCAACAAAGTGCGTGATCCAGCGGCTGAGAAAAATGCCGGGAGTTGGGCCGCCGGCGGGAAGGCCGGAATAAACGCGAACATGGTCAATCGCCATCAGCAACATCACCGCGCCGCGCACGATGTCGATTGACTGGACGCGTCCGCTGACCGGCATCTCATCTCGGTCCACTCTGGTGGCTTTTGCAGGACCTTTTCTAATTGCGACTACCGTTTCTGTACTCAGCATGTAGAACTCCCTGGGTCTGCGGAATTCACAAGAAGTCAGACGGACTACCTAGCAATTTGTTATCGGCGGAAATCGTAACATCAAGGCGGAAGCGCCAGCATGTGCATTTTGCTGGATGGAGTCCCCTGTCACGCAAAAGCAAGGCGTGTTGCGAAATTCAGTGAGGAATTGTTTTTGCGAACGCCTTTTAACCAGCGGCAGCAGACGCAGCGATTGCCGATGCGGCATCATCATTGGCCTGCAGAATCTGGTGCCATGAGAGCATGATCAAGACCGGGAGATAGCTGTCCACACTTCCAACAAGTACCACACTCTTGTCGTGTGGCGTGACATCAAGCAGCTTATACCCTTGATCGTCGATCCATGACCAGACAGGGCGAAAGAAACCTTTTGTGGTCAGCTTGAATTGACGGCCATCGACGAAGGTCAACATTCCGCCTCCGAGCCAATTGGCGGTGAACCTGGCTATTGGCCGGTCTCCGGGCTGCTGGAGAATTTGGGTGCTGCCCAATCCACTTCGTTGAAAAGACCAGGATTGGTTTTTGAATTCTGCCCGGCTGGATGATTTCCAGAAGCCAACGCGCTGCAATGAACCAAGGATCGGCCCATTAGCCGTAAGCTCGTATCTGCCTTTTACGTTGGACTTGATCCAGGTCAAGTGTACGGGCGTTGCAAGTGAAGGTGCGGTGCTCATCATGTGCCTCCAATGCTTGAATAAACCCGATTCATCTACTTCAAAGTTTAGCCACCCATTGTTAAAAGACTGTGAAAATAGAGGGCTGCATAAAGCCCGAGGAATCTGAGGGTTAAAAAAAATCGGCTTATTTTGAGCTTCGGACGAGCTTATGCAGTCGGAACAAAGAACCGAATGGCCCAGAAAGTGAGCGCGGCCACAACGGCGGACGCGGGAATCGTCAACACCCAGGCCCAGACAATTCGCTTGGCAACGCCCCAGCGCACCGCGGAAAGACGTGAAGTGGATCCCACGCCAACAATCGCGCCGGTGATGGTGTGCGTGGTGCTGACGGGAATGCCATGGTAAGCCAAGACAAAAAGTGTGACGGCGCCCGCGCCTTCAGCGCAGAATCCGCCGACGGGACGGAGCTTGGTGATTTTTGATCCCATGGTGTGAACGATGCGCCAGCCACCCATATAGGTTCCCAGAGCGATAGCGGCATTGGCGCCAAGAATGATGTACCACTTGTAATCTCCCCATCCGGAAGCGAATTGTGCAGGCGTGAGATAGCCGCCCGCCAGCAAAGCTCCGGCAATGATGCCCATTGTTTTTTGCGCGTCATTACCGCCATGGCCCAGACTGTAAGCGGCGGCGGAGAGAAGCTGGAGCTTGCGAAAAAGCTTGTCAACTGTTCGGGGCGCGGCGCTTTTGAATATCCAGGAAACAGCGACCATCAATCCCAGACCCAGGATCAGACCGATCAGCGGCGCCAGGACAATAAAGATCAAGGTTGACATCCATTTTTCACCCAGGCCGGGAATGGTGCCGATGATTGGCCAATGTAGTTTGGGTGTGCGCACCAGAACATTCCAGCCGGCGCGGGCAATGGCTGCACCAGCCAAGCCGCCGATGAGCGCATGTGAAGATGATGTCGGCAGGCCCCACCACCAGGTGAGCAGGTCCCAGACGATGGCACCGATAAGAGCTGAAAGAATTACGTATTGAGTGGCTTGGTGCGGATCAACGAGGCCGCCGGCAATTGTTTTCGCGACAGCGGTCCCAAAAACGAATGCAGCGACGAAGTTAAAAAACGCTGCCCAGATGACTGCTAGTCGCGGAGAGAGCACGCGCGTGGAAACGACGGTGGCAATGCTATTGGCGGCGTCATGGAAGCCGTTGATGAAGTCGAAGGAAAGAGCGATCAGAATGGTGACTGCAACCAATAATCCGCTCAGGTGCACCTAATCTCTCCTGTCGCTTCGCTCCAAACCGCTCGCGAATCTTCTCGCCTTGAATGCATTTATGCTCCTGTTGCAGGCGGCTCGGCGCGTGGTCGGCTTCCCACCCCATCACGCGAAAACCGCGCGTGTTGGGGACCCCAGG
>Ga0207700_10002620_pt1 | contig 10366 bp, 9 predicted proteins | sample LARL82metaG_FD_184348 | JGI IMG/M metagenome (GOLD analysis project Ga0207700, IMG submission 184348) | Corn, switchgrass and miscanthus rhizosphere microbial communities from Kellogg Biological Station, Michigan, USA - LAR L8-2 metaG... | ecosystem: Host-associated > Plants > Roots >...
AGAGCTACATCGGTCAGATGTGAATCACTCGGCCATAAGCGTCCAGCACCGCCTCGTGCATCGTCTCGGACACTGTTGGATGCGGGAATATGGTCTCCATAAGCTCCGCCTCGGTGCTCTCCAGCGTGCGCGCGATGGCAAAACCCTGGATCATCTCGGTCACCTCGGCACCCACCATATGCGCGCCCAGGAGTTCGCCGGTCTTGGCGTCGAACACCGTCTTCACCATGCCTTCCGGCTCGCCCATCGCAATTGCCTTGCCGTTGCCGATGAAGGGGAATTTTCCTACTTTGACCTCGTGCCCCATTTCCTTGGCGCGTGCCTCGGTCAGTCCCACCGAGGCCACCTGTGGACGGCAATAGGTGCATCCAGGCACGTTCGTCACATCCAACGGATGCACGTCATTCCTTCCGGCGATTTTTTCCACGCAGAGTACGCCCTCGTGGCTCGCCTTGTGCGCAAGCCACGGCGGACCGACGAGATCGCCGATCGCGTAGACGCCAGGTTCGCCGGTGCGACAGTATTCGTCGATCACCACATGCGTGCGTTCCACCTTCACGCCGGTGCCTTCGAGGCCGATACTCTCGACGTTGCCGACGATGCCGACGGCAGAGATGACGCGATCGACCGTGACGTCCTGTCCCTTGCCGTTCGCCTCCACTGATACCGTGACGATGTCGCGGCTTTTCTTTGCGCCCTTCACGTTGGCGCCGACCATGATGCGGATGCCCTGCTTCTCGAACGCCTTGTAAGCGAAGGCGGAAATCTCCTCGTCCTCAACCGGCAGAATGCGCGGCAGCATTTCCACGACCGTCACCTCGGCCCCCATGTTGCGATAGAAGCTGGCAAATTCGATGCCGATTGCGCCGGACCCGATCACCAGCAGCGACTTCGGCATCGATGTCGGCACCATCGCCTGCTTATAAGTCCAGATCAGCTTACCGTCCGCCTCCAACCCGGGAAGCTCGCGGGCGCGCGCGCCGGTCGCCAGGATGATGTGCGGTGAGGTCAGCGTCGCGACCGGCTTGCCGTCCTTTTCCACCGCGAGCGTTTGCTTGCCGGCCAGCTTTCCGCTGCCGTCGAACACCGTGACCTTGTGCTTGCGCAGCAGATAGCCAACACCTTGCGACAGTTGCTTCGCCACGGCGCGCGAGCGCTTCACTACCTTGTCGATCTCGAATTTTGATTCAACGGGGGAGAAGCCGAAGTCAGGCAGATGGTGCAGCAGGTGGTTGATCTCGGACGTGCGCAGCAGCGCTTTGGTCGGAATGCAACCCCAGTTGAGGCAAATGCCACCCAGGTGTTCCCGTTCCACCACTGCGGTTTTCATGCCGAGCTGTGCGGCGCGGATCGCGGCGACGTAGCCGCCAGGGCCGCCACCGACAATCACGCAATCGAAGTTCTGGTCAGCCATTGCCTGCTCCTTCGGCCAAGGCTGTCAGCGCCTGGCCGCTGATCTGCTGCGGAATCCAGCCGCGCACCGGTTGCGCGCCGATGCGGCGATAGAAGTTGATTGCCGGAGTGTTCCAATCCAGCACGTTCCACTGCATGTCGATGCAGTGGCGCTGTAGCGCAATGCGTGCCATGTGGCGGAACAGCGCAAGGCCGATGCCGTGGCCACGATGGGCCGGTTCGATGTAGATGTCCTCGACGAACAGGCCCCAGCGGCCAGAGAACGTGCCGAAGGTCATGAACCACAGGGCGAAGCCAACGGGGGTGGCTTCGATCTCGGCCAATATTGATTCAAGTGCCGGTTTGGCACCGAACAGTGCATCATGCAGGCCTGCCTCGGTGATCTTGAAGCGGTGCTGCAGCCTTTCGTACGTCGCGAAGTCGCGCATCAGGCGGTGCAATATCGGGATGTCTGCTGGCGTGGTGGCGCGGAGGGTCATGACGGCGCAGCCCCCTCCCCCCGCCCCCCTCCCGCAAGGGGAAGGGGAGTTTGTGCAGCGCTTGCCATCGGTATCACAGCAACAAACTGAGCGGGTCCTCGACGATGCGCTTGAATTCGCGCAGCCAGCGCGCGCCCAAGGCGCCATCGACCACGCGATGATCGACACTCAGCGTGCAGGTCATCACCGTCGCAATCGCCAGCGAGTCGTTCTTCACCACTGGACGCTTCTGCCCGGCTGCCACAGCAAGGATCGCGGACTGCGGCGGGTTGATGATGGCGGCGAATTCGCTGACGCCGAACATCCCCATATTGGAGATGGAAAAGCCGCCACCTTGAAACTCCTCGGGCTTCAGCTTGCCTTCACGCGCGCGGCCGGCAAGGTCCTTCATCTCGCGGCTGATCGTTGCAAGGCCTTTCTGGTCCGCGCGCCGGATAATCGGCGTAATCAGGCCATCGGGAATTGCCACCGCCACGCTGATATCCACGTCATCGAACAATGCCATCCCATCGTCCGTCCAAGCGGCATTCACAGTCGGGACGCGGCGCAGCGTAGCGGCACTTGCCTTGATCACCATGTCATTGATGGTGATGAGATAGGTATCAGGTCCGTCCTTTGGAGCTTTCCCGTTGAGGTCGCCCAGCAGCCTGATCAGCGCATCGATCTCCACATCCATCGACACATAGAAGTGTGGAATTGTCGACTTGGCCTCGGTGAGCCGACGCGCGATGACCTTTCGCATCGAACTGTGCGGCACCAACCGGTGCGGGGCGGCTACAGGCGCTGAGGGACGCGACGCCGGTGATGGTGCGGCGGCAGTAGGTTGCGGCGCTGCAGGGGTTGGCTTCTGCAGTGCGGCCTCGATGTCCACCTTGACGATGCGGCCATTCGGGCCACTGCCCTTCAGCGTTCCCAGATCGAGTCCGGCCTGCTTCGCCATCCGCCGCGCAAGCGGCGAGGCAAATATCCGTTCACCTTCGGCATCATGGCCGTTACCGGCTTGTGGTGCGGGCTTCAACGGCTCTGGTCTGGCTGCAGTGGTGGGCGCAGGTGGCGTCGGGGACGGGGCGGCCTGCGGCTGTGCAGGGGCACCAGCAGGCACTGCTTCGCCCTCATCGACCAGAATTGCAATCGGCTCGTTCACCTTCACGTTCTGCGTGCCGTCTGAGATCAGGATCTTGCCCAGCACGCCTTCGTCGACCGCTTCGACCTCCATCGTGGCCTTGTCGGTCTCGATCTCGGCGATCACGTCGCCGGCGCTCACATTCTCGCCTTCCTTCTTTAGCCAGCGCGACAAGGTGCCTTCGGTCATTGTCGGCGACAGCGCCGGCATCAGAATGTTTGTCGCCATATGGCGCTCCCCTCAGACGATCTTCTTTACGGCCTCGACCACCCATTCGGGCTGCGGCAGTGCGAGCTTTTCCAGATTGGCGGCATAAGGCAGTGGCACATCGATGCCGTGCACGCGCACCGGCGGCGCATCGAGCCAGTCGAACGCGTGTTCGATCACCTGCATGGCCAATTCGGCACCGATGCCGGCGAACGGCCAGCCTTCTTCCACCGAGACGATGCGATTGGTTTTCTTGACGCTTTCGATCAGAGTCGCGGTGTCGAACGGACGCAGCGAACGCAGGTTGATCACTTCCGCCTCGATGCCCTGTTCCGCCAGCACCTCGGCTGCCTTCAACGCCACGCCGACCATGATGCTGAAGGCGACGATGGTGACGTGCTGGCCGACGCGCTCGATCTTGGCGCGGCCCAGCGGCACGATGAACTCTTCATCCGTAGGACAATCGAAGGTCTGGCCGTAGAGGATTTCGTTCTCCAGCACGATGACCGGGTTGGGGTCGCGGATGGCCGCTCGCAACAGTCCTTTGGCGTCCGCTGATGACCATGGCGCCACCACCTTCAGGCCTGGCACATGCGCGTACCAGCTCGCGTAGCATTGCGAGTGCTGCGCGGCGACCCGTGCTGCTGCGCCGTTGGGACCGCGGAAGACGATCGGGCAGCCCATCTGACCGCCCGACATGTACAGCGTCTTCGCCGCCGAGTTGATGATCTGATCCATCGCCTGCATGGCGAAGTTGAACGTCATGAACTCGACGATCGGCTTCAATCCGTTCAGGGCGGCACCGACCGCCATGCCGGTAAACCCATGCTCCGTAATCGGTGTATCGATCACCCGCTTGGGGCCGAACTCGTCCAGCAGACCCTGGCTGATCTTGTAAGCACCCTGGTACTGCGCGACCTCCTCGCCAATCAGGAACACCTTGTCGTCACGTCGCAGCTCCAGCGCCAGAGCGTCGCGCAATGCCTCACGCACGGTGATCGGTTTGCTCGGACCCCAGTCCTTCTCGGGCGCCGGTGCCGCTTCGACGGCAGGCTTGCGCTGGCCTTGCGCCCCACGCTCAGCAATTGCCTTGTTGTCCTCCGCTTCAGCGGCGATTTTCGGCGTTGCCGGCGCCTCACGCTTCGGCGGAGGGGCCTCGCTCACCGCCTCGCCGTTCGCCGCCAGCACGGCGATCGGCGTGTTCACCGCGACGCCATCGGTGCCCTCGTCCACCAGGATCTGGGCAAGTTTGCCTTCGTCAACCGCTTCGACCTCCATCGTCGCCTTGTCGGTCTCGATTTCGGCGATCACATCGCCCGCGCGCACCTCATCGCCGACATGCTTGAGCCAACGCGACAGCTTGCCCTCGGTCATCGTCGGCGACAGCGCCGGCATCAGGATCTCAGTGGACATCGCTCAGTCCTCCAACAGCACGTCGGTCCACAGTTCGTGTTCGTCTGGCTCCGGACTGCTCTGCGCGAAGTCGGCCGCTTCCTGCACCTTCGCCTTCACCTCATCGTCGATCTGCTTGAACACGGACTCCTCAAGGCCCAGTGCTTCCAGCCGATGGCGAACGCCATCGATAGGATCATGCTGCGTGCGCATGGTCTGGATCTCCTCGCGCGTGCGGTAACGTGCGGGATCGGACATCGAGTGGCCGCGATAGCGATAGGTCTTGGCTTCGATCAGGAACGGTCCTTTGCCGGCGCGGCAATGCGCCACTGCCTGGTCACCGGCCTCCTTCACCGCGACCACATCCATGCCATCGATCTGGATGCTGGGAATGCTCCAGGGCGCCCCGTTCTTTGACAGGTCGCGCGATGCCGACGCCCGCTCGACATGCGTGCCCATGCCATACTTGTTATTCTCGATCACATATACGGCCGGCAGCTTCATAAGCGCGGCGAGATTGAAGCTTTCGAACACCTGCCCCTGGTTCGAAGCGCCTTCGCCGAAATACGTTACCGAGACGCGGTCATTGCCGCGGTACCAGTTGCTGAATGCAAGACCGGTCCCAAGGCTTACCTGGGCACCCACGATACCGTGGCCGCCAAAGAAATTCTTCTCTTTGCTGAACATATGCATCGAGCCGCCCTTGCCGTGCGAGTAGCCGCCTGATCGCCCAGTAAGTTCCGCCATGACGCCGCGAGGGTCCATGCCAGTCGCCAGCATGTGGCCGTGATCGCGATAGGATGTGATGACCTCGTCGCCTTCAGACAACGACATCTGCATGCCGACGACGACGGCTTCCTGACCGATGTAGAGGTGGCAGAAGCCGCCGATCAGGCCCATGCCGTAGAGCTGGCCAGCCTTCTCCTCGAACCGCCGGATCAGCAGCATGTCGCGATACGCCTGCAACAAGGCTTGCTGGTCGAGCGAGGTTTCACGCGTCTTGCCAGTGCGCTTCCTGGTCTCGGCTGCTGTTGCCATGGAGGGTCCCCGGTTATGCGGCAGGAACCACAGGTAGCGTCGCGGCCTTGGCCCCTGCAAGCTCCGCTGCCGCGAAATTCGCTTATGGTGCAATGCAATAGGCACCCTTAACCGAAATATGGTTAAGCGATTGGTGTCGCCCTCCTCGTCGCCCTAGAGGGCCATGCATTGCGTACTGAACGGTCGGAGGGACATCTAGTTGCCAATCGCAATGCGTCTTCGCACTGAGATTGCGCCAAGGCTTAATCGCCCGCGTCATCGAGTTGGATCAGACGCCCATAACCCGAGTTTGGCGGCGCGTGCGGCAGCCTCCGCGCGCCGGTAGTCCGCTTCACGGCCGTGAGTACGGGCCCAGCCGGCCGCAATAATCGCCAAGTTCAGTTCCTTTTCTTGCACGCTACACACAGCGGAGGGGCGCCCCAGGTCATCGGCGCCAATGATGCGGCAAACCACCGGCGCCTTACTGAACATTGCCGCCAACGCGTTGGTCGCGGCTGCACCACAGTCCACGCCGGAGCACGACGTATCGTGTGATGGCGGATCGACGCGGTTCAACCGCACCACGCGCCCGGCGAGGCGCAGCGTGCCGCCGTCGATCACGGCGACCTCGTCGGGATCAGCGGTCATCTGCTCGCCCTGGTCTGAACGCGGCGCCTCCCGCCCTGGCAGCATCGCCACTGACACTCCAGCTGCGGCCATCAGACACACGCCCCCCACGGCAGCGATCACCCTGCGCTCAAGGTGCGGGAAGTCGGAGCGGAAGATGCGCCGGGGATGGTTGAGCGACACGGCGCTCCTCCGATAGCGAAACTTAGCGGATGCCGCCGTGCACTCTCGTGGTCAACCGTCGATTGTAGGAACGGGCGAGGAATCAGCCGAGCGCACCGTCTTTTCGCAACCCTGCCCTGTCCGCCTCGCTGAGCCCCAGCCAGTTCGTCAGCACCTCGTCGGTGTGCTGACCGAGCACGGGTGATGACGCGATCCGCGATGGCTTGCCATCAACGCGCACTGGCCACGCCGGCATCTTAAAGTCGCCGTGCACCGGGTGGTGCATCACCTGCATGATGCCACGGCGTTCGAAGCTTTCATCGTTCTGCAGTTCCATGGTGTCGAGAACGGCGCCCGCGGGAATGCCAGCCGCACCGATCCGCTGCATCGCCTCGTGCTTAGTGTGCTGGCGCGTCCACTCGGCAATGATCGCGTCCACTTCCGGCTCACATTTCAGGCGGTCCATCGGTGTTGCGTAGCGCGGATTGCCGATCAGATCCTCGCGGCCGATCAACTTCAGCAGGCGGTCCCAGTGGTCGGGGTTGGCTCGGCTGGTCATCAGGTAGACGTAGTCGTTCGGGCCGCCCGGCGCGCAGGGGTAAAGACCCATCGGTGCGTTGTTCACCCCCGGGACCTTGTCACCGCCACGCTGTGCCGGTTTTCCGGTCAGCCCTTGTGTGGCGAAGTTGATCCGCATGTAGTGCATGATCGCATCCTGCATGGCGACCTGCAGTCGGGCGCCCTGGCCGGTCGCATCGCGCTTGCGCAGCGCGCCCAGGATGGTGATCGCCATCAGCATCCCAGTGCCCGTGTCGCCAAGCGAGATCCCTGGCCGCGTCGGCGGACCGTCGGGAGCGCCGGTGACACTGAATGTGCCGCCGCAAGCTTGCGCTATCATGTCGAAAGCAAGGTTGGTCTCGTACGGACTGCCTTCACCGAATCCCTTCACCTGCGCGTAAATGATGCGCGGGTTCAAATCGCGCACCACGTCATAGCCAAGACCCAGTCGCTCGATCGTGCCCGGTGCGTAGTTCTCGACGCAGACATCCGCCTTGCGCAGCATGTCCTTGATCACCTCGAGGCCACGCGGGGATTTCAGGTTCAGCGTGATCGATTTCTTGTTCGCGTTGAACACGTGGAAATAGTACGGATCGTCGTCGGGCTGTCCCGGCCGCAGTCGCCGGCCCGGATCACCCATTCTGGGATTTTCGATTTTCACCACCTCGGCACCAAGCCAGGCGAGTGCCTCGGTGCACGATGGGCCGGCCTCGAACTGGGTGAAATCGACGATGCGGACCCCGGCGAGAAGATCGAACGCGACGGTGTTGTCCTGCATGATCGGCTGCTCCTGGAAATGCGTTTCGGCGATGAGGCTGCCATAACTTGCGGCCGCCGGTCACTCCCAGAACGGTTCCAGCCGATGGAAGCGTTCCCAGGCGCGATCAATCCGGCCACGCGTCTTTTGGCTCTGGGCGCCAACGAAGCCGAGTACGAGCCCCATCGGGAACGCATGGCTGCCGCTGGGCAGCTCAGCGAGCAGGTGCTGCGCGACTGCGCTGTCGTTGAGAGTGCCAAGGCAATCCTGCAGGCGGCTCAATCTTCGCAGGAAACGATGCGCTGCCTTTCCCGGATACATCGGTGCGAAGATTTCTGCCGTATAGCGCAATCGTTTTGCCTGCAGTCGGATCTTGTGCAGCGCCGCAGGTTCCAGCGTGGACAGCCGATCGTCGATCTGGGCCAGCCGCTCGTAGCGCTTGCCAAGCATCTGTACGGCGAAGTCCCGCAACGGCATGGCCGGTTCGGCAGCCTCGACTGGAAGGGCTTCGACCGGTGCGCTTGCCAGGCAGGCAAGCTCGATGCCCAGGCGGCGGAACACGGCGCTCGTCAGGTATTGCTGCAAGTCCTCATGACAGGCGCGGCGCCGCCGTTCCGCTGCCGCCAGCAAGCGATCCAGCCGCCGCTCATTAAGAAACGCTGCGCGGACCGGGGTGGCGGTCTCGCTCACAAAGACGTCCCAGTCCCGCGTCGGCGCCAGTTTGGCGGCAAGCGCTTTCAGACCCCTGTCTGCCTCGGCAACTTCCGAAGATGCCAATGCACGCTGGAAAATCTTTATGGCGGAGCGAAGCCGGCGGACCGCAACACGCATCTGGTGGACCGGCTCCGGTCCTTGCTGACCCGCCACCGCATCCGGCGCGAGTTGAATTATGATGTCGCTCAGGTGACCAATGACGTGGGCGAAAGCCGCCTCGATCGACAGGCCCTCCGGCAGCTCAGGCGCCCCTTCCCGGCGCGGCGGCCCGGTGACGCCGGTCGCGACCGCGAATGCCTCAGCCGCAAGACTGACGGGCGGAACAGCAATACAAAGATCACTCGTTAGCGCCAGCGCCAGCGCCTGCACCGGCGCAGATCCCCCTTCCAGCCATAGCCGGTTGATGGGCCGTTGGCTGACGACGCTGCGAACCTCGCCGGTCAGCAGCGTCATGCTGATCGGGCCTTGTTGCGTGACGAGGTTGACCGCGCTTTCGCGTCCCTCGAGGGCCGCCATGGGAAACAGCGAGGCGGGCAGCGTGTGGCCAAGCTCTATCGCTGTCCTTGCGCTCGCCACCAACGGTGCGCGGGCGCCTGGCGGCCAGGGATGCGAATTGGGTCGCAGTCGTTCGAGCCGCCAATCGGTGCGCCGCTCGGCCAACGCGAGCCCTTGCTCCGCCAGTGTGCGCTCTGCGCTATCGTGCCAGACGATCTTCACCGCCCGGCTGCGCGACTTGCCCGACTTCAGCGGAGCCAGCAGCTTGAGCCGTTGAAGTCGCGGGGCATCGTCCGGGTCAAGACGCAGCTCGAGCTCCATGCGTTCAGACCGCAGACTCCGTGAGGGTCTTTGGAGTCAGGAAGCGCACCAGCCTCGTTCCTCCGGCGTCGAGTTTCGCCCAGCGCGTGCCAACCGAGAATTCCGCAAGCGCTGCGGTCGGGAAGCCGGCAAGCAGGCGGCGCTTGATCTCGCTCTCGACAGAACTGGCGGCGAGCTGCGCGGACAGTTCCTGCATGCCCGGATTGTGGCCAATCAGCATGACGCTGCGGACCGTTTCGTTCACTTCCTGCAGCAGCGTGCGCATCTGGATGGCTGTCGCGAGGTAAAGCGCCTCAAGTGTCTCTAGCAGCGGCGTCTCGTCCCACGGTTCCAATGCCGCGAGTGTCTCCTGCACACGGCGCGCAGGCGAAATCAACACCATATCAGGGATCAGGCCGAGATCGACGATTGCCTGACGCATACAAGCGGCGGCTCGCAAGCCCCGCTTGTTCAGCGGCCGGTCACGATCCGCTAGTTTCGGATCGTCCCAAGACGATTTGGCATGACGCAGAAGCAGGAGCTGGTGCATGCCGCCATCTTGCCACGCCGCAGTCCGGATTGGCTAACGGCGCGTACTAGTGGCCTGTGCGGTTCGCACAGTTGGCGGGCAGGCACTGACCTCGATCGGCTGCGGCAATTGCTTGCTCGCCGCAAACGTAGACAGCTCGGTCCCCTTGGTCAGCGTCAGAACCTCGGTGAACAGGCCGACATTCTGCTGGCAGAACAGGGTGCCCTGTCGAATACCATTCTCTGATTGAGTGTTGGCGAGGCTGGTGATGTAGTCGTCGTGTGCATGCTGCGCACGCCCGCCTGATACACGGGCAAAATAAGCATGCAGCGCGCGCTCCTGCGTCAACAGTTCGCTGCGGAATCGCTGGACGAAGTCGTTGTAGCGGTCCTGCTGGCTGCAGGTCAGGGCTGTCACCATCAGCTTGCTCTTAAGCCCGGCAATATCGAAGGCAGTGACGTCTGCAGGCCTGGCGCATGGTTCGGCGAAGGCCATTCCCCCGGAAAGCAGTCCCGCGGCCAGCAATGACAGCGACATCATGCGCATGCGACGAACCCCCGAATCCGCCAACATTATCGTCGGCTTGCGAGCAA
>Ga0207700_10002624_pt1 | contig 10344 bp, 6 predicted proteins | sample LARL82metaG_FD_184348 | JGI IMG/M metagenome (GOLD analysis project Ga0207700, IMG submission 184348) | Corn, switchgrass and miscanthus rhizosphere microbial communities from Kellogg Biological Station, Michigan, USA - LAR L8-2 metaG... | ecosystem: Host-associated > Plants > Roots >...
TTGTCAGCGATCTGGTGCGCCGCACCTGGGGTGGCCGCGGCGGCGCGCACCGGTCCCGTCGGCCAGAAGGTTTGCCCGGCGCCGCGCAGCTTCGGTTCGCTGCCGCTGTTCGCCCGCGTCAGAAAGGCCGATGACGTCATGGTCGACAGCAACGGCAATGTCTGGGTGAGCAACGTGGGCGGCCACGAGGTGACCGAGCTGAGCCCGGCAGGCACGGTGGTGCACGTCTTCGCGGACGGGCAGAACCCCGAGGGCATGGTCCAGCTGTCCTCGTCGACGATGGCGCTGGCCAACCAGAAGAGCAACCAGGTCGTCGTCTTCGATACGACGACTGGCCAGAGCAAGCTGTGGGTGCAGCTCACGTCCAAGGGCCTGGGCGTCGACGGCCTCGGCATGGAGCCCGGGATGCTCCTTCTCCCCGATTCGGCCGGGGGCAACCTGGACATGGTGCCCCTGCCGCCCTTCAGCGGCGGCCCCGTGACGGTCGCCACCGGGCTGGGTCGCCCTGTCGACGCAACGCCGGTCGGCGACGGCACGCTGCTCGTCTCCGTCGAGAATCCGCCGGGCCTGGACCGGGTGAACCCCACGACGGGGACGGTGACTCCGGCGGCGAACTTCGCCTCCACCGATGACGTCGTCGTCCGCAACGGCATTGCCTATGTGGCGGACAACGGCGGCGGGACGATGAGCGCCGTCACGCTGTCGTCAGGGGTGGTCAACACCCTGGTCACCGGCGTCAAGGCCGCCCAAGGCCTGGCCATGCGGGCTGATGGGACGTTCCTCGTCGTCGACCAGAAGTCAGGCGACATCCGCGTCGCCATGGGCTGCTGACGGGGGGCTCGCACCGCGGGTCGGCGGCCAGGAGCGGGCGTACGCGGCGACGATGGACGTGTCGTCCCAAGCTGGACGAAGATGACCGTGCCAGCCGATCGGAGATGTGCATGGGACGGTGCCGTCGAGTTGGCGTAGCAAGCTGAGCTCGTTCACTACCGTTCTGACCTGCAGCGATTCTGGTAGCCTCGTCCAGGCAAGGGCTAGAGAAGGCGCACCGATGGCTGAATCGGCAGTGTGGGGGCGGCGATGGCTGAGCGGTCTGGCAGGCGATTGCGCTTGGTATGGCCTGCCGTTGCGGCACTAAGCACTGGTTCGTCCGAGCGGTACCGGCCGCAGGCCCGCTCGTTGCGCCAGGCAGGTTCGACTGATGCTTATCGATGACCTGCGCGGCGTCTTCTTGTTCGAGGGGCTTGGCGAGGAGCAACTCCGCGACCTGATCGCGGCCAGCGATGAGGTGCCTTTCGAAAGCGGCGATGTGCTGTTCCGTGAAGGCGAGGCTGCTGACTTTTGGTGGGTATTGCTGGCGGGGCGGGTGGAGTTGCTGCGCCGTACCAGATGGGAAGAATCGGTTGCAGGAGTGATGGACCGGCCGGGGGTATGGGCCGGCGGGTTCCGGGCGTGGTCTGACAACGCCGGATACCTGGCGACCGGCCGCGGGGCCAGCTCGGGCGTCATGCTGCGAGTCCCCGCCGAGGCGCTTGGCGAACAGGTGCGCGCCTGGTTCCCGTTCGGGGTGCATCTGATTGAGGGCTTCTTCCAGACGGTGCGCAACATGGAAGCCCTCGCGCGCCAGCGGGAGGCGCTTGCCGCGCTCGGCACGCTCGCGGCAGGCATGGCGCACGAGATCAACAATCCGGCATCGGCCGCCGTTCGCGCGGCCGGGGTGTTGCAGGACACCTGCGATGCGCTGCTGTCATCGCTTGTGCGCCTGGCCGAGCGGTCCCTGTCGGCCGAACAGTTCATCGCTATCGACGCACTGCGGCGCGAGCTAGGCGGGGGAACGGCGAGCCTGAGTCCATTGGCGCTCGCCGATCGCGACGAAGCGCTCGCGGACTGGCTCGAGGCCCACCAGGTCGTCGCCGCGTGGGACATCGCACCCGCTCTAGCGGCGGCGGGAGCCGACGTTGCCTGGTGCGAACGGGCCGGCCAGATACTCGACGGCGGCACGCTCGAACCCGGCCTGGAATGGGTGTCAAGCACTCTGTCGACCCTGGGGCTGCTTTCGGAAGTGAGGGAGGCGACCGAGCGGGTTTCGGGACTTGTCGCCGTGATGCAGTCCTACACGCAACTCGACCGGGCCTCGCTGCAATTCATCGATGTCACGGAGGGTATCGACAGCACCCTGATGATGCTGGGGCAAAAGCTAGGAGACGGCGTGACTGTCATCCGCGATTACGGGACCGGCGTACCGGCCATCGAGGCGCACCCTGCCGAACTGAACCAGGTGTGGACGAACATCATCGACAACGCCGTCGACGCCATGGCCGCCAACGGAACGCTGCGCATCTCGACACGGGCGGACCCTGAGCACGTCGTTATCGAGATCGCCGACACCGGCCCTGGGATTCCTGCCGAGGTACAGGCACGGGTGTTCGAGGCGTTCTACACCACCAAGGATGTCGGCAAAGGCGCTGGGCTTGGCCTTGATATCGCACGCCGCATCATCATCGAGCGCCACCGCGGCCAGATCGCAATCGATTCGCGGCCCGGCGAGACCATCCTCCGCGTCCGGCTCCCGCGCCACCACGGGCAACCGCCAGTGACGGAGGCCAGCTCGCCGTAACGCGCATAACACCGGTGCGCCCCTTGCCCCTTTGAAATGCACCGCCAATCACCTGAAAATGCCAGGCGGTGGTCCGGGACAGAAAGGCGTGTATTCCGGCGTTAGGCACGGGCCTCAAAAGGATGAGGCCACAACTGTGCTGTTCATAGCTATGTGCAGCCCGCCATCGTCACTCGGCCGAGCCCATCTCAGCAGAGACGTTTCATCCCGCTGTGCGGAAGGTTTCGCCCGTCCGAGCCGGGCTGTTCCCTGGCTGCCGGAGAGGCCTCACCGAGGGTCCACCCGGGCCAGCCCATGATGCCGTTTGATGCCGGTCCCGTCTGCCTGCGGTCAGACGGTGCACCCCTATCCCGCCAACGAACCGCCAACGGATGATCAAGAAGGCCTGACCGCCTCCTGGCGATCAGGCCTCTGACCTGGACTTCTTGGTAGCGGGGGCGGGATTTGAACCCGCGACCTCTGGGTTATGAGACAAGATGGCACGGTTCAACACAATCTGGAACCTGTTGAGGCTCTCCGTCATCGCCCGCCATCACTCAGTAGCCAGAGGACGAGCTGGTCAGGTCCCGACACTCACCGCCCGTATCCCCGGATTTCCATCACGGAAAGTGACGAGCATCGAGAGGCTAATCTGCTCGTCCGGCACCGAACGGCTCCTCTCTGTCAAGGGGCTGCTGTTTTAGCCGTTGATTTCTGCTTGGTCGAGGAGGTCGTGGTGGAGGCGGGTACTGGCGTCGAGGATCTCGATGCCGACGAGGCGGCCGTCTTTCCAGTCGAGCGCGACGAACCCCTTGGTGCCGGGCGGCGTGGGGGCCTGGATGGTGGTGCGGCCGGGTGAGAGCGGGCCGCTGGTGAGGTGGATATAGACCGCGTCGGCGGCGGGGTCGTAGGTGATCCGCACGCTTCGATTGTGCCCCGGCGGTCGGCGAGGAGCTGGCGGTAGACCAGGTCGGACAGCCGCCGCTTGAGGCACCGCAGGGCCTCCTTGGGGGTCTTGCCCTCGCACCGCTTGTGCTCGTAGTACAGGCGGCCGGGGGTGCCGGGGTAGCGGATCTGGGTGACCGCCATCATGTGCAGGGCGTGGTTGATCCGCCGGTTCCCGGCGCGGGAGAGCCGGTGGCGGATCTGGTCGCCGGAGGAGACATCGATCGGCGCGGTGCCGTTGTAGCTGGCGAAGGCGTCCTTGGTGGCGAACCGGGCCACGTCACCAACCTCGGCCAGCAAGCGCCCGGCGATCACCGGCCCGACGCCGAACAGGCCGGTCAGGCCGGTGCCCGAGGCCGCGACGAGGGCAGCGATCTGGGTGCCGATGTACTTGATCCGGGCATCCAGAGCGCGGATGTCAGCGAGGTGGTCGCGGGCGATATGCACCCGGACGCGGCCCACGTCATCGGCGGGGCGGATGCGGGCCAGCAGCGCCTGGGCCTTGTTCGCCGTCAGCTCGCGGCGCATTCCGCCAGGGGTCAGCTCGGCCAGCAGCCGGTGCAGCCGGCACACCGCCTGGGTGCGCTGCGCGGTGAGCTCGTCGCGCCGGTCACACAGCAGCCGCAGGCTCACCAGGGCATCGTCACTGGTCACCGGGAGCACGCCGGTGCCATCCAGTGCCGCCAGGCCGACCGAGACCGCGTCGTGCTTGTCGGTCTTGCGGCCATGCCCGCGGGAGTACACCCGCACCCGGGCAGCCAGCTTGGCCGGCACATCCAGCACCGTCTCGCCATCAGCGACCAGCCGCTGGGCCAGCGACCGGCCCGCCCCAAAGCATCCCTCGACCGCCCAGCGGCGCTGGGCCCACCGGTCGGCGAAGGCCGTTAGCTGGGTATAGCCATCCCGGGTGTTCGCGAACCGGGCCGAGTCGATCACCGTCTTGGACACCGGATCCAGCACCGCCGCGGTGTTGCTCGCCTTATGCGGATCCACCGCGATCATCACATCGTCGCTCAAGGAATTCCTCCTGGCCATCGGGGGTGTCTTCAGGCGAGGAGGGGCAATGCAACTTCGAGCAGCGCAGACCTCTCTTGAGCCACAACCTCACCGGGTGAGCAGGACGGGCCGCGGAGCCGTTCGTGAGCCAGAACACCCGCCAGGGCGACGGCAGCCGATTCGCGAGCGAGCCCGCCCCGCTCAGCGCCCGAGGATCCCAGATCCCCAGGCTCCCAGCCACGATCTAAACAAGTTGCCGAATCGGCGCGGTTTGTCGACTGCCTCGAAATCGGCTATCCGTACGCACATATTTCCTGTTCCGGCGCGAGAGCTGTCACCGGCCGTGAGCATGGCGGAAGGCTTACACTGGGCGGATCGTGGCTGCTCAAGCGGACGCTGTGGAGCCCACCGCCAGATCCGGGACGGGCCGGCACGACCGTAGCCTGCCAAAGGCGGGCCCCGGGGCGCATAATGGGGACATGCGCCGGATCATCGGGACAATCGTCGGCGCGATCGTCGCCGTATCGCTTGCCATCACGTCTGTGGGCAGCATCGTTGCAACCCTCAAGACGTTTCTCATCATCGGGCTGATCGCCATGGCCGTCATCATCATCGTGTGGCTCGTGGCCAGGCGCCCTCGGTCAGCCGTACGTCGCGACTAGCTCGGCAAGCTGATCAAGCCGAACCGCGCCGAACGGCGGCTCCGTGCGTGGTTATCAAGAATTCGTCTCACCGCTGGCTGACGCCAACGGCATCGGACCAGGCAGGTGCCCGGGCCGTATGTTTATGCGCCACTAGCAATGGACGTGGACATCCGCTAGAAGCCGCGGTGAGCGCGTCCGTGGCGAGGACGGCGTCATGATCGGAGCGTTCGGCTGCGGGCGAGGACGTCAGCACGGCGGAGGGCATCGGGCAGCCGCTAACCATCGCTAGTGGTGACGCCCAGTCGCTGACAGGCAGCCTGGAACGACCGGACGGGCCGGTTCCGCCGGGTCAGCCGGTGAGGTGACCAGGTGTGGCCGGGGCGCCTAGTCGGCGCCGACGACCTTGAAATCCTGGTTGACGAAGATGTGGTGCGGCCAGTTGACGCCGATGTTGTGGACCTCATACTCGCCGTTGCTCAGCTGCACCACGCGGTCGACGATGCCACCGGGGTAGGCGGCCAGCGCCGCTTCGGTCGCCTTGCCGGCGGCCGTTCCGGTGACGATCGTCCCTGATCCTTGGCTGTAGCTCGCCGGGATCTGGCCGGCCTGCTTGGACGTGGACGCCGTACCGCGCTGGAACGGGACGACCTGAGCCGCCGCCGCCGCCGCGGGTGCGGCCGGGTGCACGATGACCTGCGCGGCCGCGATGGCCGTATTTTCAGTCGTGCCCAGGACGAGGACAGGTTCGCCGTTGGCGATCGCGCTTACTGAGGCCGGGCTCGTGCCCTGTTGGTAGGTCGTGGCGGGCGCCTCGGTGATCGTCACCTTCTGGTCCGCTGATGTGGTCAGGGTGAAGCCGGATGAGGACACGCTGCTGACTGTGCCCTCGGTTCCGCCTGCGGCCGGCCCGGACCGGGCATTGGACGCCCCGCCGCCAGTTCGCGGGCCGCTGGCGGGGCTGCTGCTGGCACTGGCGGGCGCACTGGCCGCGGCGCTGCCGGAGGCGGCGCTGGCAATCGCGTAGGACCCGCCCCCGACCGCGATGGCCGCGGCTGCGGCCGCGATGGACATGGTGAGCTTGCGAGAAGCCATTTCTGTGGACTCCTGTCATCGATGCTACTGATCTGCGGAGGAGCCGGCCCGGGACCTGCCACGGGAAGCGGTTCATCCTTTATCTGGTGAACCGATCCTTGTTCTCATCGTGAGATACGAAGATTGCCGCGCTCTGCAATGAGGCTGGAGGAAGCCTGCAAACAAGACCCGCGTAACCAGCGGAAATGCTCTGCGCAAACGCTGAACCCGCCCGCCGCCGCGCAACCGGCAGGCCTGGGGCCCGGGCGGCAACCGGAACCTCTCCCGGTGTGCAGCAAACGCCCGATGTCTGCTGGCTGCAACCGTCAGTTGTTGACCGGGGGGCGGGCGGCGATATGCAACACTGTGCGATCCCCGTAGGTATTGGACATCTGGTCCTGATTCCCGGGCGACAGGTTGCAACCGACCCGGGCAACCACATTTGCCGGGCGCTCTCACCGCTGCGCGTACTAGTGTGGCGCGACACACTAGTCGAGACGAGCAGCAGCATCGGACACCTGATCTTGCGGCCTGCGGCCCGGTCGCCTTCCTCATGGGCGTGGCCGATGCGCAAGCCGGCGCGGTAGTCCTCACGCGTGCCATGGACTGCGGTTGGATCACGAAGGCGGCCCACACGTCAGCGTGGTTGCCCTCCCCCATCTTGGCCGGAGACAGGGTCCGGTACCAACGGCAAGGATCGAGGTTGATGAACGCCTCCGCTGGGGCGGCTGTCAAGCTTTCTGGATGGCTGCCTGGGCGGCGGCCGCTTGATCCAAGCCGGTTGCAAGCCCAAGCAACTGAGCTCAGCTGACCACGCGGGGAGGAATGAGACAGCGCAGCCTCGCGGCATGTACGAGCGTTGCTGCACCGGCTATGCCAGGCGATACTTTGGCTGTTCCGGGTGCGCAACCGAAGCCCGTGGCGAGCGAGTCGGCAAGGCGGCCAAGTGACCTCGTGGATTCTAGTCGTGGCGTCAAGTGCGGGCGCGGCAGCGGTCACGTTGCTCGGCGCCGTGACGGGTGGCTCGATCGCGAGTCGCACCCAGAGGCAGCACTGGACTCGTGATAAGCAGGTCGAGGCGTGCACAGCAATAGCTTCTGAGTCAACTCGGACCCAGTTGGCGTTGAGGCGCCTTTGGCGGCGCGGCGAGAAAGTTGACTGGAACGGCTGGAACCAGGCCTTGGCCTTGATCTCCCTTGTGGGAACGCCGACATTAATTGCTGCCGCTGACAAGATGGACGCAGTGTTCTGGAGTTCTACGGCACGGATGGACAATGCCGGTGCATTCGATGCAGGGATCTGGGCAGAAATCGTGCAACAGATGGAAGCAGCGCGGGTTGCGTTTATCAATGGAGCCAGACGAGAGATCGTCGGTTTTAGCGCGCAGCTGGAGCGCCTTCCAATCGCGAGGCCAGCCAGGCCGAAGAATCGTCTCCACACAAGCGAGGATAACGTTCCCCCAACGGCTTGACTCCCCTCATCTCGTCTGTGAGATGGCACCGGGTAACCGTAGGGGCTAGCGCCTGCACCCGGCAGAGAGGCACTTTAAGATCGGCAGAACCAAGCGTTGGCGGCCCCCACTGATCGCCCAGATCTGCGCGAGGCGGGAACTGTGGGATCACGCGCTGCTCGGCGAGCAGAACGGCTCTGGTGCGTGGCCGCAAGGGCGCGTCGACCACGCTGCGCAGTGCAGGGCGTGCCAGTGGGACGGCGCCACCGCCTGAGATGGTCCGGGCTGTCTGCCTTGATCTGCTTTCCGCCTCGTCAGGATCTTGGTCCCAGCCACTTCCGCAGCAGAGCGTCGTATTGCTCCCAGCCGGTCTTTGGACCGGCCATGATGCCCCGTGGGCCGGGACCTGGCCAGTATCCATGCCATCCAAGCCGGACGAGAAGGTAGCTAAGTGCCAGGGTCTCGCGGAATTCGCGCTCGACGACCGTTAGCGCACTGGGGACGAAGACAGGACCGTTGCTTTCCCAGAAGTCAGCATTGCATTGCGTAGGCAGCCGATGGCCTGCCGATAGCAGCCGTGGAGGGCGTTGAAGACCAGCGCGTTGAACTCCTCGCCCGCAAGAAGGCTGACCTCTTCCATGAAGGGCGCTTCACCAGGCTCTGGCCAAGAGAAGATCCAGTCCGAATCGAGCGTGGCCAGGCGGAAATGGTCGAGCCCTCATAGCTCGACGACTTCAGCGCTACATCGGTCGGCAGGGTCATCAGATGATCCCACTGTTCCTCCGGAACAAGATCCGTTGGAGGCGGGTAGGCGTCTGCCTCGTCTTCGTCCGGCCATGCAAACAGGTGAGGAGCCAGGTAGCGGCGGAGGCGCCGGAAGTCGCCGTCCTGCAGATCGACCCCGTCTTCATCTTTCACAATCGTGCAGTTCACCATCGCAGGCACGCCTGCGCAACCAGCTTCCCAGCGTGATCGACCAGCCCGAGATGCCGCGTGAGCTCGTCGGCGCGCCAGAACGACCTAATCGGCGCGTCCCAACTGCTGATCGCCAAGAAGCGGGCGACCGAGCAGGCGGTTCTACGGCGCGCAATTACCCCGGAGTCGCGCACGTTCCGGTGATTGCGCATGGTCTCCGAGCGCACCACGCGAGGAAACTGGCCGGGGAATGATCTGGGCTGATGTCCTGCTGAGCATCGAGGTGTGCGAGTCGCAGGTGCAAACTAGGAAATGATCTAGCGGTACGGGATTGGCGACAGCAGGTCACCGTGTCACCATGACCCGGCGAGCGTGCCTGCGAGTTTATGATCTTCGCCGCCTTTCCAGTGGCATGCGACGGTAACCGGCGAAGGATTACCTCAGGTGGACGCGCCGTTCCGGTTCGGCCGCACGGCCAGTGCCCCGGCAGCGCCGATCAGGGCCGCGCCACCGGCGGATCCGGCGACCAGCCACCGGCTGATCCGCGGTAGCTCGCGCCACGATGACAGGCTGGCAACCACGTCGAGGGCATCGGACAGGGCGCCTGCGGCGAACCATGCGCAAGCTGATCCGGACTCGGCGGCCGGGCGCTGCAGGGCTGTCAGCGCGCCAAGCCCCAGGGCGATATCACGCGCTCCGAGAGCGCGCCCGAACACCCGTGCGGCCAGGTCATCCGCCGCCGCGCCAACCCACGGGCGGGCCGGCGCCGAAGGCCAGGCCAGGGCGGTCAGCCCGAGCGCCACGCGCCCGGCCGCCACGGCCCTGGCACCACGTCGCAGCAGCGACGCGATAGCAGTCGAACTCACCTGCGCTTGTCCCTCCAGCGTGTCGGTGCGGTCAGCCAGTCCAGGCAGATACGCACCAGATGATCGTAACCGGGGTCACCATCAGCACGCTCGCCCGCCGCCAGGGCAGGTGATCAGGCGCAACCTAGCCGGGACGCTGGTCATCCCCGGTACCTGATCCTCAACGCTCTGTTGCCTGAGGCGTCCAGCCTGCGGCGACGCGCCCTGACACCGAACCCGGGTTGGTAGCCCAGCCGCATATGCATGCACCTGTCGTGAGGCGGCAGCCAGTACGGCGATGGAGCATTACGGGCGGCATCTCCCTCACAACGGTCGGATCCCCGACTACGTACGGGTGCCGCGTCGGCGCTGTGCAAAGCGTTGAGCGCACCGATCGCCCACCTCCCGTTGGCCATCTGAGTGAAGTAGCGCTCCGGCAGACTTCCACCGCACGGGCACCAGCGGAGCCTTCCTGTTCACCGGCTTCTGCATGGCCTGGATGCGCTAATAGCACTCGTTTCCAGCGCATGCAGGTGCGCCGGGTGGCCACGGCGACCGGTACTTTTTGGGGATGGCAGCGGTTGAGCCGGGGACTGGGGCGCAGCGGAAGGGTTCTGTCATCGCGGCCGGCGTCATTGGCGGCGTGGCCGGGGCCGCCTTGGCTGGTCATCGGGGTGTGCGGGCTGCCTGCCTAAGCGCGGCCGCCGGGGCGGCCGGGCTGGCGGCGTCCGAGGCGGTGGCCCGGGCGCGGCAGCGTCCCGGCGAGATCCTGCCATTGTGGCAGCGGATCGCGACCAGCGCCGCGCTGGTAGCGCCGCTCGGGTGGGCGGCCGGGCGGGCGACCCGCGCCGGGCCCGTCGCGGTGGGGACGGCGACCGGGGC
>Ga0207700_10002625_pt1 | contig 10343 bp, 10 predicted proteins | sample LARL82metaG_FD_184348 | JGI IMG/M metagenome (GOLD analysis project Ga0207700, IMG submission 184348) | Corn, switchgrass and miscanthus rhizosphere microbial communities from Kellogg Biological Station, Michigan, USA - LAR L8-2 metaG... | ecosystem: Host-associated > Plants > Roots >...
AGGGCGGTGGCCTCGGGATCGTTGAGGATTTTCTCCTGCTTTACATCCCAGTGGAGTTTGCGGCCGACGAGCATGGAGATGAGTCCGAGATGGCCGGGAATCAGCGAGTGATGCGCGACGTCGACGGGCGTGATGGTGGGCTTGCGTGACTTGACGCTGTCGAGGAAGTTGCGGCGATGCTCCGAGGATTCGTAGAGCGGAGTCTTGCGCTGCGCATCGGGAAGGTGATCCATCTTGACCCAGTCGGGATTGGAGGCGTCAAAGCCGCTGCGATCGACCCACACCCATCCGTCGGTGCCGATCCACTTGGTGCCCATGCTGATGGCTGGGGAGCCGCCGCTGATCGTAAATGACACGTCATTGGGATAGCCGGTGACTTCTTTGCGATAGGTGCACTCGACGGTGTATTTCTGCGCAACATTCCATGCAGCGTTTGCGGGCGGAAATTCGCCGAAGCCCTGAACCTCGGACGGGCCGGTGAGGTCGAAGCCGAGTCCCCAGTGAGCGATGTCGCCGTGGTGGCCGATCCAGTCGAGAAGCTGACCGCCGCCGGTGTTGTAGTTCCAGCGCCAGTTTTGGTAGACGCGCGCATCGATGTAGGGCTCCATTTTGGAGGGGCCGATCCAGGTGTCGTAATCGAGATCGGGTGGAGGCTGCGTAACAGCTAAATCCCATGCGGGCGTGCCGGGGAGAATCTGCGACGGGTCTTTGATCTTGTCGGGAAGCGACGAGAGCTTGCTGAGGAGCGCGGGAACGGTGTTGGGGAAATCGTGCGGCGCGCCGGGGAGGCCGACTTCGACATGCGTTACATTGCCGATGAGGCCGTTGCGAACGATTTCGGCGGCCTTGTGGAATTGAGGGAGCGAGCGCTGCCATGACCCGGTCTGCCACATGATGTTGTTTTTGTGAACGGCGCGGACGATGGCCTGCTGTTCGGCGATGGTGCGGGCGAGGGGCTTTTCGCCGTAGATGTCTTTTTTGCGCGCGGCGGTTTCCGTGGCGACGATGGCGTGCCAGTGATCGGGAATTGCGATCATGATGGCGTCGATGTCGTCGCGGGCGATGATCTCGTGGTAGTCGTGGATGGCGGCGCAATCCTTGTTGCCGTAGTGGGTGTTGACGGTGTCGACGGCTTGCTGCAGGTGATTCTTTTCGATGTCGCAGGCGGCGACAACCTGGCAGTCGTCAAAGCTGAGGAAGGATTTGGTGTTGGCAGGCCCCATCATGCCCCAGCCGATGACGCCGATGGTGATGCGCTCGTGTGCCGGAACGCGGCGGGCGCGGGCGAAGGGCGCCGCAGAGATAGCAGCGGCAGCGGCGGCGGACTGGATGAATTTGCGGCGGGTGAGGGTCATTTAGGCTCCGGAAAATCGGTTCGATGATGTCGGGGAGAATGATACCGCGTCGGTTCTTGCTTTCCCACCCATGACTGCGTCATGGATGGGGCACCCGGCGCTCACCGGAGCCGTTTTCAGACATGCCGGACGTATCACCGCCTGGCCGGACATCGCCCGATTTTGGATTCGTCGGTTATTTGAGCATCGGCGAGGGGCGGGCTGCGAAAAGCAACTGCGGGTTTCTCCACTTCGGTCGCTGCGGCGTCCTTCGGTCGAAATGACAGAGCTTCGAGGCTTTTGCTAAAGGCGCTTGATGAAGGCGAGGGCTTCGCGGAGTTCGGGGAAGAGGGCTTCTTCGGCTTTGAACTCGCGTGAGTGGACGCAGCGGCGGAGGCCGCGCATCTTCACTGGATGCTTGAGGTGGAGCATCTCGTGGTAGAGCAGATATTCGATGGCGTAGCGCGGGCTCGAGGGGCGGTCGAAGACGCGGCTGACGACGATCGTGTTGTGGGCGGCGTCGTAGTGGCCGAGGGAGCGCTTGGCCATGCCTTCGCTCCAGGTAAGTTCGGGGCGGCCGAGCAGTCCGCTGAAGAAGCGGGTGTTAAGGGAGTCGAAGACTTCTTCGAGATTGTAGAAGTGGCCGTGCGGGCCGGAGTAGCGCTTGCTGCCTCGGGCGTGCCGGATGAGTTCTGTCTGGCGGGTGACAGCGGCGCTGGTGGTGAAGCGCTTGAAGCGCGCGTTATGCGCAGGGTTGATGGGCTTGCGGTAGAGCTTGGCGAGCAAGATATGGGCTATGGCGCGCGTGACGCTAACGGGCGCGCCTTCGATGAGGTCGGAGAGACTGACGAATATCTTGCCTTCGCGCAGGCGGATGGTGGTGTTTAAGGATGTGAAGCGGCGGAATCGAACCGCGAAGGGAGGCATCGGCGCTCGCGGGCGCAAGACACGATATTCCTCCTGAAAGACTGGGATAAGATCAGCAGCCACCAAAATCGAAGGTAGCACATTGGAGGCAGGGAACGAGGGACGTAGGGACATAGGGACTAGGGACGTAGGGACAAAAGGAACAAGGGAACAAGGGACGTAGGGACTAGGGATGGCGAAAACTCAAAACTGCTTATTGGGGTTTGGGTTCGGCGCGTTCCTGGCCCTTCTCGTCTTTGTGGAGGGCGAAGTAGTCGGTCTGCTCGCGGAGGAGACGCTGGGCCTGATCGGTCAGATCCTGACCGGATTCGATGGCTTCTTTGCGAGAGAGATCGAAGGGTTGCTCGCCTGCGAGGGCTTTGAGGCTTGTTAGCCAGTGCTGGGAATCGTCGGCGAGGACTTTGAGAGCTCTGCGCATATCGGCGTGCCGGTCAGAGTACTCATCGAGGTTGGAGCCGAGTTCGTCCATGAGGTCGGCGACGTCCTGCAATTCTCGATCGAGGCGCACGGCGCGGGCGTCGGACTTGGCACGATTGGTGAGTCCTTTGACGGCGTTGACGTGGTCGTTCAGGAACTCTGTGTAGAGCTTGATGCGTTCGTTGGGATCGATGCCGGCTTCGCGGATTTTTTCGACCTGGGCTTCGGTCAGAACGTCGTGCTGCTTTCGTTGCGCGAGGGCGAACGACGGAGTGAGTACGGCTGCGATGAAAAGGGCCAGCAGTACGAAAGGGAAGCGGAGACGCATGGAAGGATGCACCTGCGTCTCATTGAATCACAAGAGAGCGACAGGCGAGAAGCAGCGCGCCGAAGGAAGGGCGCAGGACCGACAAGAATAGGAACGCGCGCGGCAGATTCAGGAGAGGCGGAATTTATTTGCGGAAGACTTCGAGCATTGTTTCGTCCTGAGCCTTGTTGACCTGGACTAGAGTCGCCTCGACGAGAGGGCGATCTTCAAAGCTGCTGTTGTGAAGCATCTCATTGAGGCGGAATGCGGTATGCCGCAACAAGATCTGGGCATTCTTGAGACGCTTATCTCCGACACTGAGGTGCATTTTATGGGTCAGTGTCTGGATCTCCTTGAGGAGAGAATTCGCTTTATCGACGTCGCCGGCGGCATATTGCTTCAGGCTGAATTCCGTCATGTCGTGAATGAGCTGAGCATAGAGGAAGCACTGCTCGCGAGGTTGGGCCTGGGGAATTCGGGCCTCGAGGGCAGTAATGGTTTGCTGGTCAATTGCCTTGTCGTCGGGGGAAGACGCAAACGCAGGGATGGAGATGGTTGCGATTGCGAAGAGGATGGCCGACCAACCTAGAGACCGCATAAGGAACCTCCGCTGAAGCGGAATTAAAGCGAAACTAAAGGTCCCGTGCTGTGCTGAAGTGCACACTCGCCGGTATTTTCTTAAAGATACAGGGCCCGAAGGCTTCTGTTGCTGCTCCTATTTCAAAGAATTCGCTTCAAAAAATTGGCGCCAGCGCTTCCTAATGCAGTTAAGCGACTATAGGAGCATTTTTAGAAAAGGTGCAAGTGAAAAGACCGTCTCATGGGTAACTTTAATTCGAGGCGATCAAAAAGATGTCACCGTAATGTCTTTCTATCTAAAGGGCCTATTTTCTTTCAAGGACGCGGAGCCTTTGGCGCGCCTGCCATTCCTGATCTGGGAATTTGCCACCGGAGGAATCGAGGAAGTGGTGGTAGTAGGTGGTGGCCGCGTTCCGGTCGTTCAATGAGTCATAGGATGTGGCCCACAAAAAGTAGGTTGCAGGGCCATCGGGGAGAAATCTTGAGCGCATGGTGAGGGCGTGTACGGCGAGGGAGGGCTGATGCAGTTTGGACGCGGCGAAGGCAATGCCGCTCCAGGCATCGGCGTCGTGCGCGTCGAGCTTGGAGGCCTTGTCGAAGGAGGCCAGAGCTTCAGCGAAGTGCTGTTGACGAATGAGATTCTGCCCATGGGCGTCGAGGAGCTGGACGTCATTGGGAGACTTCGCCAGGAGAGCCAGGTAGAGCTTGTTGGAAGGCTCGAATTGGCCGGCCTGGGCTAGAACGTCAGCAAGCATGCGGGTGATCGCCGGATTCTGAGGGTGGGCTGTGTGGAGTTTCTGGAGCAGGGGCAGGGCGTCGGCATCATTTTGCGCGGCAAGGACAGTGGCGAGTTGCGCGTTCAATGCGGGATCGTCGGGGGTTTGTTCGAGCGCCGTTCGGATGAGCTTTTCCGCTTCGGGATAGTGCTGGCTCTCGATGAGGACGTGGGCGAGGCCGGAGTTGGCGGGGACGGATTTGGGATCGGCGGCGAGCACGCGGCGGTAGGCGGCCTCGGCTGCGTCGTGCTGGCCTGAGGCTTCGGCAAGATCGGCGGCGAGCAGGGTATCGCTGGCGGTTTCGGGGGTGATCTTGAGGGCTTCAAGCAATTCGCTGGAGGCGACGGTGGGATTTCCTTCGCCGTCGGGGCTGGGACTGTCGAGGCGGGCGAGGGCGCGCCAGGCGCGGGCTTTGAGGGCGGGGCCGGCTTCGCCGGGGTCGAGGGTGGTGGCAGCGAGAAGTTCGGTGTGGGCTTCGTCGCGTTTGCCCTGGCGGGCGAGGAGCAGGCCAAGGGCGAGATGGGCTTCGAAGGAGTTCGAATTGGCGGCAATGGCGCGGCGATAGAAACCGGCCGCGTCGTCGAGATGATCCTGGTGATCGGCGACGTATCCGGCATCAAAGAGGGCGCGGGCATCGGTGGGGTGGGAGGCGAGGTAGGCGTCGAGCTTGGTGGCGGCGGTTTTCCAGTCGGAGCTAGCGACGGAGGCTTCGGCGTCGGCAAGGTCGGTAGAGACTTGCTGGGCAGAATCGGATGCGGGCGGCGGAGGCTGTTGTGCAGGCTGTTGTGCATACGACGGGATGAAAGCAAGAGGCGAGCAGAATAGAGCGAAAGCCAGAAGACGATGACGCACAGGAACCTCAGTGGATAGTTTATCGGGGCCGCTGGAGATTAGACGGGTGATGGGGCCGCTCAGCGCGGAGCGGCAGTGGTTTCGAAGGGCTAGTTGGTTTTCACGGCAGTTTCAAAGGAAACTTCCCAAGAGGGTTCAGGCGGGGCAGGCCGAAAGCTCGATACATTCCGGATGGAGGGTGACTCGACCGGAACTCTGACTGCACAATTCGCAAACCTCGGTTTGGCAAATTCTTGTACTCAATCGCCACTCTTGATATCGCTGTGAAGTGATGGCGCGGCTGAGAATTTCGTTGAGCGGATCGCTCATCAAGAATCTTAAGAATCCCGCTCGACAGCCCTTCTTATTGGGAGTATTCTCGTGCAACTTAGGGTCCCAATCAACTGAAACTATCATGCGTTTTGCAAACGTAGGCGCGCGGGCGACGGATCTCTTGCCGCTTCCCTGACATATGTTGGACCTGTGTCGCCTTCTGCTCTGGCATTTCACAACCCAGCATCGCTTGATGGCTCGCATTTTGAGCCGCGCGCTGGTCCGCAGCGGAGGTCATATGAAAGTAGCAAGAGGTGTAAAGGCGGCTGCACTGGCTCTCGTCACGGCTGGAGTCATCACATTGGTTGGCGTGCAAGTTGTTACGCCGAAAGCACACGCCCAGGACAACGCTGATCCCGAACAGGCGCAAATCGCGATCGGTTGGCGCATCGCTCCTTCGTTCATCAATGCGCAAGGGAAAGATCATGCGCTAGTCGGACTGGGAAGTTTTATCGTCAACGGACAGGCAGATTGCAATGGCTGCCACACTTCGGATCCCGCCAATGAGTATGTGTTCGGGAACAACCCTTATCTCCTTAACTTCACCGCTCCCAGGCAATACAACCAGGCGACCTACCTGGCTGGCGGATCGAACTTTGGTCCGGTCGGTCCGGGAATTGTGAAGGACATGAACAGCCCGTTGTACGGCGGTCCGGGTCTCGGCCCGAATATCATCAGTCGCAATCTCACACCCGATCACACCGGTAATCCTGAAGGGGGCAACGATCTGGCCACCTTCATGACGATCTTGCGGACTGGACACGATTTCGACAAGCTGCACTTAAACTGCTCCAATGTCGTAACAGACAATTGTTACCAATTTCCGGTAAACGGTGCCGTACTCCAAGTGATGCCCTGGCCGCTGCATCAGAACATGACTGATCGTCAGCTGAAGGCAATCTGGACGTATCTAAGCACAGTACCTTGCAATGCCCACAATGACGCGCTCGGTGATGCGTATCCCTGGTTAAAGAACGATTGCTAAAAGACCGAGAACCCCTGGCGACGCCGTCCTAATCGCCAGGGGGGATCGAAGGGCTGTCACGTTCGCGGTGTTTGTCAGGTCTGGCGGGCGATTGCGGGGCGTTTGCGAGTGCCCGGGCCTGAAGGCCTTTTAGATTTGTGGGTCGACTTTCAGCAGCCTGAGGGCTGCTGCTCCCTCCGGATTCGCGGTAAGCCTGAGGGCCGCTCCGTCCGGCTTCGCGGCGTTTGTCAGGTCTGGCGGAAGCGATTGGCGGGGCGTTTGCGAGTGCCCGGGCCTGAAGGCCTTTTAGATTTGTGGGTCGACTTTCAGCAGCCTGAAGGCTGCTGCTCCCTCCGTTGTCCTCTTCGTCATCGGAATCGTTTGGGTCGGCTCCTTCTGATTCGTCGTCATCTTCATCGTCTTCGGATTCCTCCTCATCCTGCTCGTCATCGGAATCCTGCTCGTCGTCGTCGGATTCCTGGTAGTTTTCGCAGGTGTCGCGGCGGGGGCAGTTGATGCAGTCGTGTGGGGGCTCGCAGACGGTTTTGTCGGGGGCGAGGATTTCGGTTTCGCTCTCGAATGGGTCGGAAGAAGGGTCGATGGGGGCGCCGGCGAGGGTGTAGAGAGCGCGTACCGATTCGGAGGGCTCGGCGGTATTGGGGCGGCTGGTGAGTTTTGCGGCGATCTGCAGTCCCTGGAGGAGAAGACCGGCGCGCCTTGCATGAGAAATACTCACCGGCCGCCTCGCGTTCTAAACCGCTCAAAACACGGTTCGGCGCAAATATTTGTAGGCGAAAGGGCTTAGCAGGGTCCCGTCGTGGCGGACGGATACGGCGTCCCGTGGCGGGCTCGTCCGATGAAGTGTTTTCGAGTGCAATTCCATTGTGCAACCAAAGGGGGAAATTAGCTGCAAAAGGGGGGTGGCCGGAAGTTATTGAAGGCTATGGGGCTTGGAAAGTATTTTTCGGAAGGGGGGTTGACAGGGGCTGAGGTGAAACCCTTGGGTGGGACAGTTTGAGATTTTGCAATTCGTGCCGAGGTATTAATTATCACGGCGCTTGTCGGATCGTGCTTTTCCCACCCAAGCGGAGCTTGGATGGGGCACCCAGGCATCCGGCCGTAGATCGCAACGACCTCAAGTGTTGACGCACAACTTGCGATAGGTGGGGCACTCCGCATTTGTGGAACCGCGCCTTAGAAGCAACTGCGGGTTCCTCCGCTCCCGTTGGTCGGTCGGAATGACACGTGCGTGGGGAGAGGCCGCCGAGAACTCAACCTCGGAGAAGGTGCATCGGAATCTTGCTTTCCCACCCAAGCGGAGCTTGGATGGGGCACCCGGGTTCGTACCCAGGTTGCGAAAGCACTAGACTGCTGAAGGTAAGGGAAGGAAATCATTTTCGTGTCAGGACGGATTGATGAGCGTTGAGCGATTTCTCTTCGGTGAGTTTGAATTCGATAGCGGAACGCGGATTCTGATGCACAAGGGGCGGGTTGTGCGGCTGCAGGCTCAGCCGGCGCAGCTTCTCTCGGTGCTGCTGGCGCGAAGCGGCCGAGTGGTTTCTCGAGAAGAACTGAAGCAGGCTATCTGGGGGGAAGAGACGTATGTCGATTTTGAGAAGGGGCTGAATTTTTGCATGGGCCAGGTTCGAGCGGCATTGCGGGATGATGCGGCGCGGCCGGTGTATATTCGAACGCTTCCCAAACAGGGCTACCAGTTCATTGCACCTGTCCAAAGTGTTCCGGGGGATGGGGAGGATTCGCTGGACAAGACTTCATCGCGGATTCCGCAGATTCCGCGGATTCCACGGAGACGATGGATTCCTGGCGCGGTGCTGGGAATCGTCGCGCTGGCGCTGGTGGCGGTACTGTATCTCGCGGGAGCGAATGCGCGCAACGATCCAAAGCTCGCGGTATTGCGCTTCGATGCTGAGACGAACGAGCCGGGGGCGCAGACACTGGCCGACAATCTGACCGATGATGTGGTGGTACAGCTAACGTCACGCAGTGGCGGACATTATCGCGTGATCGGGAATGCGAGCATTCTGAGAAAACCGCGCGAGGAGCGGGACCTGGCTGCCATCGCTTCTTCGCTGGGCTGCAGGTACGCGGTGCTTGGACAGGTGAAGTCGCAAGGGGACAAAATTCTGATTCTTGCTCACTTGATTCGTCTTTCGGATTTAACGCACATCGAAGTCGTACGCATCGAGCGCAAACTGGACGATCCCATGGCCGTCGAATCGCAGGCGGCTTCGGAAGTGGCCTCGCGATTTGCCGCGAAGATGGCTGACCACCCTGACAATGCTGCCTCATTTCCCTCCGCAAGGCACTGATTTTGATTACGCAATCGCCTCTCCTGAATCTGGCGCGACGGAGCGCTCAACTGGGTTGATTCTGAGCCTGGTTTGCTGAATCCTTGCCTGCAGAACAGGACCGCAAGGGATCGAAATCAAGGAACAAAAAGGAGAGATGCCACGCGATGATGACGCGACGCAGTTTTGTGTACTTCACTTCGGCCGCACTATCGGCCAACGCATTCTCATGGACGAGTCTGGGGCAGGCAGCCGGCGTGCAGGAGAAGGGAATGCTTGCTGCCTTGACCGATCGCTATCCGGCGTATGCGCCGGATCTGATCCAGAAGATCGTGAGGGTTTCCCATTTCAGTCTCGATAACGTGAAAGAAATCGTGGGCCCGCACCCGCAACTGGTGAAGGCCAGCTGGGACTGGGGGTTTGGCGATTGGGAGACACCGCTGGGCGCGGCCTGCCATATGGGGCGGAAAGACATCGCCGAGTATTTGCTTGCGAACGGAGCGACGCCATCGATTTTCTCTTCAGTACTGTTTGGAGATCTTGCCCTGGTGAAGCAACTGGTGGAGCGGCATGCCGGCATCGAGCGGATCGGTGGACCGCACAGCATCAGCCTTTTAGCGCACGCGCGAATGGGAGGTGAGGCTGCAAAAGATGTGTATGCGTATCTCGAATCGCTGGGTGATGCGGATATGGCGAGCCCAACACCGCTCACAGAACAGGAGAGGAAGTTGATTTGCGGTGCCTACAAAATAGATGGCGACGCGCAGGAGGTTGAGGTTTCAGATGACATGCATGCGTATGCAAAGAGTCCCATGTACACGTACGCACCGCAACTGAACTGGAAGCGCACGGGGACGATGGAGAGGGCGCTGTTTCATCTTGGCGGGATGACGTTCTATCCGGCAGGAGCGCGGTCGACCCAGATCCGATTTGAGGAGAAGGCTCATGGGGTGGTGATGACGGTGATGGATGGGGGAGAGGTTCTGACGGCTTCGCGGGCTTTATCTGCATAGGCTTCTGCAGATTCTGTGACATGGGTGTCGGCGGCGAACCGGGTTGTGTGAATGCGGTTGCTGTCATCGCAGGCGTGCATCCGCGTGAAGCGAGCGGCGCATCGAATTTGCCTGGAGCGTGAAACTATGGCGAATGAAACGAATATGAATATTCCTGACCGTCCAGAGCCAACCCCGATGGACAAACATATCAATGTGGTTCCCAGCGAGAAAGAAAGGGCGGAACGGGAAGCGGACAAGCTGGCGCACAAAGGCGCAGAACGGGAGCACGAGTTCGATAACCAGCAGAAGCCGTTTACCAAGTAGAGTCGGTCCCGGTGCGATGCGGCGGGTGGATAGGTTACCCGCCGGCTCGCCTGGGAGGGCAGGGCCACAAATCGCTCGACAATAATTTGATCTGTAAACTCGCTGTGTGGTTTGGCTTGCGGGGAGAGCTAACACCATTGGGGGAATCGAGAGACACGAAGGTCTCATGTCCATAAGTAACTCTTGCAGCGGATGTAGTAACTCGAAAAATTCCACTTTCGTGATTCTGCAAACACGAATGGGCGAA
>Ga0207700_10002626_pt1 | contig 10343 bp, 7 predicted proteins | sample LARL82metaG_FD_184348 | JGI IMG/M metagenome (GOLD analysis project Ga0207700, IMG submission 184348) | Corn, switchgrass and miscanthus rhizosphere microbial communities from Kellogg Biological Station, Michigan, USA - LAR L8-2 metaG... | ecosystem: Host-associated > Plants > Roots >...
GAGTTGGCGGCAGAAACCTAAGCCGTTTTTACTTCCTGCGGGCGGGGCTCTCTTTCACCCAGGAACATCTTGATTTTTTCCAGCAGCGCGGGGAAGAGGTCTTCTTTTTGCAGGCAGGCAGCAACGTCTTTGCCGCCATCAATCGGACCGTAACCGGTCACGATAATCACGGGAACGTCGGGATTTTTTTCGTGGACTTTTTTGGCCAGTTCAACGCCATTCATGCCATCCATGCGGAAATCGGTTACCAGAATGTCGAAGTCTTCTTCGTCGAACTTTTTCAGCGCTTCCGTGCCGTTATAAGCGCTGACTGCCCGATAGCCCTGCATTTCCAGGATCTCGCAGCTCAGCCGTGCCAGCACTTCATGGTCGTCAACGAAAAGGATCGCGCGCATGGATGACTCCTTGGCAACAATACGGATGGGAAGCACTTACACTAAGACCAGAAATCCGACAGCAGCTTCGGCCTCAGTTCTTTGTTTCATAATACGCCTGAAAAGATGCCCGTGCGGCATACTATTTTTAGTACCAAGCAGGTATTTACCAGGTTCTATCCCACTCTTGGCCAAGACTTTACTCGCTTTCCGGCGGTAAGTACAGTGCCGGCGTGTTGCTGTTCTTCATGGCTTCATTGAATGCCGGCACGTCCGTGGACATGAGTTGTTTCCATGCCGCCAGTTGCTGATCAAGCTGGCTTCGCAGCATTTTAAAAACTTCATATTGCTGTTGCGACGGCGCGCTGTCACCCGCCTGCACAATGGCGCTGAAACTATCCAACTGCTCATTCAGCATGTTGGGGAACGCCAGGTTCGCTTCCGATCCCTTCATGTTCACCTGGATAAGCCGCTCTTCAACCGGGGCCATTTTCTTGTCCAATGCGGCTGCTTCATCAAGTAAAGCTTTCATTTTTGGATCATTATCAAAACGCTGCTGCACAGCCTTGATCTCCGCCCGCATGGTGCGCACCTGGTTCACCGCGCGATGCAAATCGTCGTTGGCTTTATTTACCTGCGTGGCCAGTTCGAACTGCTTGCGCAGGTCATCAGGATTGATGTTCTTGGTCCGCGGATCCATCACGATTTCCAGCGGCTGCGACACGCTCAGCTTCCCTGCTGTAAGTTTGATTGTGTATTGCCCGGGCTCGACCAGTGGACCTTGCGGACCAACGTCACTGTAAAACGCTCCCGGAATCTTTACCGGCGGCTCCCAGCGCAGGTTCCATGCGTATCGATTCATGCCTGCCACAGCCGGAATCGTCGTAACTTCTTTTACCTGGTCTGGCCACTCCGGCGGCTGCTCTTCCCCCTTTTTTTCTTTACTAGACAGCGTGCGAACCACCTTGCCGGTTGAATCAACAATCTCAAGTTTTACTTCATCTTTTGGCGCAGTCTTGAAGTAGTAGTTGATGATTGCTCCTGGCGGCGGATTGTCCCCTACCGGTCCGCGCCGTTCGATGTCTGTTGGCAAATGCAGGCGCAGCGCCGTCTGCGGTTTGAACAGCACCATCTCTGCCGACGAAGAAACTGAATCAAGCTGGCGTAGTGGAGTGATGTCATCCAGCACCCAGAAAGCGCGTCCATGAGTGGCGGCAATCAGGTCGTCGCCATGGATTTCCAGATCGTGCACTGGCACTGCCGGCAGATTCAGCTTCAGCGGCTGCCAGTGGCCGCCATCGTCCACAGAAAAGTAAACGCCGGTTTCGGTTCCTGCATAGAGCAGGCCTTTGCGCTTGGGGTCTTCCCTCACGGAGCGCACGTATGAGCCTTCTGGGATTCCGTTGGCGGTAAGGATCCAGCTCTTGCCGTTATCTCTGGTTCGGAAAATCAGCGGACGGAAATCATCAAACTTATGCCGATCAACCGCCACATACGCCGTATTTGGATCATGATGTGACGGCTCAATGATGCTGATCATGCTCCATTCCGGCATGTCTTTGGGCGTAACGTTGGCCCAGTGCTGCCCGCCATCTGTGGTGAGTTGAATCACGCCATCGTCGGCGCCGGCCCAAAGCGTATCTTTCTTGAGCGGCGATTCAGCCAACGCAAAAATCGTGTCGTAATACTCAACACTGGTAATGTCTAGCGTAATCGGCCCGCCGGAAGGTTTCTGTTTGCTCTTATCGTTGCGCGTCAGATCGCCGCTAATCGCCGTCCAGCTCTGTCCTGCATTGGTGGACTTGAACACCATCTCGCTCGCTGTGTACAGCGTGTTGGGATCGTGCGGTGAAATCATCAGCGGCGATGTCCAGTTGAAGCGATGCAGCAATTTCTCTGCGCCGTTGCCGGAAACATCCAGCGGCCAGACTGATATGTCCACCGCTTGGCCGGTGCGCTTATCAAACCGCGAAGTGAATGCCTCGGCGTTGGCAAACGTAATATTCGGATCCGGCGGATACGGCGCGATATAGCCGCTCTCTCCACCCCCAACCGGATACCAATCCTGCCGGCCAATCACGCCATCGTCGTCATAGCTCTTGATGGCGATGGTGGAATTATCCTGCTGCGCGCCATAGATGTAATACGGCCAGCGATTGTCGGTGATCACGTGATAAAACTGCGCCGTGGGCTGGTTATATTGCGTTGACCACGTGCGCCCGCCATCGAGCGACACCGTTGCGCCGCCATCATTGCCGTTAATCAAGTGGTCCGGATTGTCCGGATCGATCCACAGCCCGTGATGGTCGCCATGGGGCGCGGGCAGCAGGCCAAACGTGCGTCCGCCATCCGTAGAGCGGAACATGCCGGTATTCAGCACGTAAACCGTGTCCGCCGATTTTGGATCGGCAAAGATATGGCTGAAATACCATGCGCGCTGGCGCAGGCGGCCGTCTTCATTCATGCGTATCCAGCTATCGCCGCCATCATCTGACCGGTACAGCCCGCCTTCTTTCGACTCCACCATCGCGTAAACTTTGTTTGAGTCCGCGCCGGAAACCGACACGCCAATCCGCCCCATAATTCCCGCAGGCAGACCGTGTCCTTCAATGTGCGTCCAGGTCGAGCCTCCATCGGTTGATTTATACAATCCGCTGCCCGGTCCGCCGCTGTTCAGGCTCCACGGGTTGCGATAAACCTCCCACATCGAGGCAAACAACGTGTTGGAATTATTCGGATCAAAAACCACGTCGATTGCCCCGGTCTTGTTGTCCCTATACAGGACCTTTTGCCATGTAGCGCCGCCATCGGTTGTACGGAATACCCCGCGCTCTTCGTTCTGCCCATACGCGTGACCCAGCGCGGCCACAAAAACAATGTTGGGATTTCTGGGATCGATAATCACTGCGCCGATATGTTGCGTGTCTTTCAGGCCAACGTTCTTCCACGTCTTGCCCGCATCTATCGATTTGTAAACGCCGTTGCCGTAAGAAATATTGCCGCGAATGCACGCTTCGCCGGATCCTACATAAATCACGTTGTGGTCAGATTGCGCCACGGCAATTGCGCCAATCGAAGCAATCGGCTGCTTATCAAACAAGGGCTGCCAGTTCGTGCCTGCGTCAATGCTCTTCCATACGCCGCTGGAAGCGCCGCCAAAATAGAAAACGTTCGGCTCGCCCGGTACGCCGGTCACGGCCAGCACGCGTCCGCCGCGGAATGGGCCTACCTGGCGCCAGCGCATCGCGCCAAAAACTTTCTCGTCAATCTGTCCCGGTGCGGGTGGCGGAGTCTGCGCCGGTGCAACTGTCTTTGTCGACGGTTTTTTGGCCGGAGCGCCGGCTGGCTTCTTCCCTTGCTTGTCTTCAGATGTCTGAGGGTTCTTGGCTGACTGCGCAAACGCGGTGGAGAAAAAACAAATCAACGACAAAACAAACACACGACTCCGAAGAATCATAGCGGACACAACTCCTTATGTAGGCCGAGCCGGTTATGATACGGGTGTTAGAGAGCAACTTGCAATTTTGAACCGATGAAACGTCTCATAGAGATCAGCAGGGATCCTGGCTGAAACCCGGCTTAAAAATGTTTACCACGTAGTAATTTTTTTACCACCCCCACCCCCTTGTCCAGGTTTTGTTGCAAACAAAAGGCTAACTGCAATTCAACCGAACGGTGACCGACCGGTCGAAAGCCTTCTTTCGCGTTTTTCTGACCTCGAATCGCGTTCCATTTTTTCCGCCGCCCCGATTGCCGAATTTACTCTTTGGTTAATAACTAAAGCGCTTATGATGTTGCTCTCCCACGACTGAATTTGGCTCGCTTTTTCAAAGAACCATTTCCGCCGCCTGGGCGGCATTACCCCCAAGACACAGAGAACAAGGATTCACTATATCGGTTTTTATTCGCCTTCGCAAGATAAATCCAGACGCTGATTGGGGCACCTCGCAACGAACCGCGTGTATCAGTTCGTCATCCTGTTCCTAGTCGGGCGCGATGTAACCAATTAAAAGAGTTGCTAAAGTCGGTTTTAAGACTATAATTCGCTCGTTTTGATCGATTTGAAGCTTTATGACATCACAGATCATTGCCACCATCGTAATTGGTGCTTTTGTTGTTGAGAGGATCACAAATGGATTATTGTTCTTGCTGTCATATCTGAAGTGGTGGAAGCAGAAGTTTCCTGAGCCGGAGTTACAGAAAACACACGTTGGACGCTACGCTGCTCAAAAGAACGCTAAGTTGATTTATTTCTGTGTCGCAGGCGCATTGATTGCACCATTTCTCCTGTTGAACAAAGAAATTAGAGTTCTCGGCTTGCTCAAAGTGCAGTCAAGCTTTTTTACGGATTTCTTTATTACTTGGCTGCTCATAGTTGCAGGATCGGGTCAAGTATCTGAAATATTGAAATTGTATAAAGGACACGGGGCAGAGGAGGCCGGCGAGAAGCCGATTGAGGTAACCGGCACAATTCACCTCCATCAAGAGAAAGAACGGTCCGATGCTGCTCATGTGTGAGTGCCGACGCAGCGGCTCTTTGGAGGGCTTATGGCCGCGCCCGACAATGATAACTCGAAGCTTGAGCTGAAAATTCGAATACCGAAGTCCGCCGAAAAGTCTCGTTCGCGTACCATTGCTGCAATTGTCCCCGCCGCATTTCTGCTCGCCTGTTATTTTGCAATTCCGCAACCCACGACAGTGGTGAAACCAACACCAACTCCAACACCAACTCCTGCCCTTATCCGGCGTTTTACGATAACGCCGGATAAGTTATCTTTCCCGAGTACGGCGATCGGAACGGCTTCGCGGAGTCGACAAATTGAGCTCAGTAGCCCTGGACAGCTTTCACTGCTTCGGCCCTCTGGCGGAAATATGGTTGGTGATTACTTAATCGAAACAATTGACTGCAAAGAAATGCAGAAGGAAAGCAATTGTAAGATCCGCGTGGTCTTCAAACCTCAGAATGCTGGTCGCAGCACAACTCCGCTGGTTCTCACCGATTCTAATGGGGAAAGTTATCAGGTTCAATTGGCGGGTAAAGCTTGGGGGGCGCCTACATTTTCTCGCTGCCTTGAACGGTTGCCACCTGAATCGGAGAAAGAGGGCGGCCCGCTAGCGCTGGATCCGAAGAGGATTTCTTTTGAAGTTGACCCGACTAGGCTTGATGGGCTGAGCGACGAAGCAACCATCAAGATCACTAATGCAGGCAGGGCCCCAGTGAAGACCGTGTCTGTGTCGCACGGTGTAGAAGATCACTATTTTTGCGAAACAAACTGCAAATCTCTGCTCCCTGGTAAGAGCTGTGAAATTGAAGTGCGCTTCGTATACTTCTCCACGCTGCCACTATACATAGCAACACAAAAGAAGGGCCACAAGTCATTGTCAGATGTGCACGACTATCTCTGCGTTTCCGCTGATTCTTTACAGTGCGCAAACCGACTTGAACCGCATCTGGAAGAGAAGGGCTCTCAAGACCCAAACCTTAAGAATATCCCGCCCGCACTCCTTCGATAAGAACGAACGGCCTGTCAAGCGCAAACTGTCCTGCCGATTCCGACCATCGTTTGCCAGTATTTCTCCTCCTTCCGCGCATTTTGCAGAAATCGGCACAATTTCCCTCCATGTTTCGACCCACAAGACAAGTGGTGGAGTCGAGAACAAGCGCGGTGGCCGTAGCCTTCCTGGTGGCGCGGTGCACGGCTTCGCCGAAAGGTCTGTTTTAGGGTGCGCGTTTGCGCGTAATGGGACTCAGCTTACTTCCCCGCAAACCTTACCAACCCATCCCTATAATCAATCGTCAGCTTCATGTTCGCCATGGCGCTGAAGCCAATCTGCCCTGACACTTCAATCCCCAGGTCTTTGCTGACGGAGTGAAGATCGACCGTGCTGATGCGGTCATTGCGGTTCACCTTGGCAAACCGGAGCGTTGCGTCGTCGGTAATAAAGGCGCTGTTCACCACTCCGCTGGCCCCGGACATGGGCGAATTGAAAGCCCGCATCTCCGGCATCAATCTTGCCAGCTCGGGTGAGATGGTGTTGGCGTTGGAGCCGCTATCCACCACAAACAGCCCCGTGGCTTTTTTTCCCACTTCGGTGGGAAGCAGCAAGAAATGGCCAAGAGTAAATGTTCGCGTGAAAGCTTCTGTCTGGGCCAGCTCGCCGTCATTGCTTCGCGATGCCATTGGCTCCAGCCGAAGCTTGCGCGCAGGCATATCCAGCGTGATCAGGTATTGCGAGAAGACATCCATGCCAATGATGCCGTCCACTTCCGCAATCTCTCGCGGCGTGGCCTGGACAAAGCAATCATGAAACTCAAGATCGCCAATCACAACCTTGTCGACCCACGCCTTGTAGCCAACCGCTGCGCCCGATTTGCCAATGCCTTCCAGCGCCTGCTCTGAAAGCTTGCTCGCGCCAATCTTTTCCGCCAGCTTGCGCGTGATGGTGATCCCTGAAGATCCGGTATCCACCAGCAGCGTCACCGTGGCCCGATCATTCAGCCGCACACGCAATCCGTAACCGCGCAGCACAAAGTGAGCGCCCACAGTCAGCGGTTCCATCTTTATTTCCGCGCGCTCCACATCGCGCGCGGGTATCCATGTCTTCCGTCCGGCCAAAGCTTTTACAAATTCTTTGTACTCGCGCTCATGCCGTTCTGCTTCCGGATCATTATGGAACTCAGCCAGATGCCGCTCCAGTGCCGCTACATTCTCCGGATAGCCCAGTCGGATGGCCCATTCATAGAACGCGTCGCTATCCTGGGGATCAAGTTCGTGTGCTTTGGCGATTGCTGCCTTTGCTTTGCTGTGGCGGGTATAAACGTCGTCAACTTTTCCCTGCCCCAGCCATGCGCGAGCACATTTGTCATCAAGCTTGAGCGCAGCCCGATATTCGTCTTCAGCTTGTGGGATCAAGCCGCGGCGGTAGTAAACGTCACCACGCTCGGCATGGATGGTTGCCGACTCCGGAAACCCTGCCAGCGCCTTCTGTGAGCTCTCCTCGGCGGCCTTAACGTCATCGGCTTTCAACAGACTGCGAACCAGCCCCGCATACGCTTCAGCGGATGGCTTGGCCTCAGCAATCTTTCGGAACGCAGCAGCCGCACCGCGAAAATCGGCCTGGCGAAAAAGCGTATGCGCATTGGCTAAGGCCGAGTCGTCCGGTGTAGGCGACGAGCCCTGCGCCCGCGACAATGTCGGCAGGATAAGTACTAGCAGCAATAACCAAAATGTACTCACAACCACAGAACGCATTGCCTGAGAATACTTGCCCTGCTTCGCATTGGCAAAGAACTCATTATTGGACGATTGTCGATCCGTGCAAATCAGTGTTATCCGTGTTTATCAGTGGTAAGGCTTTTCTCCGACATTTGCGCTTCGTGAGTACTCAAACCCCACTTCAACTATCGGACGATTTACAATACAAACTGCTCACCAGTGCGAAAGTGGCGGAATTGGCAGACGCACCAGACTTAGGATCTGGCGCCGCAAGGCGTGGGGGTTCGAGTCCCCCCTTTCGCACCATCAAACTTTCATTTGAATCGCAACAAACGCCCATACAGGGTCGCGTGAGTTTCATGCGATTTTCTTCTGAATTCTCACTGCATTTGCGGTGCACAGTTCCAGCTTGAAAACCGCGATCACGCCGATTTACTATTCCGCTCATCATGGGAGTCAGGACGATACAACAATTCTTCTTCACGATATTAGCGACCACGTTCCTTATCGCCAGCGCTGCCGCACCCCAGCCCACCGCAACCATTGAAAAGCCAAAATCCCGCACTGTGACCGGTGGCTTTTGCCGGATTCTCAGCAACAATACTTTCTCCGGCAACTTTGGCCCTAATAGCTCAATGCCCACGCTGGCCCTGACGATCGGCCCCGGCTCAACCATGGCCGACGCACTGCACGCCAATAAAGCCAACTTTGCCGGCCCCGGCACGTACAAGAATGAAATCATTGCCGTCTATCTGGGCAAAACCGCGCTGGAAGATAGCTACATGGGACTCGGCACCGTGGTTATCAATGTCGACAAACACTCTGGCACCTTTTCTTTGAACGACAAATCCGCTTCCGGACGCTTCGATTGTGGCGCGCCACCTGCATCCTGAGCGGCGAAGCCGGCCTTGTTACTCGTCCTTAAGCCCACGTTTTTCACGGTTTTGGCCGGACAGGTACTAGCACCTTTGCCTTCCAGCTCTGGATTGTATTAAGCCCAGAGATGTGGTGAAATCTGATACACCCAGTACGTCGTTTGGATACACTTTTGGCTCCAGCGACGGCCTCAGTCTGTCTATCTCATTGAAAAACAGCTTAAGGCCGATCAATTGCCTGCTAAGAGGGGATAAACCAAGCACGCGGGCCCGAAGACATGAAACATCAAGCCATTTTCGTCAGGATTATTACGGCCTTGCTCGCCTTGGTGAGCACGCACCTCTTTTCACAGCAGACTCCAGAGCAGGAAATTGCGCAGATCGTCGCGCAAAGCCAGCAGGCCCTAAGTGAGCACAATGAGCAAAAGGCCCTTTCGCTCGTCCAGCAGGGATTGATCAAATTTCCTAATCGCGAAGAACTGCAGATTGAGTTGGCCCGAATTTATGTGGAGCAAAAAAAAGATCGCCAGGCGATCGGCCTGTTGAACTCCATTCTTTTGGCCAACAGCTCCAGCCGTAACGCGAAGCTTGAACTGGCGCAGATTTTTGGCTACCGGGAAAATTACCGCGAATCTGACCGGCTCTACCGCGAACTGCTCGCCGCCGATCCCGATGATGAAACCGCGGCGCTTGGTCTGGTCCACAATCTGGCGCTGGAAGGTAAGCACGCGGAAGCTCGCGTCCAGTTGCAGCAGGCCTTTGCCCGGCATCCAGGCAGCCTCCAATTACAGCAATACAGTGATTATCTGGCGGCCGATCCTGCGGAAAGCCATGCACGCAAATTTCATCGCCTGCAAAACTCTGAATCGTTCTTCACGGACACTTCAGGAAACCGTTCTGTCTATTCCAGCCAGGGCGTGGTCTATCAATTCAGCAAAAACATCACCAGCCGCGTGGGCATGGATGAAACATCTCTGTGGAAGACCGGCACCTTCACTGAGACGGTGCTCTCTGGAGCCGCGGACACTCGCCTTCGCCTTGGCAAATATGTTGCCGTGCGCACCAGCCTGGGGGCCGTTCGCTTTGCCGATACCAGTAGCCAGCTTCTCTACGGCGGCGATCTTGAACTCTACCCGTTGAAAGGACTTTCTGTTTCCGGCGGCTTCGCGCGCTATCCAATTTCACCCACGTTTGATTCCACCGCGTTCGATCTGCTGGCCCACGGCTGGCATGGCCACCTTGATTATCACGGACATAATTTTTCCGTGGCGGGCAGCTTTTCTTTCACTCACTACTCTGACAGCAATCATGGCGAGCGCGAGTGGGGAGAAGTGTTGCGCTGGTTCCCCTGGCATGACAATCAGTTTGCTATCGGTGGCGGATATGCGTTCCGCCATATTCATTTCACCAAAGATCTCAACCATGGCTACTTCAATCCTAATCAGTACCGTAGCCACCTTGGCGCAGCCGGTTTCCGAATGCGTCTGGGAAAACATTATCGTGGCGAATATCTGGGTTATGGCGGCGGTGAAATTCTGGAGGACTTTGCCGGGTACTCGCCCGCTGGCGTAGCCGTGATGAAGAATGACTTTCTCTTTGGACCGTGGGACCTTGCCGCGGACTACACCTATTACCACCTCATACAGTCAACCGGCGCTTTCCGTACGAATGCTGTGAGCGTGACCTTGGGTTACAAGTTTTAACGACACAAGTTTTGAAGACACAAGTTTTAACGACACAAGTTTTGAAGACACAAGTTTTAAAGACACAAGTTTTAAAGACATAAGTTTTAAAGACATAAGTTTTGAATACAAAGTTGAAGACGCAAATTTCGATGGATGCAAGTTGTGGCCACAGTCCTAGCAGGCTGTAGAAAG
>Ga0207700_10002627_pt1 | contig 10341 bp, 10 predicted proteins | sample LARL82metaG_FD_184348 | JGI IMG/M metagenome (GOLD analysis project Ga0207700, IMG submission 184348) | Corn, switchgrass and miscanthus rhizosphere microbial communities from Kellogg Biological Station, Michigan, USA - LAR L8-2 metaG... | ecosystem: Host-associated > Plants > Roots >...
CGATGGACCGTACGCGGAAGCCAAGGAAACGATCGGCGGTTACATCATCATCGCGGCGGACAACCTCGCGAAGGCGGTCGAAATCGCCAAAGGATGCCCCGGCCTCGATCACGAAACCATCGTCGAGGTGCGGCCGATTGAGAAACTCCCCCCCATCTGATTCCATCGCCGGTTCCGCGTCGGCCACGGTCGCGACCGTGGTCGACCATCTCTTTCGGCGCGAGGCGGGCCGACTCGTGGCCATTCTCACCGGCCGATTCGGGCCGGAGCACCTGCATCTGGCGGAAGACGTCGTGCAGGACGCCCTCGGGAAGGCCATGCAGATATGGCCTTTTACGGGAGTCCCCTCGAATCCGACCGCCTGGATCCTGCAAACGGCGCGCAATCGCGCGCTCGACCAGGTGCGGCGCAACCGGTTGTGGGAAGGAAAACAAGCCATGCTTCTCCCGTTGGTCGAGGATTGCCTCAACTCGGCCACGCATGCCCACGCCCCGCGGTTCGAGGACGAGATCGAAGACAGCCAGCTGCGGATGATGTTTGTCTGCTGCCATCCCGGCATGCCGCCGGACGTCCAAGTGGCCTTGACCCTCAAAGTCCTGTGCGGCTTCGGCGAACGCGAGATTGCGGCCGCTTTTTTGGCCAGCGAGGCCGCCATTGCCAAACGCCTCGTGCGGGCGCGCCAGTATCTCCGCAACGAGCGGATCACGACCGATCTGCCGAAGGAAAAGGATCTGGCTCCCCGTGTCGCGGCCGTGAGGCAGGCGCTCTATTTGCTCTTCAACGAAGGCTACAAGGCATCCGACGGCCCCACCCTCCTCCGCGAGGAATTATGCGCGGATGCCATCCGCTTGGGCGAGCTGCTGGCGGCGCAACCCTCCGCAAGCCGGCCCGAAACCCACGCGCTGCTGGCGCTGATGTATTTCAACGCGGCGAGATTGCCCACGCGCACGGACAATGGAGGCCTCATCCGGACATTGGCCCGTCAGGATCGCAGCCTCTGGGACCGGGAGAAAATCCGCCTGGGCGTGGCCCACCTCGCCGCCTCGGGCAACGGACCGGCTGTAAGCCGGTATCACCTGGAGGCCGGCATCGCGGCATGCCACACGCTGGCCGCAAGCGACGCGGAGACGGATTGGCCGCAGATCCTCGGACTCTACGACGATCTGCTCGCGCACGATGCGTCTCCGGTGGTGGCGCTCAACCGCGCCGTTGCCCTGGCCAAAGTCGACGGCGCCATGGCCGGCTTGCGGGCGATCGAGACGATGGCGGGCGGAGACGCCCTTGAGAAGTACCATTTCCTTCACGCCGTCACCGGCCATTTGTGGCTGGAGGCGGGCGAGCGCTCACGGGCCCTCGCCAGCCTTCAGCGGGCCTTCGATCTCGCGACGCTGAAAATCGAGCGGGAGCATTTGGCCCGGCGCATGGAAGAAATCCGGGCCCAAATCGATTAAGCCGGCAGGCAGGTGGAGCGCTGGCGGCCAAGGCCGGGAATCTCGAGTTCCACCACGTCTCCGGGCCGCAGAAATTGGGGCGGCTTCATGCCTCCGCCAACGCCGGGAGGCGTGCCCGTGGACAGCACGTCGCCCGGCTCGAGGGTCATGAACTGCGAAAGATAATGGATGAGAAACGGCACATCGAAAATCATCGTGCGCGTGTTGCCGTTCTGGCGCTGCTGGCCGTTGACCCAGAGACGCAGGTCGAGCGCGGCCGGATCGGAGATTTCGTCGGGAGGGACGAGCCAAGGCCCGAGCGGATTGAAAGTGTCGCAGGACTTGCCCTTGGTCCACTGCCCTCCCCGCTCGAGCTGGAACGCGCGCTCGGAGACATCATTGGAAATGCAGTATCCGGCGATGCAGCGGAGCGATTCGGCTGGCGACGCCAAATATCGGGCTTCGCGTCCGATGACGACGCCCAGTTCGACTTCCCAGTCGGTCTTTTCCGAGCCGCGCGGGATGAGGATGTCGTCGTCGGGCCCCACCACGGCATTGGAAGCCTTCAGGAATACGATCGGCTCCCGGGGCACGGCCATGCCGGACTCGGCAGCGTGGTCGGAATAGTTCAGGCCGATGCAGACCACCTTGCCCGGACGCGGCACGCAGGGGCCGCGGCGCGCGCCCGCCGGCGCCAGCGGCAGCGATGCGGGGTCGAGCGCACGCAGGCGGCCGAGCCCGCCGGACTGGAAGAAATCAGGCGACCAGTCGGCAAAAAGCGCGGAAGCATCGCGCATCCGGCCGCTGGCGTCGACGAGGGCGGGCTTTTCCTGGCGGGGAGGACCGAAGCGGGCGAGGCGCATGATGGGAGGACCGAATCAGGAATGACAGGAGGATGGATCGACCCCTTATTGCCTAGCCAACTTTGGGGCCGGTCCGGGTCAAGCAAGTAACTTTCCTGCGGGAATTGCCGTCGAGCGCAGATGTGGTTTGCGCCACGACGCCCCGCTTTGTTTCCTTGGCGGCCTCCGTGGACACCTACACAAAGCTCCTGGCGCTCACCGCTCCGGTTTTCATCATCATCGGCGCGGGAGTGGCGCTTCGGCGCGTCCGCTGCCTCACGCACGAGGCGGACGAAAGCATCCTCAAGCTGGTGGTGAATCTCCTCTATCCGTGCCTGATCTTCGATTCGATCCTCGGCAACGCGGGACTGCGCACGCAGGGCAATCTGGTGTGGGCCCCGCTCGTGGGCTTCGTGACGATCATCCTCGGCTTTGGGGCCGCGTGGTGGGTGGGGAAAGCCCTGGGCCTTCGGATTGGAACGGGGCTTCGGACGTTTGCCTTCGCGATCGGCATCTACAATTATGGTTACATCCCGATTCCCCTGGTCAGCGCGCTTTTCGGCCGGGAAGAACTCGGCGTTCTACTGGTCCACAACGTGGGATGCGAGGCCGCCATCTGGACAGCGGGCATTTTTGTGCTCGCGGGGCTTTCCCTTCGCGAGGGCTGGCGGAAACTCCTCAACGCTCCGGTCGTGTCGCTCGCGCTCGCATTGCTGGCGAACGTCTTCCGTCTGAACGACCGTCTCCCGAGCTTCGTCTTCGACGCCATCCACTCCCTCGCACTTTGCGCCGTTCCCGTCGGGCTGCTGGTCATCGGGGCCACCCTCGATGAATACCTCGAGGAGCCCCAGCAGCTTTTCGACCTGCGAATCACCCTGAGCGCCTGCGCGCTCAGGCTTGGAGTGCTGCCGATCGCATTTCTCCTGATCGCGCGCGCCCTGCCCTGCTCAATCGCGCTCAAGCACGTGATGGTCGTGCAGGCGGCCATGCCAACGGGCATGCTGCTCCTCGTGATCACGAAGCGCTACGGCGGACAGACGCTGACGGCCGCGCAGATCATCGCCGGAACCACGGCTCTCGGGCTGATCGTGATCCCGCTCTGGATTCAATTCGGGCTTCGGTTTGTCGGTGGATGAAACTGTAAGCTCACGCGGAGACTTCTCTCAAACCAACCGATCGAATCAAAATGAAAATCATCGATATCGCCTTCACTTGCTACGCAGTGAAGGGGCTCAAGGCTGCCCAAGCCTTTTATGAAGGCGTTCTCGGGCTCAAGCCGACCAAGACCTATTATATGAGCCCCGACCAGGAGCAGGGCATGGTGGAATACGACCTGGGCGGAGGCACCTTTTCCATCGGTTGCGGTGCGCCGATGTTCAAGCCGGGCGGCAACAATGTGGCCGTGGCTCTGGAAGTTGAGGACTTTCCCGCGGCAATGCAGCGGATCTCAGAACGTCAGGTTAAGATTTTAATGGAAGCGATGGAATCACCGGTCTGCTGGATGGCGCTCATCGAGGATCCCGACGGCAATCCCATCATGCTTCACAGGCGGAAAAATCGGTAACGCTTCCGCTGCCTTTCACGGCCTGTCGTTCGGTGTCTCGGTTTATCGTGATGAAGTTTAAGATGCTTACAACAGATCTGCGCTGACGGTTACTTAGCCTGCCTTTCGGACTAGCTGATCGATTGTCCCCATCGGCAAGAACACCCTATTCGAATAGCCGCCCAAGGCAGAAAAACCGAATTTTCGATAGAATCCCAACGCAGCGTCATCTTTGTAGCCGACGATCGGGTCACGCGGAGTATTGGGAATCGCTTTCACGGCGATGCGGCAGACACATTAGAAGCGTCGCCGTGAGAGCGATTCCACGTCAAGTGTGGGGCTAGCGGGTTGCTGTCAAAGGCTGGACTCTAACGGACTGCTGCGCACGGTTCGGGCGCCCGTCGGCACACCAGTACAAGATCTTGGATGTCGGCCGTGTCTATCAAACCCTGCGTAAAATGGAGCGGTTTTTGAAAGAAAATACCGAGCGGCCGAAAAACCCAGTTAAACCACCACATCGCCATCGCCGGGCGGTTCGCCAGCCACCACATACCCTTTTTGACGATCCAGCTGTTGGACGGCTTCATCCCGAAGCCGGCGGTTTTTTCGAGGATAAATCCGAATTCCGAAAACAGCGCCAGCAATTTACCGGGATCGTACCGGCGCACGTGCCCGACGATATCGTCAAAATCTGTCCAGAAAGCGGCATGAAGGGGTACGGAACACACCAGCGTGCCGCCCTGCTTAAGAATCCGGCCTATTTCCATGAAGACTCGCCGATCGTCCTCGACGTGTTCGATCACGTCGAAAGCAGCAACTAGATCGAACTCGCCGTCGCGGAACGGAAGCGTTGCCATTTCTCCAAACTCGGCGATCCCACCGTGCGCATTGAGCTTGTGAATCGCATGCGCGCTCAAATCGATGAAATGCGTTCCCCTGATCGGTAGCCGGGGATGCAGTCCCGGACCGAGCTCCAGCCGAGCGGGGGTCGAAGGCAGCAACGCCGAGATCAGCGGCCACGTATTGAATCGTTCCGGGCGTTTGAGTCGCGCCCGTGACCACAGGCCGTCGTAGAAATCCCGGTTCTTCGCTGTTATCGAGGTGCCCAGTCGCTGCGCCATAAAAATACGAATTCCTCTCAGCGGTGGCAAAATGCCTTTGCTGGTCGATGATTCATTGAAAACCTACTCGACTTAGCCGTTTAGGACAAGCGGATCGGCGACAAAGGTTTTCGGCTGGAGTTCACATGGGGCTGCACCACGTTATCAGCATGCATCCGCACCCAACGCTGGCCGCGGGCGATCACCTGCTCCACGCGGCCTGCGGCACAGCTGCTCAGTGAAGGCCCACGCCGCCCGGTGAGCTGTGCCCTACCTTGCCGCATGTCCTTCCGCGCGATCTACCATCTCGCAGCCTATTACGTCACGCTGCTGCTGTTTGGCGTGTTCGGACTGGAGTTGAGCCTGCTCGGCCTGTTGACGGGCTGGCTACCGGCCGCGGAGCCGACGGAGCGGTTTTTTCGGCTGCTGATCCAGCAACACTTTGCACTCTTCCAATGGTGGTGCGCGCGGACCCGCCTCGTTTTCGTGAACTATCGCGGATTCGAACGCCTGCCCCGTGGGGGGCTGGTGCTGGCGGCCAATCATCCTGCGCTGATCGACATCACATGCCTGCTTTCGCGCATGCCCGGGGCCGTCTGCATTTTCAAGCCAGCCATCCGGCGCAATCCCGTGCTCGGCGCCGCCGCCCGGCGCGCGGGCTATCTCGGCAACGACGGCGGACACGACCTCGTGCGAAGCGCGTCCGACCTGGTCGCCTCCGGCAACACGCTTGTGATCTTCCCCGAGGGCGGGCGCACGCCTCCGGGCACGGCCCTGCTCCCGTTCAAGCCCGGCTTTGTCCTCATCGCACGGCGGGCCCACGTGCCGATCCAGCTCGTGAGAATCTCCACCGATTCCAACGTCCTCACGAAGGGACGCGCGTGGTGGCGGCTGCCGAAATTTCCCGCGCACGTTGAGGTGGCCCTGGGGCCGCTGATCCCGAGCGACACGGGAGGCGGCGCGAGGGAGTTAACGGCCGAGATCGAGGCGTGGTATCGCGCCGGCCCGGCCGGCGATACGGATTGGGCGCCCGCGTACCGGCGAGCGTTCGTGTGACCGTCATTCGTCGCATGCTCGAGCGGCTTCGCGCGCCGGACTATCGGCGCGTCGTGCCGGACGCGGAGCAGCTGTCAAGGCACAGCCATTGAAGGTGGCCCCTGCGACGACCGCGCCGAGCACGGCGCCGGCCAAGACGTCGAGCACGACATGCTGACGGACCGCCACTGTCGAATAGAGGATGCCCGCGCACCAAAGCCAGTTGAGCGCGCGGATCGCCCGGCCCGCGTTCATCCCGCGCAGGAGGCGCTCGAGGCGGCACGCGGTGAACACCGCGAACGCCACGTGAAGCGAGGGGCAGGCGTTGCCCGCTGCGTCCGCCGCCTTGAGGAGCGCAAAGCCGGGCTGTCTCGTCCAATCCGCGTCGGGCGGCGGGACCGCCGTCGGCCAAAGGAAGAAGATGCCCAGGCCGATCCCGGCGAGCGCGACGGCGGCTAGCGCATAGGACGCCAGCTCGCGACTGTCACGCAGAAGCGCCGGCACCAGCGACACGTAAAGCCATAGCGAGAAATAGACGGGCAGCAGATGCGGCTGAAATTCAATCAGTCGGTCGCCGGCCACCAGCGGCATCACGGTGACAGGGAACAGCGGATGCCGGAGCAGCAAAAAATAGGCCAGGAAGAAGCCGATCATCCCGAGTGCCGTGCCGGCCATCTTCGTCAACCACCGGGCTCGCATTCGTGAAACGGCCTCCCGGATCCAGTCGGCGTGCGGGCGGATTCGCGGCGAGTCCATGGGTAGGGAGTAGGTCAGGTCCAACGCCGAAAAACATGGCAGACGTTGCTTCCGCCGAAGCCGCTGCTGTTGTTCAGAACCTGCCCAGGCGCGGTGTCGAGCGTCGTTCGCGGCAGGTCGAGGCCCGCGCACGCCTCGTCGGGATCGACAAGGTGCGCGTTCCCCGGAATGAAGCCGTCGGCGAGCGCCAGCGCGCAGAAGGCTGCTTCCATCACGCCGGACATCGAAAGCGGATGTCCGGTGAGACCTTTCGTGCTGCTGACCCGCGGTCGGACGCCATTTCCGGAGAAAACCCGCCGAAGGGCAAGCGCCTCCGAGCGGTCGCCCGCTGGCGTGGAAGCGGCGTGGGCATTCACGTAATCAATGCCGGCGGGCCCGACCTCGGAATCGGCGAGGGCCCGGCGCATGGCCTCCGCCAGACCGGCGCCTTCCGGGTGCGGGACGGCGACATTGTATCCATCAGCAGCCTGGCCCCAGCCGGCCATCTCCGCGTATATGGGGGCGTTCCGCTTGAGCGCCAAATCGCCATCCTCCAGGACTAGGCAAACGGCGCCGCCTGCCCCGACAAAACCATCACGGCTGCGATCGAACGGGCGGGATGCAGTCGCCGGGTCCGAATTGACCGACAATACGCGCATGGCGGAAAAAGGCAGGATCGTCTCCGCATTGGCCTCCTCGGCGCCGACGACCAGCATTCGCCGCTGCCGGCCGAGCCGGATATCGTCGAGCGCGCAGCCAAGCGCGTGGCTCGAGGACGCGCAGGCGGAAGCAAACCCGCCGACAGCGCCGCGAATGCCATAGTGCGCGGCAAGGTTGAAATTCAGCGTTCCCGCGATGGAAGAGAGCACGCCCATCGGATTGCCGCGCTCGCCGCGAACGCCGTGCATGTGCGCAAGATGGTGGTGGAGCAAGAAGGCGGAACCAGCGGAGGCGCAGTAAAGTCCGGTGTCTCCGTCCGTGATGTCGGCGGCGGCCAGCCGGGCATCGCCCAGCGCCTGTTCCACGGCGCAGATAGCGTAAAGTCCGTGGGGCGGAAGGCTGCGCAAGGTCTCGCGCGGCAATTCGTAACCCTCCGGAAAACGCCAATCCCTCCAATCCGGAGAAGTCGCCGTGAAATCTTTGATCGTCCCCGCGACCGTGACCGGCAGCTTGGGATTGGCAAGAAACTCCACCCGTTCGAGTCCGTGGTGCAGGGTGCGCAGGCTTTGTGTCACCGCCGCGCGGTCGTTGCCAATGCTCGTGACGAAGCCAAGGCCCGTGATGACCGCCTTGCGGCTCATACCGTCGGTTTTAATCCGGCGGCATGGGCGGCGAGCTTTCGGCGCACGAACGCTCGCAAATCCCCGATGGTGTGCACGGCGACAATCTCGGCATTGGTAATGTTCACTTGAAAAAGATCCTCGAAGAAGAACACCATCTCCGTGATAGCGATCGAATCGAATCCGAGATCGCCAATCAAGGCCGCCGAGTCATCCGGTGCCTCTGCGGGGCGGCGTGCCTTTTCAGGAGTATGGTCGAGCAGCACCGCGACGACGACCGTGTCGGCGGCGGCAAGGTCACCAGCGGCGGCGAAACGTTCATAGGCCGCGCGCACTTCGAGCGGAAAGTGCCGCAGGATGACATTTCGTGCGCCGTCGCGGGGCACTGTTTTCGACGGGAGCTGCGTCATGTCTGCCATCTGAGGATAAGCGGGCGAGCAAGAACTCTAGTTCCGTCACCGAGAGATAACGAGCATTATATAAATATCGATCACGCAATTGCCCGCGGGCGTGTCGTCGCCGTGGATATCAGCGAATCGAACTACCGAGAGTTCGAGGCGGGCAAGCGCCGCCGGATTCGTCAGGGGTTCTATCTCGTAAACCTGGCGTTCGGCTGCCGCGCGCGGGTCGCGAAGTTCTTCCGGATGGGCTTGCCGTAGAGCCAGCCCGATACTCTAAAAATGACTTCCCTTGAGGAATTATTCGTGAATTGGGAGACGACGAACGAACTGAGAATCGGGGAGGCCGCCCGTGACGTTCACGGAGATGAGGGCCGGAAGCCCGGATAAGGACCCATCTTGAATCCTCCCCCGGCCTGCGTAAGCTCATCCGTTATCATGCGAGCCATCCGGATTCATGAAACGGGGGGAGTGGAGAAACTGCGTTGGGACGACATCCCGGCGCCGGACGAGGTCCGGATCAAAGTCGCGGCGGTCGGCGTCAATTTCATCGGAATCTACCAGCGCACCGGTCTCTACTCGCTGCCCCTGCCGGGTGTTCTCGGAATGGAGGCTGCGGGCACGGTCACCGCGGTCGGGGCGAACGTGCGCGGCCTGAAGGTCGGCGACGCCGTGGGCAGGCTGAACGTGCGGATCGGCGCCGAATTCCCGCTGGAACGCGCGGCGGATGCCCAGCGCGCCTTCGAGGGGCGCCAGACGACCGGCAAGGTCCTCCTCGTTCCCTGATGCGCCGCTCCCGCCCGTTTCTCGCCAGTGTCGCCGCCCTCGCCCTGGCGACGGCCCTCCATGCCCAGGAAGTCCCCTCCACGTTGAGCGACGTGCCTTACCTGGAGGCGGGCCGGACCGAGAAGCTCGATCTCTATCTTCCGGAGCGGGCGCCCGACGATCCGCCGGCGCCGGCGGTCGTTTGGATCCACGGCGGCGGCTGGCTGAGCGGGAGCAAGTCCGCCACCCGCGAGCAGAACGTCGGCTACAATCTCTCGGCGGCCGGCTACGTGGTGGCGAGCGTCGCCTACAAGCTCGGCCCTTCCTCGTGGCCGACCAACCTCTACGACTGCAAGAATGCCGTGCGCTTCCTGCGTGTGAACGCTGCGAAGTACCACCTCGATGCCGACCGGATCGCGGTGATGGGCGGCTCGGCTGGCGGGCACCTCGCCCTCATGATGGGGCTCACCGCGGGCGAAGGCACGCTGGAGCCCAAGGCGCCCTATCCGGGCATTTCCGATGAGGTCAGCGCGATCGGCGATTTCTACGGCATCACCGATCTGCTCACCCGCGAGGAGGTTGACAAGGAGGGCCATGCGCTCGGTCAGCCCACGGCCGGCATGGAAAAGGTATTCGGCAAAAGCCGCACCGAGGACCCGACACTGTGGAAAGACGCGTCGCCGGTGAACCACGTCCATCCCGATTCCCCGCCGGTGTTCATCACCCAGGGTTTCGCGGATCCCACGGTCGACCACCACCAGTCCATCGAACTCGACCGCATGCTGACGGCCCAGGGCGTCCCGCACGAGATGATCCTGCTCCCGGACGTCGGACACACCTACGACCTGACCACCTGGAACAAGAAGCCACTGCCGCGCGATCTGCGGTCGGACGTGATCGCGTTTCTCCAGCGGTACGTGGGGATTCCCGCCCACGGCGTGCCTCCCGGCCCGATCGCCGCGAGCCCGCGCCTTGAGGTTGACCTCGACCAGGGGTGGAAATTCTTCGGCCACGATAACTCCCATAGCCCGGAGCCCGGATTCGACGACTCCGGCTGGCAGTCGGTCGCTGTGCCTCACACCTGGACCGCCCAGGACGGCCAGGACGGCGGGTCGAACTACCGCCGTGGCGGCTCCTGGTACCGCCGCCATGTGACGATCGATAGCAGGTTCCAGGGCAAGCAGCTCTACCTGCAGTTCGACGGCGCCGCCTT
>Ga0207700_10002628_pt1 | contig 10341 bp, 6 predicted proteins | sample LARL82metaG_FD_184348 | JGI IMG/M metagenome (GOLD analysis project Ga0207700, IMG submission 184348) | Corn, switchgrass and miscanthus rhizosphere microbial communities from Kellogg Biological Station, Michigan, USA - LAR L8-2 metaG... | ecosystem: Host-associated > Plants > Roots >...
GCCCAGTGCTAGCCCCGACCCCGCCGCCCCACCCAACCGCGAGCGCTGAGCGAGGGAGCAACCATGGCAGCAATTGCAGCTGAGCGTTACACCGGCGCCAGCATCAAGCGGTCCGAGGACCCGCGCATCCTCACCGGCGCGGGCCGGTACGTCGACGACATCAAACTGCCCGGGATGCTGCACGCCGCGTTCGTGCGCTCGCCGCTGGCTCACGCTCGTGTGGTCACGGTGGATGTCTCGGCCGCGCGGGCACTCCCAGGAGTCGTCGCGGTGTTCACGGGAGCAGAACTGGAAGAGATAACAGTCCCGGGCCCGGATGCGCTGATGACTCTCATCGGTGGTGACGGGCCCACTCCGGAGTTCACCCTGCTCGCGACCGACAAGGTGCGCTTCGCGGGAGACCCGGTGGCGATCGTCGTCGCCGAGAGCCGTTACGTCGCCGAGGACGGCTGCGAGCTTGTGGAGGTGGAGTATGACGACCTGCCTCCGGTCACGAACGCATCGTTTGCTCTCGACCCGAGCAGCCCGCCGCTGTTCGCCAATCTGGGTGACAACATCGCCCGCCCCCACTCGCGCAGCGAATCCGGTGACGTCGCGGCTACGTTCGCTGAGGCTGACCGGATTTTCGACTTCCGCATCGGCGTGCACCGCCACCAGAACGTGCCCATGGAGGGACGCGGCTGCGTGGCGAGCTACGACGCCGACCGGGATGTCATGACCGTCCACGCGGCGACGCAGAGCGTCCACGTCAGCAAGATCGCCGTCGCCATGCGCCTCGGCATGGAGCAGGACAAGGTGCGGGTCCTGGCCGGCGACATCGGCGGCTCGTTCGGCCTGAAGATCGGCGCATCAAGGGAAGAGCTCGCAACGGCAGCGGCTTCACGTGCGCTACGCCGGCCCGTCAAGTGGGTCGAAGACCGTGGCGAAAACCTCACCACCTCGGGACAGGCACGCGAGGAGAGCTTCGACGTCCAGGCTGCCGTCAGCAACGACGGCGACCTGCTCGGGCTGGACGTGAAGATGGTCATCGACACGGGCTCCTACCCCAGTTTGGGGGTGACGGTTCCGGCAATCGTCGAGGCCATGCTGCCGGGTCCGTACAAGCTCGCGGCCCTGGGTTTCGAGTCGACCGCGGCCATCACGAACAAGGCGTCGTATGTTGCCTATCGCGGCCCCTGGGCGTCGGAGACGTTCGTGCGGGAGCGCATCCTCGACCTCATCGCAAAGGACCTCGGCCTCGATCCGCTCGAGATCCGGCTGCGTAACGTCGCCCCGCGCACCGATCCGCCGGCCGTCATGATTACGGGGCGCCCGCTGGCCGGAGTCACTTCCAGAGAGTCGCTGGAGCGGATCGCCCAGCTCGTGGACTTTCCCGCGTTCCGGCGCCGGCAGGCCGAAGCGCGAGCCCAGGGTCGTTACCTCGGCATCGGCATGGCAACGTTCATCGAGGCCGCTCCCGGCCCGCGCGAGCCGGGGGGTCCCAGTGGCCCGCTGGGCACCGAGTCCATGCGCCTCCGGCTCGAGGAAGACGGCATCGTTGCGCTGTTCACCGGGCAGATGCCGCACGGCCAGAGCCACCAGACGACCCTTGCCCAGATCGCCGCCGACGAGTTCGGCGTGCCGTTCGAGCAGGTCCGCGTCGTGGTCGGCGACACCGACGTCGTCCCGTTCGGGCTGACCGGCGGCAGCCGGTCGGCGACCATGACCGGAGGCGTGGCCCTGCACGGCGCCCGGGAGCTCAAGGCCAAGGTGCTCGATTTCGCGTCGCATCTCATGGAAGCCAGCGTCCGGGACCTCGAGATCGTCGATGGTCAGGTCGGGGTGCGCGGTGACCCAGCGAGTGCCATCGCCGTGGGCGAGGTCGCGCGGCGTGCGGCATCGGGCGAGTTCGGTCCGGACGTGGACGCCAATCTCGAGGTCGAGGCCGCGTTCGACGGCGGCGAAGGAGGCTGGTCCGGCGGCACTCACTGCGCCATCGTCGACGTCGACGTCGAGACCGGCATCGTGGCGGTGGAGCGGTACGTCGTCGCCGAGGACTGCGGCGCGCTCATCAACCCCGCCGTCGTCGATGGTCAGATCCGGGGCGGAGTCGCGCAGGGCATCGGCGCGGTACTGCTCGAACGAACGGCGTACGACGAGGACGGCAACTGCCAGTCAGCCACGTTCATGGACTACCTGGTGCCGACGGCCTGTGATATCCCCCGCATCGAGATAGAGCACCTCGAGACCGTGCCCCTCGACGCCGACGTCAACTTCCGCGGCGTGGGCGAGGGCGGCATGATCGTCGCACCGCCCACGATCGTGAACGCGATCGAGGACGCACTCTCGCCCTTCGGCGTGCGGATCTACGAGCAGCACCTGCCGCCGGCACGCATCCTGGAGCTCATCGCCGCGGCGGACTGAGCCGCCAGGCCCGCGGCCGGCGGCTAGCTGGCGGCCTGCTCGATGAGGTGGGCGGCCTTGTTCAGGCCATCGCTGGCCTGGATCGTGGCGGCCGCGGCGGCGAGCCGGCGGTGCAGGTCGTCGTCGGTGAGCAGCCGGTCCAGTGCGGCGTGCATCTGGGCGTCGGTGAATTTGTAGGTATCGAGGCGGACGCCCAGGCCGAGTTCGTCCATCCGCTGCGCGTTGTCGTACTGGTCCCAAAAAAGTGGCAGCACGACCATTGGCTTGCCGTGGTGCAGGCACTCGGTGACGGTGTTGTTGCCTCCGTGGGTGATCACCAGTTGGCAGCGCGGGAGAATCGAGGTCTGGGGCAGGAACTCGGCACCGGCCATGTTCGGCGCCAGCTCGATCTCGGCGTGCAGGGGGCCCATGGACACCAGGTAGCGGTACGGTGTCGCGGCCAGGCAGCTGATCACCCGCTGCATAAGCGGCACATCGGCCGACCCGAGCGAGCCGAGCGAGAAGTAGACCAGCGGGCCCTGGCCAGCGGCGAGGGCCCCGGGCAGGGTGAACTGCTCATCGGTCCGCCGCACCGAGGAGTCCAGCCGGTGCCAGGACGACGCCAGCGGCCGGGCGCGTGGGTAGTCGGCCAGTTCGGGGTAGACGTACAGGTTGAGCGCGCCTGGGTGGATGAACTCCAGGTCCGGCAGTGGCGGCGCGCCCTGCTCGGTGACCCATGCGTTGAACTCTGCCCAGACCGGCCGGTGCACGCGCTCGTATTCGTCCCGGAACGACTGCCAGCCGGCCGGGTCGCCAGCCGGGTACCCGGAGAAGGCCGGCGGGATGCCTGGATCCTTTACTTCCAGTGGGTTGCAGGACACGATGCGCACGAACGGCACCCCGGCGGTCATCAGGGCCGGGAAGCCAACCACATTGTCCTCGACGATGACATCCGGCCGGGTGCGCTCGATGATCTGTGCCAGCTGCGGCTGGCAGTACTGCGCGCCGCCGATGAGCTCCTCCCAGACCGGCCGCACCCACGTGTCCAGCTGCTCGATCGTCGGCTTGCGGAACTCTGGCGCGGTGTCGCGGACGAAATCCTTCCAGAACTGCCCGGCGCTCTGGTCGGCGGCGGCGGGTGGCGCCAGGTCGACAAGGTCCTCCTCGAAGCCAAGCGGCTCCAGCCGCCCCTTCCAGGACGCCTCGGCCGCGAACACGACCCGGTGGCCGCGGCGGCGCAGCACATCCCCGATCCCGATGCAGTTGTTGGTCGGCCCGTACGCACTCTCGGGCATGAACAAGATCGTCAGCGGCCGGTCGCTCACAGCTAGCTCCCCTACAGCGCTCGAACCAGATCGCAGATCCGGCCGGGCCACCGATCCCGGCCGGCCAGCACAACCGCACTGGAGTGAGCACCCTAACGCCTCGCAGGCGGCCGGGCAGTGTCAACGACGGCATCGCGTGCGGCACGTGTCGCGGGCAGGGCCGCGACATCCAGGGCGAAGAAAGTCGTCTTCACCCCATTTCCACATGAGCTGCGTGCCGAGTTCACGACCGCCTGGTAGGTGGAGGGGCGGGGCGGTGTTCCCGGGCCAGGCCGGGCGGCCGGGTAGGGGTTGACGGATGGGTCTCTGCGGTGCGCAGATCCTGCCGCGCGTGGTGCAGGTGACGTGCGGCAGGAAACCCCTGGAGCCAATGCGGCGCCAATGACGCAGCCGCCGCTACGCAATTCGGCCGGCATACGCCGGCCGTCCCTGGTCGGACGGGACGGCGAACTCGCTGCGCTGGACGAGCAGGTGGCCCTCGCCCGCGCGGGTGCGTTCCGTGTCGTGCTGGTGACCGGTGAGCCTGGCATCGGCAAGTCCCGTCTGGTCAACGAGCTGGCTGAACGGCAGCGAGACCTTGCGCTCGTCGTCGGCTCGCGGGCCTTCGAGTTGGGGATGACGTATTCGCTGGCGCTGTGGGTCGAGGCGTTCGAGCGGCTGCTCGGCTCGGCACCCACTGCCGAGGTGCGGCGGCTGTGCGGGTCGTCGGTGCGCGACCTCGCACTCGTGCTCCGGTCGGCCCGGCGGGCGCTTGGCGGCGGTCAGGATCGGCCGGACCCTGAGCTCGATCACGAGCCGGATCCCGAATGGTTGCTTCGAGCGATGACGGAACTGCTCGACAACCTCAGCGCCGACAGCCCGGTAGTCGTGGTCCTCGACGATGTCCATAACGCCGATGCGTCGTCGTGGCAGGCGCTGTACCACATGGCTCGCCAGCTTCCGGACCGCCCGGTGCTCGTCCTGGCCACCGCGAGGATCGCCGATCTGGCCCAGCATGCGGTCGCCGGGCAGGTGCTCGTGGGGCTTGAGCAGGACGATGTCCTCGTCCGGCTCGAGCTGCAGGCGCTGAGCGACGAGTCGGTGGCGGCGCTGGCCCGCGCCGTTCTAGGGGTCGGCGACGTGCCCCCGGCACTGGTGTCCTGGCTGGCCAGGCGATCACGGGGCTATCCGCTGTTCGTCATTGGGCTGCTGCGCGCGCTGCTCGAGGGAGGTGCCGACCTCACCCAGCCACGGCTCTCCCGGGTTCCGGAGAGTCTCGCTGGCCGAGTTGCCCTGCTTGTGGGCCGCCTCGGCCCAGCAGACCGTGAGCTGCTGGAGGTCCTCGCGGTGATCGGCGGCCGGGTCGACCTCGACGACCTGGCGCGGGTGCTCGGCCGGTCGCTCGACCGGCTCGGAGTCCCGCTGGAACGGCTCACCCGGTCGCGGCTTGTCGTCGAGTACGAGGCGGCCCACCGGCTGAGCTATGAGATCGCCCATCCGCTGATTCAAGATGCCGTCTACGAAAGCATCGGTGGTGCCCGCCGCCGTACCTTCCACCGGCTGGTTGGCCGCGCGCTCGTCGCAGCCGACAACTTTGGTGCAGCTGCGCCGCACTTTCTCCGGTCCGCCGACTCTGGTGACCCGGAGGCGGTGGACACCTTGGTCCGTGCGGTCCGGCAGGCAGAGGAGCGCAACCTCTACCAGGAGACGCTGCCCCTTCTTGCCGCGCTGCTCGACGTCCTGGACCCGGACGACCAGCGCTGGCTCGATGTACTCGAGGCCATGACCTGGCGGGCGGATTGGGTCATCGACCATCTGGTGGAGAACGGCGCGGCCACCGCCATCGCCGTCATGCGGCGGATCGAGCGGCAGCTCGCCGGCTCTGGGGATCGGCTCCGGGAAGGGATCGTGCAATTCCGCCTCGCGAGCTTCCTGGCGATCGGAGCCGGCGAGCCGGCCCAGGCGGCAGAGGCGTGCCAACGGGCCCAGGAGTTGTTCGCCACCGAGGGGCATGCTGACCTGGCCCTGCTTGCGCTCAATGAGCTGGGCTGGATCCGGTACTGCGCCGGCGATCTGCCCGGCCACCGCGCCGTCGCCCTGGAGGTATGCGAAAGGGCCGAAACACGCGGCGACCGGATGGCGCTGATCCAGTCGCTCGGGGCGCTCGGCTGGGTCGCCGCCGTCCAGGGCCGGTTCGGTGAGGCAGACAAGTATCTGCGCCGCAGCACGGATCTCGCCCGGGCAGCGGACAAGCGCTACCGGTACGCGTGGAACCTGACGATGTCGGGGCTCGTCTGTGCACTGGCTGGCAGACTGACCGCCAGCCGGGCGACGTTCGAGCGGGCCATGCACAACCCCGAGGCAGGCGACGGGGTGACAGCAGAGGTTTTTGCCCAGTGTGACTGGTTGTCGGGCCGACTCGATGATGCGGTCCGGCGGGTCTCTCAGAGCGCTGCGCGTCGACCGCTGGCCGACAGTCGGCGCCGGGCCTGGGCGGCGGCGTTCGCCGCCCGGGCGGCCGCCGAACGCGGCCAGCCGGATGCCGCCGCGCGACTGCTCGCGCTCGCCTCGGCAACTTACGACCGTCCCGACGACGTGCCCGGATGGAGCAGCTGGCTGCCATGGGCGGCCGGTTCCATGGCTGCCTTGGCCGGTGATCCGGCCGCCGGGCACGACCTGCTCGATCATGCGGCGGGCAGGTTGCGCGCCATGGACGCCGCAGCGTTCGAGGCCATCGTCCTTGTTGACGCGACAGAGGCTGCCGCCACGGCCGGGCGGGCGGATGCCGCTGTCGCTCACTCGCAGCGGCTCGCAGAACTCAGCCAGACGATCGAGGGGGAGATGGTTGGGCCGCTGGCGCGGCTTGCCCGGGCACATGCGCTACTCGCCACAGGCAGCGCGGCCGTCGCCGCCGCCTCCGCCGCCGAGGCCGCGGATGCCCTGGACCAGCTCGGCTACAGGCTCTTCGGCGCGATGGCCGCCGAGGTCGCCGGAAACACGGCAGCCTCCGGCAGCGCCGCCATCGACATGCTCGCCCGGGCGGCTAATTCGTACCACGGGTGTGGCGCGGTCGTGCGCCGGGATCGGGTAGCCAGGCGGCTGGCCAGTCTCGGCCACCGCGGGCGGCGTGCCGCGGTGGCGGGCCGCGGTCCGGCCGCGCTGACGCCGAGGGAGCTAGACGTCGCCCGGCTGGCGGCACGTGGCCACACTGCTGCGGAGATCGGCCGCCAGCTGTTCATCGGCACCCGGACGGTCGAAACGCATCTGGCTCATGCCTGCGCCAAGCTGGGCTGCCGCGGCAAGCGCGAGCTTGTGCGTTTTGCCGGCGAATTCGACCGCACCCCGGAAGCTCCGTAGCCCAATCCGTACCCGCTACGGATGCCGCCCGGCAAAACGGCGGCGATCCTGCTCATACCAGATGGCGCGGAGGACCGCCGTGACGCCCAGGCTGAGCGCCTCATGTCACAGCCGTCAGGTGCCCAGGCGCTGTCGTGAAATGCAACCAAGCGACACATTCCGACGGGAGAAGCAAATGTCCCAGACACAGGACCCCACGTTCTACCGCACCCCGGCCGACGCGATCGCGGCACCGCCGGAGCGGCTGGCCTACGTGGCCGCGTTCGACCCGGCCGGCCAGGCGAAGGACGCCATGACGGTGCTCGACTGCGACCCGGCGTCGCCCGGCTACGGCCGGGTCGTCGGCTGGAGCGAGTTGCCCACCGCCGGCAACGAACTGCACCACTTCGGCTGGAACGCATGTTCCAGCGCCCTGTGCCACGAGGGCCACGGCGGCCGCGACACCCCACTGGAGCGCCGCTACCTGATCGTGCCCGGCCTGCGCTCCTCGCGCACCTACGTGCTGGACACCAAGCCCGACCCACGCAACCCTCGGGTGGTCCACACCATCGAGGCCGACGAACTGGCCGCCAAGGCCGGCTACTCCAGGCCGCACACCCTGCACTGCGGGCCCGGCGCCATCTTCATGTCAGCTCTCGGCGGCGCGAACGGCAACGACGGCCCCGCCGGAATCGCACTGCTGGACCACGACACCTTCGACGTCATCGGCGCCTGGGAGATGGACCGCGGCGACCAGTACCTCGGCTACGACGTGTGGTGGCACCTGGGCCACGACACGGTAATCACCTCCGAGTGGGGCACGCCCTCGATGATCGAGAACGGCCTCAACCCCGAGGACCTGCTCGGCCGCAAGTTCGGCCACCACCTGAACTTCTGGTCCATGTCCGAGCGCACGCTGACCCAGCGGGTCGACCTGGGGGATGAGCACCAGATGGTGCTGGAACTTCGGCCCGCTCACGACCCGTACAAGACCTGGGGCTTCACCGGCGCAACAATCAACGTGAATGACCTGTCCGGGTCGGTGTGGCTGTGGCACCGCGACGGTGACCGCTGGGCGGCCCGCAAGGTCATCACCATTCCGGCCGAGCCGGCCGACGCCGACGACCTGCCGCCGGCGCTGCAGCCGTTCGGCGCCGTCCCGCCGCTGATCACCGACATCGACCTCTCGGTCGACGACCGCTGGCTGTACGTGTCCTGCTGGGGCACCGGAGAACTGAAGCAGTACGACGTCAGCGATCCCTTTGCCCCCCGCGAGACCGGTTCGGTCCGGCTCGGCGGCATCGTGACCCGCCAGCCGCACCCCGCTGCGCCAGGCCAGCCGCTCGGCGGCGGGCCGCAGATGATAGAGATCAGCCGCGACGGCAAGCGCGTCTACCTGACCAACTCGCTGTATGCAGCCTGGGACGACATATTCTACCCAGGCGGAGTAGGCGCCTGGCTGGCGAAGCTCGACGCGGACACCAGCACCGGCGGGCTGGTGGCCGACGAGCGGTTCTTCCCCCATGGGGATGAGTTCCGGGGGCTGCGGGTCCACCAGGCCCGGCTGCAGGGCGGAGACGCCTCCAGCGACTCCTACTGCTTCACCCGGTAACGGCCGGACACGGGCGGACCAAGGGGCTGTCGGCGATGAACGGCCATGCGGTACACGCGCCCGGACCAGGCGCCTGGGCGCACGTCCCTGCCGTGCTGCCAGCCCCGGTGCTGGCCGGCGCCGGCCTGGTAGCGGCCGCGACCGTGACCGGGGCGTGGCTGGCGCGCGCCCGCCCCGGTCAGCGGCAGGTGTGGTTCGCGGCTGCCGCCGGCGCGCTGCTCATCGTCGCGGGGCTGCACCTACTCCCCGACGCGTGGGCCACCGCCCGCGCCGCGGGGATCTGGCCACTCCTGGTCCCGGCGGCCGCGGCCGCCGGGTACGCGGTCGCAGGCCTGGCGGCCCGCGCCGGGTGCGGCTGCCGGGAGCACCAGGAGCAGGCCAGCGGCGCGGCCACGGCGGCGGCACTGGCGGTTCACCGCTTCCTGGAGGGCGCCGCCGTCGCGCTGGCCGGCTCGGCAGCCGTCGCGCTGGCACTGGCCGCACACGCATTCGGAGAGGGCCTGGCCACCGGCGCGCTGCTCGGTGGCCAGCCGCGCCGCCAGGTGGCTGGCTGGCTGACGCTGATGTGCCTCAGCCCGGTAGCCGGCGCCGCCGCCACCGGCACTGTCCCTGTCCCAGCCGCTGCCGAGCCGGTGCTGCTAGCCCTGGCGACCGGGATACTCGCCCAGGCCGCCCGGGTGAGCCTGCGCGCGGCCTTCGGCGGCCTGCGGCCCGCCCGCCTCCTGTTTTCTCGCCCCGCCGCAGCCACCACCCTGGCCGCCATGATCACCGCGCTGGCCGTGCACGCGGCCGGCTGAGGATGACGGGCGTTGTGTCAGGGGGCGACGGGCGTGCCTGCGGGCTCGCGGGCGGCTGCTGCTGCCGGACTGCTGCGCCTGGCGCCGGGGCCGGTGCCGCGAGCGGCCCATGCGGCGCATTCACCGATCGCGCCGATGAGCAGGTCACGGAGCATCTCGTCGGGCTGCGGGATGCACGCGTTCGCGATTCCCTCCGCCGCGGTGTGGACGGTGAACGGCGCAGCGCGCTCGCGGAAGGCTCTGGGGGCGATCGGGAGATCGCCGGTGAAATCGCGGGCCCACTGCGCGGCGTGCGGAACCCGCGCCAGCGCGGCCTGGCTCGGCTCGGTCAGCCGGCCGGCCGGCCGCAGGTCCAGGCTGGCCAGCACCCGCTCGCACGCCAGCACCGACACCGCCAGCACCTGTTGTCTGCTGGCCGCCGCCACCGGTAGCGCCATGCGCGCGCACATCAGCGCGATCCGCGCATCGATGTGCAGGTCGTCACCGGTCAGCCCGATCACCGACGGGATCAGCCCCGCAAGCCGGCCCCGGGCAGCGTCGGAGGTGTAGTCGTTGACATCGCGGGCGAGCGCGGCCAGCAGCGGATGCGTACAGGCCGGATGATCGCTCCAGCGCTCCCCTGCCAGGTATGACGCCAGCTCCATGAAGCACGCGCCCCGGCGCGGGTTCCGGTGCTTGCCCCGCGACAAGACCGGGACCAGCTCAGGTGGATCAGTCCGGTAACCCGACACGGCCACCTCCACACGGCCGGCAGACCTGCTACGACCAGTCTGCGCCCCTCCGGCCCAAACCGCTACGCGGCCGCATCATGCACTACATCTCGCACCGAACCGTCGGCGCCCACCTGCACCAGATCTTCGCCAAGCTGGGCGTCACGTCCCGCAGCCATTCCAGCCTGACCGAGGCCCCT
>Ga0207700_10002632_pt1 | contig 10336 bp, 8 predicted proteins | sample LARL82metaG_FD_184348 | JGI IMG/M metagenome (GOLD analysis project Ga0207700, IMG submission 184348) | Corn, switchgrass and miscanthus rhizosphere microbial communities from Kellogg Biological Station, Michigan, USA - LAR L8-2 metaG... | ecosystem: Host-associated > Plants > Roots >...
GTCGCCATCGTTCAGGAAGAACATGTCGCGAGTGTGGCTCAGAATGGCTGGCACATCGGAAGCAACGAAGTATTCTCCGTCGCCCAACCCGATCACTACCGGCGGGCCAGAACGCGCCGCCACGATTTTGTTCGGATCCGAGCTGGCGATGACACCCAGTGCAAACACGCCGTTAAGATCCTTCACCGCTTTCCGGACCGCGTCTTCGAGATTGCCTTCGTAATATTTCTCCACCAGATGAGCAATCACTTCGGTGTCGGTCTCGGTGCAGAACTTGTGACCTTGCAGTTGAAGCTGGTGCTTGAGCTGCAAGTAATTCTCGACAATGCCGTTGTGTACCACGACGATGTCGCCCGTGCAGTCGCGATGCGGGTGCGCATTCTCTTCCGTCGGACGTCCGTGTGTAGCCCAGCGCGTGTGGCCGATTCCATAAGGGCCATCCAGCGGACTCACGCGAATCGCTTCCTCCAGGTTTCGGAGCTTGCCAGAAGCGCGGCGCACCGAAAGGTGGTTGTCGCCGTTTAATACTGCGATGCCGGCGGAGTCATATCCGCGATATTCCAGGCGGCGCAGGCCGTCCAGGATAATTGGGACGGCTTTCCTGTTGCCGATGTAACCGACGATGCCGCACATAACTTAAGAATACAAGGAAACGCCTAAATTTAAAGTACTAGAACTTTCGCCAGCAGCAGCGCGACTCCGGCTAACCAACCCAGCAATGCCTGGTATTCGCGATTGCGTACGTACAAAGTCCACTGGAACCGGCGGTCCGACTTCGCACCGCGGAGAGTGGGCCACAGAGCCGAGACACGTTGCGCATAGGCCCCGAAACGCGGAAATAAATGGCGAAGATGCTGCTCTTCGAGCTCGATCACTGGCAGGTAGATGAGCAGGAAGACTGCGGTGAACAGCACCGCCAACAACCATCGGCGCGAAGCCATGACCAACCCGGCGGCAACTAGCGCCGTTCCCAAATACAGCGGATTTCGAACGTAGGCATACGGGCCGCTCTCGGCCAGCCTGATGTTCTTTTCCAGATGGCCGGTAGCCCAGGCACGTAGCAACAAGCCGAGCGCCGAGACCGGCAATCCCCAAATCAACGAATTGAAGTCTGGCTGGGAGAACCAGGCGAAGGCCGCCACGAGCACGAAGCCGGTAGCCACGCGCCAGCGAGCCACGCGGTCGGCGTACGGCTTAGGAAAAACACTCATCCATGTTTGACTGCACTTACGCGCGGCGGAAGGATGGCCTGCAGCGCTCCGAAGACCTGGTCCGGTGTTATGGCCCGCATGCTTGCATCCGGCTCTGCGGTTCGCTTGTAGTTTGTGATCGCAGCGGAACTTCGCAGTACGTTAAACGTTCCGCCGTACGGACCATGGCGACCAGGATCAGTCGGTCCATAGAGCGCGATGCCTGGCTTGCTCAACGCCGCCGCGAGATGCATGGGGCCGCTGTCGACACCGATGATCGCCGCAGCTCGTCGCGTGGCGTGAATCAGGCCTGGAATGCCTGAGACGTGTGTCTCGGCCCCCTCCACTCGAATCGGCTCGGCCGCGTTCAGCACCAGTGGCAGATCCCACTCGCGTCGTAAAACCTGTGCGAGCTTCGAATAATATTCGAGCGGCCACTGTTTGGCGCCCCAACCTGCCAGCGGACTCGCGAGCACGAAATCACCTTCGGGTAGATGGCCTTCCGGCTGACCAGGCGGCAGGGGAAACGTTCGCAGTACATTCGAAGCTCCGGCGGCGGCGGCCAAGTCCAAATTACGCTCGACGGCGTGGTGGGAGCGAATCTGTACCTTGGTCGAGTAGAACCAGGATGCTGGAGATTCACGGGCGTGGGCGGCATCGAATCCGAAAATGCGCTCCGGCCGCGCGATGGTAGCTACCAGCGCCGATTTGATCAGCCCCTGAAAGTCCACCGCCAGATCGAAGCGAGCGGCGCGCAACTCCCGCCAGGCGCTCGCCAAGCCTTGAAGCGTCCGCCGATCGAGAAACATCACAGAATCGACGTACGGATTTCCTTCGAGCAACACGCTCCACTTCGGTTCGACGACCCAGGTGATCTTAGAGTGTGGAATGCTGTGCTTGAGGCTGGCGACGGCGGGTAACGCGGCGATCACGTCTCCCATGGCGCCGAGCCGGATCACGAGGATTCGTGGCCCGGTCATCCGGCTCCGTCCCCGCGGTGACGCTTCAGTACATCCTCCATGAACTGCTGGGTGACAGAAGTGTCGATCGCAGGCGAGTTGGCGGTGCCATTGCCCAGGACCACGTAATCCACCATGGTGAGGGCAGCCACCAGCTCTGCTCGCGCCCGCTGCGGCAATAACGGCCGGGCCGGATCAGTGATCTCCACAACCAGCAATCGGCCCGGTGCGACATGTTCACTGAGACGCCGGACATGCTGCGCAAGCAGCGGATCAAAGTGGCCGGCCACCCAACAAGCTGACTTGTCTCGGAGCTGCTGCCGGGCTTGTTCGAGCGGCACAATTTTTGATCGCGTGTCCAAGATGCTTAGTCTACCAGCAAGGCGAGGGCTTCCTTTACAACGCGATCGGCGCTGACACGGCTCATGCAGCGGTGATCGATGGGGCATTCGCGCAGCAGGCAGGGGCTGCATTCCACTGGTTCACGGACCACACTAGCGTTCGGCCCGGTTGGTCCGGTGGCTGCGTCGTCCGTCGCGCCAAAAACCGCAATTGTAGGAACCCCCAGCGCTGAAGCGATATGCATTGCACCGGAATCGTTGGTCAGGAACACCTCACATCGAGCGGCCAGATCGATGAATTGCGCCAAAGTAGTTTGCCCGGCGTGGTTGATCACACTGTGGCCATTCAGCAGTTGCGCGATCTGCTCGCAAGCGGGTCGCTCCGACGCCGAGCCAAACAGCGCAATGGATGCTCCGCGCGCGTGGGCCAGCTTTCCAGCAGCCTCGGCAAACCGCTCGGGAAGCCAGCGTTTCGCATTGCCATAGGCGGCTCCCGGGCTGACGCCGATTGTTCTGGTGGCGGCGGTAGCAGGGTGTTCCAACCGGATCATCGGACTTTCAGGAATTCTTTCGATCACTTCCGCCCGACGTAGCAGCTCGAGGTAATAGAATCGCTCGTGCCGAGGGATTTCGCCTCGCCTGGGCGCCGGCACCGCGCGAGTGAGCAGCCATCCACGGCCATCGCGCCTGTAACCGATGCGATTCGGAATCCGGGCCAGCCATGCGATCCAGGCCGCCTCAAACGCGTTTTGCAGCAATATCGCGCAATCGAAACCGCGGACGCGCAGGTCACGTGCAATCCGCCCAGGCTTGATGTTGTAGCGAATGACCTCGTCTACGCAGGATTCCCGCGCATACAGATCCGCCACCGCGGGCTTGGCCAAAATGGCGATATGGGCTTGTGGAAACCGGCCACGAATCGTGCGGAGTGCCGGGAGGCACATGACAGCATCGCCCACCCAATTGGTGGCGCGGATGAGAATATTTGAAAACTCCACAGGCGACTACTGCACTGCGATTGTAACTGTGTTCGCGGTGGCGCCGCCGATGCTAAGAATGACCGGCACGGCATCGCCGCTGGGCGCTGTGTCGGGGATCTGGACATTCACCTGGTATAGACCGACGTAGCCAGGCGCCAGGCCGGAAAAATTCACAATGGCATTCACGTCCCCGACCGTGACACTGGGCGTAGCTGTCGTCGTAGCCAGCGGACTGCTGGGCGCGGGATCCCCGAGTGCCGGCCTGCGACTGACCGGGCCGAGGCCCGTGCAATAAAGCGAGACGAATTCACTCTTTCTGGCGGGTCGTGAGCCGGGGAAAGCCCCGCTGGGAGCGACAATCGATGCCGTTCCGGCGATAATCGCCGCAGCCTGTCCGGTTCCTTGTGCGTTGGTGGTGTAGAGGCCGGGCGCGTAAGGCGTCACCATAACGGTGACCGTCGTATTGAATGCGCCCTCGGTAACTGTCAGGTTGGTCGCGGATGGTGCGGTGATATTGAAGTAGGGAACCTGGAAGTTGATTTGACCGGGCGAGACGTAATAGAGTGGTGCACTCGTGTTGCCGACCGTCATCGAAGTTCCCCCTAGAGTCACGGGCCAAGGCGGCGCAGCATCGGCCAGCACGGTTGGGCCAGCCAGATTCGTTCCGTACAGCGTAGCCAGACTGCCGGGCGCGACTACTGTCCCGTAGGCTGAATTCGCAAAGGCGCGTGACGAGGTTGCGGGCGCCGGGCCTATGTTGAAATTCACCGGGTTCGAAACGCCCACTCCGCGTGAGGGACTGAATACGTCGACAGCGACCCTCCCTACCAGCGCGATATCTGCAGCGCTGATCTGTGCCGTAAGATGGGTGCTATCCACAATATTAGTTGGCCGGCTTGCTCCGTTCCAGCGCAGGACAGCGCCGGTCGCGAAGTTTGCGCCTACCACGGAAATAGAGAAACCCGCTGCGCCAGCATTAACACCATTCGGCGAAAGCGAGTTGATAACCGGCTGCAAGGACTTGGAAGGCAGCGGAACAAGAATGTCCCACATACTCCGGCCATGCGTAGCCGCGCGTAGCGTCCGGGAGGCCCGCTGCATGACCAGTGAGTCGACCACAACTCTCGGCAGACCGTTTCCGAGCGTCGTCCAGGTGGCGCCCCCATCCGTCGTAACCATCACGCCCGCGTCGGTTCCGATATATAGCGTGTCGGGAATATCGGGGTCCACCACCAGATCATTCACCGGAAGATTGGGAAGATTGCCGCTGATATCGGTCCAACTTGCGCCGCTATCCGCAGTCTTAAATACGTGACCCGGACTGGTCGAGAATCCTGAAAAAGTAACATAAGCGGTGGCGGGGTCGATTGGACTCACGGCAATGTGGGTGACGGTACGCGGCGGAAGACCCGCACTGAGATTTGTCCACGAAGCGGTCGTCCCGTCCAAGGCGTTGCTGGTCATCTGGACTCTGCTGTCGTTCGTCCCGACGTAGATCGTGTTCGGATCGCTGGGAGCAGCTGCGATAGCCGTAATCGCGAACGTGCCTGCCGACGGTCCGCTCGTCAGATCGCCGGAGATTGCCACCCATTTGCCGGCACCGTCGCGGGTTTGCCACAGACGATATGTTCCGAAATACAGAGTTTGCGAATTGGAAGGATCGATTGCGAGGGGAGGTATGAACTGGGTACGGCTGCGATCGCCGGTGACACCGCCATACTGGGCGGACGTCCAGTTATTCCCGTTGGTCGAGCTCCACTGGATTTCCGGATCGTTTAGTGAAGTGCAGGCCACGTAGGCGATGGAGGGCAATGTAGGATCGATCGCTGTAAAGCCGCCATCTCCGCACGTCACAGTCGTCCAATTCGGGCTGCCGTCGTAGCGCTGGGTTCCGTTGTCCTGCGCGCCGCCAAAGCCGATATTAGCGTTGGATGGATGGATCGAGGCGCCGGGATAAAACTGGGTGATCGCCAGCGTATTATTCAGTTCTGTCCAGCTCACTACAGAATTGCTAACGTCGGTGGTGCTGTACACACCGCCATCGTTGCCAACGAAGAGCTTAGTGCCATCTGGCGTAAAAGCCAGATAGTGCTCGTCGACATGGATTTGGACCTGATTCGGGCCGATGCGGTTGATCTGATTCCATGTACTGCCACCGTTCATGGTTCTAATAATCGACAGCGAACCTGCGGCAAAAACAACGTCGGGATTCTTGGGGTGAACCCGGATGGTCAGGTCGTACCAACATTGCGGGACGCTGGCGCAAACGTCGGGAGCTCGCAGGTTGTTCCAGGTGGCCCCGCTGTCCGTCGTTTTGTAAATCCCCAGCAGATTGCCCGAGGTGCGCGCCGGGGATCGTTGTATCCCCACGTAGAGCGTCGTAGGCGTGGAGGGTGAAATCGCGATCTCGATGCGGCCGAGATTCGCGCTGGGCAAGGCGCTGGCGCCCGAGCCGGTGAGGAGCGTCCAGTTCTGCCCGCCATCGGTGGAACGGTATACACCGTTGATGGCGCTTCCGTTGATGTTGCCGAGCGCCGCATAGGCGATAGCGCCGTTGGTCGGATCGAAGAGAACCGAAGTCCCCGTACCCGGCAAGGCGTTGGTCCAGGACGCCGCGCCATCCGTCGATCGAAAAATGCCTGCAGTGCTAGAGCACAACAGAATCTGGCTATCCGCTGGACTGATGGCCAGAGCCCCGATCTTGTCCCGCAGAAACGGTCCCACGATATTAGTCCAGGTATTGCCCCCATCCGTGGATTTCAGGATGCCCGCGCCGTAATAGCTATCCTGGGCGAAATTCTCTTCACCGGTTCCAACGTAGACCGTGTCCGGATTCGCCGGATCAATCGCAATGGCTCCAGTGGCTAGGGAAGCTTCGTTGTCGGTGAGCGGAGTCCAACTGACGCCCCCATCGGTGGTCTTCCATACTCCACCCTCCGCGGCGCCAATATAAACGGTGTTGTTGTCGCGAGGATCGATGGCAACTGCGTTTACCCGGCCGGCCGTAACGTTGGTTGAGCCTCCGTCTGTGGGCTTTGGGCCGATCGAAGTCCAGGTAGCAGCATCCAGGGTGGTTGCGATTGATACCCCCAATGCGTTCCCTGCTGCGGATGCAGTCTGCCGGCGCGTTCTGACGGCGCGCTCAATCGCCTTGATGTCGGCGATGGCCTTTAGTCGCGCACCGGCCGGAATCTGACTCAGCGGATATTCACGCTGGCTGTAAAACCACTCTTCGCGCGCGGCTTGCTGGTCGTCCACTTCTCTCTGGCGCTCTTGGGCGAACGACGCGATACACGACGCACCTACACAAATAGCTACTACGAGGAGCTTCATTGACCTTCCTGAAATCATTAGTCTAACCCAGAGCCCGGTTACAATAAATACGATGACCGCCGAAGACCGCGAGCAGCTCGACCGCGACGGCTACGTGATTCTAGAAAACTACATGGGTCAGCGGCTGCTGCACGAACTGCGCGACCGTGTCGGACAATTATTTCTCAGTGAGGGAGAGCAGGCCGGCTCAGAATTTAAGCAGGAAGAACAGACCCTACGACTGGCCAATCTCGTCGATAAAGGCGAAGTCTTCGAGCGCGCCATCGCTATGCCGGAGGTTTTGGAGCGAGTCGGCCATGTGCTCGGCCCTCAATTCAAGTTGAGCAGCCTGAACGCCCGTTCGGCCAATCCGTACTCCACCTGGGTCCAACCCCTGCATGCCGACATGGGCGCCATAGCGGATGAGAAAGGCTACTGGGTGGCCAACACGGTCTGGATGCTGGACGACTTTACCGATGAAAACGGCGCTATTCGGATGATCCCGGGATCGCATCGCTGGGGCAAGCTCCCGCAGCAGGCCCTGGCCGACCCGCGTACCTCGCATCCGGATGAGGCCCTGATCACAGGGAAAGCCGGGACTGTGGTGGTAATGAACGCCCACATGTGGCACGGAGGCACCGCCAATCGCACTTCGAAGCCTCGCTGCGCCATGCACGCCTTCTATGCTCGCTGGGACAAGCCTCAGCAGCAGTATCAGAAACGACTGCTTCGGTTGGAGGTTCAGGAAAGGCTCACCCCGGGACTGCGGAGGCTCCTGGCCTTAGATGACCGCCTCAATGATGAACTGAGTTCCTACGTAGAACTAACTAGCGGATTCCTTAAGTAAAACTTCACCCCCCTCGTACCTTACCCTCCGATACCCGCAAAAGAGGAGCGCGAACTACTCATCGGTACTATAGGAAAAATTCCCCTAAACGATAATAATTACATTTACCTAGTACGAAGGCGGGAAGAACAATGGACCTCTTGATCGAAAACAGCCCCGAGACTTGTTCGAGCTTAGGCCTCGATTGCGGCACCTGCATTCATCAGGCGGGGGCGACGGTGGCCCGAATCAGCCGTCTCGAGCCCAATGGCGTGCTGCAGATCTTCTTCCAGCTTTATCCTTCCCCTGGGTGCCGTCACATGGCACATGCGTTCGAATTGGCCTATCGCGAGTCGTCGAACACTCTTAAGACGGTGGTCAAATTCACTTCGGCCGCCGCCTAGCCTTAGGCCCCAAAGCGAATCAGAGCACGTTTGGACGTGTAAAATAACAATCATATGGTGGTTGAGATCGAAGGGACCACCCTTCATCTGGCTCATCCCGACGAATTAACCGTTACCTGGGTCGGCCAGGAAGAGGTCATGCGCCAGTTGTTGGCATCGTGGCTGGTCGTCGATCCCCAGGATGTGCCCATGAACCCTCGGCTACTGGGCAAGCCGGGCGTGGGCAAGACCACACTGGCCTACGCCGCTGCAAAACGACTGCAACGCGAGGTTTATATCATGCAGGCCACCGTCGACACGCGGCCTGAGGATCTCCTGGTCACGCCTGTCATCGAGGGCGCCTCGCGGCTGCGCTATGTGGCTTCGCCATTGGTAACTGCCATGGTCCGGGGTGGCGTCGCGATCCTGGACGAAGGCAATCGCATGAGCGAGAAGAGCTGGGCCAGTCTTGCGCCGCTGCTCGACAATCGCCGCTACGTCGAGTCGATCGTCGCAGGCATCAAGATCAAGGCTCATCCGCTGTTTCGCATGGTGGCAACCATGAACGACGATGCGTCCACGTTCGATCTTCCGGAATACATCCACTCGCGCCTGCAACCCCAGATCACTATCGACTTTCCGGAACGCCACGAAGAGTACTCCATTCTCAAAGAGAATGTGCCTTTTGGCGAAGAGCAGATCCTGAATTACGTCACCGAGTTCCTGCAACAGGCGCACTCAGCCGACGAGCGTTACACGGTTCGGGACGGCATTAACATCGCCCGTTTCGTCATGAAGCTCAAGGGCATGGAAAATGGCTTGGCGCTGAAAAACCAAAGCGACGAACAGTTCCTGATGCGCACAGCCATTCTCGAAACGCTAGGGGATGAAGCGTTGCGTTATGTCCCACGAGCTTAAGAGTTCCGAAGATCCCGCCAGTCTGCGGCGTGGCAACTTCACTTATTTTCCTGTCATACCCGGAAGGCTCGAGTTCAGCATCCATCTTCGGCGCGCCATTCTGCGCGACCGGCCTAAGATTGTCGCCATTGAGCTGCCCGGTTCGCTGGAAGATGTGTACCTGCAAGCTCTCGCCCGCTTGCCGGAAATGTCGGTTATTCTGTACCCTGACCCGCAAGACGAGGAGCGCGCTATCTATGTGCCGGTGGAGCCCTGCGATCCCTTCACCGAAGCTGTCCGCTCGGCTCTCGAAATCGATGCCGACGTAGTCTTCATTGAGCCCGACTCGGGTGACCGGCCGCATCTTCCGGATGTGTACCCCGATCCTTATTCGATCCGCTACATCGGCATGGATAAGTACATTGAGGCCTATCGCGTCTATCCGCAGGAGCGCAATGACGACATCGCCACGCACGCCTCTGGCATGGCTTGGAAGCTGCAGGGCGCCGATCCGCTGGCACAAGTGTTCGTAGTCGTTTCGTTGAATTTGATGGACCCGCTGCTGGACGCCATGGAGGTTCCCCAAGACCAACCCCGAAGCCGCAAACCAGGGGATGTCCGGCTTCTCAATCCCCATCCCGACTGTCTGGCTGAGATCACCATCGAGTACCCGTATTTGCAGGATCGTTACGAAACGTATCGGGTGGATATGGCTCTCGATGAGCTAATGGACCGGCCCAAAGTCCAGTTCGATCTTCTGCGCGAGGCAGAGAGAGAGTACGTCAAGAACACCGGCGACAAAGTGGAGTACTGGCAGCGCCGCATGATGGCGCGCTTTACTCGCAATCTGGCGTCAATCAACGGCGATCTGGTTGCGGGCGTGTTCGATCTTACCGTCGCCGCGCGCTCCGTGGTGGATGACAATTACGCTTACGAAGTCTGGCAGATGGCCAACCGCTATCCATCCCAAAAGGATGCCAGTGAGTTGCTCGAGACCGTGAACCTGTCGGGCGAAGAAGTCTGGATCAACACCAAGAAGCTTCGGCTGCGCCGCCGCCTTCCGCGTCCTAAGCAGCGCCTGGTTCCGAAAGTCTTGAAGTCCCGCAAGAAGGAGAAGTTCGCGGGAGAATGGGCCCGTCAAACCGACGGGGCGGCCATCTGCTCCTATCCGCCGGAAGACCTGGTGATTGAGGACTACGGCCGCTTCTTGAAAAAAAAGGCGAAGAGCATGCTGTCGGAAGAACGTTCGCGGACCGAGCCGTTCACTACTTCGATCCTCGACGGCATCGATATTCGCGAGACCATCCGCAACTGGCATCGCGGCGAGATTTTCGTGCGGCAGGGCGAATTCGGCTTGGACCTTGCTCCAGTCGCATTCGAGCTCTTCGGCGACCAGCATGGCGAGCGCCGTGAAGCTGCCTTGCCCCATCTCCGACTTGGCGATGCGG
>Ga0207700_10002635_pt1 | contig 10333 bp, 9 predicted proteins | sample LARL82metaG_FD_184348 | JGI IMG/M metagenome (GOLD analysis project Ga0207700, IMG submission 184348) | Corn, switchgrass and miscanthus rhizosphere microbial communities from Kellogg Biological Station, Michigan, USA - LAR L8-2 metaG... | ecosystem: Host-associated > Plants > Roots >...
CTCTCAGGCTACTCGCAAGCAAAACTCAACGCTGTGGCCAGACGATTGAACGAGCGCCCTAGAAAGACACTAAACTTCGAAACACCCGCCGAACGGTTCCACCAAACTGTTGCTTCGATCGGTTGAGGCCGCAAAGAAAAGTAGGCTCTAATCAGGCAATCGGAGGAGGTGAATTGTGACAAAGGCGCTCCAGCTTCTCGGTGTCGCTCTCGCAGGTATAGCTGTCGGAGTCCTTGGAGCCACATACGTTAGCGCTCAAGGTGCGGCGCAAATCACCCGGACAGAGTTACTGCGGAAACCTGTCTCCGGGGTGGAGGGAAAAGAAGTCGTCGTGTTCGTCTCCGACGTTCCGCCCGGCGGCATCGCTGCTCGACACTTCCATCCCGGCGATGAGGCCATCTACATGCTACAAGGAGCGCTACTCTTTGAACCAGAGGGAGGACAGCCTTTCGAGCTAAAAGCGGGCCAGATAACCTTCAATCCCGCCAAGCAAATCCATAAGGCCAGAAACGCCAGTTCGTCCGAAACCGCGAAGATCCTCAACTGCATGTTGGCGGACAAGGGCCAGCCGCTTGCGACGCTGGTTCCTTGATGACGATTCACATAATCGCCTGTGAATCGCTGTGGAGCGTCCCAATTGGTATGTTTGTCAGATCGGCGCAGAGCACACCTTGGCATGGATCAAACCAGGAAGCACTTCCATGTGATCGGGGTCCCAACGCGTGGGCAAAGAATGTCTGTTGCTTCTTGGAAATTTTGGCGGCGACGCTGACCGTCCGGTATTGCCCGAAGCAGACGGAGCGCTGCGACGGTTTTGCGACCCGGAGCGGCCCTTCAGAAAGGACCGCGTCTTGAGTGCTGCAATCGCTTCAGCGGTTTCGCTATGCAGACCGCGCTGAGCGGTTGGTCAGGGATGCAGGCGGAAGTCGGCGATATCTCGAAAGGACCGAGGAAGCCCGGCGATGTCCTCGACGATGTCGCCGAGCAGCCGCACCGACGCCTCGGCCTGGTGTTCAACGATGACGTTCCAGTGGCCGTTTCCGAATCCCAGCATACCCTCCAGGGACAGTCGGCCGAGCTTGGGGCCGCCGTCTTTCGAAGCCAAGTGGACGTGATAGCGCAATTGATCCGTCCGCGCTCCGAAGTCGAGCGACACGTTGCACGGGAATGCATCGTCGGACCGGCTCCACACCCAATTGCCGCCACCGACGTTTCTTGGCTCGAAGCCTAGGCCGCCGAGGATCGTCTTCAGCAACTTCCTCAGCGTCCCGGCCTTAGCCGATTGAACCTCGTCGATCTTGTGAATCGGCTCGGGCAGGCCCGCGAACTGCGCCGGGCTCCGTGCGCTCTTGTCGGCGCCGACGGCCATCTTCATGAGGCGCAGTGGCATCAAACCGACGTCACCACCTGCGGTCAGCGCCGCTTTGTGCCAGGCACCGAGCTCATGCCGTTCTGCATCGGTGAAGGCGGCCTCGATCTGCGTATAGGAAAACTTCTCATCGCTCTTCACGAGTAGCCTCGATCCCCGCTTTGCGAGAGTGCGGGAGAGGATCTGCCAACTGCTGTCCGTCAGCTTGCTCGCGTAGCGGATGAATCGCTTCGCCTCGGTGCTCGGCAGGCGGGCGATGGTGCGAAAGCGCGCGTCTCTCTCGGTCTGCAGCGCGAAGGTCAGGACCTCGGCCACGGTGTGGCCCTTCGCGTCAAGGAACATGCGCATCGTCTACTCGCCTCCAAGTTTCGGTATAGCGTCCCGCGTACTTGCGCGCCCCCTCGTGAATAACTCGCTCGTGCACGACGTCTTGAGCACCGGGTATCAAGGACCTCGAGGCAAGTGTTTTGGACTTCGAGCGCTTGCAGCGGGCTATCTGTGCACCGTGCGACTGCGATTACATCGGCGGCGTCAGCCCGTCCTTGCCGACATTGACGCGCGCCGCCTGGAGTGTTCCATCAGGTTGTTTCTTCGCGGCGGCGATAAAGATTTTGGCTCCTAGCTTGAGATCGCTCTTGTCACCGGGCACGAAGGCGACGATCGGAGTATCCAACGGGACGATGATCTTCTTTTCCCCATCCTTATACTTCATCGTCAGCGTCTGCCCATCGATCCCGGTGACCATCTGCTCGACATTAGCGTTAGTCATTGTGCTTTGCGGGCGAAGATCCCACGGGTAGTGGCCTTCACCGGTTCCACGCATCGCCTCAGGAAAAATATGCACCTCGACTGCCTTCTGGATGCCGTCGGGTTGCGGCATTGCAGTGACGCCCACGAACGTGCCAGGCTTGATGTCCGATAGGGAGGCCTTGGCAATTCCCACGGTCGTAGCGTTATCGGCTAACACGACTTTCAGCTCCGCACCTTCACGCGACTTGACCACCAAGGTCTGACCTTCTACCCGCTCGATCGTGCCTCGAACGCGCATGGTTTCCTGCGCCAATGTCGTCGATGCCGCAAGCAGCAGCACAAGACCGCTCACCTTGACCACACGTCGTATCATCTTGTGCATCTGGCCCTCCAGAAAATTCGCCGCCTCCCTCGAGCAAGAACACCAAAGCGTAGGCGAATATTCCCCGAATTGCACGCAGGGCGAATACTCCGAGCCACAAGACACGGTTGCAAGTACCCGCGGACGCCGCTTGTTCAGTATTGCAAAGACCTCGACCCAAGTACCTCGACTTCGGACGATGCGTGACAAGAGATAGGGCGCCTTTCAGGACTCCTCAGAGGCGGACAATAATCTTACCGCGGCTATGGCCGGTCTCCATGGCGGCCATCGCGTTCGCGACTTCTTCCATGTCGATCGTCCGCTCCACGTGCGCGTGCAACTTTTCCTGCTGCGCGAGCGCCGCTATCCGTTCAAATAGGGCCGTGCCCGCCTTGAGCATGAGGACGATTGCACTTTGGTGCGAAGTCATCCGCGCGAAGACGGCTCCGATGACCGTACCAACCGCCGCCGAAGCATTGCCGCCGGTATTGAGGTAACAGCCCGTCTCGGTGAGGACGCGCCGGGCCGCAATGAATGAGGACGCACCTGCGGCATCGAGCACGACATCGAATCGGTCGTCACGACGCGTGAAATCGTCGTGGGCGTAGTCGACGACTTCGTCGGCACCGAGGCCGCGTACGAACTCGACGTTGCCGGCACTGCAGACGCCGACGATATGTGCACCAACGTGCTTGGCGATCTGCGTGGCGAAATGCCCGACACCGCCCGCGGCGCCGGTAATGAGAACTCGCTGGCCCAACGCGAGGTGCGCATCATCACTGAGCGCCTGCAAGGCCGTTCCACCCGCAATCGGCAGCGCTGCGGCCGCCTCGTCCGACACGTTATCCGGAACCGATGTGATGCGACCAGCCACCGCAACAACGTACTCGGCGAGCGCCCCGTCTCGCGGGAACGGCGGCAAAGAGCCGAATACGCGCTCACCCACATGAAACGAGATCGCGCCTCCACCGACGGTGACAACCTCACCCGAGAAATCGCAGCCAATTCCACGCGGCGGCATCCGGAACATCGGTAAGAAGCGCAAGTGCCCGGCGCGGATCTTCCAATCAATCGGATTGAGGCTTGCGGCGCGCACGCGAATCTTGACCTCGGCTGCTGCCGGCACAGGCTCGGCGATATCCACTACACGGAGTACCTCGGGTGGTCCGTACCTATCGTAGCGAAGGGCACGCAAAGAGTCTCCTATCGGAGGTCGAGCGCGTGGTGCTTCAGCACGTGCCGCGGAATCAAAGGATCACCCCGTCGAGGAGCGACAATTCCGCAATACTACCGCTGCTAGAGGCGACCGTGAATCGCCGCCCCTGGCTGTTCACCGAAATTCGCGACCGTCCGCTTATCCAGTGCACGACTGGCTATAGCGGCGCGAGCGATGTCGTTGAGTGAAGCGCGAGCGCTTTGATTGATCGCTGCTTGTCCGGGCGGGCCAAGCTCAGAGCAACTTAAGCTCGGCACGACGCGGCGAGCACCTTGAACGTCGAACAAAGTGCTCCGTGCTTCAGGACAATCGAGGATTGATCGTGCGCGTCGTGGGATCGACTTGGCGCTGCAAGCGAGCACTAGGACCCCGGTGCCGGGCAGCGTAGTAGCCGCTGCGCGAGACCTCCAGCGCTTCGCGCAGCGCCGGCACGCCGTACTGCCGTCGATTCTTCTCGACGAAGGCGTACTTCACTTCGCTTCCCGAGCGAAGTAGATGGCCGCTTTTTTTAAAATCTCGATCTCCATCTTGAGCTTTGCGTTCTCGCGCCGCAACTGCTCAAGATCCTCAGCGGCAGATGATCGGGCTTGGCGATGCCGGTCACCGCCTCCTTCTCGAACTCGAGCCGCCACGTTCGCAGCAAGCGGACATCGCGACGTTCTCAGGTGACGAACCCGGCGCACGAAAACAAGGCGCCTGGTCGTCAATCCAGGCGCCTCCGAATACTTGAGGCTCTAATCGTCTTACGGATTCGTTACATCGAACACAAGATTATCGGGCGAAGGACCAAAGGAAGGCCACGTCACCACGCCGGTTTGGTTCACACCCGGCTTCGACCAGTCACAAACGCCATTCGGAAAGATGGTATTGAGACGAGCGATCTCCCCCGCTGTAAACGTGACCGTATAGTCGGCGAAGTCGATTGGCTTCAACTGGCATTTGTAGATGTTTGCCTGGATCGGACCTCCGGCGACGAAGCGCGGATTCGTCCACGACGGGTATACCGTATTGCACGTTGTGTTCGGTTGGCTGCTGAGCGTCTGCGGCTCGGCGACAAACTGCGACGTGCTCGGCCAGCAACCATCGACCAATACGGCCGGCCGGTGGTTGACCACCTTCTGGTGCTCGGGAATATTGGAATGATCCGCTTTGACCGCAGCGACCCACATGTTCAGCAGTGCCCACGCCTTGGATTGCGGGACGCTGGAGCCGCGCCACATCACGTGGTTCCCGACATCGCCATTGGACTGACGCAGCCGCTCACGGATCGCGAAGCGATACCACTGGTAGTGATAGCCGCTGGTGTCGTTGTAGCCGCCCATGTCGAACACCGGAATGTTTTTGAGACCGCCGTCGCCGTCCTGGATCAAACCGGCCTGGTAGGCGCGCTTGATCGCGCCGGCGTCGCCCACGGCGCGGCTCGCCACGTAGTTGTAGTCTTGATCGACGCCGCCGATGCCCTGGTTCAGGTCGAGAAACTGCGTCTTGGTGATCGTTCCGGCGTTCAACGCCGCGAGCCCGTACTGGACGCCAACGTTATCGAACGTGCGCAGGCCAAATCCGGTGACAGGATCGCGCCCGTAAATGTTTCGTACCCAGTCGAACATCGTCGGCCGGGCCCCCCCACGATTGGTCACCGGATCGTAGCGTAACGGGACGGGCACTGCAGAGCTCCACACCGCCGAGGCGTAGCCGGGGATGTCTACGCGGCCGGGTACTGGATCGATGCGTCCCGATTGATTCGCCGCGTCGTACCACGCCTGCTGTCCCTTGTAGCCCGAAACCGCCACTTGCTGGTCGAGGGTGAATCCTGCCGGATTGGTCACGGTGAAGTAATGCGCCAACAGATGCCCGTCCGCGCCGCTCATGGGAATCGCCAGCGTATCCGGGAACGCATTGGCGAGAAGGATGCCGTCGAACAAGCCGGGGAACGTGTTGCCGACACCTTCGCTCGTGATGGCTCCGCCCGAGCTCCCGCTGGAGAGCGTGTAGGTGGGAACGCCGAACGTTTCGATGAAGTGCTCCTTGCCCATCATCGTCGCTTCGCCGGCCACCGTGGCGTTGCAACTGTTAGCCGGATGCTGCAGCGTGTTGATGAATATTCCCCAGCCTTCGCTCAACCGCGTCAGATTCGTTCCCGTCAGAATATTCACGCCTTGCGCGGGACCTTGGATGTACCAGCCACCGGGGCAGCCGGACCCATGTTGAGCAAACAAGCGCTGGTTCCAACCCTTTGGCGGCGTGAATGGCGTCGGCGCGGGGTCGGACGTCGGGTCGAAAAGAACCGCGTTCTGATAGATGCCTCTGTCCATCGTGCCGGTCTCGAGACGCACGACGAAGGGCACGGTCATACCGTTTAGCGAGGTCGTCATTGCGACATCGGCCGGGAGGCTCGACGTGCTCGGCAACGGAATCAGCGCCGTACCTCCCGTCGGCAGATAGAGGTAAATGATCTTCGTCGGTGCTGAGCAATCAACATCAGTGGGCGTCCCGAGCGTCGTTCCATCGGGCAACTGGAAGGTCTGCGTTTGACAGATAAAAGGCTGAACGTACGGTCCTGAAACGATTGGGCCCTTGATTGAATAGTTAGTAATAACGAGACTCTGGCCGCCAGCAGATAACGTGTTCTGACCGAGCTTGAGACCCGTTACCAATCCAACAAAAGTGTTGGCGGTTGATCCAGGCCGAAACATGCCGGATACGTCGGCACCGTTCAACGTGACTGCTCCCGCCCCGTTCGCATCTGAGGTGATCTGAACAAGCACGTCGCCGCCGCTAACCCGATCGGCGTGGGTCGAAAGGGTCGTGATGTTGAGGACAGCGGCAGAAGCGACTAACGAGCAAGTCGCTAGCCCCATGGCGGAAGCCGCGAGGCCTTTGGAAGTAGATATCATTTTTTCCTCCTACGAATGAAGCCGTCTCCCGGGGACGGCATTGAGTGGTCGTTGCCTAAGATTCGCGGAGAAAGGCGCTGTTGGTGCACGCCGCTCGAATCCTGGAACCATGCCCGGGCCAAACCAGCATACTACTATCCGTATGCTACAACAACCGATGCTCTAGCCACTTCGGTTCGGTGCGCGCGGACGTTCGATCGGCATTTCATTCTGGCTGGGCCCAACTTCAGAGCGACCGCGTTGTAGATTTCTTCGCCGCGGCTGCGACGACGAGCTACGTCTGCTCCACCTTGAAACCGGCCATTCGCGGCGTGATTTTTGTTACGGCACGAATGGCCCGAGCTGGCCGGAAGCAGACGAGGCGGTGCGACTGCTTACGACTGCGGATTCAATGGGTGGATGCAACACGCTGGAAACTGCGTAAGCAGAAGGAGTGTTGCAGATGAAGCAAAGACCTCGGATTCATTACACAGAAAGGCAGACAGCGCCGATGTGGGAGCGCTGGCAGAAGGGTGAGTCTCTGCAGCAGATCGCCCAGTTGTTCGATCGGAACCACTCGTCGATACAGCCGATTCTGGCAGCGACTGGCGGGATCCGTCCGCCCCCCCGCTGCCGCTCCCGATGAGCGCTGACCCTGGCCGAACGGGAAGAGATCTCGCGCGCAGTGGTCGTGGGTCAATCAAGGCGTTCGATCGCCGCGCAACTCGGACGTGCGCCCTCCACGATCAGTCGGAGATCAAGCGTAACAGTGGCCAACCATGCTACCGAGCGAGTCAGGCCGACCAGTGCGCCTGGGAGCGGGGACGTCGCCCCAAGACCGGTAAACTGGCACAGAACCGAACACTGGCGCGCATCGTGGCAGACAAGCTCCAACTGCAGTGGTCACCGGAGCAGATTGCCGGTTGGCTCAAGCGCACCTATCCGGACGATACGAGCCTTCAGGTGTCACACGAGACCATCTATCGCAGCCTCTTCATCCAGGCCCGTGGCGCTCTGAAGAAGGAACTGGTGGAACATTTGCGGCGCCGCCGAGTGATGCGCCGTTCACGCCATCACACGCAGAAGACGGACAATCACGGCCGAATCACCGACAGCGTTTCGATCAGCGAGCGTCCTGCCAACGTGGAAGACCGGGCGGTGCCCGGTCACTGGGAAGGCGACCTTCTGTTCGGCAGCAAGAATAGCCAGATTGCAACACTGGTCGAACGTCAGTCACGCTACGTCATGCTCGCCCGAGTCGACGGCAAAGATACGCAGACCGTCGTCAACGCGCTCATCAAGCACGCGCAGAAGCTACCGCACGAGCTCTACAAATCGCTAACCTGGGATCGCGGTAAGGAGATGGCTGACCACCAGCGCGACTCAACGAACGCCCGAGGAAAACACTAAACTACGAAACTCCCGCCGAACGATTCCACCAAACTGTTGCATCGATCGGTTGAATCCACAACCCTGACCTGACGGTCACGGCGCTCGGAAGCGGTCGTTGAAGATTATGGATGACGCCATTCCCCCGCTCCCAAGGTTCATCGTGTTGAAACACGCCCGGCAGGTCACGCGACCTTTGCTTGTGTATCCACCTTGAACCGGTCATCGTTCTTGGAGTGCTCGTCCGCGTGCCACGGCGTGAACCGCTGGTCAGCACTGGCCTCGAGTTCGTCCGCGCTGCGCTAATCGACGATGCGCCTCGCAGCATCCCCACCGCGCCGGAGAAGCAGGTCGTTGCGGGGCGGACGAAGCCGCCCCGTGCCCGTCCGACAATTCGCCTCTACTGGTCGCTGAATAGATTCTGCGGGATGCCTGCCGCGCTGAAGATGTAGTCGCGCGAGTTCTCCAGGTCGCTGCGTAGCTTGTCCACGTTGATGCCGACCAGTTGCCCCTTCCACTTGCGCACCGTGCCCGCGACGATCACGGTCTCGACGTTGGTGCGGTCCATCAACGAAACGACTGCGCCCGGCACCTGGTTGAGCGGCGCCACGTTGATCGCGGTGGCGTCGAGGATGATGATGTCGGCTTCCTTGCCCGGTGTGAGCGAACCGACTTTACCGTCGAGCCGCAACGCCTTGGCTCCGTTCATGGTGGCGTAGCGCAGCACGTCGCGCGTTGTGAGCGGGGCCGGCAGGTTGACCGGAGGCACCGGCCAGGGATTGCTTGCTGCTGCCGGTGGAAGCCCCCAGTTATTTGATTCGGCAAGTTCGAGGGAGTCTGATGGAGACTCCTGATTGAGGATCATCTGGTTCACGAGCGCGCGCTGCAGATTCATGCAGGAGCGCATCTGGGTGAAGAAGTCCGCCGTCATCGTGCATTCCACGTCCACGGAGAGCGACGGCTCCATGCCCAGGCTCTGCACCTTGAGGATAGGCGGCATGCCGTGCCGCATGTTCATCTCGATCGGGAAGGCGATCGAGACCTGCGCGCCTTTGTCCTTCACCGCCTGCCAGCCCTGATCCGACATGCCGGTCATGTGGATGAACAGGTTGTCCGGTCCAATCCCGATCTGGCCGTTGCCGCCCGTTCCAGCCGCGAGCGAGTCCAAAATCGGGCGGATACCGAACGGCGAGAGGATGTGCGCCGCAATCTGCAGACCAAGCTGCCGCCCGATCGTCCAGGACTTGTCGGTGGTCGCATTGCCGAGATAGACCTCGCCGCCCATGATCATATGGACGAGTCCGTTGCTCGAGAGGTTGTTGTTCGAGAACCACTGCTTGTAGATACGAGGCGCGTCTTGCGGATATTGGTTCCCCGGAACGCCGGCGCCGAAATTACCCGCGCTCTCGAAATAGCCGAAGGCGGCGCGACGCCCCGTATCGATCAGCGCCTGGATGGCAGCGTCCGAGTGCGCCGGCGAGTGACTGATCTGCGAGACGTCGTGCACCGTGGTGACGCCGTCGTCGAGCTGGCTGAGCCCACCGAACAGCTCGTTGATGTAGACGTCCTGCGGCCGGTACACCGGGGCGAACTTGTTCAGGATGTATTGGTAGTAAGCCGTGCTCCCGCTTGGCGTGCCCGAGCCATCCGTTATGAGGACGCCGTCAGCGAGGAAGCTGCGCAGCGCCGTCTCGAACTGATGGTGGTGCGTATCGATGAAGCCGGGCATGACGATGCGGCCGGTGGCGTCGATCTGAGTGCCACCCCCGGGCGACAGATTCGGCCCGATCGCAACGATCTTGTTGCCCTCGATCATTATGTCGGCTTGAGGGAAATTGCCCACCTTCGGGTCCATCGACATCACGGAGCCGCCGCGGATGACATAGCGCCGGCCTGGCTTGCCGCTATCGGCAGGGGGGTCATCTTTGGCCTGGGCAGCGGCAGGCGCGCTTAGAAAATTCGCTCCCGCCACGGCGATTGCGGTCGCCGTAGAAGCCTTCAGGAAATCGCGCCGTGACTCCCGCAGTGACGCGGTATGGTCCTGCGGTTTTCCTTCATCGCAAAGCTTGCACATCTCCGTCCTCCTTGGGTAGTGAGGTGATACAACCGCGCCGCGTGCCGCGGCGCTTCAGAGTGCGTCTGCAAGGACGCACGCTGATCTCGCATGGGTTGAGTGCGGGCCGAGCTTCAGCCCGTCCACGGTGGACCGCGTCCTCTCCGATGAATAGAACGCGCACGCCGGGCTCCTTCTGACTTCTTCCGGCCCGCTTCTTCGAGCAGGCTCGCGCCGAATTAAGTGTAGCAAGGTGTTCGCTTGAAGTCGTCCACAATCGTTCCAAGGCCCGCGCCGCGTTTCCCTATCGCGCAACGTAGGC
>Ga0207700_10002638_pt1 | contig 10326 bp, 6 predicted proteins | sample LARL82metaG_FD_184348 | JGI IMG/M metagenome (GOLD analysis project Ga0207700, IMG submission 184348) | Corn, switchgrass and miscanthus rhizosphere microbial communities from Kellogg Biological Station, Michigan, USA - LAR L8-2 metaG... | ecosystem: Host-associated > Plants > Roots >...
CCGGGTCGCGACCTGCTCGCCGCATCCGTACTCCGGCAGGACCAGCTGGCTGCCGTTCACCGAGCCGGCGGCCGTGTGCCGCCCGGCGGCCGCGTGCGGCGGGTGCCCCGGTACCTGGATACTGCGGATCCCGCCCAGTTCGGCGATGGCCTCGTCGGCGTCGGTCAGCGGCTTGCCGTGGGCGCCTTCGGCGTCGGCCACCGCGGCCACCCCGCGGCCCTTCACGGTGCGGGCGAGGATCGCGGTGGGTGCGCCCCGCCCTTGCAGCGCCTCGGTGTACGCGGCGTCGATGTCCTCGATGTCGTGCCCGTCGATCTCGATCGTGTGCCAGCCGAACGCGCCGATCCGCCCCGCGTAGGCAGCGGTGTCCCAGCCGTGCCGGGTCTCGCCACGCTGGCCGAGCCGGTTCACGTCGACGATGGCGGTGAGGTTGCCCAGCCGCTCGTAGCCGGCGTGCTCGAACGCTTCCCACATCGAGCCCTCGGCCAGTTCGCCGTCCCCGCACAGCACCCACACGTGGTGCGGGCTGTGCTCCAGCCGGGTGCCGGCCAGCGCCATGCCGACGCCGGCCGGCAGGCCGAGGCCGAGCGAGCCGGTGGCCACGTCCACCCACGGCAGCCTGGGCGTCGGGTGGCCCTCCAGCCTGCTGCCCAGCGTGCGGAAGGTGAGCAGCTCCCCGTCGTCGAGCACACCCGCGGCGCGGTACATCGCGTACAGCAGCGGGGAGGCGTGCCCCTTGGAGAAGATCAGCCGGTCGTTGCCCGGGTGGGCGGGCATGGTGAAGTCGTATCGCAGATGCTCAGCCAGCAGCACGGCCATCAGGTCGGCCGCGGACATCGAGGACGTCGGGTGACCGGATCCGGCGGCCGCCGCGGCGCGCACCGCGTCCACCCGGAGTTGCTGCCCCAAGTCGTGAAGCTGTTTCGCATCCATGACCTTCGCCCCTACCACCGTGCGGCTCTTTCAATCGGGCTGATTCCGGCAGTTTCGATCCGCCCTCCCGGGTAGGGATCTTGAGACCACGGGGGCGGACGGAAGGGCAGGCGGCCATGATGGGCGAGCCAAGTGACGTGACTGACAACCTCACCGATCTGCAGAAGGCACTGCTCAGCACGCAGACCCTGGAGCAGTTTCTCCAGGAACTGGCGACGCTTGCCGCGCGCCTGGTGACCGACGGCGTGTCCTGTGGCATGACGATGCGGCCCAACGGGCGGCCCGCCACGATAGCGTGCAGCGACCCACTGGCTTCGGAGATCGACGAGGTGCAGTACCGGCTCGACGATGGGCCGTGCCTGCATGCGATGCGGTCCGGTGACCGGGTGACCATCGACGACACCGGCGCACGGGAACAGTGGCCTCGGTTCGAGGCCGCGGTACAGGCCCGCGGCATCCGGTCCTGCCTGGCACTGCCACTGGTCGCGGACGGCAAGCCGGTCGGCGCGCTCAATCTCTATGCGCGCGAGCCCGGCGCGTTCGGACCCGCGCAGGTCCGCCGTGCCGAGAACCTCGCGGAGAACGCGTCCGGCGCGCTGTCGCTGATGCTGCGGCTGGCCTCGTACTCCGAGCTGACCGACCAGTTGCGTTCCTCGCTGACCTCGCGCGCGGTGATCTACCAGGCCCTCGGGGTGATCATGGCCCAGGAGCGGTGCACCCAGGCCAAGGCGTTCGAGATCCTGCGCACCGCGTCGCAGCACAGCAACGTCAAGCTCCGCGACATCGCCAGCGCGATCGTCACCAGCGTGAGCGGCGAGCCACCGGAGCCGCACCCGTTCGAAGAGGCGGACTAGACGCCAGCAAGGTCAGCCCGGCCGTGGGGCGCGGCCGTCCTGATCGGCCTGCCCCGCGGGCCTCGGCGGTACCGCAAGGCACTCGTGCGCCGTGTCGATCCCCGGGTCGGCCATCGCGGCCGCGACGCTCGGGTAGACCTCGATCAGCCGGTCCACTCCGGTGATGGCCAGCACGCGGGTCACCGCGGGCGCGCTGGTGGCCACTCGCAAGCCCGCGCCGCTCGCGTTCGCCTGCCGCACCGCACGGACCAGGGCCGTCACTCCTGCGGAGTCGCAGAACGTCGTCGTGCTCATGTCGACGATCACCAGGGAGGCGCCCTGGGCCAGCACGGCGGCCAGATCCTGGCGGATCCGATCGGCGTTGGATATGTCCACCTCGGCGGGGAGCGGCACGACCGCAACCCGGCCAACCCAGACGACAGGCCGGTCACCAGACACGGGCCATCACCACCCGTCGATGCGAGAAGAGGGGCAGGCCGCGTCTCTGGACCCGGGAAATCTGGCCGCCCAGCCGGGCAGCCGTTACGGCATTCTGGCGTCGGGATGCCTCCGGCGCAAGCAGACCACACAACGCGGTCCGGCAAACCGTTCCGCGCCGGCATATCCGGCGCAAGCGGGGGTAGCCGCTGCTCTCGACAACAAGGTGCAGTGAAAGGGTGACCAACCAGTGACGCAGGTCATGGCACCGGCAGCCGGCGTGGACGTCGCCAAGCTCCACGCCGCGCTTGACGAACGGGTGGACGGCGAGGTCAGGTTCGACCCCGGCACGCTGGGCGCCTACGCCCAGGACGCCTCCAACTACCGGCAGGTGCCGATCGGCGTGGTCGTCCCGCGCACCGTGGACGCCGCCGCGGCAGCGGTTGCCGTGTGCCGCGAGGCCGGGGCGCCGGTGCTGTCGCGTGGCGGCGGTACCAGCCTGGCCGGCCAGTGCGTCAACGCCGCGGTCGTCGTCGACTGGACCAAGTACTGCCACCACCTGGTCTCGTTCGACAAGAACGCCAGGACAGCCATCGTGCAGCCCGGCATGGCCCTGGACAAGGTCAACGACGCGCTGGCGCCGCATGGGCTGATGGTCGGGCCCAAGCCGTCCACGCACGTGAGCTGCACGATCGGCGGCATGATCGGGAACAATTCGTGCGGCTCCACGGCACAGGCCTACGGCAAGATGGCCGACTCGGTGCGGCGCCTGGAGGTGCTGACCTACGGTGGGCTGCGCGCCTGGGTCGGCGAGACCAGCGACGAGGAGTACGAGCGGATCGTCGCGGCCGGCGGCGACAAGGCGGAGCTGTACCGGCGGATGCGCGAGATCCGCGACGCCTACCTGAGCGAGATCCGCACCGGCTACCCGAAGATCCCGCGCCGGGTGTCCGGCTACAACCTCGACCAACTGCTGCCCGAGAACGGGTTCCACGTGGCCAGGGCGCTCGTGGGCAGCGAGAGCACCCTGGTCACCGTGCTGCACGCCGAGGTCGAGCTGTTCGAGGTACCGAAGCACCGATCGCTGGTCGTGCTCGGGTACCCCGACATCGCCGACGCCGCCGACCTGGTACCGAAGGTGGTCGCCCACAAGCCGCTGCTCTGTGAAGGGCTGGACGACACGCTGATCTCACTGGAGCGCGAGGAGCACCTGGCCGGCGACGCGCTGGACAAGCTGCCCGAGGGCTCCGGGTGGCTGATGGTCCAGTTCGGCGGCGACACCGAGGAGGAGGCCGACGCCAAGGCGCACGCGCTGATCGAGGACGTCCAGTCCGACGGCGACCATGCCAAGCCGCACGTCGCCTACACCGAGGACCCGGCGGTGGAGGACAGGCTCAGCGACGTGCGCGAGGCCGGCCTGGGCGCCACCGCCTACCCGCCGGGCAAGCACGAGACGCACGAGGGCTGGGAGGACGCCGCGGTCCCGCCGGACCGGCTCGGCGACTACCTGCGCGACTTCCGCAAGCTGCTGGAGCGCTACGACTACCGGGGCGCCTCGCTGTACGGGCACTTCGGCCAGGGCTGCGTGCACACCCGGATCCCGTTCGAGCTGCGCACCGACGAGGGCATTGCCAAGTACCGGTCGTTCGTGGAGGACGCCGCGGACCTGGTGGTCGGCTACGGCGGCTCGCTGTCCGGCGAGCACGGCGACGGCCAGTCCCGCGGCGAACTGCTGGTGAAGATGTTCGGCCAGGACCTGATCCGCGCGATGGGTGAGCTGAAGGCCGCCTTCGACCCGGACGACCGGATGAACCCGGGCAAGGTCGTCGCGCCCAACCCGCTGGACTCCCACCTCACCAGGCGCGGCTGGTTCCCGAAGGAGCCGGTGACATTTTTTCATTACGCTCCCGACGGCGGAAAGTTCTCCCACGCGGCCTCGCGGTGCGTCGGGGTGGGCAAGTGCCGCGGTGACGAGGGCGGGGTGATGTGCCCCAGCTACCGGGCCACCCGCGAGGAGGAGCATTCCACCCGGGGCCGGTCCCGGCTGCTCATGGAGATGGTGCGCGGCGAGGTGGTCCGCGACGGCTGGCACTCGACCGAGGTGCGCGACGCGCTCGACCTGTGCCTGGCCTGCAAGGGCTGCCGCAAGGACTGCCCGGTCGAGGTGGACATGGCCACCTACAAGGCCGAGTTCCTCGCCCACCACTACAAGGGCAGGCTGCGGCCCGCCGCGCACTACTCGATGGGCTGGCTGCCGGTTGCCGCGCTGCTCGCCGCCCGGGCACCCGGCCTGGTCAACGCGGCCGCCCGGGCGCCGGGGCTGTCCCGGCTGATCAAGGCCGCCGGCGGTATCGACCAGCATCGGGAACTGCCGGCCTTCGCCGGGGAGCGGTTCACCAAGTGGCACAGAAGGCGTGGCGCGAGGCAGGCGGGCGAGAAGGTGATCCTCTGGCCGGACACCTTCACCAACGGCTTCCACCCTGAGGTCGGCAAGGCGGCCGTGGCCGTGCTCGAGGACGCCGGGTTCACCGTGGAGGTGCCGGCCCGGCCGGTGTGCTGCGGCCTCACCTGGATCTCCACCGGCCAGCTCGGCGTGGCCGCGGCGATGCTGAAGCGGGCCATCCGGGTCTTGCGCCCCGAGCTGGTCGCGGGCACCCGTGTGGTCGTGCTGGAGCCGAGTTGCGCCGCGGTGTTCCGGTCGGACGCCGCCGACCTGCTCGGCTCCGACGACGCAAGGCTGCTGGCGAAACGGACCAGGACGCTGGCCGAGGTGCTCACCGAGGCTGGCTGGCACGCGCCCGTGCCCCCGGTCGTGGGCCGCCGCTCGGCCATCGCACAGGTGCACTGCCACCAGCACGCGATCATGGGCTTCGACGCCGACACCGAGCTGCTGAAGGCATGCGGCGTCGACGCCGACGTGCTGGACAGCGGGTGCTGTGGCCTGGCCGGCAACTTCGGCTTCGAGGCCGGCCACTACGAGGTGTCCGTGGCCTGTGCGGAGCACGGTCTGTGGCCGGCCGTACGGGACGCGCGCCCGGAGGTTGCCGTGCTGGCCGACGGGTTCTCCTGCCGCACCCAGATCCAGGCCGGGCATCTCGGCCGGGAAGGCATCCACCTGGCCCAACTGCTTGCCGAGCTGATTACCAACCAGTCCAACTGAGGAGGACGCCATGTCGATCTGGGGACGCCGCGACGGCGAAGCACCGGACGAGGAAACACACGAGGGCCAGGCCGGGGCGTACGAGAGCCAGGCCGGGGCCCAGGGCACGCAAGAACCGGCCGGGGCATACCAGGCCGGGGAACCGGCGCCAGCGTTCTGGCGGGCGCAGGGACAGCCGCACGAGTCTGTCGGCCGGGACCCGGCCGATGCCCCGCCGCCTGACTACGGCCATGTGCCGCCGGGCGGACCTGAGGCACCGGCCCACGGGGAGCAGGCATCCGGCGATGCCCCGGCGCCAGCGATGGGCGAGGCCCCGGTGCTGACCGGCGTGGTGGTCGACACAGAGACCGCGGTCAAGGATCCTGCCGGGGCTGAGCAGCCGACCGTGGCGCCAGAGCCTGCGGCAACGGAGGTCCAAGAGCCAACCGTGGCGATGGCCCACGAGCCCGTCGTGACCGAGGTTCGGGAGCCGGTGGTGACCGAGCCACGGGACGAGGCCGAGGAACCTTTCGTGACCGAGGTTCGGGAGCCGGTGGTGACCGAGCCACGGGACGAGGCCGAGGAACCTTTCATGACCGAGGCGCAGGCGCCGGTGGTGACCGAGCCACGGGACGAGGCCGAGGAACCTGCCATGACCGAGGCAAAGGAGCCTGCCACGGCCGCTGCCACGAGCACGCCGCAGCGCTGGAGTGAGATCATGGTTGCCTTCGTGGACGACCCGCGCGGCTCGGTGAAGATGGCCGCGGACGCGGTGGACGAGGCCATCGGCGAGTTCGTGAACTCGGTCCGGGCCCGTCAGCGCGACCTGGCTGCCACCTGGCAGGGCGCCGAGGGGGACACCGAGCAGCTCCGCACCGCGCTCCGGGAGTACCGCAAGCTCGGGCAGCGGGTGCAGGAACTGGACCTGGGCGAGAAGACCGGCGCCTGAGCGGGAGCGGGGCCGCCCCCGCTAACCTTCCAGCCGCATGCGCATCCGGACCGTGGTGCCGCCCTCACCGGAGCGCAGCTCGACTAGGTCGCACACCTGGTTGACCAGCCACAGGCCATGGCCGCGGTCGTCGGGGCCATGGCGGACCCGCCCGGCCAGCGGATCGGTGATCCGCCCGCTGTCGTGGACCTGGCAGAGGATCTCCTCGCCGGCGTGCCAGACGTGGATCACCCCGCCACCGGTGGTGTGGCTGAGCGTGTTCGCGGCGATCTCGTTCACGGCCAGGACCAGGTCGACCGTCCGGTCCTGGCCGAGCCCGGCGTGCCGGGCGTGCTGGGTGACCAGGCGCCGCACCGGGGCGAGGTCCGTTTCGTAGGCAAGAGCCTCGGCCTGCGCGGGCGGCGGGCCGAGCGGCTGGTCGCATGCAAGGGGCAGATTGTCCCGCCAGGTCGTGATGGTCGCCCCGGACGCGGCCGGCTCCTGATGCGTGCGCCGGGCGTCTGCCAGGACGGAATCCGGCAGCCCCGAGGCATCGTATGGGCACAAAAGAGTCGCCTGTGCCCGCGCAAACGCCAGGTTGGCCAGTGCCTCATGCCGGGCCGCCTCGCAGGCCTCCGCGGCCGAGCGGCCCGGCCAGGTTGGCTCGCCGACACAACGCACCCGCTGGCCGGGATGCTTTTCGATGAACGACAGCACTTCGGGGATGATCCGGGCCGGGTTGCGGCTCAGTTCGGCCGCGTCCACGAACGCCAGCTCCCCGGGTATGGCATCCAGGCCGGCATTGGCCATCCGGGCCTTGCCCCCCGGCACCATCAGCAGCGTCGGCTCACCGTGATCCAGGCCGACCCGGACGAAGGCGGCGATCCGTTCGGTGTACTCGGGCTCGCCGTGGTAGAAGAGCGCCGCGTGGCTCAGGCCGCCCCCGACGGGCTCATCCATGACATGCTCTCCGGCAGGCTTCAGATACCACATTGTCCCACGAGGCACCCGTTACCCACGGATGCGGGCGCCATTCCCCGTGTCGTGGCGCAATTCCGGTCACCGGACCTGGACCGCGACCAGGCACGCATCGTCGCCGGTATTCGAGGCGGCCTGGTCAAGCAGGTGGTCGGCGTACCCGCTGATCTCGCCCACCGGACGGCTGGCGGCACGGAGCAGTCTGGCGATCGAGTCGTCGATCGGCTCGTCCCGCCGTTCGATCAGGCCATCGGTGTACAGCAGCAGCGTGTCGCCGGGCCGGAGCGCGGTCAGCTCCTCCGCATAGCTGGCGTCGGGGTCGGCACCGAGCAGCAGCCCTTCAGGCAACGGAAGCTGCTCCGCCTTGCCGTCGCGCACCAGGACCGGCGGCAGGTGACCGGCCCTGGCCCAGCGCAGCGTCTGGTCGGCCGGGTCGTAGAGACCGCAGATCGCCGTGCCGAGCACGCCGTCGGTGAAGTGGGCGGCCGCGCTGTTCAGCCAGTCGAACAGCATTGCCGGGCTGGCCCCGGTGATCGCCAGGCCGCGCAGGCTGTTGCGGACCGCGACCATGCCGGTGACCGCGTCCAGGCCATGCCCGGCGATGTCCCCCACGACCAGCAGCACCTTCTTGCTTGGCAGCAGCACCGTGTCGTACCAGTCGCCGCTCACCAGGTTGCCCTCCCCGGACGGGCGGTACCTGGCGGCCACGTCGAGCCCGGCCGCTTCCACCAGTTCGTCCGGCGCCGCGGACCGCGGGGTGATGGCCTCCTGCAGCCTGATGGCCAGCCGGTGCTCCTCCGCGGCACGCTCCTGCGTGTCGGCGAGCTGTTCGCGGGTGGCCGCAAATGCCAGCCGGGTGTGGTAGTCCGCCGACACGTCCTGGTACACGCCGCGCATGGCGACCACCGTGCCGCCCGGGTCGGTCACCGGCTCGGCGTAGGCGCGGATCTGCCGCACGCTGCCGTCGTCGGCGCGGACCACCCGGAACGCGGCGGCGCTTTCCATCCGGCCGTGCAGCAGGGCCTCACGGAAGCCCCGGACCGCGGGAACGTCGTCGGGGACCACGTGCGCGGGCAGGTCCGCGACCGCCACCGGGTTCCCCGGCGGGACACCGAACAGCGCGAACGTCGGCTCGGTCCAGCTCACCTCGCCGCTGCGGATGTCCTCCTCCCAGCCGCCGACCCGGCCCAGCCGCTGCGCGTGCTGCAGCAGTGCCGCGAGCCGGCCAGCGTCGCCGGCCCCGTGCGAGGCGATCACGGCCCCGTCGTACAGCCGCGCGATCCGGATGCCAGCGGGGGGCGTGCCGGTGCCGGTCTGGGCCGCCATGGCCGCACCGGGAAGCTGCTGCGGCTCGCCGGACTCGATCGCCGCCAGGCACCGGTCGAACAGCCCGCCCGCCGGGAGCGCGCCGGAGTACAGCTCAAGCAGGTGCCTGCCGGTCAGTTCCAGCCGGCCGCGCCCGGCCGGATCGCGGAAACCGTCGCTGACATGGTCGACGCGGAAGTCGGTCACCCGGCCGCCGGGATCGCGCACCGCGCGGGCGAACACGTACCCGTCGAGCAGGCCGTCCAGCAGCGCCAGGACCCCGGCGGCCTCGTGGCCGGCGGGCAGGCTCCCCTGGGACAGCCGGATCCCCAGCGCCTGGGCGGCGACGTCGGCGACGGAGCTGAGCTGGCGGCGCAGCGCGGCGGGGAACTCCGCGAGCGGCTCCGGCCAGCAGACCACCATGACGCCCAGGGCGGTCCCGGCATCGTGCAGCGGGAGCCCGGCCCAGGCACCGTCGCGCCAGCGGCCAGGCAGCGGCCGCTCGTCGCCGGGCGGCGGCCCCGCGGGCCACCAGGTCTCCAGGCCCTCCCGCGCCACCTGGCCGGGCAGCGAGGGCATGTCCGGGTGCAGCCGCCGCCAGCGGCTGGCTTCGTGGCTGCCGAACCCGGCCTCACCGACCAGTTCCAGGCCACCATCCGGCTCGGTCAGCCAGATGGCCACCGCCACCGCGCCGAGGCTGCCCAGGGCCTCGCCGAGCAGGGCCCGGGCCACGGCGTTGCCCGAGGCCGCGGTCTCGATCGCCGCCCTGGCCATGCTGAGCGGGGGCGTGCCGGGATCTAGTGGCTCGCCGGGCGGCTCTGTATGGGTGATCTGGGCGGCAAGCTCGGTCGTGGTGACCGCGGACCCGGCCGCCAGGTGGACGAGCTGGCGCTGGGCCTCGGCGGGCGTGCAGCCAAGCTGCTCCATCAGCATGCCCCTGGCCAGATCCACCACCGAGCGGGCCGCGGCCGCCGAGTGCAGCTCGTCCAGTTCCCGTCGTAGCCGTTCGACCAGGGCGTTCAGCCGCGCCAGGTCGGCTCCGCTCGGTTCGGTCACGGCCACCAGCCTTCGCTCCAGGGCACCTTCGCCCGGGGCAACTGCCCAGGCCACGCCTGCATCGTGTCAGTTCCATTCTCGGCCATCACCAGACGTGACAGGATCTTTTCCAGCGGGCTCGCCTCGCATATCGCACCCCCGCGCGATAGTTGGCTGGCCATGGAGGGGTTCGAAAGACATGACGACGATCCACCATCGGGCGGTACAGCCCGCCGACGGCGGACTGCAGCAGCTGCTGGCCGGCCTGTCGGCGGTACGCAGCGGAGACTTCAGCACCCGGCTGCCCACCGACGGCGATCCGCTCATGGACGAGATCGCCTCGGTGTTCAACGGGATGAACGAGCAGCTCGCCCTGTTCACCTCGGAGGTGACCCGGGTGGCGCGCGAGGTGGGGACCGAGGGCCGGCTGGGCGGCCAGGCCGAGGTGCCCGGGCTGGCCGGCACCTGGAAGGACCTCACCTACTCGGTGAACTCGATGGCCGGCAACCTGACCGGCCAGGTCCGCGACGTCGCGCGGGTGGCCACCGCGGTGGCCAGGGGCGACCTGAGCCAGAAGATCTCGGTCGACGTCATGGGCGAGATGGCCGAGCTCAAGGACACCCTCAACACGATGGTGGACGAGCTGTCGGCGTTCGCCGACGAGGTGACCCGGGTGGCCCGCGAGGTGGGGACCGAGGGCCGGCTGGGCGGCCAGGCGCGGGTGCCGGGGGTGGGCG
>Ga0207700_10002640_pt1 | contig 10325 bp, 9 predicted proteins | sample LARL82metaG_FD_184348 | JGI IMG/M metagenome (GOLD analysis project Ga0207700, IMG submission 184348) | Corn, switchgrass and miscanthus rhizosphere microbial communities from Kellogg Biological Station, Michigan, USA - LAR L8-2 metaG... | ecosystem: Host-associated > Plants > Roots >...
CCTTGTGAAGCCTTTCGAAATTGGCGACCTTATCGCCACCGCGCGCAAGTTGCTGGAGAAGCCTCGCGCCGCCGCCGCCAAGGCGGGAGAGTAGGAAGAGTGCCTAGTGACTAGTGGTTAGTGGCTAGTTGCCGTCTACCCCCGATACGACTCTGCGACACTTTCAACATGCGAATCCGACTAGCCACTAGCCACTAGCCAATACCCACTGGTCTCCTTGCACCGTCTCCCACTCCTCGCTATCCTTCTCCGTTATGCAGACCCTGGTGGAATGCGTCCCGAACTTCTCCGAGGGCCGCGATAAGTCCAAAGTAGATGCGATCGTCGAAGCGATGAAACTCGACGGCGTCTATCTACTCGACCGCGAAATGGACGCCGACCACAACCGCTGCGTGATCACTATCGTCGGCGATCGTGATGCGGTGCAGGAGGCCGCCATTCGTGGCGTCGGCAAAGCTGCGGAACTCATCGATCTGAACCAACATCAGGGGGCGCATCCACGTCTGGGTGCGGCTGACGTCGTGCCATTCATTCCCATTGAAGGCGTCTCCCTGGAAGATTGCGTGGCCATGGCGCGGCACGTAGGCGAGCAAATATGGAAGCGCCACAAAGTTCCGGTGTACCTCTATGAAGCTGCCGCGACCTCGCCCGAACGTCAGAACCTGGAAAACATCCGCCGTGGACAGTTCGAGGGCATTCGCGCCGAGATCGCGAGCAACCCGGCACGCAAGCCGGATTTCGGCGAAGCTGCACTACATTCCACGGCCGGAGCCTGCGTCGTGGGCGCACGCAAATTCCTCATCGCCTACAACATCTTTCTCAATACCCGAGACGTCGAGATCGCAAAGAAGGTCGCAAAGACCGTTCGTTTTTCCAGTGGCGGCCTGCGCTTTGTGAAAGCCGCCGGATTCCTGGTGCGCGGACTTGCCCAGGTCTCCATGAATCTCACCGACTTCGAGCAAACCCCAATCCATCGCGTCTTTGAGGCGGTTCGCGCCGAGGCTGCGCGCTATGGTGTTCTGCCTCAGAGCAGCGAGATTGTTGGCCTGATTCCGAAGAAAGCGTTGGAACAGAGCGCAGAATGGTTCCTGCAGATCGAGAACTTTGATTCTTCGCTGATCCTCGAGAATCGTCTCGCTGGCGTCATGGGAGGCAAGATGGCGGTTGGCGGAATCCGCGCGGGCGTTGAGCCATTCATTGAACAACTTGCCGCGCCCACAGCAACTCCAGGCGGCGGTAGCGCGGCGGCAGCAGCAGGCGCCATGGCTGCCGGATTAGGCGCGATGGTCGCAACCATGTCGCGAGGCAAAAAAGCGTATGCCCAATATGAGAGCCAACTGAGCGAAGCGATCGCGCGACTATCGCAGCTTCGCGAAGACCTGAAGTTGGCCATTGACGCCGACGCCGAGTCCTTCAAGGAAGTAATGGCTGCCTACAAGAAGCCGAAAGAGAGCGCGTCGGCAGACGCGATTGTCGACAGCGCGCTCAAACAAGCCACGAACGTCCCACTCACCGCCGCCGAGAAGGCAAGGGAAGTCCTTCGCCTCCTGGACAGCCTGGGCCCAATCACCAGCCCCAACATGAAGTCGGATCTATTGACCGGCGCGGCACTCGCGCGGGCGGCGATTGAAGGCGCGCTCTCGAACGTAGAGGTCAATCTGGAGTCTCTAAAAGACACCGAATTTACAACTCAGGTCCGCAGTCGGGCGCAATCCGTAAAGCTGTAAAGCGTACGCAAGAAAGAGCCTGGCCTTCGTTCTTACCTTGGGACGCCCGGCACTTTGGTAAGCCTGATTCTCGCCATCCGTCGTCTACAATGAGACTTACAACTGGGTGACTGCTCGATCAGCGTCTGCATCCAATATTGTATTCCGAGGTTCTTATGACGAATTCTGTGCGCAACTTCTCGATAGCCCTCTGCGTGTCCGCGTTGGTGGGCAGCGCTTTAGCCGCGCCTTTGCCTGGCTCCATTCGCCCGGCGATTCCCTCCGAGGTGCAGCAGATTATCTGCGTCGACTACCGCGCGCTCAAAGATTCGAGCACGGCTCAGGCGCTCAAGTCACAGGTCCTGCCCGAGAACCTCAAGGAATTCGAGTCTGCATTGAAGTCGGAAGGAATCAACGTCGACCGCGATGTGGATGAATTGACCTTCATCAGCTACCGCCATCCCAAGCAGGGAATCAAGATTATTGGTGCGGCGCAGGGAGTTTTTCAGACCAAAGCGGTCCTCCACAAACTGCAGGTCCGAAAGATCAAGCCGATCAAATATCGCGACGCCGACATTTACCCGATGGCGGACGGCATGCAGATGACCTTTATTGACGACAGTACTCTGATGTTTGGCGACGCCGGTGCGGTCCGCGGTTCTTTGGACGCGCGGGACGGCTACGTGCAGACGCTCGACTCCAATCCCGACATTGCCAACCTGATCGAAGGTGTGGAGGGCGGCGCAGTGTGGAGCATCCTCGACCAGAAGGGAACGCAGAACATGCTGCTTTCCGCCTTGGGCGACGCCTCTCGTCTCGCTGACTACGAAAACGTGAAGAAGCGCATCCTGGGTTCGCGCTACATCATGAATTTTTCGAACGGGGTGAACTTCGACCTGGATGTCATCACCTCCGATTCAACGACCGCAGCAACACTATCCTCGTTGGTGAAGGCCGGCGTCCTATATAAGAAGATGACCGCGAGCCCGGTTGAAAAGGCCGCGCTGGAAGGCGTTTCCATCGATTCCGACAGCTCCAAGCTGCAAATGCACTTCAAGACCGACGACAAACAGTTCCAGGCGCTGATGCGGACGAGCTTGTTTGCCGCCGTGTCGAGATAGACGTCGATTTGTGAAAACATAATTGAGAACAATCAGTTTCCTGCTCCTTGCTCTTTGCAGCATGCGGGTGTTTGCCGCCGACGCGGTGTTGGATGCGGCGGTAAAGCGGCTTACAGTGGTCGACAGGTTCGCCTTTGGTCCCGTCGGGTATGCCGGTGTAATCTCGAAGGGGGAGACTGACTTTAAGTTAGTTGTTTCGAGACCGAAACCAACCGCACTAGCCGCGTTCGAGAATCTCTACTCCAGCGGCAATTTGCCCGGAAGGGCATACGCACTCGCAGGGCTCAAGAAATTGAATCAAGCCAGATTCAAGGAACTCATCGCATCAATCAAGCTGACAGATGAGGAGCTCGAGGTGATGCGTGGTTGCATAATCTCACACGAGACTCTCCTTCAAGTTACGAGGGAGATCGATCAAGGCAAATTTCGATTTTGAATGTGAATGAGAGTTGCGGCAACTTCTTTCCACGAGCATACCAACGTAGTCAGTAATCGCAACTGGCTACGCCACCTGTTCCGTTGTCCCGTCCTTCGCTGCAAACACTCCCTCGAAATTCACGAAGAAGCATTCCACCTGCAGATCAGGAAAGCGATCTTTAAGCAAGCCCATGGCTCGCTCCAACTCTTGGCAGTGATGTTTGGCCTCAACTTCGCGGTCGCCATTGAATGCGCCCAGCCCGCCGTAGGTCGCGCAATCCGAATGGCACATGATGTAAGCGCGCGTGGTTTTGTGCAACAGGATGGACATGCGCACCTGCTCGAGAATGAAGTCGCGCTCGAAATCATTGCGTGGCGAAGCCAGCGTCTTCGCGCCTCCAGCGATCACGACCATATCCGGGCGCAGGATGCCACGCTTCTGCAAAAACTTGTTCACAACCGTGCGGATGCGCTGGTCAAAGCAGGTAAGCACCACGGCATCGGCTACATATGGTTCAGACGGCGAGTCGAAATGAAAGGTCTTTTCCATGGGCCTATTTAGGATATCAAGCCAACGGGAATGACCGCCCAGGCGCGTAGAATAGCCAGATGCGCCGGGTTTACCTCGACAACAACGCGACCACCCCTGTGCTCCCGGAGGTGCTGGATGCCATGCGCCCGTATTTCGGCGAGCACTTCGGGAACGCCTCGTCCATCCATCACCATGGACAGGAGACACGGGCGGCGGTCGAGCGTGCGCGCGAGTCGGTAGCTAACTTGCTGGGTTGTCGCCCTGCGGAAGTGGTTTTCACCAGCGGTGGTACAGAAGCCGACAACCTGGCAATCTTCGGCCTGGTTCGTCCGGGTGATCACGTCATTACATCGACTATCGAGCACCATGCCGTCCTGAATTCCTGCAAGCAACTGCAGGAGCGCGGCGTGGATGTCACATTTGTGCCGGTCGACGGGCGTGGCCTGGTGAATCCCCATGATGTTCGCCACGCCCTACGCTCGAATACCAAGCTGGTCACGATCATGTACGCCAACAACGAGACCGGCGTGATCCAGCCGGTTGAGGAGTTCGGGAAGATCTGTGCGGAATCCGATGTTTACTTCCACACCGACGCGGTGCAGGCCGCGTCGAAGGTTCCCATCGATGTGAAGGCAGTCGGTTGCGACCTGCTCTCTATTTCGGGACACAAGTTCCACGCGCCGCAGGGAATTGGCGCGTTGTACGTCCGCAAGGGAACCAAGCTGGAAGCGCTGTTCTATGGCGGAAGCCACGAGCGTTCACGCCGCGCCGGTACTGAGAATGTGCCGGGCATCGTAGGCCTGGGAAAGGCCTCAGAACTCGCTGCGAAAGCTTTCGCAGCCGGTGAATATCGCGCGATGGTGGCATTACGGGATAAGCTGCAAACGGCAATTCTGGATAAGGTCGATTCCGCCGGAGTAAATGGCGAGGGCGCGCCCCGCGTGCCGAACACCGCCAACATCTACTTCGACTACATCGAAGGCGAGGCGCTGGTGATCGCCCTCGATCTGAAAGGGCTCTCAGTTTCTACCGGTGCGGCGTGTTCGTCCGGCGCGATTGAGCCCTCGCACGTCCTGACCGCGATGGGCCTGCGTCCCGATCGCGCCCGCGCCAGCATTCGCTTCAGCCTGGGCAAGCAGAACACAGGTGAGGAGGTGGACTTCGCGCTGCAACGGGTGCCGTCCGCGGTAGAGCGCTTGCGGGAATTATCGCCTCTGTACAATAAGAAGACAGCTGTTAGCTCATAGCTTTTAGCCTTTAGCAAAACCCGCCTTAACCCTTCATCACGATCTCGGGTACCGTTGGTCTTCGGGTTGGCTAAGAGCTAAGAACTGAAATCATGCCTGCACCGCGCACCATCGCCGTCGCCATGTCGGGAGGAGTTGACTCCTCGACCGTTGCGGCCATGCTGCGCGCGGACGGCCACAACGTTGTCGGCCTCACCATGCAGCTTTGGAACCAGCGCCGGCTGGCGGGTCGCGAAGGCATGCCCGAGGCGGTAACCGGACGCTGCTGCTCGCTCGACGACGTTTACGATGCCCGTCGGGTCGCCGAGACCATCGGCATTCCTTACTATGTAGTCAATCACGAGGACCGCTTCGAGCGCGACGTGGTGCGCCCGTTCGTCCAGGAGTATCTGTCCGGCCGCACTCCGATTCCGTGCAGCCTCTGCAATAATCACCTGAAGTTTGATCAGCTATTGGTTGTGGCGCAGCAGATTGGCGCCGAGGCGGTTGCCACAGGGCACTACGCTAGAGTCGACTTCGATGAGCCTAATGGGCGCTGGTTGTTGAAGCGGCCGGCGGATCGCTCTAAGGACCAGACCTACTTTCTTTTCGGCCTCACCCAGGACCAACTCAGCCGTACCCTGTTTCCCCTTGGCGGGATGACCAAGCCCGAGGTCCGCGATCTCGCGCGCAAACACGGCCTTGCGCTCGCAGAGAAACCAGATTCGCAGGAGATTTGCTTCGTCCCTGGCGGCGACTACAAGCGCTTTCTCGACGCTTATCTCGGCGAGCAGGGCGAGTCGCTTCCCGATACAGCGGGCGAGTTGGTCACCGCTGATGGCCGCGTGATTGGAGAGCACACTGGCATTCATAACTTTACAGTTGGCCAGCGTAAGGGCCTGGGGATCGCAACCGGCTCGCCGCTGTACGTCCTTCAGATCAAGGGCGACCAGCGTCAGGTGGTGGTTGGCGAGCAGGAGAACCTGTATTCGAAGACTCTGGTTGCGAAGCGCACGAACCTGATCTCGGTGAATGATCTGTACGAGCCCATGCGAGTCAGCGTAAAGATCCGCCATCGCCACGAGCCCGCGCCGGCAATGATTCAGAAGACCGCCGAAAACGGGATCCTTGTCACCTTCGACGAGCCGCAGCGCGCAGTCACACCCGGCCAGGCAGCAGTCTTTTACGACGGCGATGTTGTGGTCGGCGGCGGCTGGATCGCTTAAACCCGGCTCTCGGCTTTTGGCTCTAGGCTCTCGGCAAGCAAGGATATTCCTTCATGTAACTTCGTGCCCTTCGTGGTGGATGTGCGCGCCTCGCGCAAGCTTCACGCGACAAAGGGAATATAGGCCCGCACTTGCGACTTATATTCCCGGAACTCTTCCCCGAAGCGCTCTGCCAGCAGCTTCTCTTCCGTTCGTACTCTGATCTCGGTGCCGATGACAAACAGCACGATTGCGGGCACGAACAGTTGCCAGGGTGTCACAATAACGCCCGTCGCGCAGTCCACCAACAACATCGAGGTGTAGATCGGGTTGCGCACTAGCGCGTACGGCCCGGACCGCACCAGGTGATGGTCCGCTCCCAGCGCGGCATCAATCCGCAACTGCCCGGCCAGCGCGCGCGACGACGTCCATGACAGCGCGATCGCCAACGCGAACAAAACAATGGAGAGGAGAAGTCGCCACCACGGCAGAGGTCGCGTCCAAAAATGCCCTTGCCAGAGAAGCGGGAAAGCCAGGAACTGCAGCAGAACTCCCCACCGGGACTTGCGGTCCACAACGCTTGCTCCGGGCGTCTTCTGATGTGCTGGAACAAAGGGATAAAACCAGATTACGATTCCGCCGACAATGAGCAGGTAAGCATAGACGGGCATGATTCGGCAGGATATCAGCTAAGGGTGCAGCGCGATATTGCGATTCGCTGCAACATGCTAAGCGTGACCGAGTAGCCAAATCAGGCGGGCCGTCCGTAGCTGCACAACAGCTACTCCACGGTGTGCTTGGCTGTGTAGCCTTCGCGAGCGATGACCTGGTACTTCACATCTTTGCCCTTCTGGTCGCGGATTTTGAGCGGACCACCATCCGGAGCAACGACTTCCACCTTCAACTTGCGGTAGGAGCCATCCAGGGCGGTGTTGGTTGGTCGATAGACCAGCGTGTACTCGTGGCGGATGTCCTGTCCCAGTTCCTTGAATGCATCGACCATATCCCCCGTGAAGCGGGGCTGGAAGAAGCGGCCGCCGGTAAGCTTGGCGAATGTCTGAAGTTGATTGTCCGCTTGCAGCCAATCGATCTGAGCCATACCATAGCTGGCCATCCCGTGGCTGATGCCCGTGCAATTGTGGGTTTCGCAGTAGTTGCGAAGCACCCAGCCGATACTCATGGTGAAGATCGTGACATCCTTCGTGGTCTTGACCTTTTTCAAGACCTCGTCAAGTCTCAGCTTGCTAAAGGTGTCAATCCCGGTGCTGATGAGAATGAGGTACTTGTGTCCTTCAATGCGATCGAGTCGATCGAGCGTGTCGTAGACGGCGTCGAACAGGTTGGTCTCCGCGAAGCCCGGTATGCGCAAACCGTTTAAAGCATTTTGTAGTGCCTGCTTGTCCTGGGTGAAGTCCACCAGGATGTCGGGTTTCATATCATAAGAGATGACCGCAACATAGTCCTGAGGCTTCAGCATGCTGGCAAAGATGTAGGACGCGTCGAGCGTGTCCGACATCAACCAATAGTTGGTTGACGCAAACTCCACCAGCAACACCGCCGTGATTGGTGCTTCTTCAATCTTGAAATCGCTCAGGGTCTGCTGCTTGCCGTCCTCGAAAACTCGGAAATTCTCCTTCTTTAAATTAGGGATGAACTGGCCGTCCTTGGTGGTGACCATAACGGGCACCGTCACGAGCGGCACATCCACATGGATCGAGTAATCCGGCATGCCCTCAATCTTTTTGGGCTTCTCGACTGGCGGAGGAGGAGGTTCTTCGGTCTTCTTAGGGATGGCGTAAGGACCCGTACTCCCGTTCGGACCACCCGCTTCCGGCGGCGCTTCCTGCTGGTTTGGGTTTTGCTGGGTGCTGGAAGTCGAATCCGACTGAGCAAACGTGATTCCTGGGAACGCGAAGAGAACCGCGACGGAAAAACCTAGGAACAGTGCGCACAAATGTGCGCTACGACGAAAATTCTGCATGCAAACCATCGAAAACATTGGGGCCTCTCCGGCAACTCCCATGCTAGTATAGACGCACGGCTTCGTGATTGGGATGTTTTGCCTTGACTTCCCCAGCAGGCAAATCAACAAACGAAGTGAATTCCAGTAATTTGGGACCTTCCAGGTGGTCCTGAGGGCAAAATGAGAAAAGCTGCTCTCGGCGTAGTGGTAGTGTACGGTCTTCTACTCTCCTCGCTGACCTTCGCTCAAGATAGCAAACCAGTTAACACTTTCCCGCTCGAAAAAGTAGCGCCCGGCATGCACGGCGTCGCTTACACCGTCTTCCAGGGAACCACTCCTGAGTCGATGGATGTCGAGGTTCTCGGCGTGTTGAAAAATGCCAACGGGCCTAAGGGCGACATTATTCTTGTGCGCCTGGGCGGAGAGAAAGCCCAGTACACCGGCGTAGTTGCCGGCATGAGCGGCAGCCCGGTTTACATTGACGGCAAGCTCGCCGGAGCGATTGCATTCCGCATTGGAGAGTTCTCGAAGGAACCTATCGCTGGGGTGACGCCAATATCTGAGATGCTGGAGATCAGCGCGCTCGATACCACGCCTACCAGCGTTCCTGTGCAGGCGAAGTCCTTGCCCTCGTTGACTTCCAAGACATCAGGGCCGGGCGTTTCCAGCGTTCCCGTGCAAAGCTTCGCGAACTACTTGAAGCCGATTGATACGCCGCTGGTATTCAGCGGCTTCTCGGAAGACGCGGTGCAGAAATTTGCCGGCCAGTTTGCCTCGCAGGGAATCGTTCCGGTGATGGGCGTTGGCTCGGCGAGCTCCGTGAAGCAGCCGGAGCCGCTGGTTCCGGGGTCGGCTGTCAGCGCGGTGCTGGTGAGCGGCGACATGAACATTGCTGCGACTTGCACGGTGACCTATCTTGATGCGACACACCTGCTGGCCTGCGGTCATCCGCTGATGCAGTTCGGCATGGTCGACCTGCCGATGACCAAAGCGCAGGTGCTGGCCACGCTGCCGTCACCGCTGAATGCGTTCAAGATCGTGAACGCGACTGAGACGGTCGGATCGTTCGTTCAGGATCGCCACAACGGAATTCTAGGCGAGTTCGGCAAGGCCGCCGAGATGATTCCGGTGACGCTGACGATTCACGGCGGCACCACGCCAAAGGTTTTCCATTACCAGGTTCTGAACAACGCGCGGCTCAGCCCGGTGGCGATTTCGACCACGGTGTACAACGCACTGCACGGCGTCAATGAATACGGCGACGAGACCACCTATGCGATGAAGGGTGTCATCAACGTGGGCGGTTTTCCTGAAGTGAAGCTTGAAGACATGTTCTCGGCCAGCGCCGACGGAATGCAGCCTGCCGCGATGATGGCAGCCAGCGCTATCGGCGGAAGCTTCGGGCGCATTTACGACAATCCGTACAGCACGCCCGACATCAAGGGTCTGCAGCTGGATTTTGAAGTCACTAACGAGCGGCGCTCGGCAAGGCTGGAGAGCGCGCGCACGGATATCAGTGAAGCTCGCCCCGGGGATGAAGTCACGGTGGAAGTCCTCCTGCGGCCGTATCGTGGGGAAGCGATCATCGAGCACGTACCGGTACGGATTCCGACTTCGGCCTCCAAAGGATCGACGCTGCACATCCTGGTCAGCGATGGCGACATGCTCGATCGCCTGCGACATAGCCCAACAGGGCAACGGCTCGACCTGGCTTCCACCATTGGTGTGCTGAACAAGCAGCACGTTAACAATCGGGTTTACGTCTCGGTGCTGGAGCAGGATCCAGAGGCGATGGTTGCCGACAAAGTGATGCCCGACCTGCCGCTGTCGGTCATGAACGTCATGGACGGCATGCGCGGGACCCAGGATATGACGGTGCTGGGCGAGTCGTCGGTCAGTGAGACTGAGACGAAGCCGCTGGATTATGTAGTCTCCGGCGCGCAGTTGCTGTCGGTGACGATCAAGTAGGAGAAGAGTTCGGTAGGTGATCGGGCCCGCTGCGAAAGCAGCGGGCTTTTTGCTGGGACTCGCAGAGGACAACCTTCCGGCGCCAGGGGTCAAGCTTCAGCCGCCGTTCCCACGCTTTCGGGGTTCCCTTTACAATTAGCCGTATCAACCGGTGGACTGTTTAAGTACTCCCTGCGGCACAGAGGTC
>Ga0207700_10002641_pt1 | contig 10323 bp, 9 predicted proteins | sample LARL82metaG_FD_184348 | JGI IMG/M metagenome (GOLD analysis project Ga0207700, IMG submission 184348) | Corn, switchgrass and miscanthus rhizosphere microbial communities from Kellogg Biological Station, Michigan, USA - LAR L8-2 metaG... | ecosystem: Host-associated > Plants > Roots >...
TCTGACGGCATGGCTGGCGCAGTAAACTATGGCACAGCTCGTCGTCTGCTCGTGAACTTCAACGAAGAAGAGGTTCTCGGAAAGACTGGCACCTGCTCCCGAGCGGGAACGCGCTTCGGATGGTTTGCCAGCTACGCCAACACGAGTTACGGAAAAGTTGTGATTGTGGTCTTCCTGGAAGGTGGACGCCCGACGTTCGGTCCCAAAGCAGCCGAGATTGCTGGACGCATGTACCGCAATCTGTACGATCACGACTTTTTCGCGGAGAGGCCGGTGGCTCCGGCAGAGCTTCGCAATGCCAGCACGAACTAGTCTTCGTTAACGCGGAGGCACGAATCCCGCGGCTCTTTCAACCTGACGATACTGACTCGGCCGCTGTGATCGTCTGGGCAAGCGTCGTGCTGTCCGTCATGCGGTTCAGCTTGGAAACCTCCAATCGGCTCATCTTGTGGCAAGCATACGGCTGGCAGAAGGTACAGCGTGACCACCTTTCTCTGGTGCGCTTCAAGCCCCAGTTGGTGGTTTCCAACGGTGACGTTCTCCGAGGCATGGGGCCAACACACTTCCTCTACGGCATTGGGCTTTGGATCCCTCTGACATTCGCGATCCTGGTTCCCCTTCTCAAGTACGCTGCTCCAGATTGGTGGAGGCGTGTAGCGTGTGCACGACGATGGACGCCCCAACCTGGCGTCATTGGAATCATTGCCCTGTTGATCATGTTCTTCGCCATCCCCGGCTTCTTGCCGGCCATCCCTGCCTTGAGCCTTGGTGTACTCGCGACGACTGCGGGCCTCTTCTGGCTGCGCAGGGGTTCGCAGAACACAACGATTTCCATCTGATCAACTAGCGGCATAAGTTTCTGTGGCATGTCGACGCCAGACAAACAAACCCAAGTAACCTAAGAACCGCATCATGCCCTTCCGCGCCGTGTGCTTCTGTGCTCGAATCGTGAGGGGCTGAACTCTTTCACTTCACCAAAGGGAGGCAAGAATGCTGAAATACCTGACCGCGCTTATGGTCCTGCTGTTCGCGATTCCTCTATTCGCGCAGGACGCGACTGTCGCCGAACCCACCCACTACCGCGTCGCCTTCGAGAATGAGCATGTGCGCGTGGTCGACATTCACTATGGTCCGCATGAAACATCCAACATGCACTCGCACCCGGCTGGGGTCCTTGTGTATATCAGCGGAGGGCACTTCCGCTTCACCGATGAAAACGGCAAGGTTGTCGAAGCCAATGCGAGAGCTGGCGACGCCCGCTGGTTCCCCGCTTTCAAGCATAAGGTTGAAAGCCTGTCGGATAAGCCTTTCGACGGCGTCTACATTGAGCTGAAATCGGTTGCGCAACACTGACGCGCACTGATCAGTTAGCCGAACCGATCATGCCTTCAGAAAACAGCAATTGCAACAAGTCCTTGGCTCCCTCGTCCCCGACGCTGAGATGCCCCAGCAATTTGAGCTTGGCTTGCTCCGTGGTGAGCTTTGTCAGACGCGGAGGCGCATACGCCGTTGCCGGCTGAGGCCGCGGCGCACCTGGTTTGAACCGATTCGGAAAAACCAATCGCAGAAATTCTTGCGCACGATTCCAAAGGTACGACCGGACTGGCTGATGGACGAACTCTCTACGTAGAGGTCTTGCGCTGGTCTTGCGGTCCAGTTCCCCGAGCTTCACGTTCACACCTCACTGGATGATTGTCCCCTTTGTTATATCGTGACACGAGACGCCTTGCGGACTGTTTACCAGTTGAGTTTTGTTACGAAACCAGAACACAGCGGGAACAAGCTTCTCAGTGTGAAATCGGCTGCGGAGGCTTGAGCCAGCCGGAGGAACCCGCCGCGAATTTGGCTGAAAAAGCTCTCTGCCGACTCTATCCCGCCAGCACGTGTAACCCGACAATCACCAGCATGCTACCCGCAGCCAACGTCGCTAGCGTGATCAGCAGGGTCGCGAAATGTCCGCGCACAATGCCGGCCAGCTGCCACGCAGATTCCCGCAGACCAGCATCCGTTCGCCAAGCCCCCACAAGCGTGGCCGCTCCGATCAGCAGTACTGCAAACGGCATGGCGATCAGCAGCACCCAAAGCCCGAAGTGCGGGCTGGCTGCGTACCAGTCAACAATCCTTTGCGCACTGTGCGCCGGCTCGTACTGCAGCGGCTGCAGGTTGCGGACGAAAAGGGCAGCCATGAACAACGCTGCCGGAAACACCAGCAGCAACTCGGTAGCGGCAAGAGCGGACTTGATGGCTTTCATGGCTCCACTTTATAGCACAAAGCGACTTCACTTTGCAATATAAAGCTCGGCCTGCCCGGGTGCGCTGGAATGCAAATACTCTCAGGCACCACGGGCGGTTATGTCGCCTGCTCATCCCAGGTGTAGCCGCAGGAGTTGCACTTCCAGGAGTGCCCGTGGACGTCAACAGGAGTGAGTAACGACGCGCCGGTGTAGGAGGCGGGGCGGGTGGCCTCCTGCGACAGGATGTCTGAGGCATCGCACTGGGGGCAGACAGGCTGCGCGGAATCCTCCGACGGAGGCGGATGCTGGGCCCTAAGCACTTTGAGAGCGGCATCGGCGTCGGCCCCGTTAACTTGCAGTCGGAAACCGCCGATGGCGATCCAGGAGATCATGCGTCCCATGTTGTCGTCGAGCAGAACGGATTCGATGCCGGCATCGTCTAAGATGCCCTGCGCGAGTTCGGCCTCGGGCAGAAAGCTGTAGTTGCCGACGGTGATAAGGCCGGGATCCGACATGCGGGACGATATTACTACAGCAACTACTCGAGAGGCGCCTGCAACGTCCCTTGCGACTGTCCCCCGAGTAATCCGATGCCAGCCTGCGGAACGTACATGTTCAAGTCCTTAAATCGAGATCGGATCGGGCAAGCTGCATTGCGTAGCAACTCCGCCCAGATAATTTCGATACTCAAGCATGCGCATTTGATAGGTGGCCTCGGCGCTCTGGCATTCGTCCCCAGTCGGGTTCTTGAGGCAAGCCGAATCTTTGTCCTGGCGCGCCATCCGCAGACGTTGAATATAACTTTGGGCTCCAGCCGTTGCGCTATTGCAATCGGCCTGGCAGGAACCGCCGGTGTTCGTCTCGCCGGGTAAGCACTGCTGCGCAACAATTGGTACACACTGCGATCCATTCCAGACTTCGCCGGCAGCACAAATCTTCGCCGGAAGGTTGGGCCTGCCCGGCGCGCTTGCTCCGTTTCCCGGTGACGCCGGAATACACGAATTGTTTTTCCCGGGTGACTGACCCGGAGGACAGACCGGGCACGGGCGATCTTTGCAAAGTTTTGCGAAACGATCCGGCTCAACCGGCTTGGGCGCGACACATGGCTCTTTCGCGCAGGGTTTAGGGTGCACGCCGGGAACGCTGCCCACAGGGTCCGTGCCGGGCGACGTCACCGGCGCAGGGGGCACGGGCGAGCCGTGTACTGGGATGACTGGTGTTGGCCTGTGACGCTCTTGTTCCTGTCGTTGTAGTTCATCCCGTTGCTGTTGCTGGCGTGCTTCTTGCTCTCGCCGTTGCTGTTCCTGACGCTGCTGTTCTTCCCGGACCTGTCGATCCCGTTCCGCTTGGTCGCGCTGTTGTTGTTCCCGCGCTTGCTCCTGCCGCTGTTGCTCTTCGCGCTGTTGTTCCTGGCGCTGCTGTTCTTCCCGGACCTGTCGATCCCGTTCCGCTTGGTCGCGCTGTTGTTGTTCCCGTGCTTGCTCCTGTCGCTGTAGCTCATCCCGTTGCTGTTCCTGACGCTGTTGTTCTTCTCGAGCTTGTCGATCCCGCTCCGCTTGGTCGCGCTGCTGTTGTTCCCGTGCTTGCTCTTGGCGCTGTTGCTCTTCCCGTTGCTGCTGCTCCTGCTGTTGATTGATTTGTGCGGATACGAATGGAGGCCGAGCAATCGCCAGCGAGAGACCTAGCAAAATCACAACACCGCGATTCGACTTCCTCCGCAAGCTTTCGAACTTCGAGAAACCAGAACTGCAAAAAACGTTATTCGCCATAACTGTCCTCGTTTCCTTCAGCGCAGATTCGAGCCTCTCACCAGCGCCCTATGCAGTAACCTAAACCGTAATTGACTTCGTAAGCCGGGCAACATTTTGTCGCTACCATAACTCCACCAACTGTCAAAATACGTAGATATGAGTAAAGAAATGCGATCACCCCAGCATCTCCCATGCTTCTCGGTAGGCTCCGTACTTTGACTTCTTCAGGTGCGGGTAGATAGCGACACTCTTTTTCCCATGCGCCACTTGCTCCGGAATGATGTACCAGAGATCCTCCGGCACCAGGTACACCGCCAGATAGTCAAAAGGATTGCCTTCATACGCGCCTCGGCATCTCCGCACCGAGCACGAATACCCACCGCGGTTTCTAAATCCTGTCGACTTTACCTGCACGCGCACAAACTTCGCCCCGAGTTCCACGATGAAGTCGTACTCCAGCGTCTCTCCCCAGGGCTTGGTCACGTGCAGCCCATGTTCCGCGGCAGCCGCCATAAACCGCAGCTCCGCCCACTCGCCTCTTAACTTTGGATGCTTGATCTTCATTGCCAATTCGTTCATTCCGACTCCCCAAAAACGTGGAGGGACGGCCGCCCTCGGCCGTCCGGTGATGCGAAGCATCACGGTAATTGTTCCGACACAAACAACAAAAGCGGCCCGGAGGCCGCTCGGTATGAGACTTAGGATTGTTCGCTGCTCATCGCTCACAGCTCGCCGCTCTTCCTGACACGGCTGATGGCTAGAAGCGCCGCGCTTATTTCTACTCTTAATTCCAGTATGGCAGATTTCTCGGGAAATTGTGCCACACTTTCCAGCTTTATATCCGGAACTGAATGATCCACTTACGCCAACAATGTATCGTGTCACCCCCTTGACACGATTTCCACAGAAGAAATGCCGACCCATGTTGTGTGGGTCGGACATTCCTGTCCGACACTGTGCCACTCGTTTCGGGGCGCGGCTTCAGAGCCTGCCCTGAGCGAAGTCAAAGCGAGCCGCCACGCCCTTAACACGTCGTCCTGAGCGGCGGAATCGAAGGACCTGCTGTTTCCGCAGTATTGCAGAGTCATCCACAGCTCATCATTTACTAACCGTAGGCTGTGTGTTAGTTTGTCTCGCAACTTCCCCGCACAGTACGATGGCAAGGCCGGAGGGCTACTTTGTCGATTCCACAAGTATTGGTCGTTGTGTGTTTCTTGTTGCTAATGCTGCTTGGCATATTCACCATTGTGTATTCCCTGGTGCGGCTTGCCACCAAAAAAGCGGATCCCTCGAAGTTGACGCTGCCGTGGATCAAAGGCGAATTGCAGGGGCCCGCATGGTTGGTCCTGGCCGCGGTGGGGGCGCTCATGGTAGCTTCTCCCATCATAGCGGCGGCGTTGCAGAAGCCGTCGAACGTGACCACCGCACCGCCCTCGGTTCAGTCGGCCCTTAAGATCAACGAGCCCGACTATACCGCTTTTCGATTTCTGCGTGACGTCAGCATTCTTGATCTTCGCGCCAGCACACAATCACCGTGGTATTCCTATTTTTCTCTGAATAAAATCCGCGGCGAAAAGCAGAAGATCCGGCCTGCCATCCTCAAGAACTACATGACGGTCAAGAAGGTATCCGCGGCGCCGGAGATGCACATCACCTATTCCACGACAGGGAAGCTGGACGTGCGCTGCATTTCTTATCCGGCGAAATACCAGCGTGCTGATACGGTCGAAGGATCTTCCCAGGTTGAAACCTGGGACGTCATTGTGGACGTGAGTTCGATTCCCGTGGGCGAGACCTTTGAGTTGCTGGTGGAGGCGACGTACTGGGATGCGTTCAGCGGGATCGCCGGCGACGATTACACTACCTACGCCCACAACCAGACAGACCCTGAGCAGATATCCGTTGCTCTGATCTTTCCGGATGATAAGCCGTTCACCGGTATGACCGTGTCGGAATTGGACCCGAACAGTGGAAAGGAATCTGCCCTGCAAGCAGCATCACGCGATTTAGCAGGTCCGGAAAATCGCACATTCTTTTGGGAAACCACCAACACGCGGCCCAGTTGGTACTACAAGGTGGCGTGGAAATGGCAGTAGTCGATGGAAGGCGATTTCGATACTTCGAAAGGGCGGCTTGCGCCGCCCTTTCAGTGTCTTGTTTTTGACTAGCCACTTGCCACTAGCCACTGCATTGCGAGCGCTTGCGCTCGCAATGCCTATGTCCCTTCGCTCCACCCCGCCAGATACTCTTCCTGTTCCGGCGTGAGTTTGTCGATCTTGATGCCCATAGACTCGAGCTTCAGACGGGCCACACGCTTATCGAGCTCGTCCGGAACTTTGTAGACGGTCTTTTCAAGCGTCGCATAGTTCTTCACCATGAATTCGCAGGAGAGCGCCTGGTCGGCAAAGCTCATGTCCATGACTGACGGCGGATGCCCTTCGGCGGCGGCCAGGTTAATCAGCCGGCCTTCGCCGAGTAAGTTGATCTTGCGTCCGTCTTTCAAGGAGTACTCATCGACGAAGTTGCGCGTAGTACGCTTCGATGAGGACATCTTCTCCAGCGCCGGAATGTCAATCTCCACGTTAAAGTGGCCGGAGTTGGAGATGATCGCGCCGTCCTTCATCACCTCGAAGTGATCTTTGGTGAGCACGTTCTTGTTGCCGGTAACAGTGCAGAAGACGTCGCCAAGTTTCGCGGCATCGACCATGGCCATCACGCGGAAGCCGTCCATCGCGGCTTCGATCGCCTTCGTTGGATCGACTTCGGTGACGATCACTTCGGCGCCCTGGCCACGCGCACGCGAAGCCAAGCCGCGTCCGCACCAGCCGTAGCCGGCGACAACAAACTTCGATCCCGCCAGCAGGAAATTAGTCGCGCGAATGATGCCGTCGATCGTGGACTGCCCGGTTCCGTAACGGTTGTCGAACAGGTGCTTGGTGTCGGCGTCGTTGACGGCGATGATCGGATAGCGCAGCACGCCTTCCTTCGCCATGGCGCGCAGGCGGATGACGCCGGTGGTCGTCTCTTCGGTTCCGCCAATGACATCGGCGAGAGCGTCGGTGCGCTTGGTGTGCAGAATGCTGACGAGGTCGGCACCGTCGTCCATGGTGATCTGCGGCTTGTGATCGAGCGCGGCGAGGATGTGGTTGTAGTAAGTGTCGTTGTCCTCACCCTTGATGGCGAAGACCGAGATGTTATGGTCGCGCACCAGCGAAGCGGCAACGTCGTCCTGCGTGGAGAGCGGGTTCGACGCGCACAGCACCACGTCGGCGCCGCCGTCGCGCAGGCAGATGGCCAGGTTTGCGGTCTCGGCGGTTACGTGCAAGCATGCAGAAATGCGGATGCCCTTCAGCGGCTGGTTCTTGATGAATTCCTTGCGGATGATCTGCAGGACCTTCATTGACTGATTGGCCCACTCGATCCGCTTCTTGCCTAAGTCGGCATGATCGATGCTCTTGATGTCAGACTGCAATGTTGTCGTGCTCGTTGCCATATCTCTCCTGAGTTGCTAGTGACTAAGTGGCTAGTTGTTAGTAAAAACCCAAACCTTAAGACATTAACCGCAGAGGACGCCGAGTACGCAGAGAAAACAAATTCAGAACTGCCTGAGCTCAAGGCGACTCTAAATCAAGTCCGTTTCTTAGCGCGTTTCAATTCCTCTGTGGCGTTCCTCTGTGTAACTCCGTGTCCTCTGTGGTGAAGAGTTTCGGTTCGTTTCTCTGCGATCTCGGCGTACTCGGCGGTGAATGCTTTTCAGATCACCCGATGAACCGATCGCCAGATCACCCGATCCGCTACTTCTTCGCGCCCGCTAACGCGGGCTCTCTAAAACCCGCTTCACTCGCCAGCAGCGCGGCCTTATCCGTCGCTTCCCACGTGAAGTCGGGATCCGTGCGTCCGAAGTGTCCATACGCAGCCGTCTTGCAATAGATCGGACGGCGCAGTTTCAGCGACTCGATAATTCCCTTCGGCGTCAGCTTGAAGTGCTTGCGAACAAGATCCGAGATTTTCTCGGAGTCGATCTTGCCGGTGCCGAACGTGTCGATCAAGACGCTGACCGGCTCCGCCACACCGATGGCATACGCAAGCTGCACTTCGCAGCGGTCTGCGAGACCAGACGCGACCACATTCTTCGCAATATGCCGCGCCATGTAAGCCGCCGAGCGATCGACCTTGGTCGGATCTTTTCCACTGAATGCCCCGCCGCCGTGACGTCCCATGCCGCCGTAGGTATCGACAATAATCTTGCGTCCAGTAAGTCCGGTGTCGCCCATCGGGCCGCCAATGACGAAGCGCCCTGTGGGATTGATGTGGTACTTGGTATCTGCATCCAGCAGTTCGGCCGGGATCGTCGACTGGATGACGTGTTTCAGAATGTCCGCGCGCAATTCTTCGGTGGAGATAGTCTCAGAGTGTTGCGTCGAGATAACGACCGCATCGACCCGAACCGGCTTGCCCTTGGCGTCATATTCCACGGTAACCTGCGACTTGCCATCCGGCCGCAAATACGGCAGCTTGCCGTGCTTCCTGACTTCCGACAACCGCAAGCACAGCTTATGTGCGAGCGAGATCGGCATTGGCATCAGTTCCGGCGTCTCATTACACGCATACCCAAACATCATTCCCTGGTCGCCGGCGCCGCCGGTGTCCACGCCCATGGCGATGTCGCCGGACTGCTTGTTAATGCTGGAGATCACGGCGCAGGTGTTGGAGTCGAATCCGTAGAGGGCGTTGTCGTAACCGATAGAGGCGATGACGCCGCGAACGAGAGCTTGAAGTTCAACATAAGCCTTGGTGGTGATTTCGCCGGCGACCACGACCAAACCAGTGGCGGTCAAGGTTTCGCAGGCGACGCGGCTCGATGGGTCCTCGGCAAGGCAAGCGTCGAGGACGGCGTCGGAAATCTGGTCGGCGATTTTGTCGGGATGACCCTCGGTGACAGACTCCGACGTAAAAAGGTACCGATTTTTTGATGGCAATGCAGTCTCCTTCAAAGGCCCTGGGAAGGTTTTGCCTGGTGGGGTGAACAGGAACCGTTTCGCACCACAAGGGCCATGAAATGAATATGTTGCGGTCTTGTCAAGGCTACCAAAGAAGACTTCCTTAAGCAATGAATTTCGAGGTAACCACGGGGTCATGCAGCGGAACGGAGGTTACTTGCGGTGGACGGGGAAAAGGGCGGGGTGAACGGAGCCATCAGTCGTTAGCTATCAGCCGTCAGCCATCAGCCATCAGTAGTCAGAACCGCCCGGCTATGCTCCTGCAATCCCTGGGTATTCATTGCCCCCACTCGCAAAGAACGGCGACAAGGGTGGGGAACCGCGATTCAGTCCCCGTGGAAATTGCGCCGCGAGGGCGGGCGAAGGGCCCAGGATGCGAAGGTAATGCCGGTCATCGCGATCAGGTATATCAAGGCGCCAACGTCGATGAATCCCGCCGTCAAGTGCGATGCAATCGCACTAGTGAAATTAAAGATTGCGCCCGCGTAGGTCCACTCTTTCAATCGGGGAAACCGCGGAATGACCAACACAATAGAACCGAGGAGCTTCCATATGCCAAGGATGGTCAGGAAGTATTCGGGGTAGCCTAGTCTATCCACCGCGTCGCGCACGTGCTGAACTCGCAACACATCCCAGATCCCCCCCAGGATGAACTCGAACTCGAGCAAAGCAGTTGCTGCCCAATAAGCAATCGTCCGACGTCTTTCAGGGCTCATGGAAAACACCGCGCACCGAAGTCTACCGCAGCCACCGTGTCTAGGCGCTCTTTTTAATCGGGGAGGGAACAGGTTGAATCGTCATTGCTGCTCTTCATTGTTTCGATTTAGCTGGTGGCATTCAAGGATTGTTCACGATCTGGTAGACGTTCCGTTGTCGCCCAACGTGGATGCCGAAAAAGCACACGGCGCGAAGTTGGTGCTTGGAAGCGCGACCCCGGAATGGAAGTCGTAGCAGACGCTCATAATCGTCGCCGAACCCGTAAACGCCGACAGCAGCACAGGCTGGGGACAAACGGGAAGTACCCCGTTTTTTCCCCGGCTCGAAATAAGGAAAATCGGCAAACGTCCCGTCTGTCCCCGGTTTCTTCCGGTTTCCCAAGAGAAAAACTCTCAGGACGGCTGCCGGAGAACCAGAGTACCCTGCCCCTCACCTGTTCCGGGATAACACGTCTACATTGCCGCTACTCTGAAAAAACGCTCACCAGAAAAAGCGCAATTGAGAGAAGGGCTGCTATTCCAGGGACAAGAAACCATCTCTTCTTGAAAATCCCCGCAGTTATGCATAGCGCCGACGCAACGAGCAAAGAACCAAAAACCTGCACCCGAAGGATGCTGGCGA
>Ga0207700_10002644_pt1 | contig 10313 bp, 9 predicted proteins | sample LARL82metaG_FD_184348 | JGI IMG/M metagenome (GOLD analysis project Ga0207700, IMG submission 184348) | Corn, switchgrass and miscanthus rhizosphere microbial communities from Kellogg Biological Station, Michigan, USA - LAR L8-2 metaG... | ecosystem: Host-associated > Plants > Roots >...
GCCACCATCGTTCGCTTATCCTCCAGCACCTGTTCGCGGAGGGCCCCGCCTCCCGCGCCGACCTCGCCCGGGCCACCGGCCTCACCAGGGTGACCGTCTCCGACCTGGTGGGCGGCCTGCTCGCCGACGGCCTGCTCAGCGAGCTCGGCTCGCCCGCGGAAAGCAAGGTCGGCAAGCCGCCGACGCTGGTCGGCCTGCTCGCCGACGCCGCCCACATCGTGGCACTCGACCTCTCGCCCGCCGACCGGATGACGGGGGCCGTGGTCAACCTGTTCGGCCAGGTCAAGGCCCGGGCCGGCGTGGTACTCGACGGCGCCACCGGCGAGGAGGCGGTCCGCCTCGCGGTCGGCCTCGCGCAAGAGCTGCGGGAGGCGGCGGGCGCGCCGGTGCTCGGCGTCGGCGTCGGCACGCCCGGCGTGGTCGACGGGCGCGGCGTGATCCTCGACGCGCACAACCTGCACTGGGCCGGGGTCGACCTGACCGGCATCCTCCGCCGCAAGCTCGACCTGCCCGTCTACGTCGCCAACGACGCCAACACGGCGGTTCTGGCCGAGTACGCATTCGGCGGGACCACGGCCGCGGACCTGATGCTGCTGCGGATCGGGATCGGCGTCGGCGCCGGGCTCGTCGTCGGCGGGGCACTCGTCCAAGGGCACGCCTGGGCCGCGGGCGAGATCGGCCACGTCGTCGTCGACCCCGAGGGCGTCCGCTGCGCCTGCGGCAAGACCGGCTGCCTGGAAACCATCTTGTCCGCGCCGCACCTGCGCGGCAGCGACCGCCCGCTCGCGTCCGTCGGCACCGTGCTCGGCGGGGTGCTCGCGCCAGTGGTCGCCGCGCTCAACCTGCACGAGGTGGTGCTCGCGGGACCGCCCGACCTGCTTGACGGCGAGCTGCGCCTGGCCCTTGACCGGTGCGTCCGCGACCGGGTGATGGCCGCCTCGTCGGCCGACCTGGTGGTGCGGATGTCGCCGCTCGGCGATGACGTGGTGCTGGTCGGCGCCGCGGTGCTCGTGCTCTCCGGCGAGCTCGGTGTTTCTTGACATCCTCCGTCGTCCTGCCGGACGAGGATTCCAGCCACGGCAGAACCGTGCTGTCGGTTCACGGTTCGCAGGCCCGGCAACCCGGTGGCCTCCCCGCGCCTCCACGGCATGCCCTAGTACCACGGAACGGAACCCGAGAAGCAGTGAATGGTGACATGCGGGCGGGCCTCGACATCGGAGCGACGAAAATTCTCGGCGTGGTCATCGACGCCAGCGGCACCGTCGTCGCCCAGGCACGGCAGGACACCAGGCCCGGCCCGGACGGGGTACTCGCCAGCGCGACGGCCGTGCTCGACAGCCTCGCGCTGCGCCTCGACGGCGCGCTGCCGTCGCACATCGGCATCGGGGTCTGCGGGATCGTCGACCGCGACCGCGGCGCCGTCAGCCACGCGGTCAACCTCGGCATCGGCGGCGACTGGTTTCCGCTGGCCGAGCAGCTAGCCGGCCGCACCGGCGCCACCGTGCTCATCGATAATGACGTCAACGCCGCCACCTGGGGCGCGCACGTGCTCAGCGGCGCCGACGACATGGCCTACATCAGCGTCGGCACCGGGCTGGCGGCCGGCTTCGTGCTGTCCGGGTCGCTGCGGCGCGGCGTGCACGGCGCGGCCGCGGAGATCGGGCACCTGCCGGTGGACCCGCGCGGCCCCGTCTGCTCGTGCGGGCAGCGCGGCTGCCTGGAGCTGAGCGCGTCCGGCTCCACGCTGGCCGCCGCCTGGCCGGGCGACGGGTCGGTGCCGCCGGCGGCCGCGCTGTTCGCCGCCGCCGCGGCGGGGAACGCCGAGGCGGTCGTCATCCGCGACCGCTTCGCCGCGGGTCTCGCCGGCGCGGTCCGGGTCGCCGGCCTGACGGTCGGCCCGGCCGCGATCATCATCGGCGGCGGCGTCGCGAACGTGGGTGAGCCGCTGCTCGAAGCCGTCACCGCGGCGCTGCGCGGCCAGGCCGCCGGGTCGCCGTTCCTCACCGCGCTCGACCTGGCCGGCCGGGTAAGCATGCTGCCTGGCCAGGCGCCCGCTGGCGCGATTGGCGCCGCCCTGATCGGGAACGCTTGAGCCGCGAGAGGACGAGATGAAGGGGAGCCGCTGATGGAGGTCGTGCCGCTCGGATCGGCCGACGAGATCGCCGTGGTCGCGGCTGACGTCATCGAGTCGCTGGTCCGCCGCAAGCCCGCCGCCGTACTCGGGCTGGCCACGGGGTCGACGCCGCTGCCGGCCTACCAGGAGCTGACCCGCCGCCACCAGGCCGGGACCGGCCCGTCCTACGCCGCGGTGACCTGCTTCAACCTCGACGAGTACGTCGGGCTGCCGCGTAATGCGGACGGCGGAGTGCACGAGCAGAGCTACCGGGCGACCATCGCCCGCGAGCTGACCGACGGCCTCGGCATCAGCCCCGGCCAGGTGAACGGCCCGGACCCGAGTCCCGACGGGCTGCCGACGGCGGGGGAGCGCTACGAGGCGCTGATCGCGGCCGCCGGCGGTATCGACGTGCAGTTCCTCGGCATCGGGACCGACGGCCACCTGGCTTTCAACGAGCCCGGGTCATCGCTGGCCAGCCGCACCCGGATCAAGACGCTCACCGCGCAGACGCGCAAGGACAACGCGCGGTTCTTCGGCTCGCCCGATGAGGTGCCGAACCACGTACTCACCCAGGGACTCGGCACCATCCTGCAGGCTCGCCACCTGCTGCTCATCGTCACCGGGCCGAGCAAGGCCGGCGCGGTGGCGGCCGCCGTGGAGGGCCCGGTCTCGGCGTCCTGCCCGGCATCGGTGCTGCAACTGCACCCGCACGCCACGGTCCTGCTCGACCCGCCCGCGGCCTCCCGCCTCGGCCGGCTCGACTACTACACCGAGGTGTACGAGGCCAAGCCGGCCTGGCAGGGCTTGTAGGGCGGTCGCCCGGCCCGCCCAAGCCCAGCGTGCTTAACGGGACCATTCGGCGTACGCTTGCGAACCGGCATCCTCACCCGCCTCCGCTGCACGCTGACCCGTAGAGGAATCATCATGCCCGACCTGCACGCCATCGCCGCGCAACTGGCTGACGGATCGATCGAGGTCGTCGACCTCACGTCCCCGCTGCACGCGGGCACGCCCGTCCTCGCCCTGCCGCCGCAGTTCGGCCAGACCGCGACGTTTCAGCTTGAGGAGATCAGCCGCTACGACGACCGGGGCCCCGCCTGGTACTGGAACAACTTCCACACCGGTGAGCACACCGGCACCCACTTTGACGCCCCCAACCACTGGGTGACCGGCCAGGCTCAAGATGACGTCGCCGGAGTGCCGGCCGCGCGGCTCATCGGGCCGGCCGTTGTCATCGACCGGGTGGCCGAGGCGGCCGCGGACCCGGACTACCTGCTCGACGTCGCCGACATCACCGCCTGGGAGGCCGAGCACGGCGCCCTCCCCGCGGGCGGCTGGCTGATCTACCGCACCGGCTGGTCGTCCCGGGGCGATGACCCGGCGGCCTTCGCCAACGCCGACGCGAGCGGCCCGCACACGCCGGGCATGACGGCCGGCGCCGCCAGCTACCTGTCGCAGACCGCGATCCTGGGTCTTGGGGTGGAAACCGTGGGCACCGACGCCGGCGCCGCCCACAGCTTCGAGCCCGCCTTCCCCTGTCACCAGTTCCTCCTCGGCGCCGGCAAGTACGGCCTGACCCAGCTGCGCAACGTCGACCGCCTCCCGGTCACCGGCGCCCTGGTGATCGCCGCGCCGCTCCCGATCGTCAACGGCTCAGGCAGCCCCTGCCGCGTCCTGGCCCTCGTCGCCCGCTGATTAGCGAGAATTTGCGCGAGCGCGAAATATTGCACTAGTCAGCAAAGTTTTGTACGTTGCTGCCTATGCCTGATGAACAGCTAGGGCTGCGGGAGCGCAAGAGGCTCGCGACCCGGGCGGCGCTTGGCCAGGCGGCTTGGCGGCTGACCATCGAACTCGGCTATGAGCGGGCCCGCGTCGAGGACATCGCGGCCGCCGCCGGCGTATCCGCCCGGACGTTCAGCAACTACTTCTCCAGCAAGGAGGAGGCGCTGCTGTCGGTCGGCGAAGACCGCGGCGCGCGGATGGTGGCCGCACTGCGAGGCCGGCCGGCCGGCGAGCCGCTGTGGGAGGCGCTGGCGCACTCCCTGTCTGCGCAGTTCGCCGGCGTCGGCGAGGTACCCCGGGTGTACGCCCGGTCGATCAGGTTCCCCCCGGAGCTCTCCGCCGCGCAGCGGAGGCTGCACGCGGCGATCGAAGTCGCGCTGAGCGCGGCGATCGCGGACAGGACCGGCACCGACGCCGGCCGCGACCTGTATCCGCGGCTGGTCGCCGGCGTGGTCGTCAGCGCGACGCAGACCGCTTTCGATCACTGGCGCGCAAGCGAGTCCGACGAGCCGTTTCCCGAGTTCCTTCGGCAGGTCCTGCGGCACGTCGCAGCGGGCCTGCCCGTCCCGTCCGTCCCGCCGAGCGCGGCCGGGCCGCAGCCCCCCGACGCTAAGGAGATCGCCAGTGGACGCTGATGTCGTCATCGCCGGGGGAGGGCCGACTGGCCTCATGCTGGCCTGCGAACTGCGCTTGGCCGGGCTACGCCCGGTCGTCCTGGAGCGGCTGACCGAGCCTACCGGCCTGTCCAAGGCGCTGGCTCTTGTCGGGCGGTCGGTGGATGCCCTCGACTACCGAGGCCTGCTCGATCGCTTCCGTGCCCGCGCCGCCGTGGCCATACCCGGTGCCGCGCACTTCGCCCTGATCCCGCTGGACCTGTCGAAGCTCGGTGACCTTGGCCTGCGCGGGGTGTTCATCCAGCAGGCGGCGACCGAGGACATCCTGCGCGGCTATGCCGGCGAACTCGACGTTCAGATCCGGGTCGGCTGTGAATTCACCGCCGTACGCCAGGACGCCGACGGCGTGGACGTCGAGTACGACGGCCCGCAGGGCCGCAGCCGCCTGCGAGCCCAGTTCCTGGTCGGCTGTGACGGCGGCGCGAGCACCGTCCGCAAGCAGGCCGGCATTGATTTCCCTGGCCTTCCCCCCACCGTCCTGCTGCGCCTCGGCGACGTAACCCTGGAAGGGGACCTGACACCAGATCAGCTCCCCGATGTCCGGGTCCCCCTCATTCCCCTCGGCGCTGGCTTCTACCGCGTCATCACCACGGAGCCTTACCCGGCCGATCTGGACCGGGATACCCCGATGACGCTGGACGAGCTCCGTGCCAGCATCCGCCGGGTGAACAGCAGGGACCTGCCGATCAGCGGGACACGGTGGGTCTCCCGGTTCACCGATTCCAGCCGCCAGGCAGCGCGCTACCGCGCCGGGCGCGTCCTGCTGGCCGGCGACGCGGCGCACATTCACCTGCCCGCCGGCGGCCCGGGGCTGAACACCGGCCTGCTGGACGCGGTCAACCTCGGCTGGAAGCTCGCCGCCGAGGTCCACGGCTGGGCGCCTTCCGGCCTCCTTGACTCCTACCACACCGAACGGCACGCGGACGGCGAACGGGTCCTGCTGCACACCCGGGCCCAGGGCGCGCTAATGGGCGCGGCGACCGACGGACGGCTCGCCGCGCTCCGCGAGGTGGTGGCGCGGCTGCTGCAGTACGAGCAGCCGCTGCGTCACCTCGTCAGCCTGATGTACGGGCTCGACACCCGGTACGACACGGGCACGGGTAATCCGCCGCCCATCGTCGGCCAGTGGGCGCCCGACCTGGCCCTGGCCACCCCGGCCGGCGCGTCCACCGTCGCGGAACTGCTGCGCCCGGCCCGGGGCGTGCTGCTCGACCTCACCGGCAACGGCTCACCCGCCAAAGACTGGAGCGGCTGGGCCGACAGGGTAGACATCATCACCGCGCACTGCGCCGCACCGCCCGCCCCTGCGCTGCTCATCCGCCCCGACGGATACACAGCCTGGGCCGGCTCCACCACCGGCCAGGGCAACCAGGGTCTCCGGCAGGCCCTCACCACCTGGTTCGGCACCCCGCAGACCACCTAAAGGCCCGGCGGGCACAGACCCATGGCCGTGGGCCGGATGAGTTCCGGGAGCTGCGCAACCGGGTGATCCGGCGCAACCCGAGCCCGATCCACCTCGTTCAGCCCCGCGGGCAAGAGTGACGGATGCTTTAGGCAGTATGGCGGCCGCCAATCGGGGTCCGGCCTGCGGCGATAGCGTGACCCGAGTGACTTGCCGCCGAGCCCGCGGGGAAGCCTTTGTCCGCCCAACCCTAGCGCACTCGCCGCTGACTGGCAGACGGCCTAACCTCACCCATAGCCCGGCCCGGTTCGTGGCAAAATGTTCCGTCGTGGCTGAGCTGACGTTTTACACGGGTGCGATGGATACGGGGAAGAGCACCCTGGCCCTGCAGGCGAACCACAACAGGCGGGCCCGCGGGCTCACCGGCCTGCTCTTCACCGCGCATGACCGGGCCGGCGCCGCGGTGGTGTCCTCACGGCTGGGACTGGCGCACGAGGCGATCGAGGTCTCACCCGACTTCGACTTCTGGAAGTACACGGTCGGCGCGCTCAGCGGCGGCGCGCGGATCGACTACTTCATCTGCGACGAGGCGCAGTTCTACACCCCCGCGCAGGTCGACGCGCTGGCCAGCATCGTGGACGACCTGGAGATCGACGTGTTCTGCTTCGGCATCCTGACGGACTTCCGCACCAGGCTGTTCCCCGGCTCCGCGCGGCTGGTTGAGCTGGCCGACCGCACGGAGGTCCTGCAGGTGGAGGCGCTGTGCTGGTGCGGCAGGCGCGCCACCCACAACGCGCGGGTCGAGGACGGCGTCATGGTCACCGAGGGCGAGGTCATCCTGGTGGGCGACACCGGCGAGCCGGCCCGCCAGCCCGGGCGGGTGTCGTACGAGGTGCTGTGCCGTCAGCACCACCGCCGGAGCCTCATCGTGGGGCGGGCAGGGGCGGCGGGCGGCGTGCCCGCCGCCCCGCGCCCGCTGCCGTTCGACCTGCCCGCCGCCGATGAGCACGCCTAGCGCCATGGGGACGCTAGAGGTGGTCGAGGCGCTCGATGACGACCGGCCTGTCCTGTGGCGGCTGCTTCAGCTGTACCACTACGATTTCTCCGAGTTTGACGGCAGTGACGTCAACTTGCACGGGGAGTACCTGCACCGCTACTTCGACGAGTACTGGAACGACGATGACCGCAGGGCGTTCCTGTTTCGGGTCGATGGCGTGCTGGCCGGCTTTGCCCTGGTCTTTACCGGGGACCCGCACGACGTCGCCGAATTCTTCGTGATGCGGAAGTACCGGGGCCGCGGAGTCGGGGCGCAGGCCGCCGCGTTCTTGTTCAATCGGTTTCCCGGACGCTGGACCGTCCGGCAGCTGCTGTCGAATCCGGCCGCCACGGCCTTCTGGCGTAAGGCGATTCGCTACCCGTTCCGTGAGCATGAGCAGGGCATGGATATCGTGCAGTCGTTCACCGCGGGCTTCTACCCCGGGCAGGCGCTGACGGAGCCCTTACCCGGCGATGTCACGGCCGCGGCCCCGTGATCGTCAGGTTCCTCCCGGGCGGCGGCGCTCAGGCGGCCATGGTGCGCTCGTGGTAGAGATGGTCCCATGGGAACATCAGAACCGGCCGACGCCGAGCCGGCTGGCGAGCAGCCGCTGAGCGTCCTCGAGGCGCTCCACTCGACCCCCTCTCGCCGGTACCTTGCCCCCGACCCGATCCCCGATGACGTGCTGTGGGCGATACTCGACGCCGCGATCCGCGGCCCGTCAGGCGGCAACACCCAGCACTGGGGCTGGGTCGTGGTAACCGACCAGCAGGTCAAGGACCAGGTCGCGGCCTGGTACCGGGAGAACTGGGAGGCCGCTTACGGCTCGCGCCGCGAGCAGATCCTCAGCGCCCCGGCGGGGGCCGGCGGCCTCACCCCCCGCGGCTTCCTCGGCGCCGAGCACCTGGCGCACCACATCCACGAGGCCCCGGTGTGGGTCTTCCCGGTGCTGCGCGGCGCGGCGGACGCGACCAGCCCGCGGGTCGGCTCGTCCATCTACGGCGCGGTGCAGCAGCTGTGCCTCGCTGCCCGCGCCTACGGCATCGGCACCTCGCTGACCACGCTGTACCACGGTCACGAGGAAGAGCTGCGCGAACTGCTCGGCCTGCCGGAGGACGCGCTGACCATGGCGCTGATCCCGATGGGCTACCCGGCGCAGGGCCGGTGGGCGGAACCCAGGCGCAAGCCGGTCGAGTACGTCGTGCACTGGGACCGCTGGGGCGCCAAGCGCGCCCGGCCCGAGCGCTGACCCGGTCGGCACCCGCCGGCACGCCCGCCGGGCCAGCCGGCCAGGACCACATGATGGGGGACCACTCATGACGCGGGAGAGGACGACCGGGCCGGGCGGTGTTCGGGCCGCCACGCTTTACGACGTGGCGCGGGCGGCCGGAGTGTCTACCGCCACGGTCTCGCGGGTGATCCACGGCAGCGACCCGGTCCGCCCGGCCACGCGGCGGCGCGTGCTTGAGGCCGTCGAGGAGCTCGGCTACGTCCCTGACGGCTCGGCGCAGAGCCTGGCCCAGCGCCGCAAGGAGGTGATCGGGCTGCTGGCCGTCATCAGCCGGGACCCGGAGACCGATGTCGAGCGCGAGGGTTCCCTGTTCATCCAGGAAGTGCTGCGCGGCATCGAGTACTCGGTCGGCGACCTTGGCTGGTCGGTGCTGATTACCTTTCTGCGCGACTCCGACCTGGCGCACGCCAATCAGCGAATGCTGAGGATGTCGGCCAAGGTCGACGGGCTGGTCATCGCCGAGGACATCGTCGGCAGGCGGCAGCTGGCGCGGCTGGCGGCGCGGTTCCCGGTCACGCTGATCGCAGGCGATCCCAGCGGGGTGCACGCCGACGCCGTCGGCGTCGATAACCGCTCGGGCACCGAGTCGATGATCCGCCACGTGGTCGAGCAGCACGGCCGGAGGCGGCTGTTCTACATAGCCGGGCCAGCGGAAGCACTGGACGCGCTGGAGCGCCGCGCCGCGTTCGATGACGCCGTTGCCCGGTATCCGGGGGTGACCGTCGCGGGGTCCTTCGCGGGTCATTTCGGCGCCGTCAGCGGCCAGCTTGCCGTGCGCCAGATCCTGGCCGGGCCGCGGCGGGACATGCCGGACGCGATCGTCTGCGCCAACGACCAGATGGCGATCGGGGCCATGCGAGACCTGCAGGCGGCCGGCGTCCGCGTGCCGGCCGATGTCGCCGTGGTCGGCTTCGACGACATGTACATCAGCGCACTGCTCACGCCGCCGCTTACCACGGTCCGCCAGCCGATGTTCGAACTCGGCGAGCGTGCCTGCGCCATGCTGCTGGGGCGGGTGACCGACCTCGCCTTGCCGCCGCGGGCCGAGCGTCTCCCCACCGAGCTCATCGTCAGGGAAAGCTGCGGCTGCCCGCCGAATCCGCCGCGACCCTAACCAGGCCAGGTCCGCGAGCAGCGTGTCGAGGGAAAGCTCCTCCTCGACGCGGATGCCGCGGCGCGCCATGGTGTCTGCTAGGCCTGGCTCCCAGGGAGTAGCGACCTGGTCACCGGACAGCCGGGGCAGCCGCTCGGTGGGGTGCACGGCCAGCATGGCCGTTGCCGCGGCCTCGTAGGCGTCACGGTCGAAGCGCCACGTTCGCCAGCGTGACTGTCCCTGGCTCACGCGCTGCCGGACCGCAGTGGCGATCCGGATGCCGCCCCAGTCGAAATCGCCGTGGTAGCGGAACTCCGTGCCGCCCACGCCGAGCAGGTCAAGTAGCCGCCATACGGCGGCCGACGGCTGGCCGCCGACGCAGACAAGCGGTGGACAGTTGCTGCCGAGCTCGTCCGCGGCGGCCGCGATCACCACCGGGTTCTCGCAGACCCGGACCGGTCCCGCGGAGAGCGCCGCATCGTGGCAGCGCAGCTGCCTGAGGGTGAGCACGGCCGGCTGCCCAGCCTCCCGCTGCGCCGCGAGCACCAGGCCGAGGGCTGTGCGAGTGTCGCCGGGCAGGCCGAGACAGAGCACCAGCGAGGAAAGCTCGTCGAGGTGCACGCCCGCGGCGGCCCACGCGGCTCGGCGGGCGTCCGCGCCGACCTCCGCCGCGAGCGGCAGGCCCGCCAGCGCGCGAGCCGCGGACAGGGCGAGTGTCCCGGCCGGGCGGCCCTCGTCGAGGGCATGCGCGTCGCCGCAGCATTCGGCGGCGAGCCGCCCGATCGGGATGCCGCGCGACGGCAGTCGCCGCAGGACCGCCGCCACCTGGCCAAGCAGCACAAGGGCCGCGTCTGGTGCCGGGGCCAGGCGCCGTACCATGCCGGTCGAATCGAGCCATCCTCGCCACGCGGTCAGTTCG
>Ga0207700_10002645_pt1 | contig 10312 bp, 5 predicted proteins | sample LARL82metaG_FD_184348 | JGI IMG/M metagenome (GOLD analysis project Ga0207700, IMG submission 184348) | Corn, switchgrass and miscanthus rhizosphere microbial communities from Kellogg Biological Station, Michigan, USA - LAR L8-2 metaG... | ecosystem: Host-associated > Plants > Roots >...
AGTCCTAGGCCCACGATCTCTCCACGATCGTTGATGCCATTTGCCGAGAGCAGGTACATAGGCGAAAAGGGGGGACCTGGAACGAGAGTGTTCAGGTCAATGACTTTTCCGTCCTGCCAGAGAATGGCACGAGAGCCAGCCCCAACCACTTGGCCTCGGTTGTTGATGGCGTTCGGAAAACTCCGCACGTCGCCTGGAAGCGCGCCCAAGTCCGTCATTACGCCGTTGCTCCAGAGATAGGCATGACCGGTAGAACCTGAGCCGGGCTGAAGGTAGTAATTCATGTCGCCGGGGAGATCCGAAAATCCGATCACCATTCCTTCATCATTCAAGGAAAGGGCATTTGTAAACAGCTTTCCTCCCAAATTGCCGAGATCGGTCGGCACGCCGTTTCGCCACAGCAAGGCGTGCAGGGAAGGTGCATGATTAATGCAGGCCGAGGAACCGCCAACTGCCTGCCCCTTGTTATTCACGCCGAATATGAAGCCGTTTCGATCCCCGTGGAGAGTAGGAAGTTCCTGAGGTATACCTTTATCCCACAGAACAGGCTTGGCCTCGTACTGCGGGCGGGCACAGGTCTTATCGAGAGTGGTGTTCTCGGCATATCCGCCCACCAACCCAAAATCGTTAATGGCACTCGCGAGGCTGTTATTGCCGCCGAGGGTAGGCAGTGCGGACATAACGCCATCTCGCCAGACGAATCCGCGACAAATCAGTTGCGTGCCAAAAGAACAAAAATCTGTGCCCAACGGATCTGGGGTTGAGGTATCGGAGAAACCGGTAACGACCGCCGCGATGGTCGGCCTCCAGAAAGTGTTGCTGTTTGGCCCTCCGAGTGTGTCCAGATCGGTTTTGTTTCCGCTCCGCCAGAGCGCAACATGCTGAGCGGCATTTCCAGCAGTGGAGGCGTTCAGGCTTATCAAGCCTCTGGTGTTGATACCCACACCGACGCTAAATGCTCCGCCCAGTGTGCCCAGGTCGGTGACAGAGTAGAAAGGCAATTTCTTGGTCGGCCGATCTTGCGCGGCAAGGACCGCCGAGAGAGCCAGGATGGCAAACAACGTATGGGCGGTGATGTGAATCAAGAGTCCGGATTTCATGACGCATCTTCTCCTTGAAACGCACGGTTCGGCGACACCGGAGATCGATATCGATCAGCGTGTACCTGTCTCTTCTGTCCCTGTACCTGCTGCGCCTGCCCGGCCGGCTGACTCGGGATCGCCAGCGCAATGAAGAAGGCGATGGCAGCAACAGTGATCGTTAAATTGCTTTTCCATGTTTGTCTCCCACCGTCGTCCGCCTTTTCTCCCATCGAAGGTCCCCGAGCGTTCCCAAGTCTATGAGTTTGTATCGAGGATGCTGGGCGGACAGCTGAAGGAGGGACCGCCAGCGCAGCAAGTGAGATAGTTGCAGCGATCAATATCGATGTGCTTGGTTTCACAGTGCCTCCTCCGCCTTATCGTTTTCTCCGGCTGCTCTTATAGGCGGGAATTCTGAGAAAAAACTGGCAAGGTTGTTATCGTTCACAAGGTAGGAGAGCCAAGTGCATGGCGAACAAAGGCTGTGATAAGCTCACGCGCAACAGTTAAGTTCTAGAGCCGTAGAAGCTTATGAGTGCGCGATCGTCGAGCGAAGTGACTGGTCTCCTCCGCGCCTGGGGGCGAGGCGACGAAGAAGCTCTCCAGAAACTGATGCCTCTGGTGTACGAGCAATTACACGCAGCGGCACGCCGTTATATGGCTCGCGAACGCCCCGGACACACTCTCCAGACCACGGCCCTCATCCATGAGACCTATCTTCGCCTGGTGGATGTCCGCCAGGTCAATTGGCAGGACCGAGCTCACTTCCTAGCGATTTGCGCACAACTGATGCGACGCATTTTGATCGACTTCGCTCGATCCCGCGGTTACCAGAAGCGAGGAGGTGCGGCGCCTCACGTCAACTTCAACGAAGCGGCGCTGGTTACGGCTCGGCCTGACGCCAATCTCGTAGCGCTGAACGAAGCATTGGATCGATTGACGGTCGTGGACGCGCGAAAAGGCCGGGTGGTGGAATTGCGATTCTTTGGCGGGCTTGGCGTGAAGGAAACGGCTGAAGTGATGAAGGTTTCCTCCGATACTGTGATGCGTGATTGGAAACTCGCCAAAGTCTGGCTGCTCCGAGAGCTCCGCAGAGGTGCACGTCATGGAGCCTGAGCGCTGGCGCCGGGTCGAGCAGTTGTACCACTCTGCACTGAAGATTGCAGCGGATCAGCGCACTACTTTCTTGAAAGCCGAGTGCCGAAACGATGAGGAGTTGCGGGAAGAGGTCGAATCACTGCTGTCATGCGAAGAGTCCGCGGCGGGATTTATCGAATCACCCGCTTTCGACATTGCCGCCAGGCTGATAGCAGAGGAAGGTGCCAGTGATCAAGCCACCGATCCAGAGGCGGTCGGGCATGCCCCGCCACGCTTTCGTGTACTTGGGCAGCTCGGTGGCGGCGGCATGGGTGTCGTGTTCAAAGCGGAAGACACAAAGCTACGACGCAGTGTTGCGCTGAAATTCTTACCGCCCGGATTTTCACGCGATCCACGAGCGCTGGAACGCTTTCAGCGCGAGGCCTACGCCGCCTCGGCGCTGAACCATCCGAATATCTGCACCGTTTATGACGTGGATGAGTACCAAGGCCAGCCCTTCATCGCGATGGAGTTGTTGGAAGGGCAAACGATGGAACACCATATCGGGGAACATCCACTCGCAATACCGGAACTGCTCGATTTCGCGATCCAGATTTCCGACGGGCTAGACGCCGCACATGAGAAGGGGATCATTCACAGAGACATTAAGCCCTCCAATATCTTTCTTACAGCGCGGGGTCAAGCGAAAATCTTAGACTTTGGGCTGGCCAAACTGCAGGATTCTGAACCCCAAAATCAGGAGCAAAGTGCTGTTAGCCAAACCGGGCCGGAACAGGGATGGAATCCTAATCTCGCCCTCACTCGCACCGGTGTGACAATTGGCACAGCAGGTTATATGTCGCCGGAGCAGATCCGGGGCGACAAGTTGGACATGCGAACGGATCTGTTCTCGTTTGGTCTCGTGCTGTATGAGATGGCGACCGGTCATCGCGCTTTTGAGGGTGACACAGGGCCGGCACTTCACAACGCCATCCTCACACAAACGCCGGTTCCCGCACGGCAGCTAAATTCGCGACTCCCTGCCAGACTCGGACGGATCATCGGAAAAGCGCTGGAAAAAAATCGTGACGCACGCTACCAGACTGTCTCGGAAATACGCGCCGAACTGGAGAGCCTAAGGCACGAGTGCGCACCGCGAGATCTGCCGCAACCATCGACATTGGGGTTTGCAGTCGTTGTTTTGCTCCTGGTCGCGGGTTCGATCGTTTGGTTCGTAAAACACCGGCCTTCACCGCTTCAAGTTCTGCCAGAGATCAAAATTCGGCAGCTCACCATCAATTCCTCGGAAAACCCGGTAACCAGTGGATCGATTTCCCCGAATGGCAAATACTTGGCCTATGCCGACAACCAGGGGATACACGTCAAGGACATTGATACTGGGTCGATTCAGGCTGTTCTTCAAGCTCAGGGTGTCAAGAATGACAGTGTGGACTGGGACATTGCGGGTGCGAGCTGGTTCCCGGACAGCACAAGGTTCATTGCCAATGCGCATCCGGCAAGTGAAGGTTCGGATTCGTGGTCGTCGCGAACCAGCAGTATTTGGATTTTCTCAAGGCTAGGGGGGACTCCTCCCCGCAAGCTTCGCGACCATGCTGTTGCGTGGTCCGTTTCCCCAGATGGCTCATGGATTGCTTTTGGAACCAACGTTGGCAAGCTTGGCTTAAATCGCGAACTCTGGCTTATGGCGCCTGATGGAGGACAGACGCGCAGGCTCTTTGAAGCCGAGGAGAACGGTGCTATTGAATTCAGGCTTTGGTCGCCTGACGGTCAGCATGGCCTCTCTCTCAAAAGCGACATATCGGGCGGCACCGTCGTGAGCATTGGCTTACACGGCGAAGCCCCTGTCACGGCCTTTAAGCCTGACGATGTTTGGGGGAATGCGCGAGGCGACATCTCCTGGCTACCTGATGGTCGCTTGATCTATCAGGTCGCAGATGCCGGTAGCAGTGGGCTCGGTGATGCCAACGGGCCGCAAGACACGTGCAATTTCTGGACGGTGCGGGCCGACTTGCATAGCGGCAAGCCTCTCGAAAAACCCAAGCGCCTGACGAACTGGACTGGCTTTTGCGTAGGCAGTGCGAACCCCACTGAGGACGGCAAGCGGCTCTCGTTCGTGAGAAGTGTGACTCAGCACACTGTGTACGTCGCTGACCTAGTGGCAGAAGGGAGGCGCATACTTAACCCGCGGCATTTCACGTTGGACGAGAGTGATAATTTTCCGCAGAGCTGGACAAATGACAGTAGGAATGTTGTCTTCACATCCAATCGCGTGGGACCATCCGCGATTTACAAGCAGTCGTTGGACGAGGAAACGCCGGAGCTCGTCTCCAACGACAGCTTTCGCGACACTGTCGTGAGCCCGGATGGCAAATGGGTCTTCGGCATTCCGTGGCCAAAACCCGGCAACTCCAAAGATCCGGATCGGCTCATGCGCATTCCCCTTACCGGGGGACCGGCGGAATTGGTAATGACTGGTTTGGCCATCGACGGGATTGTTTGTGCCAGACCTCCTTCAAAGTTGTGCGTGTTGGGCGAGAAGACTGAAGATCAGAAGCGTCTGATCTTTACGTCCGTTGATCCGCTCAAAGGGCAAGGTCCGGAACTTGCCCAATCAGATGTCGACCCGACCGCGGACTATTGGGATTTTCAGGTTTCTCCCGACGGCACAAGACTGGCTGTAATTACAAACCGCGTAGGCCCTATACATGTTCTCTCGCTGCGCGGTCAGCCGGAACAGGTGATCAGGGCAAAGTTTAATAACATCGGACAGGTCCATTGGTCAGCCGACGGCAAGGGACTGTATGTCCCCGATCATGTGAAAAGCAAATCAATACTTTCGTATGTGGACCTTGACGGCAACGTGCACGTGGTATGGCAGAATCCGGGGGGCGGCTGGATCTGGGGAGATCCATCACCAGATGGTCGCCATCTGGCAATCGCAGCTTCAAGCCGCAGCAACAACGTTTGGATGATGGAGAAGTTTTAGGTGCGACACCCGTCTCCTGCATCGACCTTGCTACGTTTTTTAAGACTCAGAACTGAAGCTGTGCCTTCAATTGAATCATCCTTGGAGCTGCAGCCCCCGCAAAAGCACCCAGGACGCTAGTAGGTGGTTGCTCCAAATAACCGATCTGCCCGAACATTTGGTCGGAAAGAAAGTCATCGGGGAAGCCAAAATTGGGATGATTGAAGAGGTTGAAAAATTGCAGCCCGATTCCCAATTCAACCTTCTCCCACTTCGGCAGCTTCGTATTCTTCATTACAGCGAAGTCGGTGTTGAAATAGCTCGGTCCACGAAAGTGATTCTTACCTTGGGCTAAAGTAACCAGCGGACCGCTGCACGGACCGGATGGGCCAGGAAGGTTTCCCGTGTTGAACCCGGTCTCGCAACCCGCCTGTAAGAACAGTGCATTTGGATTGGGCTGACCATTTGATAGGAGCTGAGGTGGCAGGCAGGGGTGAGGGGCAAGCGGAGCGGCTGCAGCCTCTCCGCATGATGGCCCAGAACCGAGAGGACCGGCAGGCACAGCATAGATCATCCCGAAAGAGTTCTTGTTGACAAGGGCGCCCGATTCGGCAAAATCGATCACGGTATACGGGAAGCCAGTGCGGGCAAAGATCGTTCCCGAGACCTGCCATCCCGCAGTGAGCGAATCTGGCCCCCGGCCACGCAATGCCGCCTTCGCTGGCAGTTCCCACACGTAGTTGGCATTGAACGAGTGCCGGACGTCGTACTCAGCCGGTCCGTATGCGCCACGGAAATTACTGGGATCTTGCGGAAACGCCAGGCCGGCGGAGGTGAAGCTGAGAAGACCACCGTTAGAGACTTCGTCGAAGGCGTGGCTGTATGTATAGTTCGCCTGAAAAAGACCTTGGGTCCAATGCGTGAACCGATGCTGGAACGACACAACCATGCCGTTATAGTTGGAGACTGCGTTCGTTACATATTCTGTGACTCCGCTGAAGCGCGGGTCGGCACAAGGCGGAACCGGGGGACTCATGCAGAGCCCTGCAGGGAGTGAACCGAAGCCGTAGGCGTTTGCGTTTGCGTTCTGCAGGAGTTCATGAATGCCGTGATGGCCGAAGTAGCCAATGCTGGCTGAGGTGCTGAGACCAAAGGCCTGCTGCCATTCGAGGCTCCATCGTTGATACTGCGGGGAGTGTGTGGTTCTTTGCGCCACAGTCATTGCTGGAGGAAAAAAGTTTGGAATCTCACTCTGAATTTGAGCTAGATTTTGACCACTGGCGAAGCCGGTGACAAATGCGGTATTTGAAGCCGCCGCATCCTTGAAAAGGCTGGTATTTTCATTCGGAGTGAGGTTGTCTCCAAATGTTGTGAACGAATTATTAATCGGTGCATTGCTCGAAAACGAATTCGCGAGGTTGCCAGGCAGTGGGTCATAGAAAATCCCCACACCGCCGCGGATTACCGTGTTGTGCGAGATACCGAGAGGCTGCCAGGCAAAACTGAATCTCGGCGACCACAGGATATCGTCAATCCCCTCAAGAGCGTGTTTTTGGTTGACTAGGATCACCTGATTGTACGGTTGCTCTGGGTCATGGCTGATCGATTCAAATGGATAATTGAAACGCGCGAAGCAGCCACTTCCGCATGCGGGATTGGAATAATGTTCAACACGAAGGGCAAGGGTGAGAGTCAGGTTCCGCTGTACATGCCACTCATCCTGACCGTAGAGTCCAATACCTAAGAAGCTGAGAGGTAGGTGGCCTTGCGATGTGAACGACTGCGCCAGCGCCGTGTAGTCGGTGGATGGGGAGGCCGAATCGACACCACCTTGGTAAAAGGCATCGAGCGTCTGCGCACTCAGTTGTCCAATAGCGTTGTTCCTGTTCGGTAATTCACTCCAATGAATGTGTTCGAAACTTGCTCCAAAGCCGACCCTATGATTGCCCCAGGTTTTCACTGCATCTGCAGAAATTTGGTACTGGGTGTTGTACCGGCCCGTTCCAAATACGCTCCACGAGTCTCCTCCGCCCAGCCCGTCGAATGTGTTCGGCACAAAACCCAAGCTAGTGGGGAACGCAGCCAACGCCTCGGATGGAATCGTGGCCTGGAAGATCGGGGCGAAATAGGAACCTGCAATTAGGAGTTGAAGTGCAGTCGATGAACTGAAGGCGTGGGTCTCGACGAGCTGGGCTTGCCACCAGGGCTGATTAAAATCAGTATCAAAAACCGAACTGATAGGATCCGTGACGATGGCATTGTAACCGTTATCGTACTGAAGCAGAAGAAAGGCACGGTCGGTGTTACTAGCGTTCCAATCCAGCCGACCGGACGTGAGCGTATCTTGACTTGGGCGGCCGTGACTCGTGAAGAAGTGTGCGGCACAGGGAATGTTGATGCCAAGACCCGTTTTCTGATCCGAGAAACCGGTGCAGCCGAGACCACCTGTAAAGTCGCCTGGCTGGGCTGAAGTTGCTCCCGGCGCCGCGTTATAGAGCCTGAAGATCTCCTTATAAAAAATGTCCGAGGCAGAAGTAGGGCCAAACTTCGAATCGATGTTGGCGATGGTCGCCGTCTCAAACGGGAGGCTCGGAATAGTCACAAAGAAATACTGTGGGATGACCAGTCGCAAGCCCTCGGTATCGAAGAAGAAAAAGAGTCTGTCTTTTTTGATTGGACCACCCAGGGAACCAGCCCACTGATTGGCGATATCAAAGGGCCGCGGATTACCGAATGCCTTGTTGAACCAATCGTTCGCATTCAATACACGGCCATTCCAGTAGTACTGCGCATTTCCGTGAAACCCATTGCTTCCCGACTTGGTGATGTAGTTTATGTTTCCACCCGCTGCGCCGCCGAATTGAGCGGAGTAGCCGGAGCCAACGACCGTCGCTTCCTGAATCTGGTTCTCGCCAAGCAAAAGTCCGAGTGAGCCAGCCCGGTTAAGGTTGAAGTAGTTATCGTTGTCGTTCATTCCATTCACAGTGAACAGATTGGACGTGCCCGGCATTCCCAAGATCGAAAAATTCGAGCTGACGCCAGACTGGTCGGTGTTCATTACCACACCGGGAGCCGTCTGCACGACATAAGTGAGGTCGTTGCCAGGGTTTGGAACTTCGGAGATTTGCTTCTGGTTCATGGTCGTGGAAACGTCACCGTTTTCCGCCCGAATGAGCGGTACGTCGTGGATCACCGTGATTTCACTGTGTACTTGCACAATTTCGAGCGTGACGTTCACCGTTCCTGGAGGTCCCAGCAACACGTTTACCGCTCGGCTCTCTTTGCGAAAGCCCTCATGCGCTACAGTCAACACATAGCTTGAAGGAGCGAGAAAGAAGAACCGGTACACTCCCTCTTGATCAGTTCTTGTTGAATGGATGGTACCCTTACGGTTGTCTTTGATTTCGACATCCGCGTTCGGCACAACTGCGTTGCTCTGATCGGTAATGACACCGGTCAAACCACCAGAAGTCGTTGTTTGGGCATTTAGGTCAATTGCGAAGGGAACGGCGAGAAGAAGCACCGAAAATAAGAATTGTGTCGGCCGCAATCTCATCGAACCACTCCACGAGATTCGATCGGGCGAGAATTGAAATCAACAGAATGGCATCATACTCGCAATTTGGGCTAAATTGTTCAGAACATTGCGCACAATGTGGAGATTCTGGTGCTGGCCGAGTGGTCTCGGTAGCCATGCTATTTGTGAGATGGGTTCTTAGTCTGCTACTTCTCAGAAGAACATCCGCCAAGCAAACTTTGTTGTGATGCGCGCATTTTAAGTAATCCAAGCCGATGAGTTTCACCCATGCAAAACTGGTTGCGATGGCGGTGCAGTGGTTGAGGCGCTATCGCTGCGGCGTGGTGTTGAGCGAGCAAGCCTGCGTCAGTGGCGAAACGCCGGATGCTATCGGATGGAAGAAGGCTTGCCATTCGGTGCTGGTGGAGAGCAAAGTTTCGCGCGCTGATTTCCTGGCTGATCGGATCAAGCCGTGGCGGCAGAAGCCGGAGACGGGTGTTGGATGCGAGCGCTATTATCTCGTGCCGCGAGGTCTCATTGGTTGCGACGAACTTCCCGCTGGTTGGGGACTGCTGGAGGCTTCCGGCCGCGACGTGGAGCGGATCAAGGCCTCGGCAAAGAATCTGCGTTCTGCGATCGGATTTCAAAACGAGATGAACCTGTTGCTGGCGAGCCTGCGGCGGGTGGAAATTCGCATCGAGCCCGAGAGCATCACGGATTTCCTGAAGTGGAAAAATCGCATGGCCGAGTACAACCGGGGCAACCTGCCCGAAGGATTGACCTCCCAGAAAGAAGAAGTGAATGAATTTTTGCAGGGGGCGGCGGGTGATTGACCGGAGTTTAGCCCGACAGGAAAGCTGCTACAGCACACCATCAAGTCTGAGATTCAAACTCGATAGCGAAAAAAAAGAAACCGGGCAAGTTAAGCCCGGTTTCGAAAGCGTCGCCTTTGAGATGCGGTTACATCACAGCGCGGCGCCGCTGGCCCAGAAAGTCGGACGTGATTCACGTCCATTTACTCTCGCGCCAGCAAACGTTGCAGAACGGGAGCGAGAACGTACGGAGATGAAGAAGCAAATCAACAGCCAATCTCACGCGACACTTGTAGTCCTATCTTCAAACTATTTAAAACAAACTAGTTATTTATTGCCGACAACCCGAATGACGTCGGCTGTGGAAGACTCGCATCTGGGCGATGCTTCAAACAATTGCACAGTGTGGTGGATGCGGGGAGCAAGGAGTTGACTCATCTCCCTTATGCTTTACAATTCGCGGCGGCCTTCCATGGCCTTGAGCATGGTGACTTCGTCGGTATATTCAATGTCACTTCCCACCGGAATTCCCATCGCAATGCGGGTCACGCGCAATTGCATTCCTTGCCGTTTGAGTTGCTGCGCCAAATAGGTCGCGGTGGCTTCTCCCTCAACCGTGGGATTGGTTGCCAAGATGACTTCTTCAATCTCGCCGCCGGCGACGCGCGTCATCAAGTTTGCGATGCGAAGTTGTTCGGGCCCCACTCCGTGGAGGGGCGAGATCGAGCCGTGCAGCACGTGGTAGACGCCGTTAAAGTGCCGCGTTTTTTCGACGGAAGAGATGTTCGTCGGTTCTTCGACCACACACACGAGCTTTTGGTTTCGGGTGGGGCTACTGCAG
>Ga0207700_10002647_pt1 | contig 10310 bp, 6 predicted proteins | sample LARL82metaG_FD_184348 | JGI IMG/M metagenome (GOLD analysis project Ga0207700, IMG submission 184348) | Corn, switchgrass and miscanthus rhizosphere microbial communities from Kellogg Biological Station, Michigan, USA - LAR L8-2 metaG... | ecosystem: Host-associated > Plants > Roots >...
CGCCCAGCACCGTTCCGGTCCAGCCGTCGCCCATCCGCGGCCAGGAAGATCGGGCCCTCGGTGCGGGTAAGACGGCCACGAGCATCACACCAGGTCACCACCCGGCGTCTCACGAACGGAGTCGGCGATCAACGACCGCTCCCGATCGCCGATTCGGCGTTTCCTGTCGGTGGCGAGTTCGCCGCGACCGAGCAAGCACAGAACCGCCAGTTCTGGGCGTCCTGCCCGCTGTGCGACCGGCCGTTCTTGGCATGGGCCAGATGTTGTGGGGCAGCCGTGGATGCGGCGGCACGCACACGATGCGCAGCGCGATCGTCAAGTGGCAATTGCGCCGGAGTGCGCGATGACCGGGCACTACCCGCAGACGAGTCCGACATTCCAGCTGTGATGAGTACTGATAACCGTCTGGGTGTCTGCCGGTCAGCCCGGCCCGATCCGGGCGAAGAAGATATCCGTCGGGCCGTCCTTGGCCAGCGGTGCTGGGGCCGAGAAGAGCGCGGCGAAGCCGCGGCCTGGTAGCGCCGCAAGTCCTTGGTATTCGCCGAGCTGGTGGCCGTTGCTGCCGAACGGCGGGGCTCGCATGTCGAAGGGCCCGGCGAGGTGCCTTTGCCGCCAGGTGCGGCCCCGGTCGTTGGAGGAGGCGAACCAGGCGTCGGCGGTCAAGGCGGCATCGCCAGGCCGGTCGTTCCGCAGGTCGTACCAGGTAACCCCGACCGTGCCGTGCGGATCAACGGCGACCGACGGGAAGAACGCGAACGCGCTCACGCCAGTGACCGCGCTGCTGCTCCAGGTGCGGCCGCCGTCCCGCGATCGCGCCACGGTTATCGCGCCCGAACTCACCGAGCTGTCGTGTTCGTTTGCCACATAGACGGTGCCGTCGGGAGCGACCGCGGCGCTGGGGAATCCCGGCTGCGGGTACTCGTTGCCCGTCTCGGGATCGAAGAACTTCTGGATCGGCTGCGACCCGGCCAGCACCGGCGGCAGCCAGGTGCGCCCTTCGTCCAGCGACCGGGTCGCATACAGGTGGCCGACCCCGGCGGTCAGGTCACCTTGCGCGTAGACGGCCATCAGCGTCCCGTCCGGCAGCACGATCAGCCGCGGCGCCTGGTCGACGAACCCCAGACCCGGCAGGTCGACCACAACGGGAGGCGACCAGGTGGCACCGCCATCGGTCGTGCGGGAGAACCTAACCGAACTCGGGAATTGGAAGGTGTAGGTGTGGTCCCAGTTAGCCCAGACCGCGTACGCGTGCCCCGCGTGCGTCGGGCTTGCCGTGATCGCGCCGGTGTCATTGACCGGCTCGAATGCCGACACCGTGACCGGCCGCGTCCACGTGCGCCCGCCGTCGTGCGAGCGGCTCGCGACGATCGCGGACGGCGGATTCACCAGGTCCCCGCGCAGGTCCAGCTGGATGCCGAGGAAGTACACCGTCCCGTCCGGGCCGGCCGATATCCACGGGTCGCTGGCGGCGTCCGCCGTCCCCCCCGTACAGGCCGTCAGGCCGGGAATCTGGCTGCGCCGCCACGTCTTGCCGCCATCGCGCGACCAGCCGACGAGATCGCTGCGCGCGGTGACGCCCAGATCCTGCTGCCACGTCCCGATCAGGTTCGCCGGGTTCGCCGGGTTGACCGTGATCGCCGGCTCGATCTCGTCCCCGGCAACATGCGTCCCGTCAAGCGCGGCCCCCGGACAGCCGCCCGCAAACGGGCTGGGGCCCGACACCACCCGCAGATGCCCAACCGGGTCCGGCCCCGAACCCGCCACCGCTAGTGATGGGCTGCCCGCGAGCACAAGCCCGCTTGCCGCTAACACCAATCCGGTTGCAACGAAGAATCCCAACCTCATCACACGCCCCCGCGCACCAGCCCACCGAAAAGGGAGCATCCGCACTGCACGGGAACCGCCCGCTGACGGTCTCCGGAGCCGGCCGCTGACTGATGTACGGCGACGCTATCGAATCCGAGTAGGCCCGCACAAGCCCTGGCTTCTTCACCCAGCCGCGTGCCTGACTGGTGAGAGCCGAGAATAGAAAGTGCTCCCCGGCCGTCGTGGCCTCGACCTTGGTCTGCCTGGCGGAGCAGCAGCGGCAGCAGCTCGGCCCGGTGCTCGGCCGCCCCGACCTCTCGGCTGCAAGAGCCATCTTCGCGTAGAGCGGGCGACAATCTGGTGGCGTACGTTCTGCGATGCAACCGGGATCTGTGTGATGAAGCAGGAGACCTGCCTTGACGGCTGCAAGGATCACCGCCAGCACAGGCCCACGCGCTGCTGCATGTACTAAGAACTCGGGCAGACTGGCAGACCGCTACGCCACCCAGAGCCCAGGCACGGGCCCGGCCGCGCCCACGCCGCTGGCATCCCGGCCCGCATTTACCGTCCCGGGCGGCGGCTCCGGCTGGGCCGTCAGCTCGCCACTGGCGTGGTCGCAACTGATGAGGCGACAGGACGCGTCCGCAGGAGCCGTCGGTGCACGCCTGCCACAGGCTGGGGACGCATCGATGAGCACCCAGTTAAGTCCGGTCAGATGAATACCTCAAAGGAATTCATGCCGCCGCTAGCCAGGAGGCCGCTGAATAGCGGCGCCCGATAAGCGAGCGAGTCATCCGCGGCCGCCTGCGGCCTGATGGACCCGCGAGCCGGGCGGCGGTTGTTCGGCGTGTACTGGGCCGCGTGCGGAAGATTCAATCCGTCGCGAGCAGCCGCGGGTGGAGGCCCAGCGAGCCCGGGTTCTGAGGGAGGTGCCCTGCCCGTGCCTGATGTGGCCTCGGCTGCCTGCGGGGCACGGCAGTCGGCCGGGTAGCCGGCGGTCAGGCGCGCCGCCGGGCCTGGTCGTCTGTGCCGTCGCCGCCCTGCCGCCAGTTCCGGGCGAGTGCGACGAGGCCGCGAACCACGTCGGGGGGCAGCCCCGGCGTGCTCGCGATGTGCCACAGCGTCGGGTCTTCATACTCGGCATGCCCGCGGTCCGGCGAGCCCACGTCAGGCTCCCCACCTGCCAGTATCCGTCGGCACGAACCCGGGGCCCAGCCGAGCCGGTTCTCGACCATGCCGAGAGTGCTGGGGGAAACCCGCTGGCCGTTCTCGAGCTTTCCCAGCGTCCGCTCGGTCACCCCGGTCGCCTGGGCAAATGCCCGCCTGTCCCGCATGCCTAGCTCGACCCGGCGTGCGACGACGTAATCGGCGAGCCGACGCCAGTCCTCACCGGCCATATGACCGTCCTTCCCGCAAGCCGCCGCCAGTCCCCACCCGGCACGGGACCATCCTTACCCGAAGAAGATAGAAGAGTCTACCCCCTCCTGCCGCAGCTAACGGCGAGGACCTGCACCTCTCTTCTTAGCTCATCTTGCTCATGCTATTTACTTCCTGCCTATGCCCAGATAAGGTGCCAGAACAAGAAGATAGCTTCTTATTTCTTCCTGGAGAGGTCTGGATCCGGGCCAGCCGCCGGATCCAGCGGAGTCAGGACCATGACCCAGCCTGGGAGTCTCGATGGACAGCACCGGTGACCCGAGCGGTGAGCCCAGCCTGGCACTCTGCGGCCCAGTGACCTCGTCACACAAGCGCGGAGCGGGACGGAGGGGCGCTCCAGCCACGCACGACATCGGCCCGGCTCGGTCCGATTTGCACCACGCGCAGTACCGGCCACTGTTTCGGCTGGCGGTGTTGCTGACTGGTAACGCCGACCCGCGAAGGCGGTGGTGCCGGACTCCTTGCCGCGTTGTACCGCCTGCGGAAGCGCCCGCAGAGGGAGCACGACGCCTTGCCGCACCTGCGGCGACCGCTGGGGGCCCAGTCACGGCTGGCCAGGCATCATCTCTGGGACGGCAGCAGGCGGCCCCGGCCGGGGGGCGGGGCCGCCTGCTGCACCGGCGCTCCGCACAGCACCAGGCAGGACCTCTGGTAAACCGCTGGCGCGGCTGAGCCGCAGGCACGCCAGGCCACAGCCAGCGGGCACGCCTGACAAAGTGCCATGATCACCCGTGGATTACGTCGATCGGGGCGGTGGCCGAGCTGTGAACCGCCGTTGCCAGCCCTGAGCAGCCGAGGCTTCAGAATCCCGTAACCGGCTTGGGGGTCCCCGCCTGCAGCCGATGACCCACCGATCACCGCACCGGCATGGTCTGAGTGTCGCCGGCGGCCACCACTGCATGTGCTTTAGCCCGTGACGGGGGCCGCGTGCCGTTGGCCCACACCATGATGATTCCCGATTGCCGCGATCGCTGCCGACCGTGACGGCGTGATCTACCAAGCTCGGCAGGCCCGCCGGGCGATCATCGACCAGCGGAACTTCCTCGGTATTATCACTAATCCCTCTGGCCTCTTGCATCGGGTCGCGGATCCGCTGTCCCAGCCCGGCTATGAGCCAGTACCAGCCCTTGGATGGCGGCTAGCTGAGCGGGCTCGGCGCGCCATACCCGATCCTCAGCACGGCTTGGCCAGTACGCAGCGTGACCGGCTGGCTCCATGCGGGGCGGTACGGGGCTCGCTGCGCGTCGATGAACGCCCGCATCCAGCCGAGGTATGCCGCGCGTGTGAGGTGCGCCGCCCTGCCGGCCGTTGCCAAGTCCACCGACCGCAGGAGGCTGGCAGGCCCGCCACCAGGTGACTGGTCGACGAAGCCCACGATGCGCACCGGGTGGCCGGCGGCCATGGCGATGATGAGCGTCGGTAGCCGCGGATCAATGTCGCCGCTCAGGAGCTGCGCCCTGGCTGCGGCCGAGAGGGTGACCTGCCTATTGGTCAGCAGCTGGGCGCCGGCAGCCTTCCTGGCGCGAAGCGCCGCCCGTTGAACGGCGCGATACCTGGCGGTGCCGCCGGGAAAGACCCATCTGATGTCGATCCTGGCGTTCCCTGAGCCGAAGGTCGCGATGATGGCCGGAGCGTAGGCGGTGCCAAGCCGGCCGCCGTACTGGGCTCGGATGGCGGCAGTGGCGACCACCAGGTCAGAGCCGAGCGGATCGGTCGACCCGGGCCCGAGCGTCAACAGGTTCGCGGACGGGAAGCCTCTGCTGGCCAGATCCGTGCATACCTGGGCATCGCATGAAACGACTGCGGCCCGGCTGACCTGCTGCAGTATCCAGGTCACGGCCCGCGTTCGGGCCGCCGCCTCAGCGGCGAGTTCCTGGCTGGTTCCAGCATGGCTGCCCGCCAGCCGCGCTGACGACGCGCCGCGCAGGGAAAGGATGAGCGCAAGCCCGCCCGCACCGGCAACTAGGAGAATCGAGGTCAGCACCGCGGCCGCCCGCCAGCGCCACCAGGCGCGACCACTCCCGCGCCGCGCCGACCGCGGCCTGGACCCGGGCCAGGTGCCGATCCGGCCATCGCCAGTGCCGTCCGGCAGCTCCGGCGGCGCGGCAGATGCGCGCTGTGAGCTGGATGTCTCCTCGTCCGTGGCGGGAGCGGAGGGTATTGGCGGGAGCGGGCCCACCGGCCGCGCTCCGGCGGCCACCAGCTCGCTGAGCGCGTCGCGGGCAGACGGCCTGATGGCTGGGTCCTTGTTGAGGCAGCGACGGACGAGGAAGCCAAGTGGTTCGGGAAGCCGGCCCACAGCGGGGTCGGAGTTAAGAATGGCGAACGCCGTGGCTGTCAACGACTCGCCCTTGAAGGGCAGCTCACCGGTACCTGTGAACGCGATCGTAACGGCCCACGACCACATGTCGGCCGCCGCGGTCACTCGCACCCCGGCCAGCTGCTCAGGAGCCATGAACGCCGGAGTTCCCACGGCGACCTGGCCAGAAGGGCCCGTGGTGGTCATGCCGGGAACGGCCGCCAGCCCGAAGTCGATCACCACTGGCCCGTCGGGCCCGAGGAGGACATTGCCGGGCTTGAAGTCGCGGTGCACCATGCCGGCGGCATGCACTGCGCCTAGCGCGGTCAGCGTCGCGACGGCGATGCGCTCGAGGACTGCGCCGCTGCGAGGCCCGAGCTGCTCGACGACCTCTACCAGCGATGGCCCGCTGACATATTCACTGACAATGAACGGCCGCCGTTCGAAGATTCCCGCATCCAGAACTTGCGCGGTACAGAACCGGGCGAGCCGCTGCGCCGCGGCGACTTCCTTGAGGAAGCGGCTCCGGACCAGTGGGTCGGTGGTTGGCGGCAGTAGCTTGACCGCCGCCCGGCTTCCAGTGGGACTGACGGCCAGGAACACGACGCCCTGCCCGCCTTCACCGAGGCGGCCGAGCAACCGGTATACACCCACCTCGCGCGGATCGGTGTCGCGCAGGGGAAGCATTCCAGACAGTGCGGACTGGGCGGATGTCACCCGGCCATTTTGCCCTGGCGGCTCAGCGCACGTCGAGATTCGTCCCGCCAGGCGCCTGCGCCAGTTTTCCCTACAGCCGCTCGCGCTTTCGGTGGACTGCTGCCTTCGGGCCACATCCGCTCGGCGCCGCGCGGGACCTGTCAATTGGGATCGCCGAAGTCCCGGTAATGGGCAGGACATCGTTCCCGGGTCGAAGACCCCCACGCTGGCAGGAAGGCCCGCCAGGCGAGCGTAAACAGCCCCAGACCGCCCGCTACCTCGCCCGGGCCCGCGCCCGGCACCAACTCGCCCACTGCACTGCAGCTGTCCAGCCCGCACAAGCCGGTCCGCCCGGCCCAGCGCCGGAGCAATCACACAAGGTCCCGGCACCGCAGACATCCAGCCCGCGCGCGGGGCCGGAGCCTTCATGGGCATTGTGCTCGCGACCACCGTGCGGCTGTGGCTGCGACGCCGGCTCGGGCGGGCGCGGCAGTCGCCACCCGCCCGGCTGGCCTGGCGGGTGGCGATCGAGGTCGCGCTGGCGGCGGTAGTCTTCGTGACTGACGGGTCGTGGTGGAACTATCCGGGTCCGGGCAGGGTAAGCCGCAGCCGCCGCGCGTGGTGGTGATCGCCGCCTACCGGCTCCGGGCCGGCGGCTAACCGCCGCGCGCAGCGGGCGCTGGTACCCGACCGGCCGGCCGCCAGCGGTCCCTAAACCTCAGATGCTGGCGCGGGCCGCACAGCCGCTCCCACCTCCGCGGCCCGCGATCGAGCACCCTACCGAACTGCACCTGCCCGGCACGGCGTGTCCACCCACGACCTGGCCGCCATCTTGCGCTCCCAGGACCGCCTAGCAAGAACGATCGAAGACATCAATAAATACCGCACAGAACCCGGCAAACACCAGGTGTCGACCGGCGGACAGGCGTAGCGTCCGGTTCCTATCCCCGGTAGCGCCTGAGGCCGGGATTGCCCCCGTGCCCGACCTCAGGCCGGGATAGCCATGAGAGCCCGCGGCGCCGATCCCCCCCTCTGGCGGCCGCGGGCTCCCACGATTCGGTCATGGGACCCTTCGCGGAGCCAGGCAATGAATCATGGCTGGCGTCCCCTTGCTGGCCGGGAAGTCCGTTCTGGTCACCGGCGGCACCGGTGCATCGGCAGGGCCACCGCCATCGGGCTCGCCGCGCTGGGCGCCCGGGTCGCCATCACCGGCCGTGATCAGGCCCGCACCGAGGCGGCCGCGGCCGCCATCCGCGCCGCACCGGGCAGCCCAGCCGTGGATGCCTTTGCCGCGGACCTGTCCGCCCAGGCCGGGGTGCGCCGCCTGGCCGCCCTGGTGCTTGACAGCTACCCGCGGCTGGACGTGCTGGTCAACAACGTCGGCGGATTCTGGGCTCACCGGCACCTCACCGCCGACGGCCTGGAGCGCACCTTCGCGCTCAACCACCTCGCGCCGTTCTTGCTGACCAGCCTGCTGCTGGACCGCCTCACCGCCAGCGCACCCGCCCGGATCGTCACCGTCTCCTCCGGCGCCCACGCCCGCGGCCGCATCGACTTCGGCGATCTGCAGGGCGAGCGGGACTACTCCGGGCAGCGCGCTTACAGCCAGTCGAAGCTGGCCAACGTGATGTTCACCTACGAACTGGCCCGCCGCCTGGACGGCACCGGCGTGACCGCCACCGTGTGCCACCCCGGCGTGGTGCACACCAGCTTCGGCGCCGAAGACCAGGCGGCGCACATGGCCGTCATGATCCGGGTGGCGCGCCTGTTCATGAAGACCCCGGCCCAAGGTGCGGCCACCCCGCTCTACCTCGCCTCCTCACCCGAGGCCGAGGGCGTCACCGGCCGCTACTTCGCCAACCGCAAACCCACGACCTCCAGCAACGCCTCCTACGACACTGCTGCCGCCGCCCAGCTATGGCAGGCCAGCGCCGCCCTGACCGGAATGACAGCAACCGCATAGTCCCGACGCGAAACATCTTGCCGACCACTTCGCCCGGACGGCCCCCTGAATCGTCCGGTGAGTCCGGAGACCCATTCCGCCGCAGCGGTGCCGGGGTGTGCCCATTGCCAACGAGGATCGTCTCCGGCGCCGCGCCACCGGCGAAATGAGAGTACGAGTTCTGTGCGGGTTCTGGGGCGGCTCTGTGGCAGGCACCGTCCAGGCGAGCGCCTCCCGCAGCCGCCCGACGGCCTGCAGACCGGCCGGGGCGGCGGCCTCCCACCGCTGGCGGGGAGTCTGCCCGGTCTCGGAGTGCACCTGCTGGTCGCAGGCCTTGTGCACCCAGTGGTCCCAGCAGCTGGTTGACCTCGGCCAGGCTGGTGACGTGGTGGCGGCCCGGGTCGCCGTCCCCGGTGACCTCTACTAGGAACTGGCGCCGGATCGTCTCGAACATCCTCTCGACCCTGCCTCTGCCCGGCGCCTGGGCGCGCTGCGAGTGAGCTTGATACCCAGCCCGGCGGGGCCGCGCATCAGCGGCTCGCCGGCGAAGCAGGCAGCCGCCCTTGCCTGCGGTTCTGGCCGCTCGGCGGTCAGGCCGCCGAGCTGGCGGTCTCGCAGGCGCGGCGGGCGAGCTCGGCGCCGTAGTCCGTCCAGATGCCCTGGCCCCAGTAGCGGTAGCAGCTGGTTTCACAGGCCAGCAGATAGAACAGCGCGCGCCGGTAGCGCGGGTCGCTGGCCGGCACGCCTGGGGCCAGCAAGTGCTTGCTGAAGAGCGAGCTCGCACGCTCCATAGGTGCCAGCACGTTCTCGTACCCGCGCATCCATGAGACGTCGCTGGTCCAGCTGCTGCCCTCCATGTTGAACCGGTCGTCTTCGGCGCTGAGCTCGCCGATGACCGCGCCGAGCCGTTCAGGTCCCTCGCCGGGCTCGAAACGCTCCCACACCCGATGCTGGAGCACCGGCTGCGAAGGTGGCAGGTCCTCGCGGCCGATCCCCAGCCCAGCCAGCGCCTCGAGGTACTCGGTGACGTTCACAGCGGGGGTGGGCAACCCCGGGCACTCCCTCATAACCTCGAGATACTTGGGGGGAAACTCGTTCATCATGACGCCGCCGTTCTCACCGTCGGCGATCTGGGTGACCAGCGGCGGGACCCGCCGGCCGGCCAGTTCAACGGGCCCCAGGCCCCTGGCCTCGTAGTAGGGCTGCATCTGGCCCACGAGCTTGGTGTCGCTGCCCTGGGTCTTGATGACCGCGATGATGCTGGCCGTGTTGCCGCGGGAATCTGTGCAGATGAGCCGGTGCGGCAGATGCGGCCGCCCGACACTGCTGCCGCCGGGTTGTTCCACGGTATGTTCCTGGACCAGCACCCACGCGTAGCCGCAGTCAAGCAGGGTGCGGACAAACTGGTAGGCCACATCGGGCTGGTTGGGCAGCGCCATCTCGGCCGGGGAGAATCCCCGGATCCGCCCTAGCGCCTCCAGGCCGAAGATGGCAGCGAAGTAGTGCTGCCAGGCACCCACGTGCAACCGGTAATCCTGGACGGGCGTCGATGGCGCCACCGCGTGGCCCCAGGTGGAACCGAGCCACTCGGTGGTCTGGCGGGCCCGGCCGTCGCGAGTAAGGTAACCGAGAGCGTCGAACACCTCGCCCAGGCCCATCTGCCGCATGCCGTGCAGCAAGGTGCCCGAGTAGTCGAGCATCACCCGGGGCTGGCAGCCTTCACCCAGGAGCTGGGCGATGAACTCGCCCATGCGCCTATAGCACCACACGAACACCGGGGCGTTGTGGCTGTCACCGATGTGCGGATGCTCCATCATCCACGCCAGGTTGCTGATGATCCCCGCGGACCGCAGGTCGTCGCCCACGGCAGGGATGAGCGGCTGATGCATATGCAGCGCCACCGCGAACGTGCTGGCGGCGCGCTCGACGTCCACACCGCCCGAAAACACCAGGCGCTGCCGGCCCGTCTCGATGGCCTCGCTGATCAGCGGCTCCTGCCCACACAGGCTGGGCAGACCATCGACGTACTCGGCCACGGTGTCCATGGGCTCGCCTCCCGGTGGCACTGACACGCACCTTTCCCATAGCCGGTGACCTACTTAGGTCAAGAATTTGAGGTCCAGGACGCCA
>Ga0207700_10002648_pt1 | contig 10310 bp, 7 predicted proteins | sample LARL82metaG_FD_184348 | JGI IMG/M metagenome (GOLD analysis project Ga0207700, IMG submission 184348) | Corn, switchgrass and miscanthus rhizosphere microbial communities from Kellogg Biological Station, Michigan, USA - LAR L8-2 metaG... | ecosystem: Host-associated > Plants > Roots >...
CATGACCGATCCCGAAGCCGCAGCTGAGGCGGCCCGCACCGGCGCACAACATCTGCGCCGCGCCGGACAGCGGATGTTCCTGGCCTACACCGTCGGCAACCTCGTCCGGGCCCTGCTCCAGCTGGGCGAGTGGCACGCCGCCGAGCACGAGCTCACCAGCGCGGTGGAATCCGACGGACTCGGCGATATCGAGTATTTCACCTGTTATCAGGCCTGGCTAGCGGCACTCCGGGGCGACTACAGAGCCGCCGAGGCCGTGTTGACAGCTCTGCAGGATCTGCTCACCAGCGAAGATCCCCAGGACAGGGCCATCGTCGCGGTCGTGGAGGCACTCACGGCCGCCGCCCGCCTCCAGCCGGAGACCGTGTTGCGCCACGCCCGTGATGTTCTTGTTCATGCCGACAGTCTCGGAATGGGCCACGAGAGCCCGCTCTGGGCGTGGATGCTAGCCGCTCGCGCCGCCTACGATCTGGGCGACATCGCGGTCACTAGAGAACTGCTCGGCTTGCTCGACTCCCATCCGCCGGGTCACCTGGTCCCCATGCTGCGGGCCGAACGCGATCTCGTCCAGGCCCGGCTCGCCGCCCACCAAGGAGACCAGGGCGCCACGGCATCCTTCGCCGCCGCCATTGCCGGCCTGCGCGAGCACAGCAGTCCCTACCACCTGGCCCACGGCCTGCTCGACCAGGCCCAGCATCTCAGCCGCGCAGGCGACGCCGAGGCGGCTGCGGCTGCCACCGACGAAGCCCGTGTCATCGGTCGTCAGCTCGGCTGCCAGCCGCTGCTGGACCGAGCGGACGCGATGGAGCCGGCCAAGACCAGGACACGGGCATAAATGGTTACCTCGCCGCCCTGGCGGTCATCCACCGTGACGTCGGCGGCCATATGTCCAGGATCTAATCGGCCATTGGAAATCGGAAAGGTGCGGGATGCCATGAGCGAGCAGAATCATGCCGTCAATAGCAATGACGACATCGAACGCCGCCATCTCCGTTAATCATGAATTGCGGCGCTAGGAGTTCCGTTTCTGGCAGTGACGGCGCTGATGCACGTGAGAGAGGCAACTTGCCCAGCTCATGCGCAGCGCTGGTGACGCGATGCCCGGTTCAGAAGGCCAAATCCGCGCAACGTAATACAATCGCGTCGTGACGTGCTGGCGGTGCGGCGCGTCCCTGGGGGGGGACGACCGCTTTTGCGGTGATTGCGGCGCGGCAGCCCAGGCGGGCTGCCCGTCTTGCGGTGAACCGATTACCTCAGGCAAGCGCTTTTGCCGTGCCTGCGGGTCGGCAATTCCTGATGCGGCGCTCCCCGCCGCCTCGGCCACGGCGCCCGAGTCGGCCCAGGAGCCGGTGGCGGAGCGCCGGGTGTGCTCCGTGCTGTTTTGCGACGTGGTGGGGTTCACCCCGCTGTCGGAGTCCCGGGACCCAGAGGCGGTCAGGGAACTGCTGTCCCGCTATTTCGAGGTGGCCAGGACGGTGATCGGCCGCTATGGCGGGATGGTGGAGAAGTTTATTGGTGACGCCGTAATGGCGGTATGGGGCACCCCGGTGGCGACCGAAGGTGACCCGGAGCGCGCGGTCAGGGCCGCGCTGGATCTGGTCAGCGCGGTGCGCCAGCTGGGCGCCGAGGTCGGCGTGCCCGATCTCGCCGCCCGGGCCGGGGTGGTGACCGGCGAGGTGGCGGTCACGCTGGGGGCGATCAGCGAGGGCATGGTCGCCGGTGACGCGGTGAACACCGCGGCGCGGGTGCAGTCGGCCGCCGAGCCAGGATCGGTACTGGTGGACGTCGCGACGCAGCGCCTGGCGAGCAGCGCGATCGGGTTTGCCGACGCCGGTTCCCAACGGCTGAAGGGCAAGGCCGAGCCGCAGGCGCTGTGGCGGGCGACCCGGGTGCTGGCCGGGGTGGGTGGCGCCCAGCGGATCGACGGCCTGGAGGCACCGCTGACCGGGCGGGACGCGGAGCTGCGCATGGTCAGGGAACTGTTCCATGCCGCCGCAGAACGCAAGGTACCGCGGATGGTGCTGGTGTCGGGCCCCGCCGGGGTGGGCAAATCGCGGCTGGGCTGGGAGTTCGAGAAGTACATCGACGGGCTGGCCGAACCGGTGTGGTGGCACCGAGGGCGCTGCCTGTCCTACGGGGAGGGTGTGGCGTTCTGGGCGCTGGCCGAGATCGCCCGGCAGCGGCTGGACATCGCGGAGGAAGACCCGCAGGAAACGGTGGCGGCCAAACTGGCCGCAGGGCTGAAGCGGTTCATCGCCGATCCCGGGGAGCGGGCCTACGTGAGCGCGCGGCTGGGCCGACTGCTGGGTGTTGGTGCTCCTGAGGGCGATGACGCCTCGCTGGCACGGGAGGAGCTCTTCGCCGGGTGGCGGCTGTTCTTCGAGCGGCTGGCCCAGTCGCAGCCGGTGATTCTGCTGGTCGAGGACGCTCAGCACGCTGACGCCGCACTGCTGGACTTCCTGGACCATCTGACCGACTGGGTGCGGGACCTGCCGGTCTACCTGCTGGTGTTCGCCCGCCCGGAGCTCGGGCAGGCCAGGCCGGGTTTCGGCACCGGCCGCAACCGCACCACCCTGGCCCTCGACCCGCTCGACGCGGCGTCCATGGACGAGCTGGTGGATGCCCTGATCCCCGGCACGCCGCCCGCCGCCAGGGCCGCGCTCACCAACCACGCGCAGGGCCTGCCGTTGTTTGCGGTGGAGACGGTGCGGGCGCTGATCGACCGTGACATCGTGCAGCCGTCCGGCGGTGTGTACCGGCTGGTGGGCGACATCGGCCAGCTGACGGTCCCGGACAGCTTGCACGCGCTGCTGGCCGCCCGCCTTGACGCTCTCGATCCCGACGTGCGGAGGCTGGTCTCCGAGGCCGCGGTGCTGGGCACCACCTTCCCCGCCGACGCCCTAGTCGCGGTGTCCGGACTGGACGAGCCAGCGGTGCGGGCCGGCCTGGAGGAACTGCTGCGCCGCGAGGTGCTCAGCGTGTCCGCCGACCCGCTGTCCCCCGAGCGAGGCAGCTACCAGTTCGCCCAGCAGATGCTCCAGCAAGTTGCCTACGACACCCTGTCCCGCCGCGACCGCAAGGCCCGCCACCTCGTGGTGGCCGTCCACTTGCGCACCGCCTTCCCCAGCGACGGGGAAGAAGTCATCGATGTCATTGCCCGCCACTACCTCGACGCACTCAGCGCCATACCCGAAGACGGCGACACTGGCCAGATCCGCGACCAGGCCATCGCCGCGCTTATCCGTGCCGCCGAACGCGCCCAGCGCACCGGCGCCCCCGACCTGGCCGCTACCAGCTACGCCACTGCCGCGGAGCTTACCGAAGCCCATAGTCCTGACGCTCAGCCAGATGCCGGCGCACTATGGGAACACGCCTCAAAGGTCGTCACTGACTTTGACGCGGCCGTCGAGCACGCAGGCCGTGCCCGCGAGCTGTACCTGCAGGCCGGGATGCCCCGTGCGGCGGCCCGGGCGCAGGCCCTCGCCGGAGCCGCGCTCCGCCAAGCTGGCCGCTTCGCCGATGCCCGCGAACAGCTCACCGCAGCCGTGGACATCCTGCGCGCAGACCCCGACGCCGACACCGTCCTGGCCTTGCGACATCTCGGGGCACTGGAAGTGTTCGCCGGCTCTCCGGCCGCCGACCGGCTCACCGCCGAGGCGCTCAGACTCGGCCAGGACCTCGACGTCGACACCGGCCAACTTGCGCTCTTGCTTCTGATTCGCGGGGTCTGCGCCAGCTTCCAGGGTCGACGCCTCGAGGCGGCCGCCTACCTCCGAGAAGCGGTGCGGCTCACCACAGAGACCGGCGATACCGCCCGCCTGGGAGAGGTGCTGCTCAATCTGTCGGATGTGCTGGCGGTCACCGACCCCGCCGCGGCGGCGGAGGCCGCCCGCACCGCTGCCGGGCACCTGCGCCGGACGGGTAATCTGTACTCCCTTACCGGCGCGATCGCGAACCTCGTCCAAGCGTTGCTGCTGCTCGGCGACTGGGACGACGCTGACCAAGAACTCACTGAGGCCCTAGATTCTGAGGGGCTATCTGACGTCGCCCTCGTCATGTATCGCGGCTGGCTGGCATCGCTGCGGGGCGATGTGCGCACTGCCGAGATCATGCCAGCGGGAGGGGCCAGCGATGAGCCCCAGGACCAGGCGCTCGCCAGCGTCGCGGAAGCCTTCACCGCCGCTGCCCGCCGCCTGCCCCAGGACACTCTGCGGCACACCCGGAACGTGCTCGCGCACGCTGATGCCTTGGGGATTAGCCATGAGTTGCTGCGCTGGGCGTGGCCACTGGCCGCCCGCGCCGCCCACGAGCTAGGTGACGCTGCCGCCACCGGCGAGCTGCTCGCCCTGCTCGACTCGTGCCCGCCCGGCCACTTGGCCCCCATGCAGAAGGCTGAACGCGACCTCGCCCGGGCCCGGATCGCCGAGCAGGACGGTGACCAGGCCGCCACGGAAACGTTCGCCGCCGCCATCGACGGCCTGCGCAAGCAGAGCACTCCTTACCATCTTGCCCACGGCCTCCTCGATCAGGCTCAGTATCTCCGCCGTGCGGGCGAAGCCGAGGCCGCCGCGGCTGCCCTCGACGAAGCCCGGGCCATCGCTCGTCAGCTCGGCTGCCAGCCGCTGCTGGACCGAGCGGACGCGATGGAGCCGGCTGAGAGCAGGGCACAGGCCTAGATGACTACATCGCCGGAACCCGAGGAATCCGCTGCCGTCGGCGAAGCAGCGCCGACCGCAATGGCCAGCGAAACGGGAACGGCTGCAAAGCGTGGCCGATACCGTGACGCACTGCGCTATCGCGATATGCGGATCCTCATCGCCTCCTTTCTCGTCGATCAAATTGGCAGCTGGTCATTCGTTGTCGTGATCGCGGTGTACGTGTTCGACCGCACCCATTCAACTCAGTGGCTGGCGGTACTTGGCATCTGCCGGTGGGCACCGGGCCTCCTGCTGGCCAGCTACGGCGGCGTGATCGCGGACCGCTACGAGCGCGTCATGATCCTCATCACGTCCTCACTGGTCAGTGCGGTCCTCATGGCAGGAATAGCGATCGCGGTCGCGGCTGACGTCCCGGTCGTCCTGATCCTGATCCTGGTGGCTCTGTCGGCGGCGTCGCTGGCGCCGTATCGGCCTGCCGCGGGCGCCCTGACCCCGGAAATCGTGGGTGAGAGGGACCTCGCCGCGGCCAACTCCATCTTCTCCGCGCTGGAGAATCTCGTGGTGGTGGTCGGGCCCGGAATAGGCGGCCTGCTGCTGCTGACCGGGCAGCCGGTCATCGGCGTCGCGATCAACTCGGCCAGCTTCGTTCTGGCCGCCGCCCTGGTCGCCCGGCTGCGGGTGCGCTCTACCGGCAGCGCAGCGGAGGAAGGAAACGCGCTGCAGCAGTTTGCGGTCGGGCTCAAGGCGCTGCGTGCCCAGCCCGTGGCCTTGGCGGTCATCCTGTTCTCCGCCCTGGATTCCGCCGTGTACGGGGCGACCAGCGTCCTGTACGCCCCGCTGTCGATCCGGCTGGGTACCGGCACCAACGGCTACAGCTATCTGCTGGCCGGAGCGGCGCTCGGCGGCGTGCTCGGCGCCGGTCTGGCGAACCGGCTGAGCAGTGCCTCCCGGCTGGCGCCGGTGATCATGGGCAGCCTCTGCTTGCAAGCCCTGCCGTTCCTGGTCACTGTTCCGGTTCGGTCGCCGGCGCTGGCCTGCGCTCTGCAGGTCGTCTCCGGCGTCGGGATGGTCATCGTGGATGTGCTCGCGCTGACCAGCCTGCAGCGTGACCTGCCCGGGGACGTGCTCAGCCGGGTGCTCGGTGTCTTCGACACTCTGGTGCTCGGTGGCATCCTGCTGGCCAGCCTGGCCGCCGGCATCCTGCTCGCGCACGCCGACCTCAACGTCGCGCTGATCGCGGTGGGCATCGGGATCCCGGTGATCGCGCTGACCGGCCTGCCCACCCTGCTCCGGGCCGACCGCACCTCGGCCGCTGTGGCGGCCCGCCTGCGTCCTCGGGTCGCGCTGCTGTCTCAGCTTGACCTGCTGGCCGGGGCGGACCACAACACCCTGGAACGCCTCGCGGGCGCGGCCGAGGAGGTCATCCTGCCCGCGGGCAGCGTGGTGATTCGCGAGGGCGACGAGCCTGACGCGCTGTGGGTCCTGGAACGGGGTGAGCTGTCGGTGAGCGCCGCAGGCGATGGCGGCGAGACCCGCGGGCTCCCGCCGGTGACCGCACCCGGGTATGTCGGGGAACTCGGGCTGCTGCACGGCATCCCCCGCACCGCGACCGTGCGCACCCGTACGGAAAGCACGCTCCTGCGGATCGACGGCCAGGAGTTCCTGGCCGCGTTGCAGTCCAGCCGGCCGAGTGCCTCGATGCTGTCCGTAGCCGGAACGCGCATGGCCCGCACCCAGACCCGCGTGACACAGCAGACTGGAGCACGGTCATGACCAGTCCCGACGATCTGCTGCGCGAACTCGGCGAGCTGGCCACCTCGCTGGGCCCGGCGGTCCGGCCGGCCGGCACCGATGAGCTGCTGCGCTCCCTGACCGAGACCGCGCGGCGGCTGTTCGGGGCGGCAGCCTGCTCGCTGGCGCTGCTGAGCGACGACGACTCGGAACTGATCTACACCACCGCTGCGGGCGAGGGCGCGGACGACGTGACCGGTATGCGCATCTCCTCGTCGCACGGCATCGCCGGGCTGGTGGTGCAGTCCGGCCAGCCGATCGCGATCAGCGATGTGGCCAGCGATCCTCGGTTTTCGCGCGGGGTGGCCGAGCAGACCGGGTACGTCCCACAGACCATCCTCGCGGTCCCGGTCGAGACACCCCAGCGGATGCTCGGGGTCATCAGCCTGCTCGACCGCGACGAGCGCCGTCCGGGTGCCGAGCAGGACATGGCGCTGCTGTCGCTGTTCGCCGATCAGGCGGCCCTGGCCCTGGCCAGCGTGGACACGTTCGGGGCCCTGGGCCGGGTGCTGCTGGCTGCCCTGGCCGACGCGGCGGCCGACGGCGATCTTGCCGTCGCGCTCCGCCAGGCCGCCGATGGGCTCCCGGCGGCCGACGCTGACCTGGCCGCGCTGGCCAGTACGTTCGCGGCCCTGACCCGCCGCGGCGCCGCAGAACGCCGGCTCGCGCAGGCCGTGCTGCGGGACATCGGGGCGTACGCAGAAAGGCGGCCGTCACGTCCTCGCTAAGACCGGCGTGGAGTGACGCCTTCGCCCCTGGGACGCTGCGCCCGGTACCCCGGATCGACCTGCCCATCGACAAGGACTGGGCCTGGGGCGGGGCCTCCGGTGCCGGGATTACCGTGGCTGTGGTCGACAGCGGGGTCGATGCCTCCCACCCGGCGGTCGGAGCGGTCGACCGGGCCGTGGCCCTGCAGTGGGATCAGGAATCGGAAGAGGCCCTGACCGCCGAGGGCCCCCACGACGACCTGTTCGGTCACGGCACGGCCTGTGCCGGGATCATCCGGCTCGCCGCCCCCGACGCGACGCTGTGGTCGGTGCGCGTCCTGGGCAGCCGGCTGACGGGGAAGGGTGTCGTCTTCGCCGCCGGGATTCGCTGGGCCATTACGCAAGGCGCCCGGGTAATCAACCTGTCATTGAGCACCGGCCGCGAGGACTATTTCGGCCTGTTCCACGAGATCGCCGACGAGGCGGCGTTCGCCGGCGTGATCCTGGTCTGCGCCACCAACAACGTCCCGGCGCCCACCTATCCCGGCCAGTTCTCGTCGGTCATCTCCGTCGCCGCGCACGACGGGCAGGATCCGTTCTGCCTGGACGCCAACCCGGCCCCGCCGACCGACTTCGGGGCGCCCGGCATCGACGTCCGGGTACCGTGGCTTTCTGGCTCCACGATCGTCTCTACCGGCAACTCGTTCGCCGCGCCTCATGTCGCGGGGCTGGTGGCCAGGCTGCTGAGCAAGCATCCCCATCTCACCCCGTACGAGGTCAAGACCGTGCTGCGGGCCGTGGCCAGCAACGCCAAGGCCCCGGGAGCCGCTGATGACGACTGAAGTCGCCGACATCCTCCGCCAGACCGACCTGCTCCGTTCGGTGCCGGCCGCGGACCTGCAGGATGCCGCCACCAACGTCAGGTGGCGGACCTTCCGGCGCGGGCAGGTGGTGTTCACCGCGGGAGATCCGGGTGACACCCTGATCGTGGTCATCTCCGGCCGGATCAAGGTCGTGGTCCGCTCGGCGGATGGCGGTGAGCTGACCTTGACGATCATCCAGGCTGGCGGCGTCTTCGGGGAACTCAGCATCGCCGATGGCGGGCCCAGATCTGCTGACGCGGAGGCCCTGGAAGACTGCGAACTGCTCCTGATCCCTCGCGAAACGATCCAGGTGATCTGCAAGCGTGTGCCGTCGGCGGGCCAGGCGCTGACCGACTCCATCGCGGCCATGCTCCGGAGGCTCACCGAGGCCACCTCCGACCTGGTCTTCCTGGACCTGCCGCGTCGCCTCGCGAAGGTGCTGCTCAGCCAGCCCAGAGATAAAGACGGCACCATCCGGGCCCGGATGAGGCAAGAGGACCTGGCCCATCAGGTCGGTGGCACCCGGCAGAGCGTCAACACGGCCCTGCGCGGCTTCGAGAAACGCGGCTGGATTGAGCTGCGCGACCGGTCGGTGACGGTGACGCAAGCCGCGGCGCTCAGGCAGTTCGCGGGCAGCTAGGTCGCTACCCGCAGCCGCGGCCGGGCACAGCGGCGATGGCGCCGTGCCCGACCGCCCGGGCCGGTCACTGCTTAGCTCGCCGGGACCCGGTCGAGAAATCCCAGCACCGTCTGCACCGTGCCGTCGTCCGTGATCACTGCCACGTCGAAGCCCGCAACCGGCGCCTCGCCTCCTGCTGGGCCCAGTTCCCAGGAGAACCGGCACTGGTCATGATGGCCGTCGACCGGCCCAGCGAGCCGGAACGAGAAGCCGGGAAACTGCTCCTGGGCGGCCCCGATGGCCGCGCTGATCGCCTCGCGGCCCCGCACGTCCATCAGCGGGTCGGTGTAGCGAGCGTCGTCGGCCCAGAGCTTGCCGATCGCGGCGGAGCGGGCCGCCGGGTCGCGCTCGTTCCAGGTGTCGATGTAGCTGGCGGCAAGCGCTTCGAAGTCATGCATGGGTGTCTCCTGTGCCTAGGTTCGCTGTCGTTCACCGAGTCTGCGAGCCCGGCTGTCAGCCCGTCGATTACCTCTTAGGTAGTCGCCTTGCCTGCCTGGAGGTTCGTACGGTGGGTCGTATGACGGCCCAAACTGCTCGCAGCCCGGCCGGCGCGCTGCTGCGGGACTGGCGCCAGCGCCGCCACCGCAGCCAGCTCGACCTCGCCATCGAAACCGGGGTGTCAGCGCGGCATCTCAGCTTCGTGGAGACTGGCCGCTCGAAGGCCAGCCCGGAGCTGCTGCTGGCCCTGGCCGAACAGCTGCAGGTCCCGCTGCGCGAGCGCAACTCGCTGTTGCTGGCCGCCGGGTACGCGCCGCGTTACCGGCAGACCGGCCTGGACGATCCGGCGATGAGCGCGGCGCGCACCGCGCTGGAGCGCCTGATCGCCCTGCACGACCCCTTCCCCGGCGTGGTCATCGACCAGAGCTGGAACGTGGTGCTCGCCAACCAGGCGGCCAGCCGTCTGGTGTCAGCACTGCCGCCGCATCTGGCCGGGCCGCCGATGAACGTGTTCCGGGCCTGCCTGCACCCTGACGGCCTGGCCCGGGTCACGCTCAACTTCGCCGAGTGGGCGGGGTACCTGCTCGGCCACCTCGACCGGCTCCGGGCGGTCACCGCCGACCCGGCGGTATCGGAACTCGCCGCGGAGGTACGGCAGTACCCCGACGTGGTGGCGCTGGGCGACTGGCGCTCCGCTCCGCGCGGCCCGGAGGGCACGCTGCTGGTGCCCTGGCGGGTCGAACTGGGCGGCACGGAGCTGTCACTGTTCACGACGCTCACCGTTTTCGGTGCCCCGAACGACGTCACCCTGGCGGAGCTGGCCGTGGAGCTTTTCTACCCGGCGGATGAGAAAACCGCTGCTGTCCTGACCGCCGCCCAGGCACGGTAGCCGGCGGTTCGCTAGGTCCCCGCCCCGGTTCGGGCCGGGCTGAGCGCGTCAGCGCGGTCCAGCAGAGGCTGGCAGCGCAGCTTCTGGGCAATGTCGCGGGCTTCGCCAACAGCCAGCGCAGCCGCAGTGGAGTCACCGTGCCGCTCCAGGTGCTCGGCGTGATCAAGCAAGCCATGGGCGACGTGGTAGGGAGTGCTGTGCTCACGCAGGCTCGCGATCGCCGCCAGGAGAGCGGCGCCCGCAGCCGGATCGTCGGCCCTGTCGGCCAGACGGGCTCGGGCCAGG
>Ga0207700_10002650_pt1 | contig 10305 bp, 14 predicted proteins | sample LARL82metaG_FD_184348 | JGI IMG/M metagenome (GOLD analysis project Ga0207700, IMG submission 184348) | Corn, switchgrass and miscanthus rhizosphere microbial communities from Kellogg Biological Station, Michigan, USA - LAR L8-2 metaG... | ecosystem: Host-associated > Plants > Roots >...
GGCCAGCACCGCCTGCACGTCCTGGGACAGGGTGGGCATCCAGGCCAGGTTCCGCGCGGCCAGCGTCTCCCCGGTGATGACGGCCTTCACCTTGGGGTGTGCCTCCGCCGCCGCGGCGTCCACGGAAAGGATCCGCGCGTGCGCGAGCGGGCTGCGCAGGATCGCGCCGTGCAGCATCCCGGGGAGCTGCACATCATCGACGAAGGTGCCGCGACCTCGGATGAAGCGCGCGTCCTCCTTCCGCCGGGCAGGCCCATAAGCGCTGCGATACGGACGGCCGGTCATCCGGTCACCCCTGTGGCCGTGGGCCCGTGGCCGGTCTCATGCTGGGCCGCCCACTGCACCGACCGGACGATGTTCTCGTAACCGGTGCACCGGCAGACCTGGCCGGACAGCGCCTCGCGGATCTCCCCCGGAGTGGGGTCGGGGTTGTGGTCGAGCAGCCAGCGGGCGGTGAGCATCATGCCCGGGGTGCAGAACCCGCACTGCAGCCCGTGACACCGGGCGAACCCCTCCTGCACCGGATCCAGGCGCCCGGGCATGCCCATGCCCTCCACCGTGCGCACCCGGTGCCCATCGGCCATGGCAGCCAGCACCGTGCACGACTTCACCGGGGTGTCGTCCAGCCAGACCACGCACGCGCCGCAGTTCGAGGTGTCGCAGCCCCAGTGCGAGCCGGTGAGCCCGAGATCATCGCGCAGGAAATGGATGAGCAGCAGCCGGGGCTCAATCTCGCGGGTGTGCGCGGCGTCGTTGACGGTCACGGTGATCTGCACGTCAGGCGTCCTCGTGCCGCACGCGATCGGCTGCGCGCCGCAGCGCGCGCACGGTGAGTTCGGCGGCCAGGTGCCGCTTGTAAACGGCCGGGCCACGCTGATCGGACACCGGCCGACAGTGCTCGGCCGCGATCTGGCCGGCCCGGGCGAAGTTCTCCTCGGTGGCGGCCGCCCCGCACAGGAACTCCTCGGCCTCGGCAGCCGCGAAATTCCTGGCCCCCACGGCGGTGAGGCCGATCCCCGCGTCGGTGATCGTGTCGCCCGCCAGCCAGAGCGCCGCGCCCACGGCGCCGACCGGCCAGTCGCCGACCCGCCGGCCGACCTTCTCGTACGCGCTGCCGCCGCCGGGCCTGATCGGGATCCTGATCTCGGTGAGCAGTTCACCGGGGGCGACCACGGTCTCGTAGGGCGCGGTGTGGAACTGCCTGGCCGGCACGGTCCTGGTGCCGTCCGGGCCGCGGATCACCATGATCGCCTTGAGCGCGGCGAACGCCGCGGACAGGTCCTCGGACGGGTCCGCCTGGCACAGCGACCCGCCGATCGTGCCCCAGTTGCGCACCACGGGATCGGCGATGACCTTTTCCGCGTCGTGCAGGATCGTGAAGTGCTCCCCGGCCGGTGCCGAGCTGAGCAGCCCGGCGTGCCTGGTGAGCGCGCCGATCTGCAGTTCGCCGTCGGCGACCCGGATATAGGAAAGCTCGCTGAGCCCGTTGATGTCGACGAGGGTCTCCGGCTGCGCCAGGCGCAGCTTCATCATCGGGATCAGGCTGTGCCCGCCGGCCAGCACCCGGGCCTCGGGGCCGTACCTGGCGAGCAGGGCAAGGGCATGTTCGACGCTGGCCGCTCGCTCGTACTCGACCTGCGCCGGAACCTGCATCCGGAACTCCCTCAACAGTTTGGTTCGCCTGATGAGTGTATGAGGCGGTCATAATTGAACTGCCATGACGCTCACTCAGCTCAACGCGTTTGTGCTGGTTGCCCGGCTCGGCTCGGTGACTGCTGCCGCGAACGCGCTCGGCGTCAGCGAGCCGGCGGTGTCGCAGGCCCTGTCGGCCCTGCGGCAGCACCTGGGGGACCAGTTGGTGACCCGCGGCCCGGCGGGGATGACCCTCACCGCGGGTGGTTCCCGGCTGCTGTCCGCGGCGTCCCAGATCGTGGTGCTCGGCGCCGAGGCGCACGCCGCGGTGCGCGCGGCGCAGGGCGCGCCCGAGCAGTTGCGGGTGGTGGCCACCTCGGCGATCGCGGAGTTCGTGCTGAGCCCGCTGATGGAGGCGTTCACCCGGCGGTATGCGGGTTCCGTCGAGGTGTCGTCCGGGGTGGCGGCGGCCGCGGAGATGGGCGTACTTGTGGGCAATAGGCTGGCCGACGTGGCGATCGGGGCCGGCCCGGTCGGCGATCCGGCCCTGGCGGTGGTGACCGAGCCGATATTCCGGTATCGGCTGGTCGTGGTCACCGCCGGGCAGGCCGCGCTGCGGGGCGGCCCGCGGCAGTGGCGCTGGCTCGTGGACCCCACCGGCACCGACCCGGGCAGCGCCACCGGGCACCTGCTGGCCCGGCTGGGCATCCCGGAGGACAGCATCGGCGTGTTCCCCAACCAGACCGCGGCCTGGGCCGCCGCCGCCGACGGGGCGGGCGTGGCGCCCGCGGTCGAGCATCTGGTCGCACAGCAGGTGCGCCGCGGCGAACTGTCGCTCGTGGAACTGCCAGGGGTGCCGATGGAGGCCACCTGGCACGTCACGGTGCTCGAGCGCCAGCACCGCAGCGCCGCGGCCAGCGCGCTGCGGCGGTTCCTGAGCACCCCGGAGGCCATGCACCTGATGCGCTCCCCGACGGCCGGGGTACCCCCCTCCAGGTTCCGCCCCCCGGTCTACGTCACGATCTGGAGCTGAAGGCCTGGTCACCGGGCACTTAAGCAAGAGCTTATTCGGCTGTTGCGGGCGCGGCTCCCCAAGCAGATCATGTGAACATCACCCGTGACGGTGCCGCGTGGGGAGCCCCGTCCGATACCAGGAGCGGTGCCGATGCGGATCGAGTCAGACGGGCACAGCCAGGGCAACCCACGCCTCTACGAATTGGTGGAGCACGCACCGAAGACCGGGAAGAGCCCGACCGTGTGGGCGTGGCCCGAGTTGATGGACTATCTCAAGATCGCCGGTCAGCCGGTGGCCGGGCCGTGGCCGCCACACCAGGAGCCGCGCCCAGACCCGGATTACGAATCGCTTCCGGTGGCCGTGCCCGACCCCGCGGCGCGCCCCGAATCCCGGTCAGACAGCGAATCGGCGCCGCCACCGGCCCAGTCCTGAGCCTGATCCGGCCGCGCCCCGTTGTACAGGGCGAGGCCCGGGTGAGGACATTGGAGGATCTATGTATCCGTCTCGGTTCCGTTACGAGGCACCGCGTTCTCTGGCCGAGGCGATCCGCCTGCTTCAAGAGGGCGGCGGCGAGGCCAAGGTGCTGGCCGGGGGGCAGAGTCTCGTTCCGCTGATGAAGCTGCGCTTCGCCAGCCCCGAACTGCTCGTCGACATCAACAACATCGGCGGCCTGGACTACCACCGCCAGGACGCGGACGGGACGCTCCGCGTTGGCGCCCTGTGCAGGCACGCCGACCTGGAGCGATCGGCCCTGCTGCCGGGCAGCCAGCCCACCATGGCCGCGGCCGCACCGCTGATCGCCGATCCCATCGTGCGTAACCGGGGCACGCTCGTCGGATCGCTGTGCCATGCCGACCCGCAGGGCGACTGGGCCTCGGTCATGACCGCGCTGGGAGGCTTGGTGGTGGCAGAGGGCCCCCTCGGCAGGCGGAGCATCCCCGTGGCTGACTTCGTCACCGGGCCGTTCGAGAACGTGCTCTCCTACGACGAGATCGCCGTGGAGTCCGTGGTCCCGCCGCACCGGGGCACGCCCGCGGGCGGTTATCTGAAGCTGGAGCGGCGGGTCGGCGACTTCGCGACGGTCGGGGTGGCGGTCGCGGTGGAAACCACCGACGGCGCCGTGACCAGGGCGGGCATCGCGCTGACCGGGGTCGGCGGGTCCACCATCTCGTGCACGGAGGCGGCCGAGGCGCTGATCGGCCAGCCGCTCACCGCCCAGGCCATCGAGCAGGCGGCCGACCTGGCCGCGGCGGCGGCCCGGCCACGGACCGACCATCGCGGGAGTGCGGAGTACAAGCGGCACATGGTGCGCACGTTCGTGGTCCGCATCCTGTCCCGCACCGGCCCGGCCGCGCAGGAGCAGGCGGCCGGCGGGCAAGCGGATCCGGGGCCAGCGGCGGAAAGGGCGGCCTGACATGACGATCGTGTATGACGACCTCGGCGACGAGGCAGCGACCGATGTCCCGGTGCGCCGGATCAGGTTCACCATCAACGGCGCGAAGAAGGTGGCCGAGGTCGAGCCCAGGCTGCTGCTGTCTCACCTGATCCGCCGTGGGCTGGGGCTGACCGGTACGCACATGGGCTGCGACACCACCAACTGTGGTGCGTGCACCGTGCTCGTGGACGGGAAGGCGGTGAAGTCCTGCACGATGCTGGCGGTCCAGGTGGACGGGCACGAGATCGAGACGGTGGAGGGCCTGGCCACCCCCAGCGAGTTGCACCCGCTGCAGGAAGGCTTCAAGGAGGAGCACGGGCTGCAGTGCGGGTTCTGCACCCCGGGGATGATGATGGCCGCCAAGGCGCTCCTTGACGCCAACCCGGACCCGACCGAGGAAGAAGTGCGCTGGGCGCTGTCGGGCAACCTGTGCCGCTGCACCGGCTACCAGAACATCGTCAAGTCGGTCCTGTGGGCCGCCGAAAAGCTCCGGTCCTCCGGCTGAGGCACACCGGCACGGACGGCTGACGGAGACGGGAGAAGGCAGTGACTCAGGCACTGGACGAGATCAAGATCGGCGGGCTCGGCGCGAGCCGCAAGCGCGTCGAGGACAACCGCTTCATCCGCGGCAAGGGCAACTACACCGACGACATCGTGCTGCCCGGCATGCTGCACATGGAGATCCTGCGCAGCCCACTGGCGCACGCGCGGATCAAGTCGATCGACACCAGCCGGGCCTGGCAGATCCCCGGGGTGCACCTGGTGATGACCGGCGAGATGATGGCCACCCGCAACCTGGCCTGGATGCCCACGCTGTCCTACGACACCCAGGCGGTGCTGGCCACGGACAAGGTCCGGTTCCAGGGCCAGGAGGTCGCCTGCGTCATCGCGGACGACCCCTACATCGCCAAGGACGCATGCGAGGCGATCGACGTCGAGTACGAGCCGCTGCCGGTGATCGTCAACCCGGACCAGGCGGTCGCCGAGGGCGCCCCGGTGATCAGGGACGACAAGGAGAACCAGGCCGACAACGTCATCTACCGCTGGGAGGTGGGTGACGCCGAGGGCACCGAGCGCGCGTTCGCCCAGGCGGACAAGGTCTCCCGGCTGAAGCTGCACTACCCGCGCTCGCACCCCTCACCGATCGAGTGCTGCGGGTCGATCGCCGACTTCAACCGGGCGACCTCGAAGCTCACCGTGTACATGACCACCCAGGCGCCGCACATCATCCGGGCCGCCGTCGCCCTGGTCGCCGAGCTGCCCGAGCACATGATCCGGATCGTCTCGCCGGACATCGGCGGCGGCTTCGGCAACAAGGTCCCGGTGTACCCCGGGTATGTCTGCTCGATCCTCGCGTCGATCCTGCTGGAACGCCCGGTGAAGTGGATCGAGGACAAGACGGGGAACCTGATCTCCACCGGGTTCGCCCGCGACATCTACCTCGACGGCGAGGTCGCGATGCGCAGCGACGGCAAGATCCTCGCCGTCAAGATGCACTGCGACGCCGACCACGGCGCGTTCTTCTCCGACGCCCAGCCGAGCAAGTTCAAGATCGGGCTGCTGCACTCGGCGTTCGCGTCCTACGACATCCCGGTCGGGCACATCACGGCGCGCGGCACCTACTCCAACAAGGCCCCCGGCGGGGTTGCCTACCGGTGCTCCTTCCGTGTCACCGAGGCGATGTTCTTCCAGGAGCGGATGATCCAGGCGGCCGCGCAGGACCTGGGCATGGACCAGGCCGAGTTCCGCCGGGTCAACTTCGTGCGCGACGACCAGTTCCCGCACCGCACGCCGTTCGGCTTCCTCACCGACTCCGGCCAGTACGCCAAGTGCCTGGACGTCGGCCTGCGCGCGGTCGGCTACGAGGACTTCAGGCGCCAGCAGGAGGAGGCCAGGGCCAGGGGCAGGCGGCTTGGCATCGGCATCTCCACGATGACCGAGCCGCTCGGCGCGGGGAACAGCCGGGAGTACGACATCCTCGGCATCAAGATGTTCGACTCCGCCGAACTCAAGGTCCACATGACCGGCAAGGCGATCGTCAGGACCGGCGCCAAGACCCAGGGCCAGGGGCACGAGACGACCTGGGCGCAGATCGTCAGCCACGAGCTCGGCATCCCCGCCGAGGACATCGTGGTGGAGGAGGGCGACACCGACACGGCCCCGTTCGGCATGGGCACCTACGCCTCGCGCAGCACCCCCGTCGCCGGGGCCGCGGTCGCGATGGTGTCCCGCAAGATCAGGGCCAAGGCCCGCAAGCTCGCCGCGCACCTGCTCGAGGTCTCCGAAGAGGACGTCGAGTGGGAGCTTGGCCGGTTCTACGTGCGCAGCGCACCCAGCCGGGGCGTGACGATCCAGGAATGCGCGATCGCCGCCTACAGCAACATGCCCGACGGCATGGAGCCGGGCCTGGAGAACACCGCCTACTACGACCCGCCGAACCTCACCTGGCCGTTCGCCGTGTACATCGTCACGGTCGAGGTGGACCCGGAGACCGGCGTCTGGGACGTGCTGAACATGGTCGCGGTCGACGACTGCGGCGTGCGGATCAACCCGATGATCGTCGAAGGCCAGATCATGGGCGGGCTGACCGAGGCCTACGCCATGGCGAACATGCAGTTCATCACGTTCGACGCCGAAGGCAACTGCGTCGGCTCCAACTACATGGACTACCTGCTGCCGACCGCGTGGGAGACCCCCGGCTTCGAACTGCACAGCGAGGTCGTCACGCCGTGCCCGCACCACCCGATCGGGGCCAAGGGCATCGGCGAGTGCGCGGCCGTCGGCGGCCCGGCGGCCTTCGTCAACGCGGTGATGGACGCGCTGTCGGACACCGGGGTCCGCAACATCGACATGCCGCTGCTGCCCGACCGGGTCTGGGAGGCCCTGACCTACAACCGTGACGTGTCCGGCGCCCCGCCGGTCCGCTCGGACGACTGAGACGGAAGGTGCCCGCAAGGGAAGCATGGACATGGACGGCTGGGAGATCCTGAAACAGGCCGCCGAACTGGAGCGGCGCGGGCAGGCGTTCGCGCTGGCCACGGTGGTCTGGCGGCAGGGCCCCTCGTCCAGCCAGCAGGGCGCCCGCGCGATCATCACGGCCGGAGGCGAACTGCACGGCTGGATCGGCGGGGCGTGCGCCGAACCGACGGTGATCCGCGAGGCGCAGCAGGTGATCGCGCAGGGCACGCCCCGGCTGCTGCTGCTCGGCAGCCCGGACCAGTTCGGCGCGGCGATCCCGGAGGGGATCACCGTGGTGCCCATCTCCTGCCAGAGCGAGGGCGCGCTCGAGGTCTACATCGAACCCGTGGTGCCCGCGCCGCACCTGGTCGTCGTGGGCCGTTCGCCGATGGCCCACACCCTGGCCGACCTGGCCCGGGCGCTGAACTGGCGCACCGACCTGGTCGCGGGGGAGGACTTCACCGCTGCCGCCGCCCACGAGGGATCGATGGTCATCGTGGCCACCCAGGGGCACGGCGACGAGGAGGCCGTCGAGCAGGCGGTCGCCGCCCGTCCCGCCTACCTGGGCCTGGTCGGCTCGCGTCGCCGGGGTGCCGCGGTCCTCGGGTATCTCGCCGACCGGGGCCTGCCCGCCGACCAGCTCAGCCGGGTGCACGTCCCGGCCGGCCTGGACCTCGGCCACATCACCCATCAGGAGATCGCCGTTGCGATCCTCGCGGAGCTTGTCCAGCTCCGCGCATCCGGAGGCCTGGCGGGGGCAGCCGGGGCGGCCTCCGCCAGGAAAACCCCAGCCGCCCTCGCCAGCACCACCGCACCGGCCGCGCGCACCGAGCCGGGCGAGGCCGTCGACCCGGTCTGCGGCATGACCGTCCCCGCCACGGCGGCCAGCCACCCGCTGGCACGCGACGGCGTGACCTACTACTTCTGCTGCACCGGCTGCCGCCGGAGGTTCGAGCTGGATCCGGCCGCCTACGTGACAAGGGAAACCCGATGCTGATCAAGAACGAGTTCCAGGTAGCGGCGCCCATCGACAAGGTCTGGCAGTTCTTCGGCGACATCCCGCAGGTCGCCGCCTGCCTGCCGGGAACCGAGCTGACCGGCGACCTCGGCGGCGACTCCTACGAGGGCCGGGTGGCCGTCCGGATGGGCCCGGTCCGGCTCCAGTTCGCCGGGAAGGCCGACATCACCGAGCGGGACGAGGCGGCCAGGCGCATCGTGGTGAACGCGACCGGGGCCGAGGAGAAGGGCCGCGGCCAGGCCAGCATGGTGGTCACCGCGACGCTGGCCCCGGCCGGCCGCGGCACCAAGGTCAGCGTCGCACAGGACCTGCAGCTCTCCGGCGCCGCGGCACAGTACGGCCGGGGCATGATCTCCGACGTCAGCGCCGTGCTCATGCGGGACTTCTCGGTCAACCTCGCCGACCGGATCGACCGGGCGCAGCGTGGTGAGGCGGTCAGCGGCGCCGCCGCCAGCCCGGCGAGCGGTTTCACGCTGGGCATGCGGGCGGCGCTGATGGCACTGCGCCGGGTGTTCCGCCGCTTCTTCGTTCCGTACCAGGCAGCGAGCTGAGGAGAGAAGAGCCATGGTCTTGTGGTGGATCGGCAACGCCATCCTGTTGCTTGTCGTGCTTCCAGTGGTCATCTACCTGCTCAACCGCGTGCTCGCCGCGGTGGAGCGGATCCGCGCCGCGACCGACGACATCCTCGCCGGCGGGGTGGAACTGGTCGGTGAGCTGACCGTCGTGCCCGACGGGCTGGCCGTCACCGACGCCGTCGTGAATCAGGTATCCGTCGGGGCGGTCCGGTACGCGGGCTCCGTCGCCAAGCTTCTCGGCTGAAAGGGAGACTCGCCATGCCGGCAGCCGCCTGGGCAACAATCGTCATCTCCGCGCTGATCATCGCGATCACCGCGCTCGGCCTGCTCCGGGTCATCTTCCACCTGCGGGCGATCCGCAAGACGCTCGTCGCGACCACCGGCGGCGTGCAGGCGGTAGCACAGCTGACCAGCACCGTGCCGGAGCGGCTCACCTCGGTCAACGCGAGCCTGAAGCCGGTGCGCGACTTCTGCGAAACGGTCTGAGGCCGGGACAAGGAGAGCCGTCATGGAAGCACACGCTGTCCTCGCCGCCGGGACCTCCACCACAGGCTGGGTGGTGGGCTACACGATCGGCATCGTGATCGTCGGTGTCGTGGTGGCGCTGGTCGTGCCGATCCTGCTGCTGGCCAAGGCGATCGGCGACGAGGCTCCGAAGATCAACGACGCGCTGACCGAGGCGGTGCACAACACCGCGCCGCTGGGCGCACTGCGCACCACTATCGACTACGCGGTGACCATCATCGGCGGCCTGCAGCGCGGCCGCGCGAGGCTGGGTGATGACAATGCATGAGGTGGCCATGTCCTCGACCGAGCACAACCTGTGGCTGACCGCCAACATCCTTGGCCTCGTGGTGGTGGTCGCGGTCGCCGCCCTGCTGAGCCTGCTCATCTGGCTGGTGAAGCGGATCGACGGCCGGGTGGTTCAGGTGCGGGACACGCTCAAGGCCGCGGCGGCCAACACCGCGGACACCGCGCTGATCCCGCAGGTCGCCGACGGCGTGGAACTGGTCCTCGCGGAGGGCCTCAAGCACCATCTGTTCCTCGGCCGCGTGCTCGGGAAGGTGAAGTCATGACGGGCCTGGTCGTCTTCACGGTCATCGACGTCCTGCTGCTGATCGCGGGCCTGGCGTTCTACCTGTTCTGGGTGGGCTCGCTGCTCACCAGGATCGCCGGGAACCTGGAGGAGTGCGCCGGCACGGTGCGGGAGATCGTCGGCCACGCCAGGCTCATCGGCCCGGCCGTCGGGCACATCAACGAGACCGGCGGGGTGGTGGCCGGCGCGCTGCCGCTGCTGTACGGGATGGCCGAGGAGATCGTCACCGACGTCACCCCGCGCCCGGAAACGCCCGCCGAGCCGGAGCCCGCACGGCCCGCGTCCGGCACGCGCCGCTCCCGCCTGCTCGACGCTGTCGGCTTCGCGCCCCGGTCCTAGGCCGGCTCCTGCCAAGGCCGGCGCACTGGCTCACGCCCGCGCCGGTTCCGTCATTCGCTGCTTAACGACGGGTCGCTGCCATCTGGCCCCCGGCGGGCGACTGGCCCCGTGGTAGGGGCGGTGTACTCGCCGATCCATTCGTCCCGCCACGACTGATCGTATTGCTGCTTGTTGCAGCTGGGCCGGTAGATCGCGATCAGCTCGCGGGCGATCTGCTCCCGGTGGGGCCGGTTGCCG
>Ga0207700_10002651_pt1 | contig 10304 bp, 6 predicted proteins | sample LARL82metaG_FD_184348 | JGI IMG/M metagenome (GOLD analysis project Ga0207700, IMG submission 184348) | Corn, switchgrass and miscanthus rhizosphere microbial communities from Kellogg Biological Station, Michigan, USA - LAR L8-2 metaG... | ecosystem: Host-associated > Plants > Roots >...
CCGGAAGGAATCCCCGCAGAATCGCGCGTCGCGATGGAGTCGATCTTGCCGTCTTCGATCAGGATGAGAGGATGCTGATGGAGGCTTGTGCCGTCCCAAAGTCTCTCTGCGGTCACTACCGTTTGCATGGCTTTCTATTATTGCAGGTGAGCGCGGAGACGCGCGCTTGTCCCTCGCGGCGGTTTCGAAATGGCGCTTGTCATCGCCATGTAACGTGAGGGTGAGCCTCTTTTGTTATCGTTTTGCCATGCGAATTTCGGCGTTGTTCCTGATGGCTGGCGGTTTGTGGTTGGTTGGAGTGCAGACGAACGGGGCGCAGACGATTGATCTGCCCACGAGTAAGCAACTGATGGAACCGGTGCCGGGGAATCCGCAGCGGGTAAACAGCCTGCCGATGTCGATGGCGATCTCGCCGGACGGTCGCTACGTCGTGACGGTGAATGCCGGCTACGGGACGTACGAATCGAAGTACGAGCAGTCGCTCGCGGTCTTCGATACACAGACGGGAAAGCTTGCGGATTTTCCTGACGACCGGACTCCGGGGCGCTCCCGGCAGACGCTGTACTCGGGGCTTGCTTTCAGCAAGGATGGGAAACATCTCTACGCGAGCATCGGGTCGGAGACGGATCCGGAAGGAAAGCTGCCACCCTTGCGCGGTGTCGCCGACACGGGCAGCGGGATCGTGGTGTATGGATTTGCCGACGGAAAAATTGAGCCGGAGCGCCTGATCCATCTGCCGCTGGAACAATTGCAGCCTGGTCATAAAACAAAGCTGATTGGCGATGCCGAAGGCGACAAGGGCGTGCCGTTTCCGGCAGCCATTGCGGTGGTTGAAAAGGGCGGCGCGGAAAAGCTACTGGTCGCGGAGAATCTGACCGACGATGTGCTACTCGTCGATCCAGCAACAGGGAAGATTGAGCATCGCTTTGATTTAGCTGAGAGCGACGTGGTGCCTTCGACCTATCCAATCGCGCTCGAGATATCGAGAGATGGGCGACGTGCATTTGTCGCGCTGTGGAACGCGTCAGAGATCGTGGAACTGGATCTCGATAAAGCTGCAGTCGGGCGCAAGCTGGCGTTGCTGAAGCCGATGAATCCCGTAAAGCCGGGAACCCATCCCTGCGCCTTTGCACTGAGTGGGGATGGCAAGACGCTGTACGTGGCGCTGGCGAATCGTGATGCCGTTGCGACTGTCAATGTGGGCGCGGGACAGTTTGCGGTGAAGGGATATTTTGATTCGCGGCTGCCGGGGCAGAGCTATTTTGGCGCGGAGCCGGTGGCGCTGGCCCTGAACGCGTCAGGAAGCCGGCTGTATGTCGCGAACATGGCCAGCGATGCGGTTGCGGTGATCGATACGAAAAAGTTGACAGGGAAGACATCGAAGACCGGGATGGTTGAACCCGAGGGATTTGTCCCGACGGAGTGGATGCCCATTTCGCTGGCGTATCAGGACGGAAAGCTTTTTGTCGCGACAGACAAGGGCAAAGGCACTGTGCCAAATCCCTATCCTCCTAAGGATCAGAAACCAGAAGAGGGAATGCCGAAGAAGACAAATTACATCGCGACTCTTCTCTATGGTTCATTCGCAGCGTTGAACGAGAAAGAGATCGAACAGAATCTTGCGCAATCGACGCAAAAAGTGCTTGAGTCAAACCGCATGAAGGCGGCGGCGGAGAAAATCACGTTTGGCGACGGTTCACGCAATCGCATCAAGCACGTGATCTACATCATCAAGGAGAACCGCACCTACGATCAGATCCTGGGCGACCTCGAGCAAAATGGGAAGCCGGTAGGCAACGGCGACAAGAACCTGACGATGTTTGGCGCGGATATCACGCCGAACGAGCACAAGCTGGCGCTGCAGTTTGGCGTGCTCGACAACTTCTACGATTCCGGCGAAGTTTCCGGCGACGGGCACGTGTGGTCCAACGCGGCGATCGGTACCGATTACCTGGAGAAGACTTGGCAACAGGCATATCGCGGCGGAGAGCGTACATACGATTTTGAAGGCGTTGTCGCGGAAGGGTTGCCGCTCGAGCAGAAGATTCCAGATGTGAACGAGCCTTCCAGTGGGTACCTCTGGGGCAATCTCTCTGCGCACGGAAAGACCTACTACCACTTTGGCGAATTTATTTCGAGCATATTCTGTGACGAGAAAAAGTCAGCAAATCCTCAACAGGGCCCGGTTTTGCCGGGGCAGACGTGCGCGCGGAAGGCGATCGCACCCGGCGAGGACTTTCCCGCAGAGTGGGGTGGCAGCAAAAACAAATGGCCGTGGCCCGTCCCGCTGATTGCGTCGAACACCCCGACCAAGCCGGAACTTGTGGGACACTTCGCAAAAGAGTCGCCCGATTTCAATCTTGCTATTCCTGATCAGATCCGCGTGGAAATATTCTTGCGCCATCTGAAAGAGTGGGAAGCCGACTTGAAGAATGGCAAGGATACGATGCCCAACTTCATTCAGCTGCGGTTGCCTGACGATCACACAAACGGAACGGTGCCTTTCAAGCCCACGCCCAAGGCCAGTGTTTCAGACAACGATCTCGCGGTAGGGCGGGCTGTTGATGCTATTTCGCATTCGCCGTTCTGGAACGATACCGCGTTCTTCATTCTCGAAGACGATGCCCAGGCAGGCGCCGACCACGTGGACGCGCACCGGAGCGTTGCGCTAGTAATCAGCAAGTATGCGCCGCACGGCAAAGACGGGGCCGCGGTAGTGGACAGCCGGTTCTATTCGACGGTCAGCGTGATTCGCACGATGGAGAACCTGCTGGGATTACCGCCCATGAATAACAACGATGCATTCAGTTCGTTGATTTCGACGCTGTTCAGCGGGCCAGGCGACCAGCCGGCGTATTCGGCAGATTATGCAAACCGCGACAATGGGCTGATCTATGCGGCGAATCCCAGGAAGGCAACGGGCGCGGAAGAGAGCATGAAGATGGACTTCCGGCATGCGGATCGCGCGCCGACGCAGAAGCTGAACGTGATTCTGTGGAAAGACGCGATGGGCTCGAAACCGGTGCCGGCAATGCTGACAGAGAAGCGGAAGCTGAAGCAGGATGATGACGATTAGATCGCGCGGCTTGAGCTTGCTCAAATGCTGACGTGCCAGGTGACCATTCTGGACCCTCGACTGCCCGTGTATGGTTATATGCGGCGGAAATCTTCCGTGTCGGGGTGAGCTGTGCAGATCTGGAATCGTCGAAATTTTCTTAAAGTAGCCGGAGCAGTTTCGGCCGCATCACTGGCAGGGGCGTCGCGTGCGAGTGCCGAGACGAGCAAGCGGATCTTCACGTTGGGCGCGCAGGACGAGCCGGCCCGTCCGGTTGCCGCGAACGATCATATTCAAATCGCGTTGATTGGCGCTGGCGGCCAGGGTATGGGCGACACGCGCTCTGCCGTGCAGGTACCGGGCGTGAAGCTGGTGGCCGTTGCCGACTGCTATGACGGACGCCTTGCCCGCAGCAAGGAGGCCTGGGGCGACGACGTCTTTACCACGCGCGACTACAACGAGATCCTCGCCCGCAAAGACATTGACGCGGTCATCATCGGCACGCCCGATCACTGGCACAAGCAGGCGTCCGTAGACGCCATGAAAGCCGGCAAGGACGTGTATTGCGAAAAGCCGATGATCCATCTCTACAAAGACGGCCCGGAGATGATCCAGACTTCGCAAAAAACGAATCGCATCCTCCAGATCGGCAGCCAGCGCGTGAGTTCGATTCTGTATGCGAAGGCAAAGGAAGTCTTAGCTTCGGGCGCGATCGGCAAGCTGAACATGGTGACAGCGAGCTGGGATCGGAATTCGTCGATGGGCGCGTGGAACTACACGATCCCGCCAGATGCTTCGACAGAGACCTGCGACTGGCCACGCTTTCTTGGCACGGCTCCGAAGATTCCGTTCAGTGCGGATCGCTTTTTTCAGTGGCGCAAATGGAAGGACTACGGGAGCGGCGTAGCTGGCGACCTGTTTGTGCATCTCTTCAGCGGGACACATTTTGTGACCGGCACGAATGGCCCGACACAGGGTATGGCCACCGGGGCGATCCGGTACTGGAATGATGGTCGCGATGCCGATGACGTGGTGCTGGGTCTCTTCGAGTATCGCGAGGGATTCAACCTCAGCCTACGTGTCAATTTCGTGGATGGCGGCGACGAGAGCGAAAGCCTGATTTTCACCGGCTCTGAAGGGACGATCCAGATCGGATGGACAGGCTTGACGGTGAACCGCGTTCCACGCGAGACGGAACCGGGCCTTACCATCGATACCTTTCCCAAGGCTATGCAGGAACAGATCGAGACGGACTACCGGAAAAAGTATCCACCCCACTCTGGCAGCGCGGCTCTCGCAGGCGAAGAGAAGTACGTGCTCCCAAAGGGATACAGCGATCAGTACGACCACTTCAAGAATTTCTTTGCCTCCGTGCGTTCGCGTAAGCCGGTCGTCGAGGATGCGGTGTTTGGGTATCGGGCAGCCGGCGCGGCGCTGCTGAGTAACCTCAGCATCGAGCGAAAGCAGATTGTGCGCTGGGACCCGGATGCGATGAAGTTGTTGTGAGCAGGCTTCACGGATCAGGGATCAAAAGAACCGACACCCAAGATTGTTGGTCCTCGACCCTTCGCCTTTAACGCCGGTTAAAATCGGGGAATGAAAAAGCGGATCGGAATTCACCTCGGGACGGCGGGTGGCGCCTCCAATGCGGTGGAGCGCGCTAAGGAAATTGGAGCCAATACTTTTCAGATTTTTTCCTCGAGCCCGCGGATGTGGCGGGCGCCGAAAGTCGATCCCGCGCAGGCTGAGCGGATGCGCGCCCTGCGAACCAAGTACGACGTGGGCCCCCTTGTAATCCACACCAGTTACCTCGTCAATGTCTGCAGCCAGACGGCCGATATTCGCGAGAAAAGCGTAGGGGCGTTTCGCGGAGAGATTGAGCGTGCCCTGACACTGGGCGCGGAGTACCTTGTACTGCATCCGGGATCGTGGAAGGGAATGACCCGCAACGAAGGGTTGAAACTGGCTGCCGAGTCGATCGCGAAGGCCATCGACGGACTGCCGTGGCAGGGCACGGATTTTTCGATCCTGATTGAAAACACGGCCGGGTCAGAATGTTCGCTCGGCGGCAATTTTGAACAGGTGGCCGAACTGGTGCAGCGGCTCAAGACGCACGCTCCGGTGGGCGTTTGCCTCGATACCTGCCATACGCATGTTTCGGGCTACGACATTGTGACCGCCGAAGGCTACGCCGACACCATTACCCAGGCCGACATCACGTTTGGCGTGGATGCAGTGCGGGTGTGGCACTGCAACGACGCCAAGGCCGCGCGCGGGTCCAAGCTGGATCGCCATGAGCACATCGGCCAGGGGAATATCGGCGTGGAGCCGTTTCGGTGGCTGCTGCATGATCCACGGTTTGCGGATTGCGCATTTATCGCGGAGACGCCTGTGGATGAAGACGGTGACGAGGAGCGGAATGTTCGGGTGCTGCAGAGCCTGCTGGATATTCCCGAGCCGCGGAGCGGCCGTCGCGGAAATTGAAACATGTAGTACTCGCGCAAGGCCTTCACGCTAGACTGATCTTCACCGCACCGGAGGTCGTCGAAATGAAGATGCTCGTCAGGACACTTGCTCTCGCCGTTGTCATCGGATCTGCGCTGCTTTATTGTGCAGGTCAGGCAGCACCCGCGCCAACCCCGGTTCCCAATCCCAAGCCGCCGCTGAGCCCGTCCCAGACGCTGCTGGAATCGTGGAACGACATCGGACGCAAACTGACCGCGATGGCCGAAGACTTTCCCGAAGACAAGTACGACTTCAAGCCGAACAAGGACGAGCGCTCGTTTGCCGAGCAGTTGCTGCACGCTTCGAATGCGAACTATTTCTTTATCAATCCGGTGAAGGGCGTGACCGCTCCGCAGGGCGACCCCAAGCGCTCCGACTTTAAGTCGAAGGCGGCGATCGTGGAGTTCGTTCGCAAGTCTTTCGCTGAGGGGGCGGAAATGATCAAGAGCAAGGGCGACAACGGGATGAGCGACCTGTTTCTCGACCCGTTTGCCAATCAGAAGAGCCGTTTTTCAGACGGCGCGTGGGGGCTGATTGAGCATTCAGGCGAGCATTACGGTCAGCTGGTGGTGTACTACCGCATGGCCGGGCTGGTGCCACCGGAGTCCAGGCCGAAGAAGTGATCTGAGCGCGAAATCAAGCACCTTTCAGGTGGCTGGGGTGGGGCGGCTCTCAGCCGCCGGCCCATTTACACTGAAGAGTGATGGCGGAAGATAAAGAACTTCGTTACGACCCGGCGACAATTGAGACAAAATGGCAGGCGCGATGGGCTGCGGACCCCGAAATGTACGCGGCAGAGCCCCATTCTTGCGGCAAACCCAAGTACTACGTGCTGGAGATGTTGCCGTATCCGAGCGGCCAGCTTCACATGGGCCATGTGCGCAACTACTCCATCGGCGATGCGCTGGCGCGGCATATGTGGATGCGCGGCTATAACGTGATGCACCCCATGGGTTGGGACGCGTTCGGGCTGCCGGCGGAGAATGCGGCGCTCAAGAACAACACACCTCCGCGCGAATGGACGCTGAGCAATATCGCCGCCATGAAGCGTCAGTTCGATCGCCTCGGCATGGGATTCGACTGGGCAACCGAAGTCACAACCTGCCTGCCCGACTACTACAAGTGGAACCAGTGGTTCTTTCTGCGCATGTACGAGAAGGGACTGGCCTATCGCAAGAAGAGCAAGGTGAACTGGTGCCCGGAGTGCGCGACGGTCCTCGCCAATGAGCAGGTGATCGACGGCCGCTGCTGGCGGCACGAAGACACGATTGTCGAGCAGCGCGACCTCGTGCAATGGTTCCTGAAAATTACGGCATACGCTCAGGAATTGCTCGATGATCTCGACAAGCTCGAAGGCTGGCCGGAGAAAGTCCGCACCATGCAGCGAAACTGGATCGGCCGCAGCGAAGGCACCGAGGTTGATTTCGGTGTCGAAAACCGGCCGGAAAAGATTCGCGTATTCACCACGCGCGTGGACACGATTTTTGGCGCCACCAGCGTGCAGCTTGCGCCGGAACATCCCCTGGTGAAATCGCTTGCGGCTGACGATGCGGGGCTGCGCGAGCAGGTTGCGAAACTGCTTGAAGAGCAGAAGAAGGCGCGTGAAGCTGGCGATATCGGCGAGATCGAGAAGCACGGCATACCGACGGGTAAATTCGCAATCAATCCCTACAGCGGCGAAATGGTGCCGATCTGGGTGGCGAATTATGTGCTGAGCGACTACGGCACCGGCGCCATCATGAGCGTGCCGGGCCACGATGCGCGCGATTTTGAATTCGCGAAGAAGTATGCGATTCCGATTCGTCGCGTGATTGCGCCGGACGATTCAAACGCCGAAGAGCCGGAGTTGCCATACATGTCGGAAAATGGCGTCCTGGTGAACTCCGGCGAGTTCAATGGGCAGAGCTGCGCGCAGGCCCAGAAACAACTCCAGGAGGTTGCCGCCCGCAAGGGCTTCGGCGAAGCAACGGTGACTTTCCGGTTGAAGGATTGGGGTGTGAGCCGACAGCGCTACTGGGGCACGCCGATTCCGATGATTCACTGCGAACGCGACGGCATTGTGCCGGTGCCGGATGACCAGTTGCCGGTGCTGCTGCCGGAGAAGATCGAAATCACGCAGCAGGGCGGCTCGCCGCTGGCGCGTGTGCCCGACTTCGTGAACGTGACATGCCCGAAGTGCAAGGGTCCGGCAAAGCGTGAGACCGACACGATGGACACATTCGTCGATTCGAGCTGGTACTTCTACCGCTATACGGATGCGAAGAATGCGGATGCGCCATTTAATTCCGCGACTGTGCAGTATTGGTTCCCCATCGATCAATACATTGGCGGCGTGGAGCACGCCATTCTGCACCTGATCTATTCCCGCTTCTGGACGAAGGTGATGCGCGACCTGGGAATGATTTCGAATGATGAGCCGGTCGATCGCCTGTTCACGCAGGGAATGGTGATCAAGGACGGCGCCAAGATGTCGAAGTCCAAGGGCAACGTCGTCTCGCCTGACGACATGGTGGCTCAGTACGGCGCCGATGCCGCGCGTATGTATGCCTTGTTTGCTGCTCCACCGGATCGCGATCTCGACTGGCAGGAAGATGGCGTGGCTGGCGTAACCCGGTTTCTGGGTCGCGTGTGGCGGCTTGTGATGAAGTATGCGCCGGTCTGTCGATCAGCTGTTCCAGATCAGTCCAATCCAGGTCAGTCCAAGACACAAGACAGCGGAGCCCTTGCGTTGAAGCTGCTGCGCAAGCTGCACCAGACGACCGCAAAGATTACCCAGGATTTCGAGGGTCGCTGGCATTTCAATACATGTGTCGCGGCCATTATGGAACTGGTGAACGAGATCCAGGCAGCCGATGCTCAGCTGGCCGCAGGCGAGGTACCTCCGCCGGCGATGCGTGAACTCCTGCAGACACTGGTGCTGCTGATCGCTCCGTTCGCGCCGTATCTTGCTGCGGAGCTGTGGGAAGAACTTGGCGGCGAAGGCGCAGTGCTCCGCCAACCGTGGCCGAAGAGCGACCCCGGGCTGGCGAAGGAAAACGAGATTGAGATTCCCGTGCAGATCAACGGAAAGCTGGTGAGTGTGATTCGCGTACCGGCGGGTTCTGATTCCAAAGTGATGGAAGCGGCTGCGCTCGAAGAGGAGAAGGTGAAGGCACGGATTGCCGGAAAGACGATCGCCAAGATCATCGTTGTGCCCAGTCGCGCGGTCAATCTGGTAGTCAAGTGAATTCGTTGGTGGTGAAGTGATCACAGGCAGTAGGGCGGAGCAGATCCGGGGAACGCAAACGCTCGTCGACCAGATGGGCTGGATGCTTAAGCACCCCCTGGTTCTTGCCGTGGAAGTAAGCTGGCGTTGGCTCTTCGGCGTGCCGTTTTTGCAGGTCTGCTGGTCGCGCTTGCAGCATGTCTTCGCGGTGCTCACACCGGAACAATCCGGCCTCAGCAACATCGATCCTTCGAATCCGTGGCTTGCGGCCGGGGCATTCAGCCGCGCGGTGGCGAAGTACAACCCGCTGATTGCGCACGAAGCCAACTGGCTCGTACCAGTCGCAGCGGTCATATGGATTGTGATCTCGGGACTCGGACGCAGCTTTGTCTATAGGCTCATGCAATCCGGGTTGCGCTTCCGGCCTCTCACGATGATGGCCCTGCAGACAGTCTGGCTCATTTTGTTTGGAGGCATCTGCTGGGGCTGGTATCGCTCCGTCGCCTGGGCTGCGTCAACGCATTTTCCCCCGAACAGCGAACCGGACCTGATAGGTCTTGCCATCTGGCTGATCTTTCTTTCCCTGGGGTTCTTCACGCTGTGGGCGCTGGTGGGGTGGATCGTTTCGGTTGCGCCCGTGCTGATGCTCATGGAAGACTGCTCCGCGGTTTCGGCTCTCGGCCTGAGCCGGAGGCTGGGGAAAACGTTCACGTCCGAGCTGTTCGAGATCGGCATGGTGATGGGAATCGTGAACCTGGCGCTGATGGTCGTGGCCATGGTGCTGTCGGCCGCGCCGCTTCCATTCAGCGATCAGCTCGGTGGCGACACCCTGCATGTCGTATGGGCTGGAGCGGCAGTTTTCTATCTGATTGCGCACGACTACTTTCAGCTGGTGCGGCTAAAGTGCTTTGTGCGCTTCTGGCAGATCTTCCGGGGTGGCGAACCCTTGAGCCGTCCAGGCGCGGCCTTATAGCGCCGAACTATTTCGAGCCGCTGGTCTCTTCGTCCTTCAGGAACTGCGCAGATAGAGTGCCCTTCGCCTTCGCGACCGGCAGCAGCGTTGGGTAAAACTGAACGAAGGTTGTGTCGACTGCTCCATGCGCGGCATGGCATGTGTAACACGGCGCCTTTTCTGGAATCAGGGTGCCGTTCCTCTGGGGCGAATCGAAATCGAAGAAGGCCCCCCTGCCGGGGAAACGCGCTTCATCTTTGACGTGGACTTCGAAACCCGTCACTTCGGCATCCTGGAAGTGGCCGCGCTGATTAATGGAGCCTTTGCTTTTCGCGCCGCGGACTTCAAGGATCATTACCGTCTTATCGGGCCAGGTGCCAGTGGCTATAAAGCTGCGCCAGGCCGCTGGGTTCACGAATACATTGTCAAACGAGGAGTGATCGGGCATCTGAGCGTTTGGGGAATAGCTCATGTCGATGCCGGAAGTGAGATAGATCCATTCGCGATAGTTGCGCAGCGGCAGCAGGTCGCCGTTCGCGGCGTAGGCGGGACCCTCGGGAGTTGCAGCCCGAGCAATCGTGGCCGGG